>Ga0157375_10000532_pt1 | contig 34172 bp, 35 predicted proteins | sample M35metaG_FD_115311 | JGI IMG/M metagenome (GOLD analysis project Ga0157375, IMG submission 115311) | Miscanthus rhizosphere microbial communities from Kellogg Biological Station, Michigan, USA - M3-5 metaG | ecosystem: Host-associated > Plants > Roots > Rhizosphere > Soil | place: USA: Michigan... | reverse complement strand
TGAACAAGGAGTCGTCCGGACGCGCCAGCGGCTATCCCGGCAAACGGTCGCGCTCGCGCGTCGGCTCGCGGACGGACGTGGAGTTCCCGGCCGAATCGGAAGAAGCACCGAAAGAGTAAATCCGCCCCGCACGGCGCAACGTAAGTCACACGCCGCGCAATGATCGCCGCAATGGATACGAGCTTCGAACCCAGCTCGCTGCTGCCTGCCGTCGCCCATGGCGATATGGCCGCGTTCGAACAGCTCTACGACCGCCACTCCTCGACCCTCTATGCCCTCCTTCTGCGCATCCTCTCCAATGCCGACGACGCGCAGGAAGTGCTGCAGGAGACGTTCGTGAAGGCGTGGACGAATGCGAAGATGTTTGACTCCGTGCGCGGCACCGACGTGGCCTGGCTGATCTCCATCGCCCGCAGCCGCGGCATCGACCGCCTCCGCTCGCGCAGAATTCGCGGCGACCGCGAAGATGAGGCCGGACGCGAGCTGTCGGGCAGCTTCGGCTTCATCGAGAAACGCACCGGCGCGGATGACGCGATTCAATCGCAGGAACGCAGCGCCGTCCGCGACGCGCTGGCGGAACTGCCGGAAGCGCAGCGCGTGGCGCTGGCGCTGGCGTATTTCGAAGGGTTGTCGCAATCCGAAATCGCCGAACGGCTTGGCGAACCGCTGGGCACGATCAAAACGCGCATGCAGCTCGGGATGAAAAAGCTGCGCGAGCGGCTGAAGGCGTTCCGATGATCGCTCACGAACAATACGACTCGATCGCCGCGCTCGATGCCATCGGCGCCGCGACGCGGGATGAAGCGAACGATCTCGCTGCTCATCTGCCGTCGTGTCCCGATTGCCGCCGCGCGCGCGACGAGTACGGCGAAGCCGCATCGCTGCTTGCGCGCGATCTCGATCCGGTCGCGCCCCCGCCTCAGCTTCGCGATCGCATCGTCGGCGCGGTAGAAAACGGCAACGTCGTCGATGCGCGCGACCGGTTCAACAGCAGCCGCTGGTGGATGGCCGCGGCGGTCGTCTTCCTCGCGCTGTGGGGCTGGCGCGAGCTGTCGGTCCGCGTCACGCGCGAGAAGATCCACAGCAGCGAGGCGGAGATCCGCCGCCTGACCGGGCAGAACCAGCTCCTCGCCGCGCGCAACGACAAACTGAGCGCGGAGATGGCGTCGCTGGCCTCGCGCGACACGCGCACGATCGCTCTCACCGGCCAGCAGGTCTCGCCGTCGGCGTCGGCCAAAGTCTTCCTCGAACCGCAGCAGCGCCGCGCCGTCGTCTTTTTCTACAACCTCCCCGCCAACGCCGCCGACAAGAGCTACCAGCTCTGGATCCTGCGCGGCGACCAGCCCAAGCCGCAGAGCGCCGGCGTCTTCGACGTGACGCAATCCGGCTCCGCGTCGATCTCGATCGAAAACCTCCCGCTGGCCACCGAGATCAAAGGGCTGGCCGTGACGCTCGAGCCGAAAGGCGGCGTGGCACAACCGACGAATACCAATTTCTTCGTGGCTGGAAGCACGTGAACCTCGATCCAAACACCACCGCGCTCATCGTCATCGATCTGCAGCGCGGGATCGTGGCGCGGCAGGCGGCGCCGCATGCGGCGTCCGAGGTTGTGGAGCGGTGCGCGAAACTGGCCGATGCATTTCGCGAACGGAACGCGCTGGTCATTCTTGTTCACGTGGCGTTCTCCGACGATCGCGAACGGTTGAAGCCGGAAGCGGATGGCGCTCCGCCGGCTGCTCCGCTGTCGCCTGACTGGAGCGAGATCGTGCCGGAGATAGGGCCGCGGCCCGGCGACATCGTCATTACCAAGCGGCAGTGGGGCGCGTTTTACGGGACGGCGCTCGACCTGCAGTTGCGGCGCCGCGGCATCCGCACGCTCGTCTTCGGCGGCATCGCCACGAACTTCGGCGTCGAATCGACCGCGCGCGATGCCTACGAGCGCGGCTTCGAGCAGGTGTTCGTCGAAGATGCCATGTCCGGCCTGACCGCCGAGGCGCATCAGTTCGCGGTTACGACGATCTTTCCGCGTATGGGGCGCATCCGATCGACGGATGACGTGCTTGCCGCGATCAAAGTCCAAGCGCGTTAACAACTTCAGTCGCTGCATCTTGCCAAAGCACAGACAAGAGTGTCTGTGCCACATCGCTCGCGCCTGTATCGGCATTCGACAAGTACGGCAGGATCAATGTGGCACAGACACTCTTGTCTGTGCTGGTGAGGCTCGGGACGGCTGAGATCAAAGCCCGATGATGTTGTAGCCGCCGTCGACGAACATCACCTCGCCGGTGATGCCCGCGGACATCGACGAGAGCAGGAAGAGCGCGGCGTTGGCGATCTCTTCGAGCTCCACGTTGCGGCGAAGCGGCGCGCGCTCGGCGTGATGCTTGAGCATGCCGGTGAATCCCTTGATGCCACGCGCGGCCAGCGTGTTTACCGGACCGGCGGAGATGGCGTTGACGCGGACGTTCTTCGGCCCCAGGTTCGCGGCCAGGTAGCGGATGGAGGCTTCGAGGGAGGCCTTGGCCACGCCCATCAGGTTGTAGCCCTCCACCGCTTTTTCGGCGCCGTAGTAGGTCAGCGCCAGGACGGCGCCGCCGCCCGATTTCTCGAACAGCGGCAGTGCGGCGCGCGTGAGTCCGACCAGCGAGTAGGCGGAGATGTCGTGCGCGGTCTTGAATCCCTCACGCGACGTGTTCACGAAGTCGTTCTCCAGATCTTCGCGCGGTGCGAAGGCGACGGAGTGCACGAGGGCGTCGAGTCCGCCGAACTTCTCGCCCACTTCGCGAAACACCGCGTCGATCTCGGCGTCGATCGTGACGTCGCAGGGGAGGATGAGAGAGTCCGGCATGGCCGCGCAAAGCTCTTCGACATTGGCCTTGAGCCGCTCGCCCTGGTAGGTGAAGGCCAGCCGCATCCCCTCGCGCGAAAGCGCCTGCGCGATGGCCCAGGCGATGGAGCGCTTGTTGGCGACGCCGAAAACGATCCCGGTCTTTCCTTGCAGCAGCGGCATGCGTATCCCCTTCGGGAACGGATCATAGCAAGGGGTTATCGAAACAGGAGGCAAACCAGGATTGACGACGGGGCGCAGAGGGAAATATGCGATTACACCATAGACGTGATACGCTCCTGCCATGCGAAAAACAGTATTGCTTCTCAGCCTCGCAACGGCCTCGCTGTTCGGTGCTGAGATTCGTGTCGACCAGCCGCTCGCGCCGGTGCAGTTCGGTGCCGCGCCGGCGCGGCAGGAATCCGCGCGCGTCGCCTCGGATGGGACGAACTTTTTCGCGGTCTGGCGAACGCGAAGTGCCACGAACGCGGTCGTGATCGGCGCCGGCCGCATCTCGCCGTCCGGCGAGTTGCTCGATCGGCCTAGCATCCTGATCGCGTCCGGCACGGCAGCCACGCTCGGATACCCCGACGTCGTTTTCGTCGGCGGCAATTTTCTCGTGGCCTATCAATCGGGCACGTCCGTCGTCACGCGCCGTTTTTCGCGTGACGGACGGCCGGTCGATTCGCAGCCGGTCGTGATCAGCAACAGCAGCATGTTCGCCTGGCTGGCGACGAACGGCAAAACCGTGTTGCTTGCCACCGCGCGGAACCGCATCCGCATGCTCGCTGCGGACGGCACCACGTCCGGTCCTGAAATCGCCGTTCCGAACGCCGGCTCGGGTTCGTTGTCCGCCGGCTCCAATGGCGACCGATACCTCCTCGCCTATCCGTCGGATGCGCAGGGACTCCTTCACGGTGTGTTCGTTCTGCTCACCGGTACGGGTGAATTCGTGACCGCGCAGCCGATTCCGCTCGCTGACCCGCTGTTTCCGCGGATCGTCAATGTAGCGTCGAATGGATACACGTTTCTGGTGAGCATGGCCACCAACGGACCGGTCAGCTGCATGGCCGTCGATGCGAACGGTTATGCCGGCCCGGTACAAAGGGTCGACGGTCAATCCGGCGGCTCGGTCGTTGCGACTCGGGCCGGCGGTGAATACACGCTGGTCTGGTCGCGCACGCTATCCACGCCCACGAGCGTCACCGGCCATGACATCGTCGGAGCACGAATCGACGCAGGAGGCACGCCGATCGACACCACCCCTGTCACGATCGCTTCCGCGCAGAGCACGCGCTACGGTGCAGCGTTCGCCGGTGCATGGAACGGACGGGACACGATCATCATCACCGGCGACAACGACGGCAACTTTGCGAATTGGCGCACGACCGCGGCCATCTTCACATCGCTGCCGCAGATCGACGCGGAACCAGCGGCCCGGCGGCACACCGCCATTGCCAGTTCCGCGGCCGAGCAGGCCGGTGGCTCGATCGCTTCGAACGGCACGCTGTCTCTCGTCACGTGGCGCGAAAGCTCCGGTCTCGATCAGGCCGTCGTCCGCACCGCATTCATCGCCGCCGATGGCCAACTAGGCGCTCCCATCGACCTCGGCGACGCACATTCGCAGACGACCACCGCCACGGCTTCGAACGGCCGCGACTTCCTCGTCTCCTATTTTGATCCGCACTACCACCTCGTGGCCCGGCGTGTGACGCTGGAAGGGGTTCTGGACCCCATTCCGGTCGTCATCACTATCTACGGAACGCCGACTGATGCGATGGCAATGGGCTGGAGCGGTCAGGCATACGTGATCGCGACGGCGGGATACGCGGTGGCGATTTCGAGCGTCACTCCCGACGGCGCCGTCGTCGTCTCCCGGCGGCTGGTCCAGAACAGCGATCTGGCGGACACGGCCGCCGTCTCGTGTGCCGCGGGCGGATGCAGCGTCACGTGGCACACGGCCGATGTTCCCTGTTACATCCTCTGTGGGTCTGCCGGCCCAAACGACGCATTCGGGCGCACCGACGCGTTCGGGAATCATGTCTCACAAGCGTTGTTGGCCTCCGGCGAGACGCAGGCGCTTTCGATCCCCGCCGCGGACGGCAAGTCCGTCTTCGTTTATTCGAAAGGCAAGAACATATTCGCGGGACGAATCACCGCGGGCGGCGTAGTCCTCGACACGCCGGCAATCAACGGCGGCGTCCGCGTCATGACCAGCGAGACCTCCTTTGCTCTTCAGCCGGCGGCTGTCGTGAACAACGGCCTCTATTTCGTCGAGCCGGACGACTACACGAGCGGCCGCCTGTACTGGACGCGCATCGAGCCGGAACCGGCTCCGCATGTGACCTCGCTGGTCAACCTGTACGAGAGCGTCACGCTGCCGGTGACACTCACGGCGTCGGCGCGCAATACGTATCTCGTCTACACGCACGGCGAGGACGACGCGACCTTGATGGCGCCGCGTCTCTTCCTGCGAACGCTCGCCTCGCCCGATCCGCAACCGTCGTTGCCACGGAAGCGCGCGGCGCGCTGATCATGCGAACGATTGCGTTCCTCCTCCTGCTCGCGGCCGTACCGGCGCTGAGCGAGATTCGCAGCGATCAGGCGCTGACGCCTGCAGACATCGGCGCCGCGCCGGCGAAGCAGGAATGGGCGGGTGTCGCCTCGGACGGGACGAATTTTTTTGTCGTCTGGCGAACGCACCAGACAGCGAACACGGACGTCATCGGCGCAGGCCGGCTCTCGCCGTCCGGCGAGCTGCTCGATCGGCCCAGCATACTGATCGCGGCCGGCACGGGGCTTGGCAACCCCGACGTCGTTTTCGCAGGAGGCCATTATCTCGTCGTCTATCAGTCGGGAACGTCCGTCGTCGCGTGGCGCGTCTCTCGCGAAGGACGCTTGATCGATCAGCAACCGACGGTGCTCAACAACACCAGCATGAGGGGACAGCTGGCCACCAATGGCGACACGGTGTTGCTCCTTACCTCATCGAATACCTTCCGCCTGCTCGCCGCAGACGGTACTGCGTTGAGCCCACAACGCGCCATTCCGAACGGCGGCATCTACACCCCCTCGGTCACCTCGAATGGCAGGCAATACCTGATCGCGTACGCGACCGACTACTCCTCCCGCGGCTCGTTCACGATGCTCAATCCGGGAGGTGACGTCGTGCGCTCAAGCGCGTTTCCGATCCAGGAACCTTTCTACATCGGCAGCATCGCGGTGACGTCGAACGGCTCTTCATTCCTGATGGCGCTGGCGATCGACGGCGGGATCGGTTGTATGGTGGTCGACGCTGCCGGCAACACGGGGCCGCTGCGCAAGACCGGCAATCAAGCAGGCGCAATCGTCGCGACCTGGTCGGGCAGCGATTACACGTTGGCCTGGGACATCCCGAGACCGTCCGACATCTCGGGCATGGGCAGGATTCTGGGGATGCGAGTCGACGCAACAGGCCTGCCGCTCGATACCACGCCTGTTCCGATCACGACCTCCAAGTACAGCCGCAGCTACCCATTCGCCATTGCCAGCAATGGACGAGACACCATCATCATCACAGGCGACTTGAGCTACCCGGAATGGCGTACTTCGGCCGCTATTTTCAAGTCGTTGCCGCAGATCAACGCAGAACCCGAAGGGCGCAGGCACGCTGCCATCGCCAGCTCGGCGCCGGAGCAGACCGGCGGCTCGATTGCGTCGAATGGAACGCTGTCGCTGGTCACCTGGCGCGAACGCGCCGGCTTTGAAACAGTCGTACGCGCCGCATTCATCGCCGCCGATGGGCAGCTCGGCGCTCCGATGGAGCTCGGCGAAGCGAACTCACAGACAGGCACGGCCACGGTGTCGAATGGCAGAGACTTCCTCGTCGTCTATTACGACAAGGGGTACGAGCTGATCGCGCGCCGCGTGACGCTCGAAGGCGTCGACCCCACTCCCATCGTCATCACCATTTACGGGACGCCGACCGATGCCCTCGCCGCCGGCTGGAGCGGCCAGGCATACGTCGTGGTGACCTCGGGAGACAGCGTGGCGACGATTTCCGGCATCAGTCCGAACGGCAACGTGACCGTCCCGCGGCAACTGCTCAATTCGAGCGCTCCCGGCGATACCCCTGTCGTCGAGTGCGGTGCCGGCGGCTGCAGCGTTACGTGGCACACGCTGACGCCATGGGATGGAACCGCTACGTTTTTTCCGATTGAAAACGACGTTCTCGTAATCACCGACCTCGCCGGAACTGTCGTGTCACGAATTCTGATTACGGATGCGATGTCGGTCACCCCGGCACGTGCATTCCCTCGCGCTGATGGCGGTGCGATGTTCATCTACTCAAGCGGCAAGTCGATGTTCGCGGGGCGAGTTACCGCGGCCGGCGTCGTGCTCGACACGCCGGCAGTCAACGGCGGCAGACGCGTGATGACGAGCGAGACGTCCTTCGCCCTTCAGCCGCTGGCGGTGGTGAACGGGGGCCTCTATTTCGTCGAGCCGGACACCTACACGAGCGGGCGCCTGTACTGGACGCGCATCGAGGCGGAACCGACGCCGCATGTGACCTCGCTGGTCAATCTGCACGAGAGCGTCACGCTGCCGGTGACGTTGACCGCGTCAAGGAACAACACCTATCTCGTCTACAGCCGCGGCGAGGACGATGCGACCTTGATGGCGCCGCGCCTCTTCCTGCGAACGCTCGCTTCGCCCGATCCGCAACCGTCGCTGCCGCGGCGGCGCGCGGCGCGCTGATCATGCGAACGATTGCGTTATTGCTCCTCCTCGCGGCCGTACCGGCGCTGAGCGAGATTCGCAGCGATCAGCCGTTGACGCCTCCGGTCATCGGCGCCGCGCCGTCGAGGCAGGAATCCGCGCGTGTGGCCTCGGACGGGACGAACTTTTTCGCCGTCTGGCGAATGCACACCTCTCCTACGGATGTCGTCATCGGCGGTGGCCGCCTGTCACCTGCGGGTGAGTTGCTCGACCGCCCCAGCCTCTTCTTCGCCGCCGGCAGAGGCGACAAGCTCGGTGACGCCGACGTGGTATTTGTCGGAGGCAATTTCCTCGTCGCGTATCAATCCGGAAGTACTGTCGTGATCCGCATCGTCTCTCGCGACGGCAGGCCACTCAATCAACCGGTGGTGATCAGCAACAGCGGTATGCACGCGTGGCTGGCAACGAACGGAAAGACCGTATTTCTCGTCACCGCATTCAGCCGCTTCCGCCTGCTTGCGCCGGACGGTACTCCGCTCGGTCCAGAGCACGACATATCGAATGTCAGCGCCTTCCAGATGTCGGTTGCGTCCAACGGCGACCGGTATCTGATCGTGGGGGGAGGACCGCTTCACGGAGTGGTCGTGCTGTTGTCGAGCAACGGTGATTATCTGGGCGCGCAATCGCTTCCCTTCGATGTGCCACAGAGGCGTGAGCAAATCACCACCGCATCGAACGGATCGTCATTCCTGGTGACCCTTGCGGCGAACGGGCCTGTGGCCTGCTTCCATGTCGATGCGGACGGCCACCCGGGCGCGTTGCAAACGATCGACAAAAGAGCCAGCCAATCCGTGGCCGTGTCGTGGTCGGGTAACGAGTACACGCTGGTGTGGACGCGCACGCTCTTCTATGATGAAACGAACACGCCCTTGCAGGACATCGCCGGCGCGCGCGTCGACGCTGCGGGCATGCTGCTCGACACCGTTCCGGTCGTGATCGCATCCTTGCAGACCGGCCGTTCCGGCGCGGTGTTCGGCAGCGCGTCGAACGGGCTGGACACCATGATCATCACCGCCGACACCGACCGGTACAGGGATTGGCGGACGACGGCAGCAATTTTCAAATCGCTGCCGCAGATCGATGCAGAACCGGCATCCCGGCGCCGCGCGCCCATCGCCAGCTCCGCGCCCGAGCAGACCAGCGGCTCCATCGCTTCGAATGGCACGCTGTCTCTGGTTGCCTGGCGCGAACGCTCCGGTCTGGAACAGGCAGTCGTCCGCGGCGCATTCATCGCCGCGGATGGACAACTCAGCGCTCCCTTTTCCCTCGGCAACGCAGATTCATTGACCCCTACCGTTACCGCCTCCAACGGGAGGGATTTCCTCGTCTCCTACGTCGATTCGCTCTCCAGGCTCGTCGCGCGCCGCCTGACGCTCGAGGGCGCGCTCGATCCGGTCCCAATCGTGATGATTCCGCATAGTCCCTACAGCGTCGATGCATTAGCAGCCGCCTGGAGCGGTCAGGCGTATGTTGTGGTGACTGCCGCCGGCGCCTATGGTGGCATCGCAGCCATCAACTCCAGCGGCATCGCGACCAGCGTTCCCCAGCTGTTGTCAGATTCAGGTTTCGCTTCTGCTGACGCGCCCGCCATTTCGTGTGCCGCGAGTACCTGCAGCGTGACGTGGCACTGGACTCCGAATGAATGTTTTTCCCTATGTCCGGGAGGTGGACCACTCGATACGGTCGCGCGCACCGACGGCGCTGGAAACATCCTGTCTCACGTCACGCTGACGTACTCTCCCGACATCACACCAGCACGTTCCCTCGCTGCCGCCGACGGAACGTCGATGTTCGTTTATTCGAATGGGACCACGATGTTTGCAGGGCGAATCACCGCGGAAGGCCTGGCACTCGACACGCTGGCAGGCCGCCGCGTGATCACGAGCCAGACGTCGTTTGCTCTTCTGCCGGTGGCGGTTGTCGGCAACGGTCTCTATTTCGTCGAGCCGGACGACGCAACGACCGGCCGCCTGTATTGGACGCGCTTCGACTCTGAGCCAGCGCCCCATGTGACATCCCTGGTGAATCTGCACCAGAGCATCTCCATTCCGATCGGTTTCAGTGAAACGCGCGCGATTCCGCTGACCGCGTCGGCTCGCAATACGTATCTCGTCTATAGCCGCGGCGAGGACGATGCGGCGTTGATGGCGCCGCGTCTCTTCCTGCGAACGCTGGCCTCGCCCGATCCGCAACCGTCGTTGCCCCGGAAGCGCGCGGCGCGCTGAATCAGCCTGCCATCGGCAGGTGCGAGAAGTACGTCTGCGCGGTGCCGCACTCGCGGCAGAGGAAGTGCAGCGTATCGCGGCGCGTCCATGGATTGGGTGCGTCGCAGACGGTGCAGAGCGTTTCCTGTTGCGGAAACGGACGCTCGCAGTGGTCGCAGGCCACCGGGTTGCCGGTTGCGTTCACGTCATCTTCGCAACTGACTTCGCTGCAACTCGGGCAACGCCAGCAAACAGCCATCGCGCGCGGTTCCTCCTGAAAAGCTGGACGGTTGGACGAGCTCGATAATAGCAGACGAAAAAGAGAGATGATAAAAAATCGCGAATTCGTCAGCGGCACGCGCCGCAGTCGCAGAAGCGGCGCAGGTTCTCGTACGTCCAGATGCCGTAGGTGTGACCGTCCATCCAGTTCGGCTGGAGGGCGTAGTTGCCGATGGGGATGACGCTCTCGATCTGGAACGACGCCGGCGTGTAGCGCGCGGGCGGGCCGGAGGACATGCGGCCGAAGAGATCGGGCTCGCCGGAGCAGGCCGCGCAGGGACAGGCGCGGCGCAGCGCTTCGAGCGGATAGTATGATTCGTGGCCGTCGTCCCAGACGACTGCAAAGAGATCACCGACAACCTGGAACGACGCGGGCCGCATGCCGACTTACAAGCTCACGATCGAGTACGAGGGAACGCGGTACTCGGGCTGGCAGGCGCAGGGTAACACGCCGAAAACGATCCAGGGCCACCTGCTGCGCGCCGCGATGCAAGTCCTGGGCGACTGCGAGATCGGCGGCGCCGGCCGCACTGATTCCGGCGTTCACGCCGCCGCGCAGGTCGCGCATCTGCGCGCGCACAAGACTGTCGACCCGCTCCTGCTCTCGCGCAAGATTAACGACCTCCTGCCGCACGACATCAGCATCGTGGCCGCGTCTCGCGCAAACGATCGCTTTCACGCGCGGCACGATGCCGTCTCGCGCGTCTATCTCTACCAGATCGCCACGCGCCGCACCGCGTTCGCCAAGCCGTTCGTCTGGTGGATCAAGGATCGGTTGGATGTCAAGAACATGGCCCGCGCCGCCGCGCTGCTCGAAGGGCGGCACGACTTCAGCGCCTTCAGCGACAAGCGGCTGAAGGAAGAGGAGTCGCGCATCGTCGTCGTCGAGCGCTGCCAGGCCGTGGCCAGCGGCGATCTGATTCTCTTCCGCATCGAGGCCTCGCACTTTCTCTGGAAGATGGTGCGCAAGCTGACGGCGTTCCTCGTCGAGATCGGGCGGGGAAATGCGACGCCCGAGGAGATGGCGGCCCGGCTGAATGCGAACGCGGCGAATGTCGAGCCGACCGCGCCTCCGTCCGGACTCTTTCTCGAAGCGGTCACGTATCGCGGCGAGACCTTCGACCGGCCGTTGGAACCGATTGTGCCCGTAATCAAGCGATGAGCGAACGCGATCTGATCGCTCGCATCCGCGAGCTGTTTCCGCGCGCCGGTGACGATGCAGCAGTGATCGGCCGTCAGGTCATTACGAACGACGTGCTCGTCGAGAACGTCGACTTCACGCGTGTCATCCCGTTGCGGCTGATCGCGCGGAAGAGTCTGACGATCAATCTCTCCGATATCGCCGCGATGGGTGGCCGGCCGCGGTACGCGATCGTCGCGATCGGATCGCCTGATGAAAAAGACGCGACGGCGATCATCGAGGAACTTGCGATCGCAGCGAAAGAGAACGACGTCGAAATCGCCGGCGGCGATCTCTCCCGATCCGAACATCTCTTCATCTCCATCACGCTGATCGGTGAGGCAAGCCAGCCAATTCTGCGAAGCGGCGCACGCCGCGGCGATCGCATCTTCCTGAGCCGTCCGATCGGCGGCTCCGCAGCCGGATTGTCATTGCTGCAGCGCGGAACCGAAGGTGCCGATTACGCCGAACGCGAGTTCATCGAGTCCGCAAAACGCCGCCATCTCGAACCGGAGGCCGAAGTGGCCCTCGGCATGAAACTCCCCGGCGTTGCCACGAGTTGCATCGACGTTTCCGACGGCTTCTCGACCGATCTTCACCACCTCTGCGACGCGTCAAAAGTCGGCGCATTGATCGACGGCGATCGCATCCCCCCCTTCGCCGACCTTCCACGCTTCGGTCCGCGCCTCGGCATCAATGTTCGGGACGCGGTACTGCACGGCGGCGAGGAGTACGCGCTCCTCTTCACGTCAGCGCTGCGCGAATCGGAGCTGAGCGCGCGCGTCGGACGTCCGGTTTACGCGGTCGGACGCATCACCGAGGAGCGCGGCGTTCGCATTAACGGCGAGCTGCTGGAGCCGAAGGGCTTTGATCACTTCTCAGAAAGGCTTTGAACCACAAAGACACAAAGAGCACAAAGGGCACAAGGGCTCTCTTTGTGTCTTTGTGTCTTTGTGGTGATTAAGCCTTTTGCCGCGCCAGGTTTGACGCCACTGCGCAGAGGAACGCGCTGACGCCGAGCGTTGTCCTGACCGCGTGTGCGCGCGACCAGTTCTTCGCCAGCGACTGCGAGCGGTCGCTCGGATAGTCGGTCGGCGCCTGCCCTTCCAGCTCCTTGTTGATCGGTACCGTGACCATGATCGTCGCCGCGAGCACGCCGGCGAGGCTGATCGCCGACGCGGCATCGAGGATGCGCTTGACCGGTTTCACGCCGCGCGAGCCGACGGCGAGCGTCACCGCCGTCCCGAGCGCGACCGGGCCGATGGCGTTGAAGTAATTCGTGGCGTCGGTGAACGCCGCGATGGCGCGGGCGCGATGATCGCCGTGCTGCGGCAGTTCATTGCGCCAGCCGGGTACGAGCGCCTGCTCGCCGAAGCCGAGGGAGCCGGCCAGCAGACCGGAGGTGGTCAGGTTGACGAAGCGGAGGACGGATTCGAGCGTGTTGTTCATCGGCGGGCGTCTTCGAGCTGTTTGATGCGCGTCACGATGTCGCGATAGTTCGGATTCAAACTGTAAACCTCCACGAACGCCTTTTGCGCATTATCCGTGTCGCCGACCTCCACGTATGCCGATCCGAGGTCGTAGAGCAGGCCGACGTTCTCCTCGGCCAGGATCTCCGGCATCTCCAGCCCCTTGCGGTACCACTTGATCGCCAGTTGCGGCATTCCCTTTTCGAGGAAGCAGAGGCCGAGCATCGACGCGCACTCGACGGCGCGCTTCGGATCCTTGGAGGCGAGCTGGAACTCGCCGATGGCTTCGTCGATCAGGCCCATTTCCTTGTACGCGATGCCGAGGTTGTAATGCGTGTCGTAGTCCTCGGAATCGAGTTGTTGCTCGACGCCCTTCTTGAACTCCTTGAAGATCTCTTCGAGCGACTGCTCCTCTTCACTGAGAGAGACTTCTTCCGATTCTTCCTCCAGCTCCGACTCCAGTTCGGCGGCCAGATCGAAAAAATCGTCCTCGTCGGCGAAGAGATTTTCTTCGTGCACGGGTGGTGGAGGGGGTGGCGCGGCCGCGCGTGGAGGCGGAGGTGGAGGAGGCGGCGCGGGCGTGAAGAAGTCGTCGTCGTCATCGGGGAGAGCGGAGAGAAGCTCGCTCTCGATTTCGTCGCGCGACAGGCCGGCCGGCGCGAAGGTGTCCGGCGTAGGTGCCGGAGCCGCGGTGATCGACGCGATCGCGGTGTTGAAGCGCGACTTGCGCTCGCTGATGGCGGCGTTGTCGGGAAAGACTGCGGACAGCGCATCGAGTTTCTGGCGCGCCTCATCGAAGAGCTCCTGCTCGATGTAGAAATCGAGCTCGCGGAGCTCCTCGGCCGAGGGAGCGTCGATGAACGGCTCGGGCGCGAAAACCGGCTGATCAACTATCGGCTCGACCTGACGATCGGTCGGTTGATCGAGTGCTGACTCGAACGAAAACTCCTCTTCGATTGCGGGCTCGTCAAACGTCAGCACCGGTTCCGGCTCAGGCTCGAATGATGGCAACTCGATGGCCGGCTCAGGCTCGAATGATGGCAACTCGATGGCCGGCTCGGGTTCGAATGACGGCAACTCGATCGCTGGCTCCGGCTCGGGCAAGTCGAACGAAAACGCCGGCTCGGGTTCCGCCTCGGGCTCGGGCAGAGTGAAATCGGCTGCACCGGTGTCGAGGTCGAAACTCAGCTCCTCCTCGATTTCGACCGGCGACGGCATGACGCGTTCCATCGTCGGGATGCGGGGCGTCGGAGGCGGAGGCTTCGGCGCGGGCGGCTGTAGCGGGTGGCCGCGCATCACGAACTCGTCCTGAATGTTGTTGACCGCTGCCGCGTCGCCCCGCTCCTGCAGGATGGCCATGTACTGACCGGCGGCAGCGCGCGCGCCCTCCACGTCGCCGTCGTCGAGCAGGAGGCGGTACAGCTTCTCGTGCGCGGCGAGATGTTTTGGCGCGCGCTCGATGATGGCGCGCAGGTGCTCGGTCGCTTTTTCGGTCAGGCCGTATTTGGCGAAGACCTCAGCCTCGGTGAGGTGCTCGGTGATGAAGTCGAGGTCCTCGCCGGCAGGATCATCTTCGAGATCGGACGCCGCCTGTTCGACCGCGGACTGCAGGCGCGACAACGTCGGCGTTCGCGCGGGGGGCGGCGGTGGAGGCGGAGCAGCGGGAGGTGGTGGTGGCGGTTCGAAGCCGGTATCGAGATCGAGATCCAACGGCTCCGAGGCGTCAAGGTCGAAGGAGAGCGCAGGCCCTTCGTCGAATGAATCGAACGACGGCTCCGGCTCCTCGATCTCCATCGAAAGCGGCGCGACGGGAACCTCGGGTTGCGGCGGCCGCGCCGGCATCGTGTCGACGCCGCCGATTTGCGTGCGGACGAACTGCAGCTTCGTTCGATGCTGGGCGTTCTGCGGCTCGCGCTGGATCAGTTTCTCCAACACCTCGGCCGCATTTTCGAAACGCCCCCGCGCGACGTGCGCCTCGGCCAGGCTGCTCATCGCGGAGAGGATGTTGGTTTCTTCGTTGAGCCGCGAGTAGAGCGCGACGAGCCGCTCAAGCGTTGGCGCGTGGCCGGCGTCGACGCGCAGGATGCGGTTGAGCATCTCCACCGCCGTGCCGCGCTCGCCGCGCCCGACGGCTTTTTCGACCACGGGAGTGAGCATGTCGAGCGCGCCGTCGGCGTTGCCGATGCGGAGATAGAGGTCGGCCAGCGCCTCGCGAACGCTGACGTCGTTCGCATCGCGCGCGACGGCGCGTTCGAGCGCGGCGCGGGCGCCGGCCGTATCGCCTTTCGCCAGCAGGATGCGGCCGTAGATTGCCAGCAGCCGCGCGTTGTCCGCCGCCGATTCGAGCGACGTCTGCACGATCTGGATGGCGTTGTCGTAGTCCTTGGCCTCAACCAGCGCGGTGACCAGCGATTCGACCAGCTCGATGTTGCTCGCATCGATCTTCAGCGCCTTCTTGAAGACCTGCACGGCCTCGTCGAGCATGCCGCGCTTGAGCAGCATCCGTCCGACGCGGTCGTACTCTTTGAGCGCTTCCTTGGTCTGGTTGTTCTGCGAGTAAAGGTCGGCCAGCTTGACGTGGACGTTGATGGAGTTCGGGTCGAGCTCGGAGATCTTCCGGTAAATTGCCAGCGCGTTCCCCGGATCGCCGTGCTTGAGGTAGTAGTCGGCGAGCACCTGGTACTGGCTCTTGGCCTCCATGGCCAGGCCCTGCTTGCCGTAGAGATCGGCCAGCTTGGCGTAGATGTCGAGCTTGGAGGGATCGAGTTTGTTGATCTTTTTGTAGATGGCGATGGCTTTGAGGAAGAAGCCGTCGCGCGAGTAGTGATCGGCGATCCTGCCGAAAACCTTGACCGCCTCGTCGTTGCGATTGATGCGGACCCAGAGGTCGCCGATGCGATTCAGAGTATTGACATCGCTGGGGTTATCGTCGAGAAGGCGCTCGTATTCTTTGATCGCCGGCTCGATCTTCCCCTTCGCAACCAGCTTTTCGGCGCTGGCGATAATTTTATCGCGTTGGATCGCCATCGGCTCCGTTCCGCACGAACAGCATCATCGGCTCGTCCACCCCTTCGAACGATCTGCGGTGAATCGGCGAGGGGCCGTAGAGTTTCAGCGCTGCCTGATGCCCCTCAGTCGCATACCCTCGGTTGTGTCGAAAATCGTAAACAGGGTAGAGGTCATGATACGACTCCATCAACAGATCGCGATAGACCTTCGCCACGATCGACGCCGCGGCGATGGAAACGCTGCGCCGATCGCCTCCAATCAGCGGGACCTGCGGCAGATCCATGTCGATGGTGACGGCGTCGAGCAGGAGGATGTCGGGACGGACTTCGAGGTTCTCGACCGCCGCGATCATGGCCCTCTTGCTGGCCTGCAGGATGTTGATGGCGTCGATGGTCTGCGGTTCGATGACGCCGACGGCACAGGCGCGGGCGCGGCGGAGGATTAAACGGCAGACGTCGAGGCGGTCGTCGTGATCGACGAGCTTGGAGTCGTTGACGCCGACGAGGGTGGGCTCGGAGTCGAGGATGACGCAGGCGGCGACGACGGGGCCGGCCAGACATCCGCGGCCGACTTCGTCGGTGCCGGCGATGGCCCTGAAACCGGAATCGCGGAGCCGGCGCTCGACCGCTGACATTTCAGCGATCCGCGCCAACTCCGCGAAGAGGTTCCTGACCAGCCGTTCGGCCGGCTTCGGTTTAACGTTTGCGCTTTTCTTCGATGCGGGCTGCTTTCCCGCGGAGATCGCGGAGGTAGTAGAGCTTCGCGCGGCGGACCCGGCCATGGCGTTCAACCTCGATGTGATCGATGCTGGGGGAGTTCAGAGGGAACATACGCTCCACGCCGATTCCGCCGGAGATTTTGCGGACGGTGAACATCTGCCGCGCGCCGCCGCCTTTACGCGAGATCACCAGACCCTGAAAGATCTGGATGCGCTCTTTGTCGCCTTCTTTGACCTTCACGTGGACTTTAACCGTGTCTCCCGGAGCGAAGTTCGGGATGTCGGTCCGCGCCTCACGCGATTCGACGAGTTTCATGAAATCCTGAGCCATTTTGACAACCTTCCTGTGTTCTGAAGCGAGCCCGCAAGGATCGCCGATTTGCTGGATTTAGGCAACTTCTGCCGCGGAGACTCCCTGAACGGCAGAGCGAGCGGACTCATTCCTCCGCAATCCGCTTGAGGATGGCCCGCGCTTCGTCATCGAGCTCGGCCGACTCCAGAAGGTCCGGTCGCTTGGCCAGCGTGGCGCGCAAACTCTGTTCTTTCCGCCACTTACGAATCTTCTCGTGATGCCCCGACAGCAGCACGTCCGGCACCCGCATCCCCCGCAATTCCTCGGGACGGGTGTAATGCGGATAGTCGAGCAGCCCCCGAAAGAAGGAGTCTTCTTCGACCGATCCGCTGTTCCCGACGACCCCTTCGATCATCCGCCCGACCGCATCGGCGATGAGCATGGCCGGCAATTCGCCCCCGGATACGACGAAATCGCCGATCGAAATCTCATCCGGCTGCAAAGCCTCGCGGATCCGTTCATCGAACCCTTCGTACCGCCCGCAGAGGATGACGATGTGCTCTTTGTGCGCAAGTTCGAGGGCGACAGCCTGCGTGAAGAGCCGTCCCTGCGGCGAGGTCATGACGACGTGTCCGCCGCCAATCGCATCGACACATCGCAACACCGGCTCCGCCAGCATCACCATCCCCGGCCCGCCCCCATACGCCTCGTCATCCGTCGAGCGATGCCGATCCGTCGCGTAGTCGCGCAAATCCCAAACGCGGACATCAAGCAGCCCCTGCTTAACCCCCCGCGCGATGATCCCCTCCGCGAGCAAGGGCTCGAACATTTTGGGGAAGATGGTCACGAAGTCGATTCGCACGATGCCGAACGATATCAACAGGGAGCCGGTTCACGCGGAGCCGCGGAGACGCGGAGGTTGATTTGCTTTTCTCCGCGTCCCCGCGCCTCCGCGTGAACCGTTCCCTCTTCAATCACTCACAGATCTTCAATCCCCTCGGGCAGACTGACGACGATCGTCCTCGCATCGAGATCAACTTTCGTGCAGATATCGGCCGCAAACGGCACGTCGAACTTCCCACGCGGTCCCGAGACGACCAGCAGCACCCCCCCACCCGTTTCCTCGATCTCGATCACTTTTCCGCGCTCAACGCCGTCGGCATCGATGAGGCGCAGGCCGACGAGGTCGTGGAGAAAGTATTCATCGGCATCCAACTTCCGCGCCTCGGACTCAGGCACTTCCACAGTCCAGTTCTGCAGCAACTGCACTTCCTCGGGGGACTCGATTCCGGCGAATTTCACGAGGGCCCGTCCGGCGTGGATGCGGACGGATTCAATCGCGGCCTCACGCGTTGACGATTCATCCGGCGACACGAGCGTTACCGCGGAAACGTCGTTGAATCGCTCCGGCGAATCGGACCACGCTTCGACGCTGGCTTCGCCGCGGACACCGTGGGCTTTGCGGATGATGCCGAGGGCGATGCGGTCGCCGGGTATTCGATTACGAATAGCGTCAGTCAACGATGTCGAGGGTGTAACGGCGGCGCGACTTGTGGCCGGCGGCGGAGAGCAGCGTGCGCATCGCGCGCGCCGTCCGGCCCTGGCGGCCGATCACCTTGCCCAGGTCGGCCTGCGCCACTTCGAGCTCGACCACGGTCTGATCGCCGCGGTTGTAGACATGCGTGTTCACCGCCTCGACGTCATCGACGAGCGACTTGGCGACGAACTCGATCAGCTCTTCCATGTGAGGAAGTTACGCGACTTTGTTCTTCTTCAGAAGCGACTTCACGGTCGGCGAGAGCTGGGCGCCCTTGCTGACCCAGTAATCGACGCGGGCTTTGTCGATCTTGACGTCGGCCGGGTTCTTCTTCGGATCGTAGTGGCCGATCTGTTCGACGGTGGCGTTGCTCGGCGTCTTGAGCGAGTCGGAAACGACGACGCGGTAGAACGGCGAGTGGGTCGCGCCCTGGCGGCGCAGGCGAATCTTCAACATGTCGTGTGATGCTCCCTTGATTGAACTGCGATGTGAATCGGGTCGGCTATCCTACCGAACCGGGGCGTGAAACCGCAATGGTCAGGCTGTCATTCCGCACTGTCATCCTGAGCCGCCGGAGGCGCTGGAGCGCAAAGCGCGGAACGCCGAAGGACGGTCGAAGGATCTCAAGTTACGCGACTTGCGCTGAAACCCGGTTTCAGCAAATGCGGCGCATCTTGAGATCCTTCACCGTCCTCCGGCGCTCCGCCTGCGGCTGCGACGCCTCCGGCGGTTCAGGATGACAATCACCCCATCAAACCCGGCGGCATCCCCTTCATCATCTTGCCGAACTTCCTCGCGCCGAAGCCTTTGGAGAAGGTGCGCATCATCTTCTTCATCTGCAGGTACTGCTTCAGAAGCTGATTGATCTGCTGCACCGAGGTTCCGGAGCCTTTGGCGATGCGCTTCTTGCGTTTGCCGTCGATGAGCTGCGGGAATTCGCGTTCCTTCTTCGTCATCGAGTCGAGGATGGCCTGCATGCGCACGATCGCTTTCTCGTCGATGTCCTCTTCGCTGATCTTGCCGGCGCCGGGGAGCATGTTCACGAGTGACGACAGCGGACCCATTTTCTTGACCTGCTGGAGCTGCGAACGAAGGTCTTCGAGCGTGAACTTGTCCTTGGCCACGCGCTGCGCGAGGCGCTCGGCTTCCTTGCGGTCGATATCCGATTCGACCTTCTCGATGAGTGAGAGCACGTCGCCCATGCCGAGGATGCGCGAGGCCATCCGGTCGGGATGGAAGACGTCGAGATCGGCGTACTTTTCGCCGACGCCGACCAGCTTGATCGGACGATTGACGACCGATTTGATTGAGAGAGCTGCACCGCCGCGGGCATCGCCATCCAGTTTGGTCAGCACGATGCCGGTGACGCCGAGGCGGTCGTCGAATTCTTTGGCCGACTTGACCGCGTCCTGGCCGGTCATGGCGTCGGCGACGAAGAGGATTTCGCTCGGACGCGTATCGCGCTTGATCGTATCGAGCTCCGCCATCAGTTCGGCGTCTATATGGAGACGTCCGGCGGTGTCGAGGATGACCGTGTCGTAGAGCAGCGTGCGCGCGTCGGTGACGGCGCGGCGGGCGATCGAAAGCGGATCGCGGTCCTCGCCGATCTCGAAGAACGGCACGTTGACGCCCTTGGCGACGATGCGGAGCTGCTCGATGGCGGCGGGACGATAGACGTCGCACGGCACGAGCAGCGGACGGCGTCCGCGATTTTTCAGATGCAGCGCCAGCTTGCCCGAGGTCGTCGTCTTACCGGAGCCTTGCAGGCCGACCATCATCACGACGGCCGGCGAGCCGACCAGCGCCAGGCCGACGTCGTTCCCGCCGAGGAGCTCCTGGAGCTCGTCGCGGACGACCTTGGTGACCTGCTGCGCGGGCGAGAAGGCGGTGAGGACGTCCTGGCCGACCGCTTTCTCACGGACGCGGTTGGTGAATTCTTTGACGACTTTGAAATGAACGTCGGCCTCGAGCAGCGCGACGCGGATTTCCTTCAGCGCGTTGTCGATGTGCCACTCGTTGAGGGCCGCCTCGCCGCGCAGGGTCTTGAAGACCCGATCCATCTTGTCCTGCAGGTTGTCGAACATGCCGCGCTTGTAACGCGGACCGTGGCATTTGTCATCCCGGCAAGCCGTTTTGTACCCAGTGGCCTCGCTAGCACAGCGGCTTCCCGACAACGTCCCGGGCGACTTTTTCGTCGACTCCACCTGCATCGACTGCGACGCCTGCCGCATCTTCGCGCCGACGGTTTTCAGCGATACGGGCGATCAATCGGCCGTCTTTCATCAGCCCGCAAACGATGACGAGCTCCTCGCGGCGCAGAAGGCGCTGATCTCGTGTCCGACGGCTTCGATCGGATCGGTGGCGAAACATGACATGCGTCCGGCGCTGCGATCGCTTCCGGAGCTGGTCGATGGCGACGTCTACCGATGCGGATACGCGTCGGAGTCGTCGTTTGGCGCGATCAGCTATCTCGTTCGCCGGCCGCAGGGCAACATCCTCGTCGACTCGCCGCGCTTTTCGGGGCCGCTGGTGAAGAACATCGCGGCGATGGGTGGCGCGTCGCGGATGTTGCTCACGCACCAGGACGACGTCGCCGATCACGCCCGATTCGCGGCGCGGTTCGGCTGCGAGCGGGTGCTGCATCGCGACGACGTTCATTCGCGCACGGCATCGATCGAACTACAACCGGCCGGATTTGATCCGATCGATCTCGGCGGCGGCATGCTGATGATTCCGACGCCCGGCCACACGAAAGGTCACGCCGTGTTTCTCAATCGCGAGACGTACCTTTTCACCGGCGATCACCTTGCCTGGAGCGAGCGGCTCGGCCATCTCTACGCGTTCCGCAGCGCGTGCTGGTATTCGTGGAAGGAGCAGATCCGCTCGATGGAGCGCCTGCTCGATTATCGTTTCGAATGGGTGCTGCCCGGCCACGGGCGGCCGATTCATCTCGATGCCGCCGCGATGCACGCCAGCCTGGAACGCTGCGTGGCGTGGATGAACGAGCGATAAACCGGCATTCTCCGTGCTCTGATTCGCGGCCATGCTGTTCGTGGCATTCGCCGTTACCTTCCTGATCCTCTGGGCGGTCGTCTACGCCGCGTTGCCCGCGGTCCGTCACCTCGGGCGATTGCTGGCGCGCCTGATCGCGCGCAACGCTCGCGTGACGCGCTTCGTTTCGACGGCGCAGGAGCGTTTCAAGAACTACCTGCCCGTCGCGGCCATCCTCATCGCCGGCGGTCTTTTCACGGCCTGGGCGGGCGACGGATTTATCGATCTAGCGGAGAAGGTGCACGGCAACAATGCGGCGCTGCAGAAGATTGACGCGTCGATTCACGACTGGGCCGTGCGCGAACGGACCTCCGGCGCGACGACGTTCTTCACGATCATGACGATTATCGGCGGTCCGCTCGGCCTGGCGGTTCTGCTGACGATCGTCGGCATCATCCTGGCGATTCAGCGCCGCTGGCGCTGGCTGATTTATCTTGCCGTGACGGCCGGTGGCGGCGCGCTGCTGAACCTGGAGTTGAAGCGCTACTTTGCCCGCGCCCGGCCCATCGCCGCCGAAATGTTGCGCCGTGCGAACGGCTACTCGTTCCCGAGCGGCCACGCCATGGGCTCCGCCGTTGCCTTCGGCGCGCTTGCCTATCTCGCCTTCCGCGCCATTCGGAGCTGGCCCGCCAAAGCGGCGGCCATGGCCTTTCTGTACACGCTCGTCGCCGCCGTTGCCCTTTCCCGCGTCTACCTCGGCGTCCACTGGATTTCGGACGTGCTGGCCGGCGTCACCGTCGGAACGGTGTGGGTGACGACGACGACGGTGGCGTACGAGACGCTGCGACGAATCCGGCGGATGCGAGCGAGAAGGAGCGAGCCGAATTAAGTCAGCGGATGTACCGGTACGTCGCCTGCCGGCACATCGGTCGCCCGCGACGGAGCGCGCACGCCGTACAGCTCGCGTACGAGCTGGCCGATCGTGTGGTGATCGAGCGCGCTGTTCAAGCACGTACTGAGCTTCGTGAAAAGATCGCCGATCACTGTACGCTCGTTGTCTTCCATGTGAATCTCGGGGACGTCGCGCTTCAACCCCTCCACCTGCGCCACAACCTCTTCGATGGTGATGCGGTCGGGATCGCAACCTGGAACGAAGCCGGCCCAGTCGCCGCCGATCTCCTTCACGAGTTGCGCGTCTTCGAGCCTGCGAAGGACGCGCAACATCTGCGAGTCGGTCGTCCCGAACTGCTCGGCGAGGCGGTACGACGACGGCGCTTCCTCGCGGCGATCGAAGCGGCGGGCGATTTCAATCAGCGCGCGCAGGGCGAAGTAGAGATCGAATCGCGGCTCGTCCAGCACCTGCTGCTCGGTCGCGCGCAGCAGACCGTAGAGATTCTGATAGACGAAACTGATCTCCACGCCCAAGAGGATGACCACCCAGAGGATCTGGATGGCGATGAGAAAGAGGATCGCCAATCCGAGTGCGCCGTAGATCAGATTGAAACGCCCGTGGACGAGGTGATCGGCGTAGATGCCGAAGCCGAAACGGACCAGCGTGAAGAGCGACGTCGTCACGATTGCGCCGACGGCCGCGGCGCTGAATCGCACGCGCGTCGACGGCACGAGCCAGAACAGCATCGTGAAGGCGATGAAGAGCACCGCGATGGGCGCGATGTGAAAAATGATGTCCCGCTTGAACAGAATGCGCAGGTAGCGGTTCTTCTCCAGCGTGTTCGTGGTGGTAAAGGAGATCGCCATCAGCACCGGCCCCCAGAAAAAGAGCATCGTGAAGGCGATGATTTTCTGCCGGTAGCCGCGCACGCTGCGCACCTTCCAGATCTGATTGATGGTGGTCTCGACGGCCAGGAAGAGACGGAACGTGATGACGATGAAGATGATCACACCGAACGTCGACGCCGCCTGCGCGTTCTCGGCGAATCTCGCGATGTGGTACGAGATGACCGGCGACTGATACGGGATGACGTTGTTGAGAATGTTGTCGATCTGCGCCTGCGAATTCGGGAAGAGGTTGCGGAAGTAGCGCTGCAGCGCCTGCGTAAACGCGACCAGCAGCGGGATGAGCGAGAGCAGCGTGGTGTAGGCGAGCGACGCCGCGCGCGACGTTCCTTCGATGTCGTAAAACTCGCGCGTCACTTCGCGCAGGAAGAGGAAAAACTCGACCGTCGTCACGCGAGCGCGCTTGCGTCCGTGGGCCTCGCGCCGGTAGAGCAGGACGGCCGGATCGGTCAGCCAGCTCCAGACAACCTGGCGCGCCAATGCGAACTCGGATTTGAATTTCGCGCGCCGTTCGCCTTCACGGCGGATTTCGGTCATGGCTCAACTATAAAGGCAAGGAGTGAGCCTGCGCCGCCGGATGCGATAACGTTATGCCATGGAAACCCGCCCGCCCGCAGTCGCCGGCACGTTCTACGAGGGGACGCCGGACCGGCTCGCGGCTCAGGTTGCGGCCTGCATCGCCGAAAATCCCGAGCCGGAATCGAAGGAACGTTTCATCGGCGCCGTCGTGCCGCACGCCGGACTGATGTACAGCGGACACGTGGCCGCGGCGTTCTATGCGGCCGCCGAGCTGCCGCGCCGTTTTATCATCCTCTGCCCGAACCACACGGGATTCGGCCACTTCGCGGCGATCAACCGCGACGGCAAGTGGTCGACGCCGCTCGGCAGCGTCTCCATCGACACGCCGCTGGCCGACGCGCTGATGCAGCAGTCGCAGCTCCTGGCCGAGGACTCGCGTGCGCATGCACGGGAGCATTCGCTGGAGGTCCAGCTCCCGTTCCTCCAGCAGCTCATCGGCGACTTCACCTTCGTACCGATCTGCCTCGGTGCGAATCGGTACGACTACTGTGAAGAGATCGGACACGCGATCGCCACGGTCGTCGCGGCGGCCGGGGAGCCGGTCGGGATCCTGGCCAGCTCCGACCTGAATCACTACGAAGATCAGAAGACGACGCTGCGCAAAGACCAGCTCGCGATCGACGAAGTGCTGAATCTCGATCCGCGCGCGCTGTGGCGCGTCGTCGACGAGTCCGACATTTCCATGTGCGGCTTCATCCCCACCACGACCATGCTCATCGCCGCGAAGCAACTGGGCGCAAAACAAGCAACGCTGCTCAAGCACGCCACGAGCGGCGACATCAACGGCGACTACGCGCACGTGGTCGGCTACGCGGCGATCGTGGTGGTGTGATGTTGTCATCCTGAGCCGCCGAAGCCCGGAGTCGCGTAGCGACGACGTGGCGGAGGACGGTGAAGGATCTCTAGTTACGCAACTCCGGCTGAAACCCACTGGGATTCAACGCAGGTTGGGAAGCTTGAGATCCTTCGGCGTCCTCCGGCGTCTCCGCCTTCGGCTCCGCGCCTCCGGCAGCCTCAGGATGACAGTGACGCGATAGAGTTCGAACGAACATGAAGATCCTCATTACCGCCGCCGAGGTTTCTCCCATCGCGAAGACGGGCGGGTTGGGCGATGTGTGCGGATCGCTGCCGAAGGCGCTGGCGAAGCTGGGGCATGACGTCGCCATCTTCATGCCCTTCCACCGCGAAGCGCGGGAGTGGTTTTCGAAAAACGGAATTGAGCTCGAAGAGGCGCTTCCCACGACGCATGTGGCGTGGGCGGATTGGGTGGCCGAGGCGAATTACTTTCGGACGACGCTGCCGGGAACCGACATCCCGCTCATCCTCGTCGCCAACGACTATTACTTTCACCGTCCGCACATCTATTCGCCGCGTTTCGACGGTTACGACGACGGCATCGAGCGCTTCACCTTCTTCTGCCGCGCCGTCGTGCGCGGATGCGAGCTGCTCGGCATTGCGCCCGACATCGTTCACGCGCACGACTGGCACACGGCGCTGCTGCCGGTCTATCTCCATTCGGGCCTGCGCGGCAGCGACCAGTTCCGAGGCGCAAGGTCGATCTACACGATTCACAACCTCAACTATCAGGGCCTCGGCGGGACGGAACACTTCACGAGCCTCGGCATGCACAGCCGCTACTGGGCGCCCGACGCGCTGGAGCATTTCGGCAACCTCAATCTGATGAAGGGCGGCATCATCCTGGCCGATCAGGTCACGACGGTTTCGCCGACCTACGCGCGCGAGATTCAGTCGCACGAGCATGGCGCGGGACTGGACGGCATCCTGCGCAGCCTCTCGTTCAAGCTGCAGGGAATCGTCAATGGCATCGACGTCGACGAGTGGGATCCGGAGACCGATCCGAACATCCGCTCGCATTTTTCGGCATCGCGGCTGGCCGGCAAGAATCTGTCGAAACGCGCGCTGCTCCGCGAGTTGAAGCTGCCGCTCAAGGCCAAGACGCCGCTGCTGTCGTTCATCTCGCGCCTCGTCGATCAGAAGGGGATCGATCTCCTCATCGCCGCGCTACCGCACATGCTGGTTGCCGGCGCGCAGGCGGTGATCCTCGGATCGGGCGAGCCGCGCTACGAGCACGCGCTGCAGCAGATCGCGGCGCAGTATCCCGATTCCTGCCGCGCCGTCATCGGCTTCGACAACGCGCTCGCCCATCGCATCTACGCCGGCGCCGACATCCTGCTCATGCCGTCGATGTACGAACCGTGCGGCCTCAATCAGATGTACGCGCTGCGCTACGGCACGGTGCCGGTGGTGAGGATGACGGGCGGGTTGGCCGATACCGTGATCCCGTTCCACGGCGCGAACCTGGACGCGGCGAACGGATTCGGATTCCTGTCGACGAACCCGGCCGACTTTTTCACCGCCACCTGGCTGGCCATGCTCAACTACCGCGAACCGAAGACGTGGCGCCGGCTGCAGGCGAACGGCATGGCCGCCGATTTTTCGTGGGAACGCTCGGCGCGCGAATACGAGTCGGTCTACCATCGCGCGCTCAACTCATGAAAGACGCTGCCTACAAAGAATGCTTCGACGCCATCGCCGCCATCTGGGGTGAGGAAGGCGGCCAATCGCTCGACGACATCGCGTTGATGGCCACGATCAACTCCGTCCTCTCGCACAAGTTCCCGCACTTTTATTGGACCGGCTTTTACCGCGTCTGCGGCAATCGCCTCATCGTCGGCCCGTACATCGGCACGGTCGGATGCCTGCAGATCGAAATCGGCAAAGGCGTCTGCGGCACCGCGGCGGCGAAGCGCGAGACCGTCATCGTCGCGGATGTGAACCAGTTCCCCGGACACATCGCCTGCGATCCGAACTCGAAGTCGGAGATCGTCGTGCCGGTCTTCGGACCCGACGGTGAGTTGATCGCCGTGCTCGACGTCGACTCCGACCATCTCGACTCATTCGACGAAGAGGATCAGCGCGGATTGGAGAAAATCATCGCGCTCTTTCGCGAACAGTAGGGCCGCCGTTTCCGGCGGCCCCACGAATCGTTTACGCCGCGACAGGCTGGTAGCGCGCGTCGCCAAAGCCGAGGATTGGATAGAAGATAAACGGCAGGATCAGCAGGCCGAGGGCGAAGCCGACGCCTTTGCCGAAGTTTCGCGCCAGCGCGACCAGCACGATGATGGCGACGATGAGGTTGACGAACGGAATGAGCAACAGAATGAACCACCAGAGCGGCTTCCCGGCGATCTCGAGCAAAACGATCATGTTGTAGATCGGGATGATCGCCGCCCAACCCGGCTTGCCGGCTTTGACGAAGACCTTCCACATCCCGATGACGATCAGCAGGACTAGGACCAGCCAGCAGATCATCATTCCCGCACCCATGGCGGCGCCAAGTGGTGAAACCCCGGTGGTAGTAGTGGTTGAGGTGTCCTGTAACAACGCGAGGGCGAACAGAGAGGTCATGGCTCTTCTCCTTCTTTTCTTTTCCCGGTTTGTGGACGAGCGACGACGGTACACCGGACTCAACCGTAACGCAATGACGGCTAACCGAGGATCACATTTAGCTCGTCGGCGATGTCGCGCAGCGAGTGAAGGCGCGTCGACGCGGGGTCAGAGATGAGCGCGTTGAGCGCCGGCGTTGCGAAGCCGGCGGCGAGGAGTTGTCTCGCAATGGGAATGGCTTCGTCGCGAAGCGTTTCGGGTGGATGCGGTAACGGTTCGCCGCCGCCTTCGACGAACGTCTGGCGCTCGATCGCCTTCATCCGCTCGCGTAATTTCGATTGAAACGCGCGGATCTGCTCGATCACAGTCGGATCGAGCGCCGTGGCCGCACGCAGCGCGTCGATGTCGCGGCGCAGCGTGGCCATCGTCGGCGCGAAGCGGTCGGCATCGGCTTGCGGCAACTCGTCGACGGCGGCGCTCAGATCGTTGAACGCGAATTCGATATCGCTGGCGACGGACGCGTTCACGCCGTCGCGCCCGGCCGCGATCGCATTCGCCAGGACGTTCACGCAGAGCGCGAGCTGCGGTGCTACGTCGCGATCGATGTCGCTCGCGGCGGCGCGCAGCTGAAACAGCGCCGCCTCGAGCATCACCACGTCAGTCATTCTTTGTTCAGGAACTTCGTCAATCCGCTCAGGATGTCGATCGGTAGCGGGAAGACGATGGTCGTGTTCTTCTCCACGCCGATCTCCGTCAACGTCTGCAGATAACGGAGCTGCAGCGCGGTCGGCTGCGTGGCCAGAACGTGCGCGGCATCCGCCAGTCGCTGCGACGCCGCGAACTCGCCCTCGGCGTGAATCAACTTCGCCCGCTTCTCGCGCTCGGCCTCGGCCTGCTTGGCCATCGCGCGCAGCATCGATTCCGGCAGGTCGACCTGCTTGACTTCGACGTTCGCCACCTTCACGCCCCACGGCTCGGTGTGCTGATCGAGAATCGACTGGATGCGCGCGTTGAGTGCGTCGCGATGCGCGAGCAATTCATCGAGCTCTACTTCGCCGAGGACGGAGCGGAGCGTCGTCTGTGCAAACTGCGAGGTCTGGTAGCGGTAGTCGAAGACCTCGACGACGGCGCGCCGCGGCTCGATCACGCGCAGGAAGACGACCGCGTTCACCTTCAGCGTCACGTTGTCGCGCGTGATGATGTCCTGCGGCGGCACTTCGAACGCTTCCTGCCGCAGCGAGACGCGCACGATGCGGTCGATCGGCGCGAAGACGAGGAAGATGCCGGGCCCTTTGGCCTCGGGCAACAGCCGGCCGAGGCGGAAGATGACGCCGCGTTCGTATTCGGGAAGGATCTTGATCGAGCTGAGAAGGTAGAGGCCGATGATGATGATGACGATGAGCAGACCGAGATTCATGGAGCCCTCCGCGCGGACGCGTGAATTGTATGGCTACTCGGCGGGCTCGACCACGAGGTGCAGTCCGTTGATCCCGGCCACGCGCACACGCGCCCCCTCGGCGATGGCATTGCTGGCGACGGCGTTCCACAACTCGCCGTGAACGAAGACTTTGCCCTCCGCGCCCACCGGCGTGCGCGCGATTCCGATCTGTCCGATCATCCCTTCACTGCCCGTGGCCACTTTTCCGCGTCGCGCTTTGAGAACGAGCGTGGTCAGGAAAATCGCGATCAGACCGATCGGAATGCTGACCGCCGTCGCTGTGATGATGTTCACGCGCATCTGCGGAATCGGCCCGTCGACCAAAAACAGCGCTCCGATGACCATGCTCACGATGCCGCCGATGGCCAGGACGCCGTGCGAGGCGAATTTCGCCTCGAGTGCGAAGAGCGCGAATGCCACCAGCAACAACGCCAGAGAGGCGAAGCGCGTCGGCAAAAAGTTGAGCGCGAAAAGCGCCAGCACGATCGCGATCACGCCCACCACGCCGGGAAGGACCGCGCCGGGATGATTGAGCTCCGCGTAGATGGCCAGCCCGCCCAGGACCAGCAGCAGAAAGGCGATGTTCGGATCCATCAGCGACGACATCAGCCGCTGCCGCAACGACATCTCGATCGTGTTGATGTGCGTGTTGGCAACGTGTAGCGTCACGTTCGTGCCGTCGTAGCGTTTGAACGTACGGCCGTCGATCGCGAGCAGGAGCGCCTGCTCGTTCGGCGCGATCACGTCGATCAGTTTCTGCTGCAGCGCCTCCTGCTCGGTGAACGACTTCGATTCGCGCACCGCGCTCTCGGCGACGGCGACGTTGCGTCCGCGCTTGTTCGCGATCGTGCGCATGAAAGCTGCGGCATCGTTCTCCACCTTCGTCTTCATGATCTCGTCCATCTTTTCGCCGAGGAGGACAGGATGCGCGGCGCCGGTGTTCGTGCCGGGCGCCATCGCCGCGACGTCGGCCGATTCGAGAATGAAGAATCCCGCCGACGCCGCGCGGCTCCCCGCCGGCGCGACGTAGACGATGACCGGAACGCGCGAGGTCATGATCTTCTCGACGATCGATCGCGTCGAGTCGAGCAGTCCGCCCGGCGTGGTGAGCTCGATGATCACAGCATCGTCGTGCTCGCGCTGCGCCTGATCGAGCGCGCGGCCGATGAACTCATCGCTGATCGGATGAATCATGTCGTTGATGTTCAACCGCAACACGCTGGCGTGGACCGGAACGGCGGCGGCGAGTAACGCGGCGAGGACAAGAGCGCGTCTCATGGCGAAGATCGTACACTTCCGCGATGCCGGCGGAGCAATCGTTCATGGAAGGCCGAGGCCGTGCCGTGCTTCTCGGCTGCATCGGCCTCTTCATGCTGCCGTTCGTCGGCGCCGGGATCAGCCTGCTGTCCCTCGGCATCCGCGCGCTGCAGAAGCACGAGACGAACGCGATCGCGCCGCTGCTGGCCGGCTTCTTTTTCACGGCCTTCAGCGTCTCGTTTTTCGCGATCATCTTCGTGGCGATCAGGAACAGCGCCCGCGCCGCCTCGCTGCGAGCCGGCGCGCCCGATCAGCCGTGGCTCTGGCGCCCCGAGTGGAGCGCGCGCCGCATCCCGGACCAAAAGCGCAGCGCCGCCTTCCTCTGGATTTTCGCGATCTTCTGGAACGCGGTCACGATTCCGGTGTCGTTTCTCATCGTGCGCGAATGGGTCAAGCAACAGAATCCGCTCCTGCTCATCGCGCTCATCTTTCCCATCGTAGGCCTCGGCCTGATCATCGCTGCGACCTACACCGGCTTGCGGCGCCTGAAGTTCGGCGTCTCGGTCTGCACGATCGACACGGTGCCGATTCATCGCGGCCACAGTTTTCACGGCGAGATCGAAATGCGCGGCGATGCTGTTCCCGAGGACGGTTATCGCCTGCGGCTGCTCTGCGTCCGCCGCGTCGTCCACGGCAGCGGCAAGAGCCAGTCAATCCAGGAGACACCGCTCACGCAGCAGGAAACCCGCGTCAGCTCCGCGAGCGTCATGCGATCGCCAACCGGCGGCGTGCGCATTCCGTTTTCGATGACGGCGCCGAGCGAAGGACACGCGTGCGACATTCGCAATCCGCGCGATCAGATTCTCTGGCGCCTCGAAGCCGCGGCGGAGATGCCCGGCATCGACTACGCCGCGTCGTTCGAACTGCCGGTCTTCGATTGACCGCACCGGCTTACGACCTCGGCCAGCCTGTCGAGCTCCAGCGGCTTGCGGATGACCGCCTTCACCGGCAGCGAATCGTGATCCTCGGAAACGATCGCGATCACGCAGTCGCTCGTTCCGGGAGGCAGCGCGTGCAGCCACTCTTTGCCGACGAGATTCACGTCGACCAGGATGGAACCGTAGTCGTTGAGTCGAAGGAGATCGTCGAGCATCGCCGCATCGGTGGCGACATCGACCGCGTAGCCCTCGCGGGTGAGAACGTGGCGGGTGAGGACGAGGACGATTTCGTCGCGGTCAGCGACGAGAACGCGTTTTGAGCGAACAGCAGACAAGCCCGATCTCCAGACGTCGAAGGGTTTCCGGGGATGGCTCAGGAGACGCTCCCTCGCCAGCCGGTGCGCAACGTGACGGGCTTGATTGTTATTTCAAATAACTACTGTGGGCCGTAATCCGGCGTCGGCTCGTAGTTGAAGAACTTGGTGATGTCGTTCCGGAACACGAGCTTGAAGTCGCCGATCGGGCCGTTGCGCTGTTTGCCGATAATGATCTCGGCGATCCCCTTCTCCTCGGTGTCCTTGTTGTAGACCTCATCGCGGTAGATAAAGCAGACCACGTCGGCGTCCTGCTCGATGGAACCCGACTCGCGAAGGTCGGATAGCTGCGGCCGGTGATCGCCGGTGCGCTGCTCGGGACGGCGGGAGAGCTGCGAAAGAGCCATCAGCGGAACGTTTAGTTCCTTGGCGATCGCTTTCAGCCCGCGCGAGATCTGCGAAACCTCCTGGTTGCGCGACTCCACCTTTCCCTTGACCGCCATGAGCTGGAGGTAGTCGACCATGATCATGTCGAGCCCGGCCTCCATCTTCAGCCGCCGCGCCTTGGCGCGCATCTCCATGACGTCGATGCCGGGCGTGTCGTCGATGAAGATCTTCGCCTTGGCCAGGCGCGCCGAGGCGTCGGCCAGATCGCGCCAGTTCCGCTCGCTGAGCATGCCTGCGCGGATGAGGTGATTCGAAACGCCCGACTCCGATGAAAGGATGCGAAGACCGATCTGCTCCTTCGACATTTCGAGCGAGAAAACGCCGACCGCATACAACCGCTGCGACGGCGGCCGCGGCTCGCCGGAACGATCGGGGATGGCAATCGATTCAGCGATGTTCATCATGAACGACGTCTTTCCCATTGAGGGTCTCGCCGCGACGATGATCAGATCCTGCGCCTGGAATCCCGAGGTGAATTCGTTGAATCGGTCGTAGCCGGTGGGGATGCCGGTGATCAGCTTTCCGGCGTGCTGCAACTGCTCGATCGCGGTCATGTTCGATCGCGTGATGCGATCGAGAGCAACGAATCCCTTCTCGATCGAGCCCTCGGCGATTTCGTAGATCGACTTCTCGGCGATGTTGAGCACGTCCGCCGGCTCGCCCGGCGAGTCGAGCGCCGCGCGCATGACCGAGTTGCCCATCACGATCAGCCGGCGCAATGTCGACTTCTCTTTGACGATGTGCGCGTACCGCTCGACGTTGGCGATGTCCGGAATGCCATCGATGAGGGACGCGACGTACGCTGTTCCGCCGACCTGTTCGAGCTGGGCGTTCTTGGCCAGCTCCTCGCGCAAAGTCAACAGATCGATCTCGCGACTCTGCTCCGCCAACCGCCGCATGGTGGCGAAGATCGTTCGATGCGCGTCGCGGAAAAAGTCCTCGGTGTTGATCGTGCTGACCACGCGGTAGAACGCATGGTTGTTGATCAGAATCGACCCGAGGACCGCGCGCTCCGCATCCGGAGACTGCGGCAGCGGCCGGTCGAGAGCGACGTCAAGTTGCGCTACGGACATGAGTTGAAGGAGGCGGAGTCTAGGAGTGATTTTGCACTACCGGACGATGCCCTCAGCCATCCCGCAGACACTTCACACCTTTTCCTCAGATGACGTGTGAGTAGGCTGTGGAAAAGTGAAAATTCTTCTTGACAGAGAGCCGCAGATTTCTACGGATTGTAGAGTCGGAATCGCGTTGTCACGGCGGCGTTATCATGTGACGATGCGAGCAACGGCGAAGAAGAAAAAAATGATCAGCCTCAAGCAGGTTCGAAGCGCGGCTCGCGTTACTCGCGAAGCGCGTGAGACTCTCAAAGCTCTCGGACTCGGAAAGCTGTATGACTTTCAGCGGCTGCCAGACACCAAGGAAGTCCGCAGCATGCTCGCGAAAGTTGGTCACCTCGTGTCGGTCCTCGACGGCCCGGACATTCTCTTTCCCACAGGCAAGAGTACGTTAGGAGCCGAACGAATCCGCGACGCAGTCGAGGCAGTTCGTGCCGCACGAAAAAACGGCGTCTAAGCCACATCGGGAACGAGACTCTGCGTACGAGAGGAACGTCTTCATCAACTGTCCTTTCGACGACGAGTACACGCCGATCTTCGAGGCGATCGTTTTCACGATTGAGGCGTGCGGTTTCCGTCCGATCTGCGCGCGGTCGCGTCTGAACTCGAGCGATGTGCGCCTGTATAAGATCCTCGACCTCATCGCCAGCTGCCGCTTATCGATTCATGACTTGTCGCGGACGGAGCTCGATCGCGTGAGTACGCTCCCGCGGTTCAACATGCCGCTGGAACTGGGGATCGATCTCGGTTGCCGTGCTTTCGGCGCAGACCAAAGCGAGAAAAGCTTCCTGATCTTTGATCGCGACCGGTTCCGATTTCAAACTTACGTCTCCGACATCGCCGGCCAGGACGTCGCCGATCATGGAAACGAACCAGCCAACGCGATCGGTCGCGTTCGCGACTGGCTTAGGAGCGAGACCGGACGTACGGACATTCCGGGTGCGAAAGCGATGCAGTCGAGGTATGTCGATTTCCGCACGGATCTTCCGGCGATCTGCGAGCGCTTCGAGCTCGACATCTCAGCGCTGACGTTCGACGACTTTCTCTTCGCTGTCGCGTGGTGGCTCACGCCTCTCTACCTCTCGTAGATCGCAATCGACAGGTACACTCTCCCTCCCATGTCCACCCGTACCCTCCTTCTTTTCGGCGGCCGCAGCGCGGAACATGAAGTGTCGATTCTTTCCGCGCGGTCGGTGGCCAAAGCGGCGCCGAAGGAACGGATTGAGATCGTGCCGGTGTGCATCGCGCGCGACGGGCGCTTCGTGTCGCCGGAGCGGAGTGCACGGATTCTCGACGACAACGAAACGAGCGACGCCGGCGACGCCGATTTTTCGATGGAGTCGTGGGTGCGCACGGCCGGCATTGATTGTGTCTTTCCGCTGATCCACGGCACCGGGGGCGAGGACGGCACGCTGCAGGGCTATCTGGAAATGCTCGGCCTCCCGTACACCGGCAGCGGCGTCACGGCCTCGGCTATCGGCATGGACAAGGGCCACATGAAGCACGCCTTCGCCGCCGCCAAACTGCCGCTGGTCGAATTCGTTCAGGTGCAGGAACACGACTGGCACAACGAGCGCGAACGGATCCTGCGCGCCGTCAACAACGCGCTTCGCCT
>Ga0157375_10000531_pt1 | contig 34206 bp, 31 predicted proteins | sample M35metaG_FD_115311 | JGI IMG/M metagenome (GOLD analysis project Ga0157375, IMG submission 115311) | Miscanthus rhizosphere microbial communities from Kellogg Biological Station, Michigan, USA - M3-5 metaG | ecosystem: Host-associated > Plants > Roots > Rhizosphere > Soil | place: USA: Michigan... | reverse complement strand
TTCGCCTCCCCTGCCATTAATGCGCGGCCCGAGCAACCCCCCGGTGTTAGCCTCCATCCATGCCCAACAAGCCAATGACGCTCGAGACCACGCGCCGCTTCCTGGAAGATCTGCTGCTGCCGGCCGGCGCCGAGGCGCTGCCGATCCACCTTATCGCCTCTGCCGATGACGCCGCGCTGCAAGCCTTGAGCGAGGCGGAGCGGGCATGGGTCGAAGCACAAGACTGGAGCGGTAAGCAAGGCTCGGTGCTGCTGCTGCCGGGGAAAGAGGAGGGCCTTGGTGGTGTCTTGCTTGGGACCGGAAGCAAGGATTGGCCGGCACAAGTTCCCCTGCTGACGGGAGCTTTGCCAAGCGCGTTGCCTGCGGGCGATTATCGCCTTGCCTCGCCGCTCGCCGATCCTGAGCTGGCCACGCTCGGCTTCCTCGCCGGGAGCTACCGGTTCACCCGTTACAAGTCGGCCGATGGCGGCAAGACCACGCGTCTCGTCCTCCCCGACGGCGCGAGCAAGGAGCAAGTTTTGGCTCTCGCCGGGGCGCTTTATGTCGGCCGGGACCTCATCAACACGCCCGCCAATGATCTCGGCCCCGCCGAGCTCGAAACCGCGGTGCGCGAGCTCGCGACCGCGTTCGATGCGAGCATCAAGGTGACGGAAGGCTCGGGCCTGCTCTCCGACAATTTCCCGATGATCCACGCGGTCGGACGCGCGAGCGACCGCGCGCCACGCCTCATCGACTTGCGCTGGGGCGCCGAGCATGCCCCTAAGGTGACGATCGTCGGCAAAGGCATCTGCTTCGACACCGGCGGACTCGATATCAAGCCGGGCAGCGCCATGGCGCTGATGAAGAAGGACATGGGGGGCGCGGCTGCGGCCCTTGCCTTCTTGCTGCTCGTCATGCGAGCGAAGCTGCCGGTGCGGCTCCGCGTGCTGATCCCCGCTGCGGAGAACAGCATTGCCGGCAATGCCTTCAGGCCGGGGGACGTGCTCACCAGCCGCAACGGCATGACGGTCGAGATCGGCAACACCGACGCCGAGGGGCGGCTCGTGTTGGCCGACGCCATCAGCCTCGCCGACGAGGAAGCGCCCGACTACCTCTTCACCATCGCCACTCTGACCGGCGCGGCGCGGGTCGCGCTCGGGCCCGACCTGCCGCCGCTTTACACCGACGATGAGGAACTCGCCGAGCGCCTGCTGGCTTCTGGCCGCACCGTCGGCGATCCGCTGTGGCGCATGCCGTTCTGGCCGCCTTACGACAAGCTGCTCAAGAGCTCGATCGCCGACGTGAATCACATCGCCGAAGGGTCCTTTGCCGGCTCGATCATCGCCGCGCTGTTCCTAAAACGCTTCGTGCGCAACGCCAAGCGCTTCGCCCATCTCGACATCTTCGGCTGGGTGCCGCGTGAGCAGCCGGGACGGCCGCAAGGCGGCGAGCCGCAGGCGGCGCGCGCGCTGTTCGACTTCTTCCGGCGGGAGCTTGGCACGTCGTGACGCCTGCGGCGTTGCCCGATCCGCGGCGGAATGCCTATCGTAGCGACCTTGCCGCCGAGTCGTTGCGCGGCCTGGTCGAGGCCGAACGCTATGTGCGGGGCGAGCCCCGTCAAGTCGGCATTCCCGTGTTGCCGTTGCGCCGCGAGCCGCGTTTCGACGCCACGCTTGACACCGAGATCCTGCTTGGCGAGACGGTAAGCGTCTACGACGAGAGCGAGGGCTGGGCCTGGGTGCAGTCCACGCGCGACGGCTACGTCGGCTATATGCCGAGCGAGGGGCTGACCCGCAACATCGTCGCGCCCACGCACCGCATCGCCGCCTTGCGCACGTATGTCTACCCCGAGCCCAACGCCAAGACGCCGCCGCTCGCATTGCTCAGCCTGAACGCACGCATCACCGTTGCCGAACCCGGCGGCAAGTTCCACGTCCTTGCCGGTGGAGGTCATGTCTTTGCCGGGCACGCCGTTCCGCTGGAAGATACAGCACGCGATTATGTTGCCGTCGCTGAGAGCTTTCTCGGCACGCCCTATCTCTGGGGCGGGCGCACTAGCGTCGGGCTGGATTGCTCCGGCCTAGTCCAGCTCTCGCTCGAGGCCGCGGGCTTTGCGGCGCCGCGCGATGCCGACATGCAAGCGGCCGAACTAGGGTGTGCCATCGACCGGCGGAAGCATAAGCTTCTCCGCGGCGATCTCGTGTTTTGGGACGGGCATGTGGGCATCATGACGAGCGAGACGGACTTCCTGCACGCCAATGCGTTTCACATGGCGGTGGAGGCCGAGCCGTTCGCTCGCGCACGCAAGCGTATCAAGGATGTGGGGTATGAGGTGACGTGCGTGCGGCGGCTTCCGGGTCCGAAGCCGCCGCGACGCAAAGCTAGATGACGTGGAACAGATACAGCAGAATGATGATCGGTATCGGAATGCCGACCAACCACAACAATGCACCGCGCATAGTCCAGTCTTTCCGTGTCTAGGGGGTGTTACTCACTGCCCTTAACAACGTCCGGACCGCATCCAGGTTCCATCGGATCGCTAAGTCGCCACCGCGCCGCCGCGCGTCGCCTCGAGCTCGAAGGCCGCCGCCAGCAGAGCTTTAGTGTAATCCGTCTTGGGGTGAGCGAACACGGTCTGCGACGGGCCCTGCTCGACCACCTTGCCGTGACGCAAGACGATGATCGAGTTGGCCAGCGCGCGGATGACCTTCAGGTCGTGGCTGATGAAGAGATAAGCGAGCTGATGGCGGCGCTGTAGCTCGCGCAGCAGATCGACGATCTGCGCCTGCACCGAGACGTCGAGCGCGGAGGTGGGTTCATCGAGAATCAGGAATTTCGGCTCGAGCACGAGCGCCCTGGCGATGGCGATGCGTTGGCGCTGGCCGCCCGAGAATTCATGCGGGTAGCGGTCCCGTGTCGCCGGATCGAGCCCGACCTCTTTCAGCGCGCGCGTGACGCGGGCGTCGCGCTCGGCGCGGGACAGCCCGGGACTTTGAATCGCCAGGCCCTCTTCGATGATTTGCCCGACCGAGAAGCGCGGCGAGAGCGAGCCGTAAGGGTCCTGGAACACGATCTGCATGTGCCGCCTGAGCGGGCGCATGCGCTTGGAGTCGTAGCCGTCGATGCGGTCGCCCAGATAGACGATGGGGCCTTCGCTCGACACCAGCCTGAGCAGCGCCAAACCAAGCGTCGTCTTGCCCGACCCGGATTCGCCAACCACGCCCAGCGTCTGGCCTTCCTTGACGGTAAGGTCGATGCCGTCGACCGCCTTGATATGCCCGATCACATGCCTGAGGAAGCCGCGCTTGATGGGAAACCAGACGCGCAAATTTTTGGTCTCGAGGATCGTCTTGGCCTTGGCATTGGCCGGCGGCGGCGAGCCTTTCGGCTCCGAGGCGATGAGGTGCTTGGTATAGGCATGCTGCGGCTTGGCAAAAAGCTCACGCGTCTCGCCGCGTTCGACGATCTCGCCGTTATTCATGACGCAGACCCTGTCGGCCATCTTGCGCACGATGCCCAGATCGTGAGTGATCAGCAGCATGGCCATGTTGAACTCGTCCTTGAGCTTGAGCAGCAGGTCGAGGATCTGCGCCTGGATCGTCACGTCGAGCGCGGTGGTCGGCTCGTCGGCGATCAGCAGGTCCGGCTCGTTGGCGAGCGCCATGGCGATCATTACTCTCTGCCGCTGTCCGCCCGAGAGCTGATGCGGATAGGATTTGAGTCGCCCTTCCGGATCGTCGATGCCCACCTTCCTGAGCAGGTCGAGCACCCGCTCGCGCGCCGCCCGGTCCGACAGCCCGCGATGGATCTTCAGCACCTCGCCGACCTGGTTCTCGATGGTGTGCAGCGGGTTGAGCGAGGTCATCGGCTCCTGGAAGATCATGGAGATCTTGTTGCCCCTGATCTTGCGCAAGGCCGCCTGCGGCAGCGACAGCAGGTTCGCCCCATTGAACAGGATGTTCCCCGAAGGATGCGAGGCGGAGGGGTAGGGGAGGAGCTTGAGGATCGACAGCGCCGTCACCGTCTTGCCCGAGCCAGACTCGCCGACCAGTGCCACCGTCTCGGCATGGCCGATGTCGAACGACACGTGCTTGACGGCATGCGTGACCCGCTCCCCTGAGCGGAAATCCACCGACAAGTCCTCGACCGAGATGAGTGGCGTTTCGTTCATCCTCTAACCCCTCATCAGCCGGAATCGGCGCAGACGCCGCGCTCGATCTCGACGGTGGCGTGGTCGAGCCCGAAGCGCTCCTTGAGCCGCGCCTTGATGCTCTTGACGATGGCGTCCGAATTGCCGGTCTCGCTGATGCAGGCATGCAGCGTCACCATGCGCCGGCTCTGCGTGATCGACCAGACATGCACATGGTGGACTTCGGTGACGCCGGTGACGTTGGCGACGAGGTCGGGGCCAATTACCCGCGTATCGAGCTCACTCGGCGCGCCTTCGAGCAGGATATGTGCAGCGTCCGCCGTCACCTGCCAGCCGCTCCGCACGATGATGAGGGCGACGACGATGGAGAGCAGGGGATCGATCGGCATCCAGCCGGTCACCAGGATCACCGCGCCGGCGGCGAGCGCCGCCACCGAGCCCAGCAGATCGCCGAGTACGTGCACGGCGGCGCCGCGAATGTTGAGATTGTGGCGGTCGGCGCCTTGTAGCAGCCAGAAGGCGGCGATGTTGACGAACAGACCGAGCGTGGCGACGACCACCATGATGCCGCCGGAGACTGGCGGCGTGGTCATCAGCCGCTCGATCGCCTCGTAGACGATCCAGGCGGCGATGGCGAACAGCGCAAGCCCGTTGGTGAACGCGACCAGCACCTGGAAGCGGTCGAAGCCGTACGTGCGCCGCCAGTCGGCAGGACGCCGCGACAGGCGGAACCCGAACCAGGCGAGGGAGAGCGAGGCAAAGTCGGTGAGCATATGGCCCGCATCGGCGATCAGCGCGAGCGATCCGGCGGCGATGCCCCCCGCCACCTCGGCGAACATGAAGGCGCCGGTCAGCGCCGCGGCGATCCCCATGCGCCGCTCGTTATTGGCGTGAGCGGCGCCGTGGCTGTGGCCGGCATGGCCGTGATGATGCGAATGCGATCCGTGCATCACCCCTCACGCCAGGGTCTTGCGCGGGTCGAGCGCGTCGCGCACGGCTTCGCCGATGAAGATGAGCAGGCTGAGCATGATGGCGATGACGAAGAACGCGGATAGCGCCAGCCATGGCGCCTGAAGATTGTCCTTGCCTTGCTGTAGCAGTTCGCCGAGCGAAGGCGAGCCGGGCGGCAGCCCGAAGCCGAGAAAGTCGAGCGAGGTGAGCGTGGTGATCGAACCGTTGAGGATAAAGGGCACGAAAGTCAGCGTCGCCACCATGGCGTTCGGCAGCAGGTGGCGGAAGATGATCTTGCCGTTCGACAATCCAAGCGCGCGCGCGGCGGTGACATATTCGAGGTTGCGGGCGCGCAGGAACTCGGCGCGCACCACGCCAACCAGCGCGACCCAGGCGAAAGCGAGCTGAATGCCGAGCAGGATCCAGAAGCCGGGGGTGATGACGGCGGCAACGATGATCAAGAGATAGAGCGTCGGTACGCTGGTCCAAATCTCGATGAAGCGCTGGAACAGGAGGTCGGTCCAGCCGCCGAAATAGCCCTGCGTCGCGCCCGCTGCAACGCCGATGACCGAGGCGAACAGAGTGAGGGCGAGGCCGAACAGCACCGACAGGCGAAAGCCGTACAGCACCCTGGCGATGACGTCGCGCCCCTGGTCGTCGGTGCCGAGCCAGTTCCATTCCAGGCTGGCATCGCAAGGGTGAAAGCCGCGCTCTATGGCCAGCTTGCAGTCCTCGTCGGTCAGCATCCAGGTGGGTTTCACCGGAAACGCCATCGGCGGATTTTTGTTTTGCGTGTTGTAGGAGAAGCGGATCGGCGGCCAGAGCACCCATCCGCCGGTCTTGGCGATCATCTCCTTCACCGCCGGATCGCGATATTCGGCTTCAGTTTCGAAGATGCCGCCAAACGCCGTTTCCGGGTAGGCCTTGAAGATCGGCCAATAGAGCTGTCCGTCATATTTGACCAAGATCGGCTTGTCGTTGGCGATGAACTCCGAACCGAGGCTGACGCCGAACAGGAGAAGAAACACCCACAACGACCAGAAGCCGCGGCGGTTCAGCTTGAACACTTCCCAGCGCCGCCGCTGCAAAGGCGACAGCCAGAGCCGGCGCGGCGCCGGCCCTGCGGCAGTCGCCGTCTCGATGATCGCGGTGTCGGTTGGCGCGTCCATGCGGCAATCACACTTCGCGGGTCTCGAAGTCGATGCGCGGATCGACCCACATATAGATGAGGTCGGAGAGCAGATTGATGGCGAGGCCCATCAGCGAGAAGATATAGACGGTGGCGAACACCACCGGATAGTCGCGGTTGACCAGCGATTCGAAGCTGAGCAGCCCGATCCCTTCGAGGCTGAAGATCGTCTCGATCAGCAGCGAGCCCGCGAAAAAGGCGCCGATAAAGGCGCCGGGGAAGCCGGCGATGACGATCAGCATCGCGTTGCGGAACACGTGCCCGTACAGCACCTGATGCTCGGTCAGCCCCTTGGCATGTGCCGTCATCACGTATTGCTTCCTGATTTCCTCGAGGAATGAGTTCTTGGTCAGGAAGGTGGTGGTGGCGAAGGCCGACAAGGCCATGGCGATAAGCGGCAGGGTAATGTGCCAGAAATAGTCGGTGATCTTCAGATACCAGGGGAGCTGCGACCAATTCTCCGACACCAGACCGCGCAAGGGGAAGATTTGCAGGAACGACCCGCCGGCGAACAGCACGATCATGAATACGGCGAAGAGAAATCCCGGGATGGCATAGGCGACGATGATTACCGCGCTGGTCGACACATCGAAGCGCGATCCGTCGCGCACCGCCTTGCGAATGCCGAGCGGGATCGAGATGGCGTAGGAGAGCAGCGTCATCCACAGCCCGAGCGAGATCGATACCGGCAATTTCTCCTTGATGAGGTTGAGCACGCTGGTGTCGCGGAAATAGCTCTGGCCGAAGTCTAACCGCAGATAGTTCCACAACAGGATGCCGAAGCGTTCGTAAGCGGGTTTGTCGAAGCCGAATTGCTTCTCCAGCATGGCGATGAATTCGGGGTCGAGCCCTTGCGCGCCGCGATATTTGGACGGCGCCGACACGTCGCCGGGAATGCCGCCTTGGCCGGGCCGTCCGGTGAAGTCGCCGCCACCGCCGCTGAAACTTGCCGTGGCCCCGGGGTCGGTGCCGGAGAGCTTGGCGATCAGCTGCTCCACCGGGCCGCCGGGAGCGAATTGCACCATGACGAAAGTCAGGAGCATGATGCCGAGCATGGTCGGCACGATCAGCGCGATGCGGCGAAGAATATAGGTTGTCATTGCGTTCGGGCGGACCTTCTCCGTCGCACAAACAAGTAAACCGCAAGTGCCAGCCCAAGCAGGGCGGCAATGATCGCCCACGGGTGCCGCGACTTCGGCTCCGCCTGAGCCTCGGGACTGCTCGCGGCATTGGCCGTCAGTTTGGCAGCTTTGGCCTCGTCATACCACCAAGTGTCCAGAATGCCACGGTCGAAGCGGGGCTTGGTCGCGGGCCGCGAAAACTTGTCCCAATAGGCGATATTGTTGGAGGCCTTGTACCAGTGCGGCACCCAATAATGGCCGGCCCTGAGCACGCGATCGAGCGCGCGGGCGGCGGTATTCAGCTCCTCACGGCTCTTGGCAGCGATCACCCGCTCGATCAGCGCGTCGACGGCCGGGTCGGAGATGCCGGCAAGATTGAGCGAGCCATCCATCTTCGCGGCCTGCGAGCCGAAATAACTCCTGAGCTCGACGCCCGGCGTGTTGCGCATCTGGTAACGCTCGGTGGTGATGTCGAAATCGAAATCCTTGAGTCGCTGCTGATATTGCGCCGGATCGACCATGCGGATGCTGGCGTCGATGCCGAGCAGCTTGAGGTTCTTCACGTAGGGGGCGGCGATCCGCTCGAAGGCCTGCTCGAACATCAGGATCTCGAGCTTGAGCGGCTCGCCTTGCGCGTTGACGCGGACGCCGTTCTTGACCGTCCAGCCGGCCTCGTCGAGCAGCTTGCCCGCCTTGAGCAGCAGGTTGCGGTCCTGGCCGGAGCCGTCGCTCTTCGGCGGTAGGTAAGCGACGCCCAGCGCCGCGTCGGAGACCCGCACGCCGAGACCGGCCATCAGCGCCCGCTCGGCGTCAGACGGCTCGGCCTCGGCCTTCATCGCCGAGTTCTCGAAGAAGCTCTGCGTGCGCGTGTACTGGTCGTAGAACATGTTGCGGTTGGACCACTCGAAATCGAACGCAAGGTCGAGGGCCTGGCGCACAAGCGGGTCTTTCAGCGCCTCGCGCCGCGTATTGAGGAAGAAGCCCTGCGTGCCTGACGGCGTCTCGTCGGCGAGCACTTCTTTCTTCACCTTGCCGGCGCGGATCGCGGGGAAGTCGTATTCCATCGCCCAGACCTTGGCGGTGAACTCCTCTCGGAAGTCGTAAGCGCCGGCCTTGAACGCCTCCATCGCCGGCGTGCGGTCGCGGAAATATTCGAAGCGGATCTTGTCGAAGTTCCAGCGCCCGCGGTTGACCGGTAGGTCCTTGGCCCAATAGTCGGGATTGCGCCGATAGACGACGGTGCGCCCTTGCGCCACTTGGTCGACCAGATACGGCCCCGAGCCGAGCGGCGCGTCGAGCGTGGTCTCCTCGAATGGCCGCGTCGTGTAATAGGCCTTGGAGAAGATCGGCAGGGTGGCGACGGTGAGTGGCAGGTCGCGCACGAGATCGCCGGTGAAGCTGTAGCGCACCGTGTGCGGATCGAGCGCCTCCGCCTTGACCACGTCTTGCAGCGTCTGATGGTAGATCGGGTGGCCTTTGTTCTTCAGCGTGTCGAAGGAAAACACCACGTCGTCGGCGGTGAGCGGTGTGCCATCGGCGAACTTCGCTTCGGGGCGCAAATAGAAGGTGACCGACTTGCCGTCGTCGGCGACCTCGGCGCTCTCGGCCACCAGCCCGTAGGCCGCGTCCGGCTCGTCAGCCGCCGGCACCATCAGCGAGTCGAACAGCAGCTCCAGCCCCTGCGCCGCGTCGCCTTTCAGAATGTAGTTGTTGAGGCTGTTGAAGGTGGTGACGCCGCCCCAGCCGACCAGCGAGAACGTGCCGCCCTTGGGCGCGTCGGGGTTGGCGTAGGCGAAATGCTGGAAATTAGCCGGGTAGGCGAGATCGCCGAAGGCCGAGAGGCCGGGCTTTCTTTGCGAGGCGGCGGCCGGGGCGAGAAGGATGGCGAGAACAAGGGCTGCTCCGCCGGCGATCGATTGCCATAGCCGCGGGCCGTGCGCCATCAGAGCTTCGACGGTCCCGGCAACTGGTTGGCGAGCGTCTCGTCGAACCACCAGACCTGCAAGAAGGCTGGCGTTAGGCCCGGCAGCTGTTTGGGTTGGCCGTATCGGTTCCAATAGGCGATGCGCACATTGGGCGAGTACCATTGCGGCACGACCAGGTCGTTCCATTGCAGCGCCCGGTCCAGCGCGTTGGTGGCGGCGACCAGCTCGGCGCGATCCTTGGCGAAGATCACGTGGTCGATCAGCTTGTCGATGGCCGGGCTCTTCACTCCGATCAGATTGGTGCTGCCCTCCCGGTCTGCCGACTCCGAGCCCCAGAAGTCGCGCTGCTCGTTGCCGGGCGAATCCGATTGGGCGAAATTACCGACCACGATGTCGTAGTCGAAGCCGTTGAGGCGGCGGGTGTACTGGGCGGAGTCCACCATGCGGATCGTGCTCTTGATGCCGAGCCGGTCGAGATTCTGCACGTAAGGCTGCACGATGCGCTCGAACAGCGGCGAGTTGAGCAGGAACTCGACCTGCATCTTCTGCCCGCTCTGCACATTGGTGAGACCGCCGTCCTTGATCTCCCAGCCGGCCTCCTTCAGCAGCATGACGGCTTGGCGCAGGTTGCTGCGCATGTCGTCGGGCGTCTTGTTGACCGGGTTGGCATGCACCTTGGTGAACACCTCGGGCGGAATGCCGTCCTTCACCTCGTTCAGGATCTCGAGCTCGCGCCCCTCGGGCAGCTTCTGCGGCGCGGCAAGCTCGCTGCCCTGGAAGTAACTGCCGACCCGCGCATATTGCCCGTAGAACAGATTCTTGTTCGCCCACTCGAAGTCGAAGGCTAGATTGAACGCCTGTCGCACCCGGCGGTCGGCAAATTGCGGTCGCCGCAGATTGAGCACGAAGCACTGCATCGGCTGCGTGCGTTCGAGCGGCACCTCCTGCCGCTTGACCAGACCGTCGCGCACGGCGGCGAAGTCGTAGGCCGTGGCCCAGTTCTTGGCGCTCGTCTCTTGCCAATAGTCGAGATTGCCGGCCTTGAAGCTCTCGAAGGCGACGGTCTCGTCCCGGTAATATTCGAAGCGGATCGTGTCGTAGTTCCACTGTCCCGCATTCCCCGGCAGATCCTTCGCCCAATAGCCCTTGACCCGCTCATAGACGATCGAGCGGCCGGGCTTCACTTCCTTGATGCGATAGGGTCCCGAGCCGAGCGGCGGCTCGAGCGTCGTCTTCATTGGGTCGCGCTGGTTGCCGCTCGCGTCCTTCCCCGTCCACCAATGCTTTGGCAGGATGGTGAGCTGCCCCATGATCATCGGCAGCTCGCGATTGTTCTTCACGTCGAAATAGAAGGTGACCTCCTTGTCGCCGGTGGCCTCAGCGCGCGACACGTTCTTGTAGTAGAGCCCCATGCGCGGATTGGCAGCCTTGTTCGCCTCGAGGCTGAAGATCACGTCGTCCGGCGTGATCTTGGTGCCGTCATGCCAGCGCGCTTCATCGCGGAGCTTGAAGGTGACCGAGGAATAGTCGGCCGGGTACGACGCCCATTCGGCGATCAGCCCGTAGGAGGTCGAGGGCTCGTCCAAGCTGTCGGCCATCAGATTCTCGTAGACCAGCCCGAGCCCGCCCGCCGCCTCGCCCTTGTACAGGATGGGGTTGAGGCTATCGAAGCTGCCGATCTCCGCCATGCGCACCACGCCGCCTTTGGGGGCGTCAGGGTTGACGAAGTCGAAATGCTTGAAATCCGCTGGATATTTCGGTTCGCCGATCAGCGACAGCGAGTGATGCTTGACCGGCGCATCTTCCGCCACGGCGGCCGGAACTGCGAGGAGGGCGGCCAGGGCAACGGCAGTCGCCAGGCGAAGCAAGGTCATGACCGGCACAACGAGCTCCATCTGAGTGGAAATTGCTTGCAGCGCGCGCGGCTTAGCGGCAATGGCCGAGGGCGCAAAAAGGCCGGCGGAGCCTAGCATGGCAGGCTCGCCGGCCAAATGAATTATCGGTCATTTCGGGCGCGCTTTACGCGCCGGATTCCAACACCTATTCGACGCCCTCGGGCTTCCCTTCCGGATAGGCCGGCTGCGGCTGGTTGGGGGAGGGCGGCTCGCCGGTCGAAGACTGCGACGGGAGATTGTCCTCCGTCTCTTCGATGACCTTTTCGATCGGCTTGGGGACGACGGGCTCGGTGGCCGCGGGCTCCTCCGCTGCCGGGGGCGCGGGCGTCTCCGCCGAAGGTGTCTCAGCCGACGGTGTCTCAGCCGACGGTGCCGGCGTCTCGGCTGCCGGAGGCGCCGGTGTTTCAGCGGGAGGCGCAGGCGTCTCGGCCGCCGGTGGCGCAGGCGTCTCAGCCGAAGGTGCAGGAGTCTCAGCCGAAGGTGGCGCAGGCGTCTCTGCGGGCGGCGCGGCCGGTTGCGCGGCGGGCGCTGCCGCCGGTGTTCCCGCGGCAGCCTCGGGCAGAGGCACCGGGGTTTCCGCGTTCGTCCGCAGGAAGGCGACAATGGCGGCGCGCTTCTTGTCGTCGGCCACGCCGGGGAAGGCCATTGCCGTTCCGGGCGCAAAGGCTTGCGGATTCTTCAGCCAGCTATCGAGCTTCTCATAGGTCCAATCGCCTTCATGCGCCTTTAGCGCGGGCGTGTAGTTGAAACCCTCGACCGAGGCGATCTTGCGTCCGACAACGCCATAGAGATCGGGGCCCATCAGCGTGCCGCCGCCCTTGTCGAACTTGTGGCACACCTTGCAAACTCCGGTATCGGCTTCGCCCTGTTTCGGGTCCGCCTTGGCGATCAGCTCGAGAAAGGCTGCATCCCCGCCCGCCGCTTCGCCGGGCTTAGCCTCGGGTGTCGTCTCGGCGCTTGGCGTCGCCTCTGGCTTGGCCTCAGGCAGAGGCGGCGGATTGTCGTTCTTGGTGCGCAGGAAGGCGAGCACGTCGGCGCGCTGCTTCGCATCGGGAAGTCCCGGGAACAGCGCCATCTTGGTCCCCGGCACGTAGGCGCCCGGGTTCTCGATCATGTGGTTGATCTTTTCGTACTCCCACGTCTCGTCGCCCTTCGCCTTCAGCGCGTCTGAATATTCGTAGCCTTCGTGACTCGCGACCTTGCGGCCGAGCACGCCGTAGAGGTTCGGCCCGATCATGTTCGGACCGCCTTTATCGAAGTTGTGGCAGATCGCGCATTTCTTGGCGACGTCGGCGCCGCGGGTTGGATCGGCGCTGGCAAGCAGCGTGGCCAGCTGATCGCCGCCGGCCGGCTTCACCTCCCCGCCCGGATGCTCCTCGGTGCCCGGGACCACATAGCCGGGCTGTTCCGGCTCATGTTCCTCGTAGGCGATGTTGATGAGAGTCTTCGCGCCGAAGAACAGGAGCAGTGCGCCCAGCACGGCCATGGCGATTTGATTGAGACGATAATGCTTCATGGTCGACTTTCCCCCCGGGAGCAGGCAGAGGCTACTTCAAGTAGCTCTTGCAACGGGGCGTGAGACTATAGAGCCTATAGGCTTGTTGCAACGGGGACATTCGCCACGAAGCCTGACAGTCGCGTGGGTAAATTTCCCATGCTAACTGACATAAATCATGACGCCTTGCCTCATCGTTATACCCGCCCGGCTGAAAGCGACAAGACTCCCCGACAAGCCCTTGGCCGATATCGGCGGCGAAGCGATGATCGTGCATGTGTGGCGCCGCGCGGTTGAGGCCGATTGCGGGCCTGTGCTGGTGGCGACCGACGCGAAAGCCGTGCGGGACGCGATACTAGAAGCTGGCGGCGAAGCGATAATGACGCGCCCGGACCATCCGAGCGGGTCCGACCGGGTGTTCGAGGCCGTGCTGGCGCGCGATCCGCACCGCAAGCTTGGCGCCGTGGTTAATTTGCAGGGCGACCTGCCGACGCTCGATCCCGCCCTGGTTCATGCCTGCCTGAAGGCGCTCGACGCAGGCGAGACCGATATCGGCACCATCGCCGCGAGAATCGTCCGCGAGGAGGAGCGCAGCGATCCCAACGTGGTGAAGGTGGTGGGAACCCCGCTCGGCGCCGGCCCGATGCTGCGTGCGCTCTATTTCACCCGTGCGACCGCGCCTTACGGCGACGGCCCGCTCTATCATCACATCGGCATCTACGCCTATCGCCGGGATGCATTGGAGCGCTTCGTGTCGCTGCCGCCGTCGCCGCTCGAGCTGCGCGAGAAATTGGAGCAGCTCCGAGCGCTCGAAGCCGGCATGCGCATCACTGTCGGCCTCGTTGACACTGTGCCGCTCGGTGTCGATACTCCGCGCGACCTCGAGCGGGCGCGTGAGCTGCTTCGACCCCGCCCTTAACCTAACGCCCGCCTTCCTCAGACCATGGCCAAATCGCAGAACAGAATCGCCTTTCAGGGCGAGCCGGGTGCCAACTCGCATCTCGCCGCGCGCGACGCCTATCCGCGCATGGAAGCGCTGGCCTGTCCGACCTTCGAGGACGCGCTCGCCGCGGTGAAGACCGGCGAGGCGAAGCTCGCCATGATCCCGATCGAGAATTCGGTGGCCGGCCGCGTCGCAGACATTCATCACCTTCTGCCGCATTCCGGCCTCTACATCGTCGCCGAGCATTTCGAGCGGGTGCGCCACCAGCTCTTGACCCTTCCCGGCGTCAAGCCCGCCGAGCTCAAGACGGTGCACAGCCATGTCATGGCGCTCGGCCAATGCCGCAAGGTGGTCCGCGCGCTGAAATTGAAGGCCGTGGTGGCGGCGGATACAGCCGGCGCCGCGCGCGAATTGCGCGAGTCCGGCGACCGCACGGCCGCGGCGATCGCCTCCAAGCTCGCCGCCGAGATCTATGGACTGAAAGTGGCCCAGGCCGATATCGAGGACGCCGAGCACAACACGACGCGCTTCGTCGTGCTTGCCGCCAAGCCGGTGCGCGTCAAGAAGGACGACGGACCCGTCGTCACCAGCTTCGTGTTCCGCGTGCGCAACGTCCCGGCCGCCCTCTACAAGGCGCTGGGCGGCTTCGCCACCAACGGCGTCAATATGACCAAGCTCGAGTCCTATCAGCTCGAAGGCTCGTTCAACGCCACCATGTTCTATGCCGATATCGAGGGTCATCCCGACGAGCGGCCGGTGGCGCTTGCGCTCGAGGAGCTGCACTTCTTCTCCAGCGAGGTGACCGTGCTCGGCACCTATCCGGCGAGCCCCTTCCGCGCCGAACTGAAGGCCTTGGAAGGCTAGGGCGCTCGCGAACAGCGGGTTGCCACAAGCGGCTTGATCCCCGATATACTCCCCTAGGGAGGTTGGCAGCAGGCGCGAGCCTCGCCAACCGGGTCAGGTCCGGAAGGAAGCAGCCCTAACGAGCGTTTCGCGGGTTGTTCGTCCAGCCTCCCACCTCGCCCCAAGTGCAGGCTGCGTCGCGGCCAGGCTGCCGCCCCGTTTGAAGCCCTTTCGCGTGAAAGTTCCGCCCATCGATGGCCGACGCCGAAAACCAGAAAAGCGCGCCGAAGCGTCCCGCCAAGGGAAAGGCTGACACCTCTGCGCCCCGCGCGCAAGGTGCGCCCGAGAGCCACGCGGCGCTGGCCCGCAAATACCGGCCCAAGGTCTTCGCCGAGCTGATCGGCCAGGAGGCCATGGTGCGGACGCTGCGCAACGCCTTCGCCTCGGGCCGCATCGCGCAGGCCTATATGCTGACTGGCGTGCGTGGGGTGGGCAAGACCACCACCGCGCGGCTGATCGCCCGCGCGCTCAACTACGACACCCCCCGCGTCGCCGGTCCGACGCTGAACATGGGCGGGGAGGGCGTGCATTGCCGCGCCATCCTCGAGAGCCGGCATCTCGACGTGGTGGAGATGGACGCGGCCTCGCATACCGGCATCGACGATATCCGCGAGCTGATCGACAGCGCGCACTACAAGCCGAACCTCGCCCGCTACAAGGTCTACATCCTCGACGAGGTGCACATGCTGTCGAAGCCGGCCTTTGCCGGCCTGCTCAAGACGCTGGAAGAGCCGCCCGAGCATGTGAAATTCATCTTCGCCACCACCGAGGCGCGCAAAGTTCCGGTGACGGTGCTGTCGCGCTGCCAGCGCTTCGACCTGAAGCGCATCGACATCGAAGCGCTCATCGAGCATTTGTCGGGCATTGCTGGGTCCGAGGGTGCCAGTGCCGAGCGACCCGCTCTGGCGCTGATCGCCCGCGCGGCGGAAGGCTCGGTGCGCGATGCGCTCTCCATCCTCGACCGCGCCATCGCCTTTGGCGGCAGCGAGGTCAAGGCCGATGCCGTGCGCGGTCTGCTGGGTCTCGCCGACCGCACCCGCATCTTCGATCTCATGGAGACGGTGCTCAAGGGCGATGCCGGCGGCGCGCTCAAGCAGCTCGCCGCGCTGAACCGCGACGGCGCCGAGCCGGGCCAGGTGATCGCCGATCTCGCCGACGCGGTGCATGCCGTGACGCTGGTCAAGGCCGCGGGCGCCTCGAGCGCCGATCCCGCCGCGAGCGAGGCCGAGCGCGCCCGCGCCGCCGATCTCGCGCAGCGCTTGTCGATGCCGTCGCTCGCGCGCGCTTGGCAGATGCTGCTGAAAGGCCACGAGGAGGTGAGGGGAAGCCCACGCCCGCCGGCCGCCGCCGACATGGTTCTGGTCAGGCTTGCTTACGCCGCCGACCTGCCCCCGCCGGGAGAGCTTGCCCGGCGCCTCGCCGATGGCGCCGGCACCAGCGGCGGCCAAGCGACGGGCGCGCCGTCGCCCAGACCATCGCGCAGGCCCGAGCACGCTGAGACGCTTCGCGCCCCCCGCGCCGAGGCACTTCGTGCCGAGACCCCTCGGGTCGAGACGCGCAGCGCGGAGACCGGTCCCCGCGAAACCGAAAACCCAGCGCCAACGCCTGCCGCCGACGACAAGCCGGCCGAGGCGCCCGTGCCGCTGCCCGAACTGAACAGTTTCGACGATGTGGTGGCACTGGCCGAGGCAAAGCGCGATCTCAAGCTCAAGCACGCGCTGCTCGAGCAGGTGCGGCTGGTGCGTTTCAAGCCCGGGACGATCGAGCTCAGTCCGCTGCCGCAGGCGCCGCGCGAGCTCGGTCAGGAGCTGATGCGCAAGCTGAAGGCCTGGACCGGGCGCGTGTGGATCGTCGCGCTGAGCGATGAGGAGGGGGCCGTGCCGCTCGGCCAGCAGCGCCGCGAGAGGGAGGCGCGCGAGATCGAGACGGTGCGCGAGCATCCGGCCGTCAAGCAGGTGATGCAACATTTTCCCGGCGCGCGGATCGCTGCCGTGCGGCCGGTGGTCGAGCCCGCTTCGCCAGCCGACGGCGCGGATAAGCCGGAAGAGTTCAAGGAGGACGGGACCAACTGATGAAGAATTTCGCCGAGATGATGAAGCAGGCGCAGCAGCTGCAAGGCCGCATGGCCGACATGCAGGCCGAGCTCGAGCGTACCCTGATCGAGGGCCGCTCCGGCGGCGGCATGGTGGTGGTGACGCTCTCCGGCAAAGGCGACATGACCGGCCTCAAGATCGACCAATCGCTGCTCAAGCCGGAGGAGGCCGAGATCCTCGAGGACCTCATCGTCGCCGCGCATAACGACGCCAAGGCCAAGGTCGAGGAGGCGATGAAGGAGAAGATGAAGAGCCTCACCGGCGGGCTGCCGCTCCCTCCCGGCCTCAAGCTGTTATGATTGCATGGCGCGCGTCGCGGCAGGTCCCGAGATCGAGCGTCTGATCCAGCTCCTGGCACGGCTGCCGGGGCTCGGCCCGCGCTCGGCGCGCCGCGCGGCGCTGCATCTCGTCAAGAAGAAGGAACAGTTGCTCGAGCCGCTGGCCACCGCCTTGGCCGAGACGCGCGACACCATCCTCACCTGCGAGATTTGCGGCAATATCGACACGCAGAGCCCGTGCACGCTCTGCCGCGACCCGGGCCGCGACCGCTCGCTGATCTGCGTGGTCGAGGAGGTCGGCGATCTCTGGGCGCTGGAACGCGCCGGCGTGCTCAACGGTCTCTATCATGTGCTGGGCGGCACGCTGTCCCCCCTCGACGGCGTCGGCCCCGACGACCTCTCGATCGCCAAGCTGATCGAGCGCGCCAGCGATCCGCAAGTCAAAGAAGTGCTACTGGCGCTGAACGCCACGGTCGAGGGCCAGTCCACCGCGCATTATTTGATGGACCGGTTGGCGGGGGCGAACGTCACCGTCTCGCGCCTTGCGCACGGCGTGCCGATCGGCGGCGAGCTCGATTATCTCGACGAAGGCACGCTCGCCGCCGCCGTCAAAGCCCGCAAGACGATGTAGGCAAGGGCCTCACCCCGAATTTTCGAGCTTTTCCTTTTGCTCGATCGCCGCGAAGGCACCGCGCTCCGTCAGCAGCCAGAGGAGCAAGAGCCCCGGGATGGCTGCCGCGGCGCAGAGCACGAAAAACCAGATCCAGCCGGCGGCTGCCGCGACGAAGCCGGTGATCGCCGCGAGCTGGGTGCGGCCGAATGAGGAGAGCGCGGTAAGCAGGGCGAATTGCGTCGCCGTATAGGCGGGGTTGGTGCAGAGCGCCGAGAGATAGGCGATGAACACGACGGTGCCGATGGCGCTGGTGAAATTTTCCGTCGAGATGGCGACGGCGAGGCCCAAATGGTTCACCCCGAGCCAAGCCAGCCAGGAGAAGGTGAAATTCGCCAGCGCTTGCAGCACGCCCGCCACCAGCAGCGCGCGGGAGAGCGGCAGGGCGCGAGCGAGCAAGCCGCCGGCCACGCCGCCGAGCAGCGAGGCGATCAGGCCCACGCCTTTGACGATCGCCGCATAGCTCGCTTTGTCGAAGCCGATATCCAGCACGAACGGCCCGGTCATCACCCCGGCGAAGGTGTCGGTCAATTTGTACAGGACGACGAACAGCAGAATCAGCAGCGCGTCGCGCTTGCCGAGAAAATCGGCGAAGGCGGCATAGGCGGCAACGAAGAATCGCTTGAACGGATTGCCTGCGGCGTCGCCCTCCGCTTCGGCTGCCGCGGCGGGCGTCTTGGCTTGCGGCTCGTGCGCCAGCAAGGCGCCGGCCATGCCCACCAGCACCAAGGCGGCCATGGCGGCATAGCCGTAGAACCAGATCACACCCCGATCGATGCCTCTGAATTCGAGATAGGCAACCAGCCCGACGATGCCGGCAGTCGAGACCAGCATGCCGATGCGATAGGCGGCGACGAAATAGGCCATGCCCGCCGCCTGGTTCTCGGTCGGCAGATACTCGGTGCGGAACGCATCGATGACGATGTCCTGGGTGGCCGAAGCGGTGGCGACGATGACGGCGGCCAGCGCCACCATCCATGGCGAGGCGACGGGGTCTTGCGCGCCGAGGAACAGCAGCGCGGCTATGAGCAAGAGCTGCGTGAACACGAGCCAGCCGCGCCGATGGCCGAGCACGCGGCCGAGCACCGGGATCTGGAATGCATCGACCAGCGGCGCCCAGAGGAACTTGATGGTGTAAGGCGTGCCGACCAGGGCGAACAGGCCGATGGTCTTGAGATCGACGCCGACATCTTTCATCCACAGCAGTAGCGTGGAGGCCGACAGCGCCAGCGGCAGGCCCGAGGAGAAGCCGAGCAGCAGGATGATGAGGACGCGTGGATCGAGGAACACGGCGGCGGCGCGCGCCCAGCGCTCGCCGATGCTCGGTTTTGGCGTGGTCCCCTCGCTCGCCGTCATCGCCCTTGTTGATAGCAGGGGAACGCCGCCGCGTCATGTCGCACGGCGAAAACCCACCCCCTGCAAGGGGGAGGTCGGCGCGCTTGCGCGCCGGGTGGGGGTCGATCCCTACCCCGGGCCATCCCGGCCCTCCCCTTTTAGGGGGAGGGAGGAACTCCCGAACGCGAGCACGCATAAAGCGTTATGTTCACGCGGGCATGAGAACGGAGACAGCAGGCATGGTGAGAGTCACAGGGATCGATCATTTGGTCGTGAGCGTCGGCGACTTCGAAAGGTCGAAATCGTTTTACGCGTCGCTGATGGAGTTCCTAGGCTTCGGCGTCGAGGCCGAATACGAGGGCATGATGGGCTGGGCCAACGGCAAGACGCTATTCTGGATCAGCCAGGCCGACGCCGAAGGCAAGACGCACAAATACCGCAAGGGCGATATCGGCTTCCATCATTACGCTTTCCGCCTGCGTAGCCGGAAGGATGTCGATGCGCTGCAAGCTTATCTAGAAGAGCAGGGCGCCAAGATCGTCGACCCTGCCGGCGAATATTACGACGACTATTACGCCGTGTTCTTTCTCGATCCCGACGGCATGAAGCTCGAAGGCATGAAGTACGGCGAGAAGCACGCGCAGGCCGCCAAGAAGCGCGCGGCTGCGGCAGCGCGGAAGAAGGTCTCGGGCCTCAAAGCTCGCCGCTAGGTTCGCAATCAGCCGGCAGGCGACTGAGTCGCGGTCCCCGACCGACGCAGGATCTCGATGATCAGCGCCGTCGACCAGCCGATCAGCATGATGCCGTTCAGCGCCGTCATCGGCCGCAGCAGCCGCCATTGCTCCGGCGCGACAAGGTCGGCATAGCCGAGCGTCGTGTAATTATCGAAGGCGAGATAGATGAGCTGGACGCTGGCCGGGCCCACGCCGACCAACCTATAAGTGATCGCCCAGACCATCACCTCGACGAAATGTCCCGCCATCACCAACGTGCCGGTCAAGACGATGACGATGGTGTATTGCACGAAGCGGGGACGAAACTGTCTCTTTCCGCCAAGCCGCGCACGGTCCACACCACGACGCCGAGCAGCACCGCGTGGATGATGAGATTTACGAGGCTCGCCGCCGCGCCGACCAGCATCTGTTCGAGCACGATGCCATGCCAGAGCGGTAGCGGCGTGGTCATGAATCTTTGGCGAGCAGATCGGGCTGGCGGAAGCCACCGTTCCGCCGCCGCTCAACACCCTGTCCCCTATGGGAGGGCAGGGGTGAGGCAGCCTGAGCCGCGCCGTTCCGCTGCTCGATCTCCGCAGGCGCCTGCGGCTCCGCAAAATCCAAGGTCTCGATCTTGCGCCCGCGCGACGCGATCTTCTCCGACGAGGTGAGGATCTTGTCGATGTCGTCGTTGGCCTGGCCGAAATGCCGTTGCAGATCGAGCACCCGCTCGCGGAAACGGTTCATGTCGTCCATCAGCTTGGCCACCTCGCCCTGGATGAGGTGCGCCTGCTCGCGCATCTGCACGTCCTTCAAGATCGCCTGCATGGTCTGTACCGCGAGCATCAGCATGTTCGGCGCGCAAATGACGATGCGCGCACGATGCGCCTTCTGCACCAAATCGGAGAAATGCTCGGCGAGATCGGCATAGATCGCCTCCGACGGCACGAACAGGATCGCCGTGTCCTGCGTCTCCCCGGCGATGAAATAACGCTCGGCCATGGCGTCGACATGGCGGCCGACGTCGACGCGCACGCGCCGCGCCGCGTCTTTCTTCTCCTCATCGCGCCGCGCGAGCCGAAACGCCTCGAAGCCTTCCAGCGGAAACTTGGCGTCGATCACCACGGAAGCCGCGCTGTTGGGCATATGCAGCAGGCAGTCCGGCCGCTTGCCGTTGGAGAGCGTCGCCTGGAAGGTGTAGGCCCCCCTCGGCAGCCCATCCTTGACGATGGTCTCCATGCGCATCTGGCCGAAAGCGCCGCGTGCCTGCTTGTTGGCGAGGATCTCCTGCAAGCTGACCATGTTGCTCGAGAGGTCGGTCAGGTTCTTCTGCGCGGTGTCGATCACCGCCAGCCGCTCGTTCAGCTTGGCGATCGATTCATGCGTCTTGCGCGAGGTCTCGTTGAGGTCGGTGCCGACGCGATGCGTCATGCGGTCGAGCCGCTCGTTGACCGCCCGGGCGATGTCACCCTGCCGCGCAACGCTGATCTCGGCGAAGCTTTGCAGGCGGCCCTTCAGCTCGGCAAGCTCGCCGGCTTGCGCTTGCGCCTGCCGCCGCCGCCGGCCCATATGCACGATCAGCGCGATGGCGAGCGCCATGAGCGTGAAGACGGCCAGCCCCGCCAGCGCAAGCAAAACCAGCACGGGATCGAGCGTGACGCCGCCGACTTGAATGGGCTCCAGGGCCATGGAGAACGTATAGCCCGATTCGTTCTTTTAGACCAAAACAGGAACATGTTGACCGCCTCGCGCGGCAACCTTATGTCACCGGCTCAAATGGCCATCCGTCCCATTCTCACCATCCCCGATCCGATCCTGCGCCAGACGGCCAAGCCCATCGAGCGCGTGGATGCGGATCTGCGCCGGCTGATGGACGAGATGCTGGCCACCATGTACGAGGCACCCGGTATCGGCCTCGCCGCGCCGCAGATCGGCGTGGCGCGGCGGCTGATCGTCATGGATCCGGCCAAGGACGAGGCGCCCAAGAACCCGGTCATCATGGTCAACCCGGAAATCCTCGAGCGGTCCACCGAGCTGAGGGTCCACGAGGAGGGGTGCCTGTCGATCCCCGACTACACCGCCGAGATCGAGCGGCCGGCCAAGACCCGCGTCACCTATATCGACCGCGAAGGCGGCAAGCAGGAGATCGAGCTGCAAGGCATCTGGTCGACGCTCGTGCAGCACGAGATCGACCACCTGAACGGCGTGCTATTCATCGACTATCTGTCGCGGCTGAAGCGCGACATGGTAGTGCGAAAATACACCAAGCAGAAACGCACGGAGGCGCTTTAGCCATGTTGCTCATCGCCTCCATCGTCATAGAGGCCGCGGTCGCCATCGTGGCGATGCTCGTGGCAGTCAAGGGGCGGCCCTATCTTTACGGCCTCGCTCTGACCTTCGCCATCTACGTGCTTTACGACCTCGGCCGTCTGCTCGGCTGGAACGTCGAAAAGGGCATCCTCTCGGTGCTGTTTCTGTTGGCGAGCGCGAGCGCGTTGTTTGCGGTTTGGGGCCTTTACCGCGACAAGCGATAAGTTCCGCTTTACCCCTCTCGGTGACATAAGGGCGGATGGCGCCGATGCGCATCATCTTCATGGGAACGCCTGACTTCGCGGTGCCCTCGCTGCGCGCGATCCTCGCGAGCGGCCACGAGGTCGTGGCGGTCTATACCCAGCCGCCGCGCCAAGCGGGGCGGGGCATGGCCTTGCGCCCATCCCCCGTGCAGCAGGAGGCCGAGCGAGCGGGTCTCGACGTGCTCACGCCCGCGCGGCTGCAAAGCGCGGAAGAGCAGGCACGCTTCGCTGCGCTCGGCGCCGATGCCGCGGTGGTCGTGGCCTATGGCATCATCCTGTCCCGACCCATTCTCGACGGCACGCGCCATGGCGCCTTCAACCTGCATGCCTCGCTCCTGCCGCGCTGGCGGGGCGCCGCGCCCATCAACCGCGCCATCATGGCCGGCGACCGCGAGAGCGGCGCGTCCATCATGCAGCTCGATCAAGGCCTCGACACCGGCGCGGTCTGCCTGGAAGCCCGCGTCGCCATCGGCCGCGACATGACGGCCGGCGAATTGCATGACGCGCTCGCCGCGAGTGGCGCAACGCTGCTGGTACACGCTTTGTCGGCGCTGGAACACGGCGAGCTCGACTGCCGCCCGCAAGCCGAGAGCGGCGTGACCTACGCCGAGAAGATCGTGCCCAGCGAGACGCGCATCGACTGGTCGCGGCCGGCGCCTGAGGTGCACGATAGGATTCGCGGCCTCTCGCCCTATCCCGGCGCCTGGTTCGAGGTCGAGATCGGCGGCAAGCGCGAGCGGATCAGGGCGCTCCGCTCGACCTTGGCCGAGGTCTCGGGCGCGCCCGCGACGGTGCTCGACGATCATCTCACCATTGCCTGCGGCGAGGGCGCCGTGCGCCTCACCCAAGTGCAGCGCGCCGGCAGGAAGACGATGACCGCCGACGAGTTCCTCCGCGGCGTTCCGCTTGGCGTCGGCGTGACGCTTCGCTGAGCCGCCATGCCCCGCTACAAGCTCACTCTCGAATATGACGGTACGCCCTTTGTCGGCTGGCAGCTCCAGGAGAACGGCCTCTCTGTGCAGGGCCGTCTGGCGCAAGCCCTCAAGGCCTTCTCCGGCGAGGACACCGTCCCGCGCGGGGCGGGACGCACCGATGCCGGCGTGCACGCGCTCGGCCAGGTGGCGCATTTCGACCTCGCCAGAAACTGGGAGCCCGACAAAGTGCGCGACGCGCTTAACGCGCAGCTCAGGCCCGATCCGGTAAGCGTGCTTGCCTGCGAACTGGTGGCCGACGGTTTCGATGCCCGTTTCTCGGCGACCGCGCGGCACTATCTCTATCGCATCATCACGCGCCGCAGCCCGCTCGCGCTCGACCGCAATCGCGCCTGGCATGTGCTGCATGCGCTCGACACCGCCGCCATGCATGACGCGGCGCAAGCGCTGATCGGCCATCACGACTTCACCACCTTCCGCTCCTCGGAATGCCAGGCCGCCTCGCCGGTGAAGACGCTCGACCGCCTCGCCGTCGCCAGCGCGGGCAATGCGATCAGCATCGAGGCCTCCGCCTGCTCCTTCCTGCACAACCAGGTGCGCTCCATGGTCGGCTCCGTGAAGCTGGTCGGCGAGGGGCGCTGGACCGCGCACGACCTGGAAAAGGCCCTGCAAGCGCGTGATCGCGCGGCTTGTGGGCCTGTGGCGCCCGCTTGCGGCCTTTACCTTGTAAAGGTCGATTACTGAATCGGGGCCGTCGCCGCTTCGCTTCCCGCCTGGATCGGGCTAAGATCGGCGTCTCTTCATGCACGACGGAGAGTCAGTTGCGTGCCGCCGCCCTCTGTTTCGCAGCTGCCCTCGTCCTGTCGCAGGGCGCTTGGGCCGAATCCAAGAAGGACTGGGACGACTGCATCTCCAGCGACGCCGCGGTCAGCCTCGATGGCTGCAGCAAAATCATCGCCCGCGGCATCGACACTAAGAACAATCTCGCTATCGCCTATTTCAATCGCGGCATCGCCTATCAGAACAAGGGCGACCACGCCAAGACGATTGCCGAATTCAACCAGTCGATCCGGCTGAACGCTTCCGATCCCGCCGCCTACCGCAATCGCGGCTACTCCTATGCACAGACCGGCGAGTTCGACCTCGCCATCGACGACTACAATCAGACCATCAAGCTGAAGCCGGACTACGCCAGCATCTATTACGACCGCGGCTGGACCTATGCGGCCAAAGAGGACCATGCGCGCGCGCTCAACGACTACAATCGCGCGGTCGAGCTGGATAAGGACAATCACGATCTCTACAACGATCGCGGCAGCTCCTATGCCGAGCTCGGCGATCTCGACAAGGCGCTCGCCGATTTCGACAAGGCGATAGCCCTCAAGCCCGACTACGCGCTCGCTCACGCCAACCGCGGCTGGGTGCTGGCGCGGCGCGACAAGCATGCCGACGCCGTCGTCGAATATAGCGAGGCGATCCGGCTGGCGCCGGGCAATCCCGACAATCTCAACGATCGCGGCTGGTCGCTGATCAAGACCGAGCAATATGACAAGGCGATCGCCGATTTCAGCGAAGCGATCCGCATTAAGCCGGACCACGTGCATGCCTGGCAGAATCGCGGCTGGGCCTATTGGCTGAAGGGCGATCTCGACAAGGCGCTTCACGATCTCGATCAGGCGGTCAGCCTCGACCCGGACAATCTCGACCCGCGGCTCGACCGCGCCGCGGTTCTCAACGACAAGGGGGAGTTTGACGAGTCGATCGCCGCCTATGACAAGATCCTAGCCGTGGCGCCGGACGAGGGCAGGGCGCTGAACGGCCGCGCCTGGGGCGATGCGCAGAAGGGCGAGCTGGAAAAGGCGCTGGCCGATGCTGAACGTGCCGTGTCGCTGCTCAAGGATGAGCCGAACGCGCTGCATACCCGCGCCTGGATCTACATGACCAAAGGCCAGCTCGACGCCGCGCTCGGCGATTTCGACCGCGCCCTCGGCCTCGATTCCGAACTTGCCGGCGCCTATGCCGACCGCGGGCACGCCTGGGAGCTGAAAGGCGATCGCGACAAGGCGATTGCCGACTACCGCAAGGCGTTGTCCCTGAAGAGCCGGCAGCTTTACGACGACAAGGCAAAGGCGGTGGCCGCGAAGCGCCTGGCGGCGCTCGCCAGCGCGCCACCGGACGCCCCTTCGGCCGTCGCCGTCGCCTCTCCAAACTCACCGCCGGACCAGCCCAATCACGCTGCGCTCGCCGAGACGCGGATCGCGCTCGTCATCGGCAACGGCACCTATGCCAACGTCAAGGCGCTCAAGAACGCCGACAGCGACGCCAGCGCGGTCGCCGCGAGCTTGCAGCGGCTCGGCTTCGAGGTCACCGAGAGACACAACCTCAGCCTCGCCGACCTGACCAAGGAGCTGAAAGCGTTCGGCGACCGCGCGCCGACCGCGGACTGGGCGGTCGTCTATTACGCCGGTCACGGCATTGAGGTGGGCGGCGTCAACTATCTCATTCCGGTCGATGCCGAACTTGCCTCGGCGAGCCATGTCGACGACGAGGCGATGCCGCTCGACCGCGTGCTCGGCAAGGTGCAGAGCGCCAGGAAGCTGCGGCTGGTGATTCTCGATGCCTGCCGCGAGAACCCGTTCGCCGCGAAGATGGCCAGTGCGAGCACCACCCGCTCGATCGGTCGCGGCCTCGCGCGCATCGAGCCGGAAGCCGGCGTGCTGGTCGCCTATTCCGCCAAGGACGGGCAAGTGGCGCAGGATGGCGATGGGCCGAACAGCCCGTTCGCCGCGAGCCTGCTCAAATATCTCGATGAGCCGGGGCTCGAGATCAACATGCTGTTCCGCCGCGTGATTGACGATGTGCAGACCCGCACTGGCGGGCAACAGGTCCCCTTCACCTATGGCTCTCTGCCGGCCGAAGCCCTCTATTTCAAGCCCAACCAATAACTGGCCGGCTCAGCGCTTCGCTCTTGCCTGAGCAGTGCCGCGGCTTGCTTTGCCTGAGAGGTGCAACATTCTCCCCGCTCTCCCCTTGTGGGAGAGCACGCGATCCCATTGGGATCGCGGTGAGGGGTAAGCGCGGAAGGCGCGTTGAAACAAATCACCCCTCACCCTTCCCGCCGCGGTAGCGTTGTCCCCCCACAATCACCGCCTCCCGAACTTCGCATAGACTGCACACACCTCGTCCTTCTAAGGGGCGCTCTCGCGAGGCGTTGCGAAGGCGGGACGAGGAACGGCGCCTGCGGGCCTCGTCGCAAGAGGCACTCGGGCGGCGGCGGAGCTCCCTCCGGGGCCACTAGGAGTCCCTGCCAGGAGCTGGCTGACGGATCGGTCGGCGCATTCGCTGCGCGACGGACCGGACGAAAGCAGGGCCCGGTGCCGCAACCGCCGAGATTGGCGCGCCGGAAGGCGCCCGCGTGCCGCAAGGCACGAGCCATAAGGATTTTGCGCTTTTCGGCGCGCCATCCCCCTCAAACGCCGGACGCGGAACGCGCCGCGGCAATGCCCGCTTGCGCCCAGAGGAAGCATGGTCAAGCCCCTGGAATTCATATACGTCTCTGCCCCGATCGGGGAGGGACCATGAAAGCCCGCGCAGAGGCATGATCAGGCGGATCGCAACGGTCGGCGGGCTAACCCTCGTCTCGCGCCTCACCGGGTTCATCCGCGACGTGGTCATGGCCGCGGTGTTGGGCGCCGGGCCTTTGGCCGACGCCTTCTTCGTCGCCTTCCGCTTGCCCAACCATTTCCGCGCCATCTTCGCCGAAGGCGCATTTGCCGCGGCCTTCGTTCCCGCTTATGCGCGCACCCTGGAGCAGGCTGGGCTCCCCGCCGCCAAACTGTTCGCCGATCAAATCGCCGCAGCGCTGATCGCCATCAATCTCGTGCTGCTGGCGCTCGCGCTCGTTTTCACCCCGGAGGTGGTCAGCCTGCTGGCGCCGGGTCTTGCCGACGATCCGACCCGCTACGATCTCGCCGTGGCGCTCACCCGCATCACCTTCCCCTATCTCGCGCTGGTATCGCTGGAGACGCTGTTCGCCGGCATCCTCAATGCCAATAATCGGTTCGCCGCCGCGGCGGGCGCGCCCATCCTGCTCAATCTGTCGGTCATCACCACGCTGCTGCTCGCGCCTTTTTTCCCCGACGCGGGCCACGCCGCCGCCTGGGGCGTGCTCGCCGCAGGCGTGATCATCGTGCTGGTGGTCGGCACCGACGCCGAGACGCATGGCATCGGCATCAGGCTGCGCATGCCGCGGCTGGATGAGCCCACGCGGAGATTCCTCAAGGCGCTGGGGCCGGCCATCATCGGCGCCGGCGGCGTGCAGCTTGCGCTGTTCGCCGACACGCTGATCGCCTCCTTCCTGCCGACCGGCGCGCTGTCGGCGCTGTATTACGCCGACCGCATCAACCAGCTTCCCATCGGCGTGGTCGGCATCGCCGTGGGCACCGTTCTGCTGCCGGAAATGTCGCGGCGGCTCGCCTCCGGCGATGAGAAGGGGGCGGCCTCCGCGCAAGCGCGCGGTATCCAGCTTGCGCTCCTCCTCACCATCCCTTGCGCGGTGGCCTCCATCGTCATTCCCGATCTCATCATGCGCGCGCTTTTTACCCGCGGCGCTTTCACGGTGCACGACGCGGCCGCGGCGGGCGCCACGCTCGCCGCCTATTCGTTCGGCCTCTTGCCCTTCGTGCTGATGCGGAGCTTCACCGCCCCGTTCTATGCGCGCGGCGATACCGCGACGCCGGTCAAGGCAGCGCTGCTCGCCGCCGCAATCAACATCCTGTTGAAGGTGCTGCTGATGGGGCATCTCGCGCAAGTCGGCCTCGCGCTCGCCACCAGCGTCGGCGCCTGGATCAATTTGAGCCTGCTCGCGCTGTTCGCCCGCCGCCAGGGCTTCGCCGTGTCGGGCACGGCCATTGGCAGGCCGGTGGCGAAGCTGCTTGCCTCGGGCGCGGCGCTCGCCGCGGCGCTGGTCGCCGGCGTTTATGGGCTCGAACGCGCCCTTGCCGGCATGAGCGTCTTCCGCGAGGAGACCATGCTCGGGCTGCTCTTCGTCATCGGCACGCTGGTTTATGGCCTGGCGGTCTTTCTGCTGCTCGGGCGCCGCTGGCTGATGAGCCTGCTGCGGGAGGTGACAGTCGCGGCGGATACCAAGGCGCCGCCGGATCTCGCCCAGCCCGACCCGACCGACGATTCGGCCGCGCTTCCCGACAATGAACCTCCGCCGAGAGTTTGATGCTCTAGCCGCGGAGGTCGACCAGCTCGACCGCGCTGGCGTCGATCGGCCGGCCGAAGAAAATCGCGCCGACGCGGGCGAAGCGCTGGGGCGAGTCGGTGGCGAAGAAGCGAGCCTTGTCCCCGCCGGCGTCCGCGCCGCTCTCGATCCCCGCGCGGGTGAGAGCTTCCGCCACCGCCTGCGCCGTGGTCTCCGCCGAATCGACCAGCGCCACGGCCTCGCCGATGGTCTTGCGGATGACATCGGCGAGCACGGGAAAGTGGGTGCAGCCCAGCACCAGCGTATCCGGCGCCGAAGCGCCCCTGAACAGCGGCCCGAGATAGTGTTCCGCCGCCGCCTGGGTGGCGGGCGAGTCCGTCCATCCTTCCTCGGCCAGGGCCACGAATACCTGGCAGGCCTGCTGCACGATCTCGGCGTCTGCCATCAACTTGCGGATGGCCCGCGCATAGGCGCCGCCTCTAACCGTACCCTCGGTCGCGATCACGGCGATGCGGCGATTGCGCGTGGCGGCGACGCCCGCCCGTGCGCCGGGCTCGATCACGCCGATCACCGGAATGTTCTGCCAGGCCTCCTGCAAGAGATAGAGCGCCACCGACGAGGCCGTGTTGCAGGCGATCACCAGCATCTTCACGCCCTGGTCGAGCAACAGCCCCGTCGCCTGCAGCGCGTAGGCCTGTACCGTCTCGGCGCTCTTGGTGCCGTAAGGCAGCCGGGCCGTATCGCCGAGATAGACGAAGCGTTCGCGGGGAAGCCGCACCACCAGCGCACGCAGTACCGTCAGCCCGCCCATGCCGGAGTCGAAGACCCCGATCGGCCGGGGATCACCCGGCATCGGCTCCACCGAAGGTGGTGAAATAGAGCTCGATGAAGCGGCGATACACGGCAGTCAATTGCTCGAGATCGGCGACCGGCACGTTCTCGTCCACCTTGTGGATCGTGGCGTTGGACAGCCCGAACTCGACCACCGGGCAATATTCCTTGATGAAGCGGGCATCTGATGTCCCGCCGTCGGTGGCCAGCGACGGCATGAGCCCGGTGACTTCGCGGATCGCCTCGCTCAACAGCGCATCGAGCGGCCCGGGCTCGGTGAGGAAGGAATCGCTCGGTGGATCGAAGTCGAGGGTGACGCTGAGGTCCGTGCCGCTGAGCGCGAGCGTGGCTTGTTCGGTAAGCAGCGCCTTCAGCGCCTCGACCGAGTGTCGGTCGTTGAAGCGGACATTGAACTTTGCCTCGGCGAAGGCAGGGATCACGTTCACCGTGGGATTGCCGACATCGACGCTCGTCACCTCGAGATTGGACGGCGAGAAATGCGCGCTGCCGTAGTCGAGTGGGGAGTCATAAAGGCGAGCCAGGATCTTCACCAACCCTCTGATCGGATTGTTGGCGAGGTGTGGGTAAGCGACGTGGCCTTGCGTTCCCGCCACCTTGAGCCGTCCATTGAGGCTGCCGCGCCGCCCGATCTTGATCGATTCGCCGATCCGCTTGCCGTTGGTCGGCTCGCCGACGAGGCAATGGTCCGGGTGCTCGCCTTGCTCCTTCATCCAGGCGAGCACCTTGTGCGTTCCGTTGATCGAGGGCCCTTCCTCATCGCCGGTGATGAGCAGCGAGATCGAGCCGTCGATCTCCCGTCCGCGCGCCTTGACATAATCGAGCGCGGCGGCGGTAAAGCAGGCGATCGCGCCCTTCATGTCGGCGGCGCCGCGGCCGTAGAGCAGGCCGCTGGCAATTTCCGCGGCGAAGGGGGGGTGGGTCCAAAGCTTGGCCTCTCCCGGCGGCACGACATCGACATGACCGGCGAAGCAGAGATGCGGCGGCCCTTCGCCGACGCGGGCGTAGAGATTATCGATCGGCGGGGTGTCCTCGTCCTTGAAATTGAGGCGCCAGAAGGTGAAGCGCCCGGGCTTCAGCGCCTGGATCAGCACATCGAGCGCCCCGGCGTCGGCCGGGGTCACGCTTTCGCAGCGGATCAGGCTTTGGCTGAGCTGAACGGCCTTGTCGCCGAGCGCGGTCATTCGGTCATCGACGGTGCATGGTCTACCGCACGGCAGCCAAGGGATCGCCGCCGAAGCGATTGGGCCCGGGCGTGCCCTTGAGGATGCCAAGCTCGATCAGGAACCACAGGCCCACGCCCATGGTGATGAGGGTGCAGATCCAGCCGAGCGCGTTCGGCTCTTGCGGCGTACCGGTGAGGCCGAAGGCCTGGAGCAGGCTGGCGATCAGCACCGGGACCAGGCCGTAAAAGGCGGTGATGCCTGGCTTGTCCCGGTCCTGGAAGCGCTTAGCCGCCACCGCATAACCTGGATAGAACAACGCCAGCGTGATGAGAACGATGAGGATGGCCCCGAATGTCGAGGCCCCGAAGATGGCGCCGATCACGAATCCCAGCACGATGCTTATGACGGCGAGAATGATGGTGCCCGCCCAATATTTGGCGCGGTTTATGCGCCCTTCGAACGACGTGAAGAGATATTGAAAGTCCAAATTCATCGTTCCCCCTCCCTTTATGGCGGCCTTTCAGCCAGCCTGATCTCTTGTAAGGCCGAACGGCCGCTTTGCGAAAGGGGATATCTGTTGTGCAGAGCGGAAGTCGGGTCCGGTCTATCCGTCAAGACGCGCCCGGGTCCTTTGCTGCCAACGGATCGGGGCCGCAACGGTTCGGCCCTTGGGTGCCCTTGAGGAAGCCGAGCGGCACCAGCGCGAGCAAAGCGACGAAGCCGGCAGCCGGCAAAATCGCGGCGGCACTCTGGTAGACGGCGGCTATCACGACGGCGATGATCGATCCCAGAACGATCGGCGCCGCCATCAAATGCCCCGGTCGCTCGCGGTCATGCAGGCGTTTGACGCCGACCGCCGCAATGACCCACAGCCACAGAAACACCGCGAGAAGGCAGATGGTCGGCATGTCGTGGACCGGCGTGGTCGAGAACGCCTCGTAAAGGAAAGCGAGCCCGAGCGCCGCAGCCAACATCAGCGGGTAAGTCGCAACAACGACGACCCAAAACGGCCCGCGGGACATCCGGCCCCGCGTCGAGAACAGCAGACGGCCGACTCGGTAAAGATTGGCTCTGGATGATTTCCCCTTGGCTTCCACATCCGGGTCGAGCGTGGTCGCGGTGCTTGTTATCCTCGGGTCCTTTTTCTTGCCGGCGCTCCCGTCGCGCGGATCCGGCACCGATACCTTCGTCTCGTCGCGGGCGGGCGGCGGGGTCTTGCTCTCTGTTCAATTGACGCGGCGCTCTCTCCAGCAGCTTGTCCATTGCCTTGATCAGGCGGTCCATATGCGGATGGAAATCGCGGGCACTGTCCACCGGCGCGGCTTGGCGGAAGGCGAGATTGCGCAAGCCCTCGGGAAGATCCGCCGGCGCCGGTAGCGCTGCGCCGTCGATCAGCACGGGAATCACCGAAATCTTTTTGGCGAGCGCCGCCTCGATCTCGATGCGAACCCAGTCGGTCTTGTCGGTCAATCTCAGCCTGCCGCTCTCGTCCGGCGTGGCCCAGCGCGGTCCGACAATGGCGACGAGAATGTCGCAACGATCGAGCGAGTCCTGGATGTGCTCGCGGAAATCGAGTCCGAAGGGAATCGAGTCGATGTCCATGAAGACATTGTCTTCGCCGAAATGACCCTTCAACCGGTCATGGACGCGCCCGGCGATCCACGCGGTATCCTCTCGGCGGTAGGAAAGGATGATGGTCGGCACGGCTCGATCCTCAACGCTTACGCCGGCATTCTACCTGAACGACGTGGGCTGAGAAACGCTGGAGTGGGCTAGCCGGTCAGTCCCTAAGCAGCTCATTGATCGAGGTTTTGGCCCGGGTACGCTCGTCCACGGTCTTGACGATGACGGCGCAATAGAGCGATGGCCCCGGCGCCCCGCCGGGAAGCGGCTTGCCGGGCATGGCGCCGGAGACCACCACCGAATAAGGCGGCACGCGGCCTTGATGCACGAAGCCCGTGGCGCGGTCGATGATCTTGGTCGACTGGCCGAGATAGACGCCCATGGAGAGCACAGAGCCCTCGCCGACGATCACGCCCTCGGCGACCTCGGCGCGGGCGCCGATGAAGCAGTTGTCCTCGATGATCACCGGGTTGGCTTGGATCGGCTCCAGCACCCCGCCGATGCCGGCGCCGCCTGAGACATGCACGTTGCGGCCGATCTGCGCGCACGAGCCGACCGTGGCCCAGGTATCGATCATGGTGCCGGACTCGACCCGGGCGCCGAGATTGACAAAAGATGGCATCAGCACCACGCCGGGCGCGATGTAGGCCGAGCGGCGCACCACCGATCCGGGAACGGCGCGGAAGCCGGCTTCCTTGAAGTCCTTGGCCTTCCACTTGGCGAATTTGGTCGGCACCTTGTCCCACCACGAGGAGCCGTCGGGGCCGCCCTCGATGCGGTGCGGTTCGTGCAGGCGGAAGGAGAGCAGGATCGCCTTCTTCAGCCATTGATGCACGATCCACCCGCCGTCTTGCTTTTCCGCGATCCTGAGCTCGCCTCGGTCGAGGAGATCGAGCACCTCCTCTACCGCGTCGCGCACCACGCCCTTGGTTTCCGGCGTGATCTCGACGGCGTGCTCATAGGCGCTGTCGATGAAGGTCTTGAGGTGGTCGTGGGTCATGGCTCAGGCGAAACTCAATTTGGCGGGACGTGGCTGAAGGGTGAAGTCGGTCAGGCTCGGCTCGCTTCGGCCATCCGCCAGCGACGTGCCGATCTCGGCAAGGAAGGGCGCGAGCGCCTCGGTGCGGTGATGAATATGCGCCGGCAGCTCGGTCCATCCCGCCATGGCCTGGTGCTCGGGATGCTCGGTCAGTCCGTGCACCAGAACCGTGGTCATGCCGATCTGATGCGCGGTCTCGAGATTATGCGGCAGGTCGTCGAACATGGCGGCCTGACGCGGAATCACGCCATGCGCCCGCGTGAAGCGCTCATAGGCTTCGCGCATTGGCTTGGGATGGATGTATTCGAGCGCGTGGATATCGCAAATGTCCGCGAAATGTCTGGATACGCCAAGCCGCGCCGTCACCGCTTCCGCGTGCTTGCGCGAGCCGTTGGTGAAGATGAACTTGCGCCCCGGGAGGGCGTCCAGCGCCGCCGCAAGCTCGGGCGAGGGGAGCACGGCCGACAGATCGATGTCATGCACATAATCGAGAAAAGCGTCGGGCGAGGTGCCGTGGCGCAGCACGAGCCCCGCGAGTGTGGTGCCGTGCTCGTAGTAATACGCCTGGCGCAGCCGCTGTGCCTCCTCGAGCGGAATACCGAAGCTGATCTGGATGAACTCGCCCATGCGTCGGTCGATTTGCGCGAACAGATTGCACTCGGCCGGATAGAGCGTGTTGTCGAGATCGAACACCCAGGCTTCGACGTGATCGAAGCCCGAAGCGGGGATCGCGGGGTCGCTCATCCGCCTCACCTTCCCCTCGACCGCGGCCGGCGCCGCTCGATCAGGGTTCCCGCGCCATGCTCGGTGAACAATTCGAGCAGCACGGCATGCGGCACTTTGCCGTTGATGATCACCACGCCCTCGACGCCTTCGGCGATCACGTCCATGCAGCTTTCGATCTTGGGGATCATGCCGCCGGAGATGGTGCCGTCGTCAATCAGGGCCTGCGCCTCCGCCGTGGTCAGCGACTTGATCAACTGGCCGTTCTTGTCGAGCACGCCCTCCACGTCGGTGAGCAGCAGAAGCCGTTTCGCCTTCAAGGCCGAGGCGAGCGCCGCCGCGAACGTGTCGGCGTTGATGTTCAGCGTCTCGCCGTCCGGTCCGACGCCGATCGGCGCCACGACCGGGATCAGGTCTGAATTGATGATCACGTCGATGATATGCGGATCGAC
>Ga0157375_10000530_pt1 | contig 34223 bp, 31 predicted proteins | sample M35metaG_FD_115311 | JGI IMG/M metagenome (GOLD analysis project Ga0157375, IMG submission 115311) | Miscanthus rhizosphere microbial communities from Kellogg Biological Station, Michigan, USA - M3-5 metaG | ecosystem: Host-associated > Plants > Roots > Rhizosphere > Soil | place: USA: Michigan... | reverse complement strand
TCCACGTGGAAGTGATAAACGTTGTATTTGTTGCTGCTTGGATAACTGACGAAGGTCTCGGGTGCGCCCGTCGCGGGCAGCGTGGAGCCGTCGAGGTCAGCCGGCAGAAAGGAGGCTGCCGACCCGCCCAGAGGTCCTGTCGGACTGACGAAGGTCGCAGGGGCGCCGGTGAGCATTTTCGCCCGATCGAAGGCGAAAGGCTGCGGCCCGAGAAAACTCGTGCCGGCCGAGTTAAAGACATTCATGCTCATGTAGTAGGCATCGGGCCACACTGCGAGCTTCGGATAGTCGAAGAAGTTCGAGCCCAGATGAAAGCCATACCGATAATAACTCCCGGTTGCATCGCTCGTAGTGGAGATCGCGATGCATTCGTCCGTCGGGACGCTACTGCCAGCAAATTGGCTGATGACCCACCGGCCGGCTAATTGATCGTAAAGTACGACCGGGTCGCCGTCGCCCGCTGTCTGACAGACGCCACCAAAGCCACTCCAAAGTGAGACGATACTGACGGGTCCCAGGACAGAAGCGCCGGTGCTCTTGTTAAAGACCTGGTAACCCTCGTTCACGATCTGGACGTACTGGGTGGCGCCTATTTCGCCGTTTGTATCCGGCGGGGCACAGTTACAGCCTACGCCCGGATACGCGATGCCATCGAAGTTCAGGATGGGTGCCGGAATGTTTGGTGCCAATTGGCGCAGAAGCGAGCCTTGCACAACCGGATCAAGGCTGTCCTGGTGGAAATTGGGAAGCTTCGGGTTGATCGGGCCTTCGTCTCTCTGGCGGACGTCGAAGGGAAGATTGGCCAGCTCGCGAAGGGGCGGCGAGACATCGTTGTGATAGGAGGCGCCAACTTGGAAGCCGGTAGGTTGATTTCGGTTTGAGCCTTGAGCGAGTGCCAGCGCGCCAGGAAAAGCGCCAAACGCGAGCAGGGCCAGAAACAAGCCGACGGAAGAGAGGAGAAGCGTGAGACTGAATCGATAAGAGAAGGCTGACTTGGAAGCGGGGATGTTCTTCATATAGTTGGAGTCGTTAGAGTGTGGGTTTGGGGTGGGGTTTTCTGGGGTCGAGAATGCGAAGCTATAAATGGCTACGAAACTTGTCACTTTCTTTTGCATGATAATAATGCAAGATGGAAAAATCATGCAATGGAGTGCTACGACCTAGGGGCGGAGTGATTGCCCGAAGCTTCCAAGACTACTCTTGGCGAGAGATGGCAGAGATGGTCTTTTGAGTCATCACGACAGCACGTTCAAGACTGATGCGCAACGCATCCTGCCCTCTTGGGGAGAACTCTAGGAGTTTACCCTTATCGGCCGAGTTTCTCGCGGAGAGAGCGCCGGCGCGCGCGGCGAACGTCTTCGAATCCCCGTTTACGTCGCCATATCGAGGACGACCCGGAACCTCGCCTTGCCGCTGATCATCCGATCATAGGCCTCGCTCACTTTTGTCATCGGGAAGGTTTCGTTCATCGACTTCACATCGCTGAGCGCGCTAAAGCGGAGTGCGTCCTGGGAATCGATCGAGGTGCCGGAATACCAACCCTTGATCGAGCGCGCGCCGGCGATGAGCAAAAGGGGATCGACTTGAATCGGCCCGGCGGCACCAATCACCATGAAGACTCCGTTGGGTGCCAGGCCCGGCATCGCGGCCGTCATCGCGTCGGCGTTTGTGACCGTTGCGATAACGACTTTGGCGCCGCCGATTTTTTGCAATTCCGCTGCGGGATCCTGCGCTGTGCTATCGATGTATTGCATCGCGCCGAGTTTGCGCGCGAGTGGTTCCTTGTCCTTCCCACGGGCGATGGCGACGGTGCGAAATCCCATCTTCGCGGCATACTGAACGCCGAGGTGACCAAGGCCGCCGATCCCGAGAACGCCAACCACATCGCCGGGGCGAGCGGCGCTGTTGCGGAGGGCGTTGAAGGTGGTAACTCCAGCGCACATGAGCGGCGCACTCTCGACGGCGGATAACTCTTCGGGCATGGCCGCGAGTGACTTGGCCGGCGTGGTCATATATTCGGCGTAACCGCCGTTAAAGGAAATCCCGGTGGTTAACAACGCAATCGAGCAGGCGAAGAAATCTCCACGGCGGCAATTGTCGCAGTGACCGCAATGGCCACCGTGCCAGCCGACCCCGACGCGCTGCCCGGTTTTCCAGCCCTCCACGCCCGACCCGAGAGCATCGATGGTCCCGATCACCTCGTGTCCGGGGACACGCGGGTACTGGATCCCCGGCCAGTATCCCTCTTTGACTAACGTGTCGCTGTGACAAATCCCGCAGGCCTGCACTTTCACACGCACCCAGCCTGCAGCCGGCTCGGGAATTTCCATTTCCACGATCTGGAACGGCTGACCCGCCGCCGGCACCTGAACTGCACGCATGTTTTTGGCCATCCTTTTTTATCGCCCCATTTTTTTGGAAAAACAAACCCGGAATTGAAGCTGTGTCGGACTGAAAATTATGCTTGCAATTAGAGAACCGGAGGCGCAAACCGGCAGGCATGAAAATCCGTTGGATCCTTGCCGTCGGCTTTTTGGTCGCAGCGCTCATCTCCTGTCAGTGCTTACACAAGCAATCGACGGCAGCTAATCCGAGCCGGATCCAGATTGACGAACATTCCGTCTTGATTCCCGGGACCGCGATCGCCGATGCCGACCGCGAGGCCCTCACCAAGATCTTTCGCAAATACGATAGCTCGCTCTATCGGATTGCGGTCTACGAAAACGGGAAGTTGAAAAAGCAGATCGGCAAGATGGAAGACATGCAGATGGGGGAAGTCGCGCAGGAATACGCACGCAATGCCGGGGCCAACGGATTGTCTAACTGGATAACCAGGATCGGTAACGTCAAGCATGTAACGGCAGCCAATACGCTGGGCAATCCAACCCATGTGACAAGCGTCAATCAAGCTGGCATCACAACCCACGTGACAGCGGTCAATCAGACGGGTAACCCGACCCATGTAACAAGCGTCAACCAAACCGGTAACCCGACCCATGTGACGAGTGTGAACCATCACCCGGGAAGGCCAGCTCACGTGACCACAATCGCGGAAGAGTCCGATGCCCTGGTGCAGGAAGTCACGCCAATTCTGGAGAAGTACAGCAAATAACTGACGACGAGCGGAGCGCAAAGTCTCCGGCAAGGCGGGTGGCCCCGGCCTTCCTTGCCTTCCATCTTTTCCTGATCGTCGTCGTCTGTCTGCGCGACACCTTCTCGGTGTTCGCCAGCACTCCAACGATTCTTCCCGCCGCGATTAACGAAATTTGGCAGGATGGTGAGCAGACGGCAGCCGCGCTCCTCGGGCAGCGACTCGACCGCTCCAACTGGGTGCGAAATGGGATCGCGGTCTACCTCCATGGGGCCGGGATTGAATCGGGCTATGGGTTCTTTGCTCCGAATGTGCCACCCAATTACAAACTGGTCTTCGAGGTGCATTATCCCGATGGCCGCATTGACTATGAGATCCCAAGAGTGAGTAACGCTGCCACTGGGTTACGCTTTGCCGGCGTGCTCGATCAACTGGCGGAAGTCACCTATGCGCCGTTGCGAGCAGCCATGGTGAAAATCGTGGCTTACTCCGTCTGGCAAGCTCATCCCGAAGCCAGCTTAATCCGCGCCTACCTTGGCTGCGGGCGACTGCCGACTCCGGCAGGCTTTGAGCGAGGAGAAAAGGAATCCTATGATCTTCTCTTTGCTTACGATTTTACCTTTCCTCGCCGGCGAACGGATGCTCCATGAAGCGCCCGGCAACGCAACGAATGGAGGAATTCCTCTATTTCCCAGCCTCAGATAGCTGGCTCGGATTCCTGCGCGTGGCTGTCGCGCTACAACTCGTAACCTATTGCTTTTCTCTTTGGCGTGATTGGTTGGATTTGTTTGCGATCGACCACGCCGGCGTGATCAAACGCGACCTGGCCGAGGCGATTCTTTCTTCGCAGAGTCATTACATTCCGCGCATTGGCTGGCTGGTGGAGCTGTGCAAGGGGCTGGGCGCAACGGAGCAAAGCGCACTCGCTCTGGTGTGGTGGAGTTTGCTTGTCACGGCTGGCCTCTTGTTGGTTGGGCTATTCAGTCGGGAAGCGGCGATCGCGGCTCTTTTTCTCCATTTGTGTGCGGTGAAGAGTAGCAGCGGACTAACCTATGGAGTCGATAACTTCACCAGTATCGGGCTTTTTTATCTCATGATTGCCCCGCTTCCGGATAGGTGGTCCGCAGATTGTTGGTGGCGGAGCGTCCCGGGCAAAGATGGGCAATGGCAGGGATTTAGTCGTCGCCTCCTTCAGTTACACCTCTGCCTGATCTATTTCTTTAGCGGCATCACGAAATGCGTGGGAGTCGGTTGGTGGGATGGAACGAGCATCTGGTACGCCTTGATTCGCCCGCCCTTCAATTTGCTCCCACCAGAGACGCTCATCGCGTGGAAGAGCCTGTTTCCCGTCCTGAGCATTTCCGTCTGCTTCCTGGAGACGGGATATCCATTTTTCATCTGGCTGCACAAAACGCGAGCGGTTTGGCTCATCGCCATCATCGCGATGCACCTGGCTATCGGCCTGGCGATGGGGTTGTATTTTTTTGCCTTCGTCATGATCACTTTGAACCTGGCAGCCTTTGGGCCGGAGTTCAGTTTTGGCGGGGTCGGGAGCAAGCCGGCGCGAAAAATCGCTACGATTCCTCCGGTTTCGCCTTGAAACGGGCCGCCCGGAGGAGATTCCGTTTCTAGTCGACACCGGCAGTTGAACCTGAGACTGTTCCAACTCATTCGCGGCTGGATGACAATGGCTGTGAAAATCAAACGGGAACCAGAGTGAGCGAAATGGAGCCATTGTGAGCCCGGCCGATTTCTTCGCCGAACTGAAACGGCGTAATGTTTACAAGGTGGCAGTGGCCTACGCCGTGGTTGCATGGCTGCTAATCCAGATCGCGACGCAGGTCTTCCCCTTCTTCAAGATTCCCGATTGGACGGTCCAGTTGATCGTGTTGCTACTCGCCTTGGGATTTCCGGTGGCCATGGTTCTGGCTTGGGCTTTCGAGCTGACCCCGGAGGGCATCAAGCGTGAAGAGGAGGTCGATCGCAGAATCATTCGCAAGACGGGGCGCAGGCTCACTGCGCTGGTCGTCGTCTTTGCTGCAATCGCGGCGGGGCTCATGGTCTTTCGCATGGTGCGTTCGGAGCGAGACGCCGCAGCCGGCAAACAGTCGGAGCTGACCGCCAAAATCGAGCGTAAATCAATCGCAGTCCTGCCTTTTGAAAACTTGAGTGACGAGAAACAAAATGCCTATCTAGCCGTGGGCCTGGTGGATGAAATTCTGACCGACCTGACAAAGGTGGCCGATCTCAAAGTGATTTGCCGCACCTCGGTGATGCAATACACCTCGGGCGAAGGGCAGGACGTGCGCAAGATCGCGGCCGCATTGGGCGTGGCTCACATCCTGATGGGTAGCGTGCAGCGCGTTGGGTCGCATCTCCGCGTCCACGCCCAACTGGTCGACGGCATGACGGCCGCGCAGACCTGGGCGGAAAGTTACGACCGTGCGGTGACTGACATCTTCGCGGTCGAGAGCGATCTCGCCCAGGCCATGGTGGCACAACTGCATGCCAAGCTTTCGCCAGCGGAAAAAGCGGAGATCGCGACCGGCCCAACTTCCGATTTGGAGGCGTTCGAGCTTTATACGCAGGCCCGCGAGCTGCACGCCAGCTCGGTGGTAGCGCAAGGTGAAGAGAAGAGATTGCAGGCGATTGCGCTGCTCGAACAGGCGACGAAGCGCGACCCGCAATTTCTGCGCGCTTATTGCACGCTCGTCCGGATACACAGCGAGATTTATCTTTTGGGCATGGACCACACGGAGGCGCGGCTTCGCCTCGCCGCGGCGGCCCTGCAAGACGCCGCCCGTCTCAAGCCGGAGGCCGGTGAGGCTCATCTCGCAGCCGCCTTTCTCCGCTACTGCCAGCTCGATTACGATGCAGCTCGCCGCGAACTGGCCGCCGCGCAGCTAGCTCTCCCAAATGAGTCATTTGTCTTTGAGCTCGAAGGCTACATCGACCGCCGCCAGGGCCGATGGCAGGAGTCGGAGCGCAACCTGCTCCGTGCACTCGACCTGGATCCGCGCAACTTCTATTTCCTTCAACAGTTATCCTTGAGTTATGAGAAAGAGCGCCGCTTTGAGGACGTGCGCGTCCTGATGGACCGAGCCCTGGCCATCGTCCCTAACGATTCCGGCGCACGGACCAATCGCGCCGAGATCGATCTCTTCGCGCGGGCTGAAACCAAAGCGGCGCGGTCCGCTTTTGCGGAGATGGTTCGCGACGATCCACAGGCCGGCCGGGATCTGGCGGTGGAATTAATCCAACTCGCCCTCTATGAGCGAGACTTTGACGCGGCTGATCGCGCCCTCGCGGGAATGGGAGAAAAAGGTGGCCTGGAGGGCGCCTTTGGTTTCCCGCGCTCGTGGTATGCCGGGTTGATCGCGCGAGCGAAGGGAGAGGCTGCGGTGGCCCGCGCGGCATTCACGAAGGCGCGCGCTGAAGTTGCGCAGGATCTGAATGCTCAAGGCGAGTTTCCGCAACCACTGTCCGTTCTGGGTATGATCGATGCCGCTCTTGGCAACAAGCAAATCGCTGTGGCCCAAGGCCGGCGCGCGAGTCAGTTACTTCCCCTTACTCAGGATGCCATTACCGGCGCAGACATTCTGCAACATCTGGCCGTCACCTATGTCTGGTGCGGCGACAAAGATAGCGCCCTCGAAGAGTTATCGACCCTGAGCAAGATACCGAGCGACGTAAACTACGGGACGTTGCGTTTGGATCCTGACTGGGACTCGCTCCGCGGCGATCCGCGTTTCGAAAAAATCGTCGCTTCCCTGGCGCCGAAATGAGCAAGCACTAAGCAGCAGAAGGAGCGGTGCGTCGGCTCTTTATCATCATCAGTCCTCGACCGAGCACGGCACCGAGGACAAGCAACGCACCGAAAATCGCCCAGGGGCCGGGACGTTCACCGAGCGCGAGCATGACCCAGAGCGGATTGAGCACCGGCTCGAGCAGTGGAATGAGTGTCGCCTCCAGTGCCGTGACGTGTTTGATCGCCGCCGCGTAGAAAACGTAGGGCAACCCGAGTTGGACCGTGCCCAGCAGAAGGAGCCGCCACCACCTGCCTCCGCCTAACGACGGTGCTACAAGCATGAAGGGCAGACCGGCCAGCGCAACGATGACGTTACCGAGCACAATGCTGGCGATGGGCGAGCCCGCTTTCTCCTTGCGCAGAAAAAGCGCGACCGCGGCGAAGGCAAGGCCGCTCCCGAGCGCGATGATATTTCCCCACCATCCGGCGATTGTCAGGCGATCGAGGAAGAAAAGGGCGATCCCAAGAAGCGCGACGGCGATGACCAGCCAGTCGATGGGCGAAGCGCGCTCCTTCAGATACCAGCGTCCGATCAAGGCCACGTAGATCGGCGCCGTATATTGCAGGAAGATGGCGTTGGCCGCTGTCGTCATGCGGGTCGCGAAGACGAAGAGGACGACCGTAAGCGCGTAGCCGATCGCGCCGCCGATTTGCGCGAGGGAAAAGGTGAAGCGCGGCCAGCCGACACAGAGCAGAATGATGGGAATGGCAATCGTGCTTCGCCCGGCGGCGATTGCCATCGGCGGCCAGTCGATTGATTTGATCAGGACGCCGCCGAGACTCCAGCAAAGAGCCGCGAGCAGGAGGAGCAGAGGCGGGATGAAACGACGCGGCATCGTCCGCTGGTTCTACAGGCGCGGCGCCACCATGCAAGCTCAGGAACGGGGCAAAATAATCTGCAACAAAATGGTTGCATGTCTTACGGGTTGTCTTAATGTGCAACCATGAAGTTGCATATTAATGAAGATCGGATTGAAAAACAAATCGCACTCAAAGCCGCCCCATCGCGCGTTTGGCGCGCGCTGACGGACTACCGGGAATTCTCGGAATGGTTTGGAGTAAATTTGGAAGCGCCGTTTTTTGCCTGGGAAAAGCACGGCTGGCCAGATTACCGTTCCCGGCTACGAGCACATCCGCATGGAAGTGGCAGTAGAGGAGATGACGCCCGAAAGATTCTTCTCCTATACCTGGCATCCCTACGCGATCGAACCGGGCGTCGATTACTCGAAGGAGCCACCGACCTTAGTCGAATTTCGGCTCGAAAAAACCGAAAACGGCACCCTACTGACTGTGACCGAATCGGGTTTCAGCAAAATCCCGACGGAGCGCCGAGGGGAAGCCTTTCGCATGAACGACCGCGGCTGGGCGCAGCAGATCAAGGACATCCAAAGCCATGTCGAGCAGACGAAGTAGCGGGCTCGGGACCGCGCCGCTGCTGCGCCGGCACGCTCCGGTTTTTGCCGCGCTCGGCGACGCGACCCGGCTCGCCCTCATGGCGCGCCTCTGCGAACGCGCTCCGTGCTCGATCTCGCAATTGGCGGAGGTGTCGCCGATCACGCGCCAGGCGATCACGAAACATTTGCGCGTGCTCGAAGGCGCGGGCCTGGTGCGCGGGGAAATGACCGGACGCGAATGCCTTTTCCAGATTGAGCCGGAGCCGTTGGACGAGGCCAGGAACTACCTCGACCTGGTGGCGCAACACTGGGATGTCGCGCTCGTTAGGCTAAAAAAATTTGTCGAGAACTGACCGGTAGACACAGCGGGACGCGCCGGTCCGCGGAACAGCGCCAGACCTACCCGAAGCGGGTCCTTCTTCGTTCGACGTTGGACGTTAGGCGTTCAACGTTGGACATTCCTCTTTTGATTCATGAAATTCCTCGTGACTAACGACGACGGCATTGCCGCCCCTGGTCTCGCGGCGCTCGTTCGAGCTGCCGGAACGGTTGGCGAGCCGGTCGTGGTTGCGCCGGCCGGTCCGCAATCGGGGGTAAGCCACGCCGTAACCTGGCGCGAAGGGGTGCGGATCGAGCCCCGCGGCGAAATGAGTTATGCCATTCACGGCACGCCGGCTGATTGCACGCGGCTGGGATTACTGCATGTCGTTCCGGATGCGAAATGGATCCTGAGCGGAATCAATCACGGTGCCAATCTGGGAGCGGATGTTTATTACTCGGGCACGGTCGCGGCCGTGCGCGAGGCGCTGCTCCACGGGTGGCCCGGGATCGCATTCTCGCATTATCGCAGGAGTGGAGTCGAATACGATTGGGAGCGGGCAGAGCGCTGGATCGTCCCGGTGCTGAGCGACCTTCTCGCGCGGCCGATAGAACCCGGGATTTTCTACAACGTTAACCTGCCGATCCTGGCACCGAACGCTCCGGATCCGAAAGTCATTTGGTGTCCGCTCGATCCCAAACCACTTCCGCTCAATTACCGGCACGAGGAAGAAAGCGGCCTCTATTTCGCGGGTGATTACAACCTGCGCCATCGCACCCCGGGGGCTGACGTCGATGTCTGCTTCGGCGGGAACATTGCCGTCACGGCGGTGCGGATGCTTTAGCGCCCAAGGCTTCTGATTCGTTCACGAGATTGTGAGAGAGCCGGCTCTGTCGATCGATCCGCGCTTCGTCCGCCGGGAGCGCCAACCCGGCCTCGACCTGCTCCGCGCTCTCGCCATCATTGTCGTGGTCATTTACCACACCGGGATTTTCGGCTTCGCACTTCCTTATCAGTGGCATCGTTTCGGATGGGTTGGCGTCGATCTCTTTTTTGTTTTGAGCGGATATCTCATCGGCGGTCAACTTATCGGGCGACTCGCCCAGGACGGAGCAATTGATTTTGGGCGTTTCTATACCCGTCGCGCGCTGCGCATTTTGCCGGCCTACTTTGCGGTTCTGGCGATTTACTTTTTGTTGCCGTCCTGGCGAGAGTTCCCCGAGATCGGGCCGCTCTGGAAATTTTTGATCTCGGTGCAAAACATCAATCTGCGCGGAGGCACCGCCTTTTCCCACGCCTGGTCGCTCGCGATCGAAGACCAGTTCTACCTCTTGCTTCCATTGCTTCTTGTGTTCGTTAGTCGAAAACCCGGGACCGGCGCAGTCATAGTAGTCGCGGTATTTTTGGGTGGACTCGGCTTGCGCGCGTTTCTGGCCTGGCAACATTCGGGCAGCAGTGGCGTTTCCTTCGGTGGGTTTCAGCGCTGGATTTATTACCCGACATGGACACGACTCGATCCGCTCGTCCTCGGAGTGGCGCTGGCGGCGATCGAAATACACAGGCCAGTCTGGTGGACTCGACTCATTGGCAGCGCTCGCTGGCTTTGGATCCTGGGGCTCGCCGCGGTTAGCTGTGGCTTATACATCGGCGAAAACGAACTCACGATTGCCACCTGCGTCTGGCAGTTTCCACTCATCGCCCTTGGCATGAGTGCATTCCTTGTTTGTGTCGTTAGTCCGAGGCTTCCTTTTCGACAGGTGCCGATACCAGCGGCCGCGTTTCTGGCCAGTATCGCCTACAGCGTCTACCTCAGTCACAAGCTCGTGATCCACTTTGCGCTTCAGTTCTGTGCGACCTATCACATTCCGCTCAAGTCAGTCCGGGCGCTGCTGCTGGTCGACGTCTGCATCTTTGCCGTGGGTACAGTTCTTTTTTTCGCGGTCGAACGCCCGTTCTTGCAATTGCGCCGCCGAGTGGCGAGCCTGGAGTGAGCTGTCCTTAAAAAATTTGTAACTTGGGCGCTGGCTGGGCGCTCATCGTTGGTGTGAATAAGTTCCTATTCCTGATCCTGCTTTATGCGACGCTTCTTCTGACCAGGGCAGCGGAGGCTGCTCCTTACGATCCGCTCGCGGTGGATCCGAATTTTCGGGCTCAGCCGCTGGATTTGACGGTGCACGACGCAAATCGCCACCGCGAAATTCCGCTGCGCTTTTATCTTCCGCAATCCACCTGGGCGGCGCCGGTGGTCCTGTTTAGTCATGGCCTCGGCGGCTCGCGCAACGGCGACGAATTTCTGGGGCAACACTGGGCGGCGCGCGGTTACGTGGCCGTGTTTTTGCAACATCCGGGAAGCGATGATTCGGTCTGGAAAGACAAAGCGCCTGCCGACCGCATGGACGCGTTGAAAGAAGCCGCTTCCCGGGAGAATTTCATCTTGCGCACCGTCGACGTAGCAGCGGTCCTCGATCAACTCGGGGTCTGGAATGCGGAAGGCAAGCCGCCGCTCGCCGGCCGCGTGGACTTACAAAAGATCGGGATGTCGGGCCACTCCTTCGGTGCGCTAACCACGCAGGCAGTCAGCGGCGAAATATTTCCCATCATGGGAAACAGGCTGACGGATCCCCGGGTCAAAGCGGCGATTGTGTTTAGCCCGAGCAGTCCAACGCACGGGAGTGCGGAGAGCGCGTTCGGGGCAATAAAAATTCCATGGCTGCTCATGACCGGTACGAAAGACACCGCGCCCATCGGCCATGCCGATATGAAGTCACGCCTTGCGGTTTATCCGGCGTTGCATGGCGCACCCAAGTACGAAGGTGTGCTGAACGATGCCGAGCATTCCGCGTTCACTGATCGCGCTTTGCCGGAAGACAGGTCGCCGCGCAACCCAAATCACCACCGGGTGATGCTCGCACTGACGACCGCATTCTGGGACGCCTATCTTCGCCGCGATCCTGCCGCGCTCGCGTGGCTGAACGGCGTCGGGCCGCGCTCGATTTTGGAAACGGCGGACCGCTGGCAATTTTCTCTTAACTAACAAGCGACCACACCCTGCTCGCGCCAGCCGGACGGGCACTTTTTTGTTCGCGATTGTTATAGGCGAAAGCCGGTGCAGGGATTACAAACAAGCGGCGACGATGGCTTGCCGCGCGGATGAATCCTGGCAATTTTTTCGCCGAGCTAAAGCGGCGCAATGTTTACAAGATCGCTGTCGCCTACGCGGTCGTCGCCTGGCTGCTCGTTCAGGTGGCCACGCAGGTTTTTCCTTTCTTTGAGATTCCGATCGCCGCGGTACAGTTGGTAGTCTTGCTTCTGATTTTCGGGTTTCCCGTCGTCATGGTCCTGTCCTGGGCCTTCGAGATTACACCCGAAGGGATCAAGCGCGGAGGCGGTTCGTCGCCTAACGAATCAAGGACGTTGCGTGCCGGACGCGCGCTCACGGCCGGCATTGTGATCGTTGCCGCGGCGGCTGCGGGTGTGACGCTTTTCCGCCTCCTGCCGGCGCCGGCGGTGAGGGACGGGGAAAAGAAGGCGGCCCCGGCCGTGCCGATCGATAACCGGGCGATCGCGGTTCTGCCTTTCGAAAACCTGAGCGATGACGCAAGCAATGCCTATTTCGTGAGCGGAGTGCGAGATGAGATTCTGACCAGTCTCGCGCAACTTCGGGACTTAACCGTGAGATCGCGCACCTCGACGCAGAGATACCAAAGTCATCCCGAAGACCTGGCGCTGCTCAGTCGCGAGCTGGGCGTGGCCACCGTCCTCGAAGGAAGCGTGCAGAAAGCCGCCGAAGACGTTTTGATTAACGTGCAGCTAATCGACACGCGCAATCGCAGCCAGCTCTGGGCGCAGAGTTATCGGCGTACGGTCAAGGACGTGTTCAGCGTGCAAGGCGAGGTCGCGCAAGAGGTGGCCGATGCCTTGAAGATCGAACTGGCCCCCGCCCAGGAGCAGCGGTTGCATGTCCCGCCGACGAGCAACGCCGTAGCGCACGATTTGTTCCTGCGCGCCCATGAGCTGGGAGCCCATGCCGATGAGCACAGCCTCGAGAAAAAAATCGAGCTCCTGCAGGAGGCGGTGAAAGAGGACCCTCACTATGCCAGGGCCTGGGGCGACCTCGCGGGCGCTTATCTCACCATCGCCGATGCCTACCGCGCGCCACTCGATGTCCTAAGCCCGATGCGACACGCGGCATTGATGGCGGTGAAAAATGGCGAAGGTGACGGCCTCGGTCACATTTGGTTAGGCTCGGTCTCGATGCTTTACGATCGTAACTTTCCGCTCGCCAAGCACGAGCTGGAACGGGCCGTGGAGCTCGCCCCAAGCTCTTCCGACGCGCATCGCTGGTTGGGCTGGTATCGGGCCCGCGTCGAAGGCGACTTCGTGGCCGGTCGGGCGGAAGTGCAGCGCGCGCGCGCCCTCGACCCTTCCTACACCTGGCCGATCATGTTTGAATGTCAGATTGCGCAGGCTCGCGGTGACTATGAATCAGCTCTGCAATTGTCCCAGCAGGTGATGGAAATCGATCCGCATTTTTTTTATGATGTCGATCCGATCGCCAATGTTTATTCTGCGATGGGGCGCTGGCAGGATGCGGTCGCTCGCTACGAGTCTCTACCGGCAGGGACTCTGACGCGGCCTAATTTTCAGCTCGCCATTTGTTATGCGCACGTTGGCCAGATCGAGAAGACCCGCCAGATCGCAAAGGACTTGGAAGAACTCTCCCGGCACCGTTATGTGGACCGAACGCACCTCGCCGCCATCTATGCCGTTCTCGGCGAGAAGGACAAAGCCTTTGCCGCGCTTGACCGCGCCTGCGCCGAACGTTCCGCTCGCATTAGCACGCCGCGCTTCTATCAATGGCTGGAGCCGCTCTTTAACGATCCGCGGTTTGCCGCCCTCGAATACAAAGTTAACCACTCCGTCTTGAGGGAAGAAAAGCAGTGAACCTGAGAGATCTTCGGGCCGGGCTGAGCGGAATATTTACAAGATCGCGATCACTTACGCCGTGGTGGGCTGGTCGAGCCTAACGAATCGCGGTCCCGCCGCTGCCACGGAACTTAGCCGGCCATTTGCGCCATCGCCGTCTCCATCTCTTCCGGTGTAACATCGCGCACATGGGTGCCAATCGACCATTGGTGGCCGCAGGGATCCTCCACCTTGCCGTAGCGATCGCCCCAGAACATGTCGTCGAGCGGCATTGTCACTTTCGCGCCCGCTTTCACCGCCTGCGCAAAGACGGCGTCCGCGTCGTCGACGTAGAGATGGATCGTTACCGGCGACCCCTTGAGCGCTTTCGGGCCGAGCGCGCCCCATTCGGGATTCTCTTCGTTCAGCATGATGACCGAATCGCCAATCCGGATGCTGGCGTGCATGATCTTTCCGTCCGGTCCTGGCATGCGGCTGAGTTCGACCGCGCCGAACGCTTTCTTGTAGAATTCAATCGCCGCGGCGGCGTCCGCACAGATGAGATGAGGCGTGACGGTACGCATGCCTTCCGGGATCGCTTTGGCGGATTTTGGAGCTGTCATGGTGTTTTTTTCCTCTGTTGAATTGAGTTTGTTGAACTGTTTGTTAATAGACGACGAACAAGCACGCGCCGTTCGGACAAATTTGTGCGCGAAGTATCTTCCGGATCCTCGTGTATCCGAACGAGAAAAAGCGTTCGCCGCCGACTAGCGCAAAATCAAGTCGCCGGACTGTCCCGGTGCGAACCTTGACAGAAAATTAGCGTCTGGGAATCTGGCCACATGAAAACGCCTCTGGACATTGCCGGTGATCTGAGTTTTCACACCTTGTTTTGTATGTGTCGGGTACTCCCGTGAAGCAGATTCGAACCATCGATAACGGCAAACAACTGGAGAGTACGACAGCCGGTTCCGCTCCCGCCTTGGACCAGCAGAACCTCGAGCGTTTGCGCAGGAAGTACGGGAACAGTCCCAACGAATTTTTCGATCCGAAGTTCCGCCGCGTCGCGGACCGCATTTTCGATCCTCGCGGCACCCGCCAGACGCCGTACTCCGGCATCCCGACCTTGCTTTATGCGCCTTATCTCAAGCTCACACCGGAGACCGATCTCTCCCAGCTGCAGGTGGCACTCACAGGCGTGCCCATGGACCTCGGCGTCACCAACCGCGCCGGCGCCCGTTTCGGACCCCGCGCCCTGCGCAATATCGAGCGCATCGGGCCCTACAACCATGTGCTCGATTGCATGCCCTTGGGTGAGCTGAAGGTTGCCGACATCGGCGACGTCCCGTTCCGCTCGCGCTTCGACATGAAGAGCTGCCACGAGGACATCGAGGCGCATTTCAGCCATATTCTCGACGCCGGCGCCAAGACCCTGGCCGTGGGCGGCGACCATTCCGTCACCTACCCGATCCTGCGTGCCCATGGCCGCAAGGACCCGGTGGCCGTGATCCACATCGACGCCCATTGCGATACGGGTGGCGCTACCGACGCCAACAAATTCCATCACGGCGGTCCGTTCCGTAACGCGGTGCTGGACGGCGTGCTCGATCCCAAGCGCACCATCCAGATCGGCATTCGCGGCGCGGCCGAATACCTGTGGGAGTTCTCCAAGGATTCCGGCATGACCGTGATCCATGCCGAGGAGATCGACCGCATGGGCATCGACGCGGTGATCGCCAAGGCACATGAAGTGGTGGGCGACGGCCCAGTCTATCTCTCCTTCGACGTGGACTCTATCGACCCGGCCTTCGCGCCCGGCACCGGCACGCCGGAAGTGGGCGGCCTCACCACCCGGGAGGCGCTGGCGATATTGCGCGGCATGAAAAGCCTGAACTTCGTCGGCGGCGACGTGGTGGAAGTGGCGCCGGAGTACGACGCCACCCACAACACCGCCCACGTCGGCGGCCAGATGCTGTTCGAGATCCTCAGCCTGATGGTCTTTAGCCCGTCTATTGGCAAGCGGATCGCGTAAGCGGCTTTCTGTTTCAATTTATGGATTCCCCCCCTTAAGTACCATTTTTTCGTTCTGACATTTGAACCCGCCGCCTGAGACATGAACTTGCGCAATTTCCTCGCCGAGCTGAAACGGCGTAACGTTTACAAGGTCGGCGTCGCCTACGCGGTGGTGGCGTGGTTGCTCATCCAGATCGCGACGCAGGTCTTTCCGTTCTTCGATGTGCCTAGTTGGTCGGTTCGCCTTGTCATCCTGCTCTTGGCCCTTGGTTTTCCGATTGCCCTCATTCTCGCCTGGGCCTTTGAGCTGACGCCCGAGGGAATCAAGCGGGCGGACGATGCGGCGACCCGCCCCCAACATTCGGGTCGGAGCTGGATGTGGGTCGCTCTGATCGCGGCGATGGTGGCGGGCGGTTTACTTTGGTTCCAAATTTCGTCGCGCAAGAATCCGGCCCACACGGATGCGAAATCGATCGCGGTTCTGCCTTTTGAAAATCTAAGCGAGAACAAAGAAAACGCCTATTTCGTCGATGGCATGCAGGACGAAGTGATCACGCGGCTGGCGAAAATCGGCGCGCTCCGCGTTATTTCGCGCTCTTCGACGCAACGTTATAAGACGCGGCCGGCGAATCTCGCTGAGGTCGCGCGGGAGCTGGGCGTGGCGCATCTGGTCGAGGGCACGGTGCAACGGGTGGGCGATCGGGTGCGCATCAATGTACAGCTCATCCGAGCGGCGAACGAAGGCCATCTCTGGGCGGAAATTTACGATCGCAACCTGACCGACGTCTTCGCGGTGCAAAGCGAACTGGCCACGCGCATCGCGGATTCTTTGCGAGCCACCCTTACCGGCGCTGAGCGCGAGGCCGTGACCGAAAAACCAACGAACAACCTCGCGGCTTATGACGCCTACTTGCGGGGGATCGACCTGGATTCGCGACCCGGCCAGACAGAGGAGAACGAAAGAAAGGCCGCCGATGCTTTTGCGGAAGCCGTGCGGCTGGATCCGCAATTCGCGCAGGCGTGGGCCGCCCTGGGGCAAAGCCATGGGAGCCTCTATTTCCTGCAGTTCGATCCGACCACGGCGCGCAAGGAGGCGGCTCGGGCGGCGACGGAGATGGCTACGCGCCTCAAACCCAACTCCCTGGAAACTCAACTGGCGAACGCCTACTACCGCTACCACATCGAGCGCGATTATGCCGGCGCGCGCGTTCTTTTCGAAAAGATTCAGAACGCCATGCCTAGTAACAGCGAAGCGCTGACGGCTCTCGCCCGCATTGCGCGCCGACAGAGCCGCTGGAACGACAGCGTGCACCTCTACGAACGAGCGGCGCAGCTGAATCCGCGCGATATCCAGCTTTTTATGGACCGCGCCTGGACGTTTTCCATGCTGCGGCAGTTCGCGGCCGCGGCCGAGATGATCGAGCGCGCCCTCGAAATCAGTCCCGACGATCCAGAAGTTTTGGTCAGCAAGGCAAAACTCTTGCAGGTCACCGGCGACCTGCCCGGGGCAGACGCTGTGCTGGAGCGAATTCCGGCTGATTCGACTGGCGGGCAGGCAGAAGGTTGTCGCGTCACTCAGCTGCTCTGGGAACGCCGTTTCGCGGAGGCGGTTAAGTTTATCGAGGCCGACATGGCTAAGGCGCCAGCCAAGGCGCCTAACGATACGTTTTTTTCCCTGGTCGTACTTGGCGACGCGCGCTCCCTGGTTGGAAATTCCAACGGCGCGAAAGAAGCTTACCTAACGGCTAAAGCAGGCCTGGAAAAGTTGCGGCAGGAGAAGTCCGAGAGTTCTTTCGTCGCCAGTAATCTCGCTTTTGCCGAGGCGGGGTTGAAGAACAAGGGAGCTGCGTTGGCTGAGGCCGAGCGCGCGGTCAAGCTCTTGCCCGCCAGGGAGGACCCGGTTTTCGGGCCGGGAATGGAAGAAGTCCTTGCGGCAGTGGAAACGCAGGTGGGCGAGCTCGACCGGGCGCTGGCGCGTATCGAACAGCTCCTAACCACGCCCTATGGAGCATTCCCCCTTACTCTGGCCGCCTTGCGTCTCGATCCGGTTTGGGATCCCCTCCGTTCTCATCCGCGCTTCAAGGCGCTGCTGCAAGGGCCCGAGCCCCAAACAACTTATCGTTAGGCAGAGCGAGCTCGCCAAATTTTTTCGAGGAGCTGAAGCGGCGCAATGTCTATCGAGTTGCGGTCGCCTATGCGGTCGTCGCGTGGTTGCGGCCCAGCGGTGCCTTGGCCTAACGAAGAAAGGAGCGCGCAACGGATTTGGGAGAAACTTTGCCTCCGGCGCCAATCGGGTCCTTCTCCGGTCGCAGATCGCGCAACTTAAATTGCGGAGTCTCCTCCGTCGCCTCTTCCATTTCCTGCTCGGTGCTTTCGCCGCTGTCGTCGTCTGTCTCGAGGTCCATCTTCAGTCTCCTTACATTCCCGCCGGGTGCCTGGCAATGTAACCGCGCGTGTCGCGCATGTCCACATGCCAGCGTGGGCCGGTCTTACCGCCGTTCTGAAAATCCGTTGTGTCCAGCCTTAGCCCGGCGATGACTGCAAACGTATGACCGGGCCGCGCGTAAATCGTGAACCAGCGGCCGCGGCCGCGCTCGCCGTAGCGCATGAGGTCACTCGAAGGCAACGGCGCGGCGATCGCACCCGCGCCGCGCAAGGCGTAGGAGACCGTCCCCGAACAATCATAGCCGTCATCCGAAAATGAACCGTGCCCGCCGCCCCAGATGTAAGGCTTATGGCGCAAATTGTTCCCGGCCCAGATCGCGTTCTTCACGCTTTGCGGTGCTCGTTCTGGCGCGAAAGCGACCCCATTGCGCAAGAGTGCACGGCTGCCTACCGCGGTCGGACGGCCGCCACGCGGCGCCCCCGCTTCTCGGAGTCCGCGGTCCAAATCCTCATCATTCCCGTAGGCCTGATCGCTTCTGGGTGCGTGTTGCTTTTTCCGGCGCGGCGCAAGGTAGGCAACCGCGACGGGCTGACCGATCGCGACTTCCTTGAGGGGAACGGCGCGAAGAATGGTCGGCGCTTCTCGCCCACGTTGCTGCGTCCCGGCGTGCGCGGGGGTGGATAAAGACAGCAAGACGAGGGCGGCCAAACACGAGGTAACTCCTCGCTCTCTTTTCCTCTCCAGATCCGGTGTGAGCACGCTCTCCTAAAGAAGCTGCTCTCGCGCCAATTCCGCGAATTTTTGGCCCAATTACGGGGACGGCTCCGTCGCAATATCCCACTTCACTTTGATGTTATGCCGGGCCGCATAGATTTTTCCCGCGGCCGTAAGTTGATCATGAAGCGTTTTGAACCTCGGGCCATATTTCGCTTCAATGGTCACGGCCAGGGACTCAATTTGTTCCCGGGCCGCGCCTTCATCGTAAAGTTTGGCGAGCTGCTGGTATTCGTTGCCATAAACGGGCAGGACATATTCGTAGAGCGCGATTGAAGCCGCCAAAATGTCCCGGCTATCTTCGGTCTCTCTGAGTTTTCGTATTTTCGCAAGGCTAGCCCCAAGCGAGGTTATCTGATTATCGATTATCTCCTTGCGTTTCATCGGGACCGTCGCGCCGCTGTTGTCATCGGCTAACTTTACCGACGGCTGTTCCAGTTCTCTTTGCAGACCGCGGCCGGCGAAGCCGTGCATGAGATTGGAATTGAGGACGGCACGGTCGAAGTAGGTTTCCGGTGTGGCGGTGTCGCAGGAGGGAAGGAAACAGCAGCCCGCAATGACCAATAGGAGCGATGCACTTTTCTTCATCTTATCTCGGCGATGGAACGAATTCTTTGACGGAAGGTTGGGCTCGCCTAAATGCATCGACAGATGGTGCAATTAACGCTTTTTTGCACTTGAACGCCTTGACCGTGGATCTAAAGCATTCTCTTAACGCAGGGGCCATTTGAGGGACGATGTCTCCTGAAGCTGAGGACAACCTTCGGTTCGAGATCGGGCACGTGCTCTTCCTTGACCTGGTGGGCTATTCCAAGCTCCTGATCGAAGAGCAAAAGAAGCAGATGCGCCAGTTGACCGATATCGTGCTGGCGACACGCCCGGTGCAGGCGGCAACGAATGAGCAGCTCGTTCGCCTCCCCACAGGCGACGGGATGGCGCTGGTCTTCCGCAATAATTTGGAAGAACCCGCCCTCTGCGCGCTCGAGATCGCCCGCGCCCTCAGGGCGCATCCGGAGATCCAGGTGCGGATGGGAATTCACAGCGGCCTCGTCAGTGAAGTGAGCGATGTGAATGAGCGGACCAATATCGCCGGGGCAGGAATCAACCTCGCGCAACGGGTCATGGACTGCGGCGATGCCGGCCACATTCTAGTCTCGAAGCGGGTCGCGGAAGATCTGGCCGAATACCGGCAATGGTCGCCGCACCTGCGCGATCTGGGCAGATTCGAGGTCAAACACGGAGTCCAGCTCTCGATCTGGAATCTGTGCGGCGATGATTTTGGCAACGCGGCGGTGCCGGCAAAGTTGGCCGGCAAGGGCGCAGTGGGCGGAGCGCCGGAGGCATCCCGGCGCGGGCCGGAAACGCGGAATTTTTTTGCCGAATTGCAACGCCGCAATGTCTATCGCGCGGCTGTGGTCTACACCATGACGAGCTGGCTCCTCATCCAGGTTGCGACTCAGGTTTTCCCATTTTTTGAAATTCCCAACTGGTTCGTTAGGCTGACGATTACTCTCCTCGTGATCGGTTTTCCGATCGCAGTCGCCCTCGCATGGGCCTTTGAGCTGACTCCTGCGGGGCTCGTGAAAACGTCCGCCGTGCCGATCGGAAAATCACCTGGTTGGCCTCTCATTCACCGCATTTACACGGCCGTCATCGGTATTCTTGCGATCGCGATTGCCGTCCTCATCTACCTCCGTTACAGGCCGTCGCAACCGGCGGCGGCGGACGATATTCCCGAGAAAAGTATCGCCGTCCTTCCTTTCGCCAATCTGAGTGACAACAAGGAGAACGCGTTTTTTGCCGAGGGCATGCAGGACGACATCCTCACCAGCCTCAGCCGCATTGGCGATCTCAAGGTGATCAGCCGCACGTCCGTGCTTTCCTACCGCGATGCCAAACAGCGCAAGTCGCGCGAGATCGCACAGGCGCTCGGCGTGGCCTATTTGCTGGAGGGAAGCGTGCGCGGGGAGCGCAGCCATTTCGTGGTCAATGTGCAATTGGTGGATGCGCGTAAGGACAGCCAGGTCTGGGCCGAGCATTACGATCGCACGCTGGAGGATTCGCTCGGTTTGCAGGGCGAGCTCGCGACCGAGATCGCGAATACGCTCCACGCCACACTTTCGCCCGAAGAAAAAGCGCGCGTCGCGCACAAGCCGACACGCAACGCCGACGCCTACGCGCTTTACCTGCGCGCTTTCGGACTCGAACACAGACCCGACACGCTTTTGCAGGACTACAAGATCGCGGTGCAGCTCTACAGCCAGGCGATCGCGCTCGATCCCGATTTTGCCCTCGCTCACGCCCGCCTCGCCTGCACGAGCGCTGCTATTTTTCATTTCCACGAACCGCTTGAGGAATGGGCCAGCAAGGCGCGCATCGAAGCGGCCAGCGCTCTGCGTCTCGACCCGAAACTGGCCGAAGGGCACTTCGCCCTCGGGCTTTGCCTCTACTGGCTCGACGATAGTTACGACGCCGCTCTCGCGGAATTTGCCGTCGCCGCCGGCCTCGCCCCCAACGATACGGACGTGGCTGGCTTGATCGCAGCGATCAAACGCCGCAAAGGGCAATTTCGCGACGCCATCGCCGAATACGAAAAGGCCGCCAAACTCGATCCGCAGAATCCCAACATCACGCGCAACCTCGTTTACACCTACTCGGCCTTGCGGCAATGGCCGGAGGCGCGCCGCGCGGCCGAGCGCTGGCGGCAAATGGCGCCCGATTCGTTAGTCGCGAAAATCCAGACCGGCTATCTCGACTTTTTCAGCGTCGGCGACGCCCGTCCTCTGCAGCGCCTGCTCGCGCAAATACCAGCGGGCGTCGATCCGGACGGAGTCGTGACCGGCGCGCGCTGGGATGTGGCCATGCTCGAGCGCGATTTCGCCGCCGCGGAAAACGTTCTGCGCGCTTCCCCGCGTGCGCAGGTTGATTATCTCAATGGAGGCAACACGCCCAAGACATTCCTAGCCGGGTGCATCTCGCTGGCGCGCGGTTATCCAGATAAGGCGCAGCCGCTTCTCGAACAGGCGCGGGTTGAATTTGCCGAGGCCGTCGAGCAGTCTCCGCTCGTCGGCGGAGTGCACGCGAATCTCGGCCTGGTCTGCGCCTACCTCGGGCGCAAAGAAGATGCGATTCGCGAAGGACGCCGCGCAGTGGAGTTAAAGCCGATCTCGAAAGACGCCGTCGACGGCGCAATCATGCTTTGCTATCTGGCGGTGATTTACGCTCAGACCGGCGAGAAAGATCAGGCCCTCACGCTCCTCGAACGGTTGCTCAAGACTCCTGGCACCGTCGACAGCGTCAGCTATAGCATCACCCTTAACGACCTGCGTTATCGCTGGGAATGGGATCATTTGCGGGGCGATCCGCGTTTTCAGAAGATGCTCGCCAGCCCAACTACTCGTTAGGCAGAGTAACCCCACCGGGCCAGATCGTCGCTCAGTTCGTCGCCGAAGCGCGCCTGCAATGGCACCGGCAATTTTTCTTGCCACTGTCCACTTTTTCCAACGCGCAGAAATTTTGCCCGGCCGGTTTCGCCGCGCTCGAGGAGAGTTTGCTTCTTGCGCTCGAACGATTGGTTGTCAATCGCGCTCGCGATCTCCTCGTTGCTGCGCCCGAGCCCGAGATGGCGCAGGATGCGCGCCGCCTGTTCCTCCGGAGCGGCAAGCAAATCTTCGTAGCGCACGATCGGCACCCCGGCCGCCTCATAAGGTCGCCAATGATTGCGCCAGGATACGCGGACCCAGTTGTGCACTCCTGCCGAGCCGTGGAGCACGGCCTCGGTCATGCGTTGGAGGCGATAATCTTCTCCCGCCAACAATGGATAAAGAGTGTGCCGATAAAATTTTTCCCCGCGCCGCACGCGGCGAAAGAGCGCAGCCACTTCCGGGAAACGATCGAACTGAAAATAATTCGCGGCCGAGATCGCGACGTCGCGTGGGTCGCGCAGGATGTAGATCAGGCGGTTCGCCGGGTCGTCAGGCGGGACGCCCAGCTCGGCCAGTTGATGATGTGACTTGTAACATCTGAAATCCGAAACGCGTTCTTCGCCCTCAATCGCGATTTCCTTCTTGTCCGATTGCCAGAAACCACTCACCGGGCAACCAACCAGTTCCGCCACGAGCCGGGTCGCCCAGGTGCAGCCGCTTTTCGGATAACCGACCACGACGATGTTCTTCATCACTGCCTAACGAACAGGAACACGCAGCTCGGTGAACGCGGCGCCGAGCTGGCCGAGCACGTCGCCCGGCAAAAGCGATTCTTCGCTCGCTCCGCCGCGGGAAAGGGCCAGCTCGGCCGCGCGTCCGCAAAGCCAGGCGCCGACTCGAGCCGCGTCGTTAGGAGAAAGTTTCGCGCCGAGGAGGCCGGAGCAAACCCCGGTGAGGACGTCTCCCATTCCGCCCGTCGCCATGCCCGGGTTACCGGTCGTGTTGTAACTCAGAGGCCGTCCGGCTTCGGCCACAATCGTGCGACTCCCTTTCAGGAGCAAAGTGACCGGATACTTTGCGCAAAACGTCCTCGCCAGTTCGGCGCGGGCTAACTCTCTTTTTGGGAAGAGCCGCTTCATCTCGCCCGGATGCGGGGTGAGCAGGCGCGGACCTCTGGCCTTCTTAAGGACCGCCATTTGCCGGGCCAGAATGTTGAGTCCGTCGGCATCGATCACCATTGGCTGTCTGGCTTCCCGAACGAGCTTGAGAATTTGGGCCGCGCGCGATTGACCCATGCCGGGACCCAAGGCCCAGATGTCGATCGCTTCATCGAGCAGTTTCGAGTAGGACCTGACCGGTTTGACCATCACCTCGGGCGCAGCCGCCGTGGCGATGATTTCATAAATCTCTTCCGGCACGAAAAGCTCGACCAGGCCCGCCCCGGCGCGGAGCGCGCCTAACGAGCACATGAGCGCCGCGCCCGTGAAACCGCGCGAACCGGCGACGATGCCGATGCGACCGAACTGATTCTTGTAGGCGGAATATTTGCGGCGTGGCACGAGCCCTTGCAAGGATTCCGGGATGGCCACTTCCGGGACGAGCGGCAGCTCGTCTCTCCACAGGTCGTCGAGGGCGACGACTTCGAGACGGCCGACAAAATCGAGCGCGGAATCGGCGACCAAACCGCTTTTGGCGCAACCGACGGTGACGGTGAAGTCGGCTACGACGCAGTCCGGGTCGGCCTGGCCCGAATCACCGTCTAATCCGGTCGGGAGATCGATCGCAATGACATGGGCGCCACTTTGGCCTAACGAGTTGATTTCGCGGCAGGCGGCGCGAATGGGCTCGCGCAGGGGCGGATGCGCGCCCAAACCGAGCAGGCCATCGAGGATAATCGTCGGGATAAAGACGCCGCTCCCTCCTTTCTGAGCGCGGAGCGCGGCCAGTTTTTCACTCGTCAGGGGACTCAGTTCCGGTTCGGGAACTGTCAGCCGCGTCTCGATTTGCCAGCCCGCCCGGGCGAGGTAGCGCGCGGCCACAAGAGCGTCGCCCGCATTGTGGCCTTTCCCGGCAAAGACAATGCCCTTCCCGGGGCGCGGAAAGAATTTGCGGATGGCACAGGCGATTCCTGCGCCGGCCTCTTCCATCAATTTCTCGGCCGTGATTCCACGCGCGAAGGCAGTTTCTTCGGCCGTGCGCATCTGTGCCGGAGTGATGATGGGCGAGTGCAATTTATTCGTCGCTGTCCGCTTTTTTCTTCTTCTTCTTCGCGCTGGTCGAACTCTTTTTCTTGCTGCTGCTGGAGCTCTTCTTTTTCGAGGATTTCTTGCCCTTCTTGGAATTGCGGCTACTGCGATGCGTAGGCTGGCGCTCCGGCTCCGCCCGGACGAAATCATTGAAGTCAAACGACTGCCGGATTGGGGGTTTGACATGGGTGAGGCCAGCCACGACCGGACGATTGCGCGGCGGGGATTTTCCCATGACTCCCGCGGCGATTTGCTCTGCCAGCTGGTCGCGATAAGCGCTTTGCAGAACGAGGCGGGCCTCGCCCGGATTAGTCAGAAACCCGCATTCCACGAGCACGGCCGGGATTTGCGTCCGGCGCAGGACAAAGTAGCCGCGCCGGCGAATGCCGCGATTATCTGTCTCTGTACCGGCAATGACCTGCCGATGAATATTGGCCGCGAGGGCGGCGCTTTCGGTGGAGTAGTAATAGGTTTCAATCCCGTTTGCGTCGACCCGCGAAGCGGAGTTGAAATGAATGCAGACGAAGATCGCGTCGCGGTAACTATTGGCGATGCGGACCCGTTCCCCGAGAGGAATGAAAACGTCGCTGTCGCGCGTCATGACTATGCGAAAACCGGCGGCCCGAAGTTTTTTCGCGAGGCGTTGAGAGACATCGAGCGCCATGGTTTTTTCCGCGACGCGCTGGCCCGGGATACCGCCGCGGTCGAATCCGCCGTGGCCGGCGTCGATCACGACCGTGGAATAATTCCGGCTCGCTGGCGTGGCCGGCGGCGCGAGCAGGGCAAGTAGCGCCACTGTCAGGGCGATGGCGACAAAAAGTGGGCCGCGCCGGAAAGCGCGTAAAACGCTCGCTGCCATTGCGCGTTAGTCTTCCGGCAGGTTTAGCGGCCGATCAGATAATTTCGGGAGTGCTTTTCTGGCGGCGCCCGGCGCGACGGGTGTATCGAGCGTTCCCCCGCCGACGGCGACCGTGCCGTCGTTCGCGCGCCGCAGCCGCGGGGTGCTGCGGGTTTGGGCGTAGTTCTCGTGTTTCAAGAGGCGGCCATCAAGATCGACGACCGAATAGGACCAGAGGCGCGGGGCGGAGCATTGCAGGACGTGGAGCCGATTCTTCCGGTCTACTTCGGCATGCGGCTCGTCAAAGGAAATGACCCGGCCTAACGAAAAGGTGGCATAGACGAGGCTGTTTTGTTTGTCTTCCACCCGCACATAAAGCGAGGTGTGGTCGGGAAAGCGATTGGTCATGAGCGAGTAGGTGCGGGCACCGTTGCTCGCCGGGTCGCCCACCGTTTGTTGCCAGATGGGACGCGCGGAAGTGACCTCGAAGACCTTGGCGCGGGCATAAAAAAACTTGTTCAGATCCGCAAAGAAGACATGGGGGCGCACGTGATAGACGCCGAGATCCGCCACCGGAAAGAGGGCCGTGAGATTGATTTTGCGGGTGACGGAAGCCCCGGCCGCAAGTTGCAGCGGCGGCTCCGGTGAATGCGGCAGCGGGACGAGCGTGCGATCTTCATTCGCCGTGACCTCAAAGCCGAACCAGGGCTGGTCGCCTTCGTCGTGCAACTCCACATCGCGCCCCGCAAGGTTGGTGATCGTGACCGTCGCAAGCACTGGTTCGAAAGCGATGTATTGCAGGCGCTTGAATTTCAGATCCACCTGGATCTGACCGCGCGCCGTGGTTGCGACCAGAAAAAGCACAGCCAGTGCCAGAGAGCGAATCATGTGGCGCGTAAAATACCGCAAGTCGCGGGAGATGAAAGCCGCGCACTCGAAATGGGGTACGGTTTCGTTGCGGCGTCTGCTGTCCTAAGCGGAGAGAGCGATTGATGCGCTGGGACAGCGCAGCCTACAACGGCAGCCGGGCGGCGAGCCTCCTACCGACCCCAAAATTTCACTTTCTCGAGCATGCCTGTCTTCTTCGGGGAGGCCGGAGGTGGTCCGACGAGGGTGGCAAGTTTTTTTGCCTCCTGCGCAAGCTCGCCCCAATTGGTGATGGCGTCTTCGCCGGAAGTCTGCATTCGGTGGATGAGAGTGAGGACTCGACCGCTCCCGGGAATGGCGGTCGCCTTCGTCATCGGGATGAGCACGCGGCCGACCATCTGGATTTCGTTTTGAGCAGGAGCGAGCTGCGCCATGGCCGGGTTGGCCACGGCGACGTCCGCTAGTTTCGCCTCATTGTTAGGCGTAACGAAGATGCGGGAAAGGCGGAGGGGCGCGTGCAAGATCCCGTGATCGTCGAGATGGGCCAGCGCGTCGGCGATCGCGCGCACGATGTTGAGCGCGGTCGTTTCGGTAATCGTCAGGCCGCTGGCTTTGACTTCGTAAACGGTCCGCCCAACGACGAATTCGCGCGCATAGAAATAGGTGCCCTGATGTTCCCCCGCTTCGTAGACCGGGAGGATGGCGGGGTGGCGAATGTTGGCGTTGACACTGGCGGCGTCGAGAAACTCCTGCGCGCGTTCCGGAATTTCGCGCAGACTGCTGCGCAGGACGTGGAGCACGACCGACCGACCGATCGACAACTGCTCGGCCTCGTAAACCTTGTCCCAAAAGCTCTCGGTCAACTTTCGCCCCACCCGATAGGTGCCGAATTGTTGTCCGGTCAGGTCCGGCTCAGGTGGCAGGAGCGCGGTCGAGATTTCCGGTTCGGTCGCGGCTCCGGGTTGGAGCGCTCGTTCTTCGCGCTCGCGCATCACCACTTCAATCAGAGCTGCATCCCACCCGATATCGATCGTTTGCTCGGCCGGGCTGCTGCCGGGGTCGTAGGCGAATTCGGCGTGACCCCAGCGCAGCATTTCGTAGAGCGCTTCCAGCCCGCGCGCGCGTGCCGTCTCGGCATCGCGCAATTCGCCGTTGCGCAAATAGACCCCGCCTGATTGCGCTCCCGCGACGAGTTGCACTCCGCCGCTTCTGCCGCTCAGGCAGCACATTTGGAGGAGATCGATGACGTGAAAAAGATCCGGCTCGCCGAGGCTGTCGGCGGCGCGCTCGATCGCGTGGAGGAGTCGTTCGCCGTCGATCGGCTCGGGAAAGATTTTCGTGTTCGCGACCTCCAGCCGTTGCGCAGCGAGGGGATAGGCGGGCAGGAAAAAAGTATGGGGATGAGCGAACCTTTCTCCGAACGAACCGGCCAGGGTCAGTCCATCCACTCCTTCGCTCTCGAGCTGGGTGACAAGCAAATCGCACGTTTCGTTCCGGCCAGCCCACTCCAGCGCAGCCTCGGTGGTAGCGACGCAATCGACCGTGTGCTCGGTGTATTCGCGCACCATGCCGAGGAGAGCCTGCCCGATCTCCGCCTCGTGGTGGACAATGAGCACCTGCATCACTGCGGGGGAGCGGTAAAGGGCGGCGGGAAAAGATTCAACAACCGCGTTGGATCGGCGCGCACGGCCTGGAGTTGGTCCTTGTAATAAACGCGGACGATGTAGCCAAGATATTGATGCGGGCCGCTCTCACTCGTCGGCAACAGCTCCGCCGCGGTCGAGGGTTTGCGTTTCGCCCGCTGCGCTTTCTCGACCGAATCGGGAACGTCCATGGGTTGATTCTCGAGCGCGGTGCCTGGCACGGGATCGATCCGTTTGCGGCGCAGATAAGTGACGTCGAGCACCTCGGTGCCGGTCTCGGCCCAATCGTGCCCGGGCGTGACCCACTCGTAACTCACATCCGCGTCAGTGAGCGCGACCTGGTCATTGTTCACCATGTCGTAGAAGAAAACTTGGAGCTTCACCCTGGTATGATCGATTGGCGTGTCGGGCCGCACTTTTACACCCACTCGCAGGAGCAATCGCGTCTCGGCGTCGGGATCTTTCTCGGTCTTTAGGGACACCTCGGAGATGCCGAAGGTCGAGCCGTCGGGAATTCCAGCGGCGTCGCCGGTTTGGGGTGGGGCACCTTCTGCCGGCGCGCCATTAGCCGAGATCGCGTTTTGGGCGGGAACACCGACCCGCAGTTTCAACTCGGCTAGCTCGTAGAGCGGACCGACGGCTGGGCCTAACGACTGTAAGCGCCGCCAGACTTCGTTCGAGCGATCGAAGAGCTGCATCGACTCATAAGTCATGGCCAGCTCGGCCAGGATCTCTGCGTCCGTCGGATCCAGCGCGGTGGCCTGCTGCAACTTCGCGATCGCATTGGTCGTGTCCCCCCGGTCGCGGAAACCCTTCGCCACGCGCAGCAATGTGTCCGCGACTGAGCTTGGCGGAGCCGGCGTCGGCCTGACCCTGGCCGGGGGCACCCCGACGACTGCGGGTACCGTCACCGGTCGTGCGGTGGGCGCGGGCGTGCCTGGTGCGTCGTTGAAGAGGCGCGCTTCGACTCCGTTCCTCGGCGGAATCGCTGTCGTCCCGCGGGCGTGCCGAGTATAAAGATAAAGCGCAGCAAGGAGTTGCAGCGCAGCGACCGTTCCGAGCAGCGCCATTGCAACCGAGTAGGTCTTCTGCGCTCTGCTAACGCCCGGGAAGAAGATCGTGCTCACGGGTCGTCTTGTAGCCAGTCGTCCCGGGGGTGTCAACGGAACAACCGGAGCGCTGCGCCGCGGAAATTCAACTGCAGAGAACGCAGAGGTCGCGGAGGAATGAAGGAATCAACAGGAACGCTGCGATCTCTGCACACTCTCCAGCTCACCAGATCTACCTAACGCGAAATGTCGGCCTGGCTGAGCATTTTGAATCCCTCGCCCTGCAGCACCGAGCAGGCGCACTCCGTGTCATCCACGTGCAACGCGAGCGCGGCGCGTCCATGGGGACGGGTGAGAAGCGGGTAACTGAAATGCATGTTCACCTCCGCCATGAGAAGTGCCGCGAGCAACTTGGCCAATTCGGTCGCCACTTCCCGCAACTCGACCACCACCATCTCGCATACGCCAAACGCGACGTCGTGTTCGTGGAAGATATTCTCCACCGTCTCGGGATCGCTCACTACGATGCGGGCGATGGCCGAGTCGGTCGACTCCGAGATGCTAAGCGCGACCACATGGGCGTTGCGGGTGCTGAGAAGCTTCACGATATCGAGCATGGCGCCCACTTTATTGGGCAGGAAAACGGAGAATTGCTTCACTAACGGACCGCCCGTTTTAGAAGTGGTTTCGGATAATGCCATAAGAAAGCGTTTGCGCGGGTGGACAATATGCTGTCGCGAGAGAGAACAACGCAAATAGATAGTTGGGGAGAGCGCGCGGGCGCAGGGTTTTCACTCGCAAACTTGGCGGCCTCAATTAATCTTTTCGCCCGGCGCGGGCCGGGATCCTGTGAATGCTGAAGAACTGAAGGCGATTCAAGGTCCGCTCAAGCGACAATACGAAGGCGACCCTGCTGCCGCGCTGGTGACCTTGCGCGCGACCGGCCACGCCGGGGCGGAAATGACGTGCGACGTCGAGACTGTCAAGGGCCTCGTCACCGCCGGCCCGCATCCGGCAATGGGCGGGGATGGAACGCTGGCTTGCTCGGGAAATATGCTTTTGGAGGCCTTGGTTGCGTGTTCTGGCGTGACCCTGCGGGCGGTCGCGACAGCCATGGAGATAGAGCTGCGGGACGCTGTCATCACTGCCGAGGGCGATCTCGATTTTCGTGGAACCCTGGCCGTTTCGAAGGAGGTGCCGGTCGGTTTCAAGAATCTCCGCCTGCGCTTTGAACTCGACACCGATGCTTCGGAAGAAGAGCGCGCCGCGCTGATTCGGCTGACCGAGCGATACTGCGTCGTTCTCCAGACCCTGCGACCGGTTTGGGGCATCGAGATCGAACAGACGCAGCGGAGCTAAATCGGGAAAGTTGTTATGCCTTTGTACGTGGACGTTCACAATCTCAGCGGCGTGACGCCGGAAGATGTCGCGAAAGCGCACCTGGCTGATCTCACGACCCAGGGAAAGCACGGTGTTCAGTATCTCAAGTACTGGGCGCATGAAAATTGTGATAAAGTTTATTGTCTCGTAGAGGCCCCAACGGCCGAGGCCGCCAGCCAAGTCCACCGTGAAGCTCACGGGTTGGTCGCGGAAAAAATCATCGAGGTCACGCCCGAGATTGCCGAAGCGTTCCTTGGCGGCGGCGGTGTCCATGCCTCGGGAGCGGCGCTGGTTCCTGGCGGCACGACTGCGGCACTTGATCCCGGCATTCGGACCGTTCTCTTTACCGACATCGTGGACTCTACCGCTCTCACGCAGGAGGCCGGCGACGAGGCAGCTATGGAATTGATTCACGCTCACGACCAGATTGTCCGCAACGCGCTGGCCGACTCGAATGGACGCGAGGTCAAGCACACCGGGGATGGCATTATGGCGGCGTTTGTTTCGGCGGCCGCGGCCATTCGTTGCGCGACGCAGATTCAGCGCGACCTGGCCAAGCGCAGCGAAGAGCACATCGAACAGCCACTCAAGGTACGAATCGGCGTGGCCGCCGGCGAACCGGTCGAGCATCATCAAGACCTTTTTGGATCGACCGTGCAGCTCGCCGCCCGCTTGTGTGGGCAAGCCATGCCCGACCAAATCCTCGCCTCCAACGTCGTGGCCGAGTTGTGTGTGGGTAAAAGAATTATTTTCCAGGACGTCGGCGAATTCACGCTGAAAGGCTTCCAGCATCCCGTCCGAGCTCATGCCGTGGCCTGGTCCGACGCAGCAACCGGCTGAACCCACGCGCGCGTTGACCAAATCACGCTGACGGCGGATTGCGAGGGCATGGGAAAACTATCGCAGCGCTACGTCGCCTTTCTTCGTGGAATCAACCTGGGCAAGCGACGATTGTCCATGAGTCGGCTCAAAGCTGTCTTTGAAGAACTTGAGTTCGATCAGGTCGAGACATTCATTGCGAGCGGAAACGTCCTTTTCAGGAGCGAGCCAACGGAGGTTGGCCGCCTCGAGTCGCGGATCGCAGGCCATCTGGCGATATCGTTAGGCTACACCGTTGACACCTTTGTGCGGAGCGCAGACGAAGTGGTTGCGATCGCGCGCGCTAAAATTTTTCCCGAACAAGACCAAGACGGGATCACGATGCATGTCGGATTCATGCACCAGCCGCTGGCGCCGGCCGTGGCGCGAAAATTTGCCGCGGTGCGAACTCCAGCAAACGAGTTCCAAGTCAAAGGCTGCGAGTATTTTTGGTTCTGCCGCGGCCGCACTTCCGATTGGAAGGTCTGGACTTTGCCCGAGATCAAGGCGCTGCGCTTGCCCAGCTCATCGATGCGCAACCTGACGAGCATCCGCAAGCTTGTGGCAAAGCATCTCAGCTGATCGTGGTCGGGGACCAACGCCCGGCCTAACGAGTTCCTGGCGGAACGGGCCCCGGAAGACGCGAAAACAGCGTGGTGGCACCACGACCTTCCGCGGTTAGGTTGCTATCCCATGTTTTTTGGACTTTCCCGGGAGCGGCGACGGCGCCACCTGCGCGCGCAGCCTGTGCCTGACGAATGGCGCGCGATCATCTCGCGCAACGTGCCCTTCTTTGGCCGCCTCCCGGTCGAAGATCAGGCGGAACTGCTCGGTCACGTCCAGGTTTTCCTCGGCGAAAAACGCTTTGAAGGCTGCGCTGGCCTGGAGTTAAGCGATGAGATCCGGGTCACGATCGCGACCCAGGCATGCCTGCTTCTTTTGCATCGGCGCTCGGATTATTATCCGCAGTTGATCACGATCCTGGTCTATCCCTCGGGCTATTTTGTCGATCGCGAGCGGCATGTTGAAGGCCATATCTGGGAGGAAGGACGAAGCAGCCGACTGGGCGAGACCGGACGTGAGATGGGCTCTATGGTCCTGGCCTGGGATGCCGCCAAAGCCGGCGCCTCCGACCCATCCGATGGGCAAAATCTGGTGCTGCATGAGTTTGCTCATCAACTCGATTTCGAAGATTTCGTGGCCGACGGTGTGCCCGCGCTCGATTCACGCAGTGCCAAACAATCCTGGGCCGAAGTCATGAAAGTCGAGTTCGCAGCGTTGCGCGCGGCGGATCAGACCGGCATCTCGACTTTGCTTGATACTTATGGGGCGACTAATCCGGCGGAATTTTTTGCCGTCGCGACGGAAGCTTTTTTCGAACGGCCGGGAGCATTGCGCCGCCGCCATCCGCGCCTTTACGCCGAGATGCAGCGCTTCTTTCGCCAGGACCCGGCGCTCTATTCGAGCGAGCCGGTCTCGCCGCCGACGCGCGCCGGAGCCTGAGATGGAGCTGTCGCGCGACCGATTGCGTTCGACTTGCGCCGCGGTGTCGTTTGGCTGGCCTTCACCGGTCCGTAATCCCGGATCCAGGCTGTTTCTTTCGGCTCTTCTTTCCAAGGGTAGTAATCGTCCTTTACCGGCCACCAGATCAGCCGGCCACAGGAACGCCAGCCATCGATAATGTAGCCGTCGCGCATCGCCTGGCCGCGCGCCGTCACGACGATGACATTGTGCTCAAGGTTCGTGCCGGGGTCGGCCGCGGCCCAGTAGAGATCGAGAGTCTTGAGCCGGAGCGCCTTCAATTGCTCACCGATGCCGCGGGCCCAATGAAAACAGTAGCCGTACTGCCGCCGGCCGATGTGAATGAGAAAATTCTGAAAATTTGCGGGCGGGACGACGTGCCACTCCTTCGCCAGCCGGCGCGCCGTGTTGTGGGAAGTGACCGAGACCAGCTGAGCCTCCGCCGGATCGACGTCGGGAGCGAGAGCAACGATGGCTTTGGCAAAATTCCGGATCGATTTGGAGTCATCCGCGCGCACGGGGACGGCCGCGAAGAGCAGCACGCAGACAAGAGCGAGAAGGCGCAGCACGCTTGAGAATGATTTTGCAAGAGTCATCTGCCAGATCAAAAAGTTTTGGCGACGATAGGCGTGTGCGGGTGGAGTGCAAAGCTCACCCCAGCATTTCGAAAGCCAAAAGGGACCCGGGCGGGAAAATCTGTGCAGGGCAGCGATTCCGGTTACATTCGGTCTCCTGCCATGGAGGAAGAGAACGAACTCATTGCGCTCCGGCGCCAAAAGATCGAAGCGCTGCGCGACCGCGGGGTGGCGCCTTTCGGGCAAAGCTTCGAGACGAGCGGATCCATCGCCGAGGTGCGGGAAAAATTTGCCGATGGTGCGACGCTTCGCGCCGCTGGCCGGATCACCGCGCATCGCGACATGGGAAAGAGTCATTTCCTCGATCTGCGCGACGCCACCGGGCGGATCCAGATTTACGTGCAGGCGAAAGAACTTGGGCCGGAAACGATGGAGACGTTTGCATTGCTCGATCTGGGTGATTTCATCGGCGTGGAGGGCGGTTGTTTTCTCACCAAGACCGGTGAGCCGACATTGAAGGTGCACCGCTTGGAGGTGCTTGCGAAGACCCTTCGGCCGCTTCCGGAAAAATGGCATGGTCTGACGGATGTCGAAGCGCGCTATCGCCAGCGCTATCTCGATCTGGTCACGAACGACCGCTCACGCGAAATTTTCGCCAAGCGCATCACGATTTTGCGCGAGATGAGGCGCTTCATGGAGGCGCGCGGCTTCCAGGAAGTGGAAACGCCGATGCTGCAATCCGTCGCGGGGGGCGCGGCGGCGGAGCCTTTCCGCACTCATCACAAAGCGCTCGGGATCGATCTCTACCTGCGCATCGCGCCGGAATTGTATTTGAAACGGCTGCTCGTTGGGGGCTTCAACAAGGTCTTCGAGGTGAACCGCAACTTCCGCAACGAAGGTATTTCTCGCCGGCACAATCCAGAGTTCACGATGCTCGAAGGCTACTGGGCCTATGCGAATTTCGAGAAGATCGCGGAACTGGTCGAGGAGTTGATCTGCCACCTCGCGCAAGCCGTCGCCGGGTCGTTGCAAATTGAACACCGTGACGCGGAGGGAAACGTTATTCGCGCCCTCAACCTCTCGAGACCCTGGCGACGCGCGCGTTACTGTGACCTCGTCTCCGCTGCGGCG
>Ga0157375_10000529_pt1 | contig 34262 bp, 33 predicted proteins | sample M35metaG_FD_115311 | JGI IMG/M metagenome (GOLD analysis project Ga0157375, IMG submission 115311) | Miscanthus rhizosphere microbial communities from Kellogg Biological Station, Michigan, USA - M3-5 metaG | ecosystem: Host-associated > Plants > Roots > Rhizosphere > Soil | place: USA: Michigan... | reverse complement strand
CGGCACCTCGGACATCTTCGTCACGCATGCGCATCTCGATCATGCCGTCGGCATTCCGTTCTACGCCGGGCAGCGGCAGTTGCATCGGATGACGGGCGGGCGGGTGTACGTGCCGGCGGATGCGGCCGACGGCATGCGCGAGATCATGACCATCTACGAGCGGATCACCGGGGCGTTGTTCGACGAGGTCGAAGTCATCGGCCTCGCGGTCGGCGACGTCGTGCGGCTTGGCAGGACGCACGAGGTTCGCGTGCATCGGGCCACGCATCGCGTTGCCGCGAACGCGTACGAAGTCATCGAGCTGCGGCATCGGCTGCGCGACGAATTCGCAGGACGCGATGAGCGCGAGATCGTGGAGCTGCGAGCGGGTGGCGTAAGTGTCACCGAGGAGTGGCGAAGATCGATGCTGTTCTACACGGGCGATACGGATCGCGGGATTCTTGAGCAGAACGACACGCTCTATCAATCCGAGGTGCTGATGATCGAGTGCTCGTTCATCGCAAAGGGCCACGAAGAACGGGCGGCGATGTACCGGCACATCCACTTCGACGACATCGCCGCGTTCGCGGACCGTTTCGAAAACGAAACGATCGTGCTGACGCACTTCAGCCGGCGGTATTCTCGGAGCATGATCCACGACGAGATTCGCCGCCGCTGCCCGGCGGTGCTGCGCGATCGGATCCGGCTGGCGTTGCCGGAGCCGTATCAGAGACTGTGAATTGCGCTGCTTCGCGCGCGTTGTCGGTTGTCGGTTGGTTGCGGCTTCGCCACGTTGTCGGAGAAACGAAAGGCGCGCGGTGTGCAGTAACCGGCAACCGACAACCGACAACGCGGGCATAGCCCGCAACTGAGAAAGGTTCCTCGCATTTGATGACGGTTCGGTCCACGCGATTGGTTGCACTCGCGCTCCTCTTGATTCTGCTCAGTCCCATCGCCGACGCTGCCAAGCGCCGGACGAGGAAATCGCGCGCGCGGCGCCGGGCCGCGCCGGCCGTTCCTGCCGACGCCGCATCGGGCAGCACGCTGGCCGAGCGCATCAACTCGCTCATGAACGGGCGGGTCGCGAACAGCTCCAGCGCCAGTCTGCAGGTCGTCGAAGTCGACAGCGGCGCCGTCGTGGCCGAGCGCAATCCGAGCACGCCGCTCGCTCCGGCGTCGAACATGAAGCTCTTCACGACCGCCGCCGCGATCGATCTCCTTCATCCCGATTTCCAGCTCACCACCACCGTCTTCATGCGCGGCGCGGTCGATGCCGGCGGCACGCTGACGGGCGATGTGAAAGTGGTCGGTCACGGCGATCCGACCATCGGCGGCAGATTTCACGACGGTCACGCCACCGCCGTCATCGACGAATGGGCCACGGACCTCAAGCGCGCCGGCGTGAAGACGATCCGCGGCAATCTGATCTTCGAGTACGGCTACATGGACATCGAGTACATCCATCCGACCTGGCCGGTCGATCAGCTCGTGAACTGGTACGAGGCGCCGGTGTCTGCGTTCTCGATGCAGGAGAACTGCGTGCAGGTGCGCGTGGCGCCGTCGCGGCCGGGCAAGGCGTGCGTCGTCCAGTTCGAGCCGCCGACGTCGTATCTCGAACTGCAGTCGTCATGTATCACCGGGCGCGGACTGCCGTTCATCACGCGCTACCGCAACACGAACACGATCCTGGTGCGCGGCGGCACGCCGGCGCGGACCGGCATCACTGAGATTTTCGTGACGATCGAGAATCCGGTGCAGTACTTCGCCTCGGTCACGCACGAGACCTTCGTCCGCAACGGCATCAACGTGCAGGGACAGATCATCGTCACGCCGCGCGACGAGCGGCCCGATTGGAAGGCGGTGTCGCAGCACACGACGCCGCTCAATGTCGTCGTCTACGTCATCAACAAGAAGAGCCAGAATCACTACGCCGAGGAGCTGGTGAAGATCATCGGCGCGGAGAAGAAACAGGCGGGGACGTGGCCCGCGGGGACGGGCGCAGTGACAGAGTGGCTGACGGGAAAGCTGGACGTTCCGTCGAACGAGTTTCACCAGGCCGACGGCTCGGGCATGTCGCGCGAGAACCGCGCCTCGGCCAATGCGTTCATCCACCTGCTGCGCTACATGTGGAAGAGCCCGTACCGCGAGGATTTCGTCAGCTCGCTGCCGTACTCCGGCGATCCCGACGCGAAGTTCGGCCATCGCCTGCGCGGCGCGCCGTACGCGCGGCAGGTGTACGCGAAGACCGGCTACATCGTCGGCGTTGTCGGCCTGTCCGGCTACGTGCGCGGCGCGAGCGGCAAGGTCTACGCGTTTTCATTCGTCTTCAACGGCTACCATGTCGGCGTGTACGCGGTCTACCAGCTCCAGGACAGCATGCTGAAAGAGATCATCACGAAGGGCTGACGCCCCGCGTTGTCGGTTGTCTGTTTTCGGTTCTCTGACGCCCCGCGTTGTCGGTTGTCTGTTTTCGGTTCTCTGTGTGTTTTGATTCGCTCGCTCGTAGTCATTTACGATCAGGCCCGTCTCATGGCGCAGCGACAACGAACAACCGACAACAGACAACGGATCACCGACAACCGACAACACGGCGAAGCCGAATTTATGAAACGAGAAACGATCATCTTCACCGCCTGCGGCTTCCTCCTCGGGCTCACCCTCGGCAGTTTCGTGATCGGGCCGAAGATCGCGTCGTCGAAACTGGCCGGAGCGCCTGTCGTCGCCGAGTCTGCGCCCGTCGAAACGTCCTCGGCACCAGCGGCGACTGCCACCGGCAATCCGATGGGCGCGGTGATGCAGCAACTCGCCGCGCTCAAGGAAGCGGTGGCCAAGAATCCAAAGGACGCCGACGCGCTCGCGCAACTCGGCGACATGTACATGCAGGCCGCGAAGTTCCCGCAGGCAGCGGAGTATCTGGAGCGAGCGCTCGCGGTCAGAGACGACGCGGCCATCCGCATGGACCTCGGCATCTGCTACAAGGCCTCGAATCAGCCGCAGAAGGCGCTGGCGGAGTTCCAGCGCTCCGCGTCGATGGCCCCCGATCAATGGCAGCCACTCTTCTACGAGGCGGTGGCCCTCATGGAACTGCAACGGATGGACGAAGCGCGCGTGGTAGCGGCAAAGGTGCAGAAAATGCGGCCCGACGATTCCGACGTGCAGAAGCTCGTCGCGACGTTGAAGAAGTAAAAACCTTTTCACCACAGAGGCACAGCGCGGCGTAGCCGCAACCAAAGCATCTTTCCAATCGAGAGTCCCTGTCTCCGCGTCTTCTTTCGGGGAGGGAGATACGAAGTGCGACGCGCGTAGCGCCAGCGGCTCGCTGGCTGTACCGCCGCCGGCTCGGCGGCAAACGTGGTCGCGAGACCTGCCAGCGAGCCGCTGGCGGTACAGCCGGCGAGCCGCCGGCGCTACGCGCGTCGCCATTGGCGAGGGGCGTTTTCTGAGCCTCGATCTGCCAAGCGCCGCCCCCTCATCCGCCTTCGGTACTTTCCTCCCCCGCAAGAAACCGCGGGGGCTGAGGTGGCAGGGGCGATCGCGTGCTCAGCGCGCGCGCAGCTTCACCGAAACGCGATTGTCACCCGTCTTTAGAGTCAATTGAATCGGCGCTTCGAGTGCGAATGACGCGGCGAGGATTTGCGCCGCTTCGTGCTCCGTGCGATACGGCCAGAGCTCGTAGATGCCGACGGGAAGGCCGGGGAGGGTGGCCACCCCGCCGTCGTCGGTGCGGAAGGCAAGCCCCTGCACCCGCTCGATCGCGCGCGCGACCTCCGGAGGAACGACAGATCCGTTGTAGCGCACGAGCAGGCGCACGCCGCCTACAGGCTGTCCCTGATCGGTCTGCGTCACGACCTCCAGTCGCCCCGTCGTTTCGGACAGCGAGATCGGCAGGGCACCCTGGCCGTCGATCATCGCGCGCGTGACGCGCATCTGCGCGAACGACGTGCCCTCCGGGATCACGTAGATCGTGCAGCCGTCGCGCGGCAACGGCATGAGCGCACGTCCTTCTTCGTCCGTGATGGCAGAGGAGCGCACGTGCTCCTCGTCGCCACACAACACATTCGCACGCGCGATTGGTGCGCCATGGCGGTCGCGCACCGAGACCTCCCTCCGCACGCCCGGGTCGAGTTTCGTGTCCAACTCCTGCTCCGGCACGTCGTCGGGAAGCTCGAACTGCACGTTGTCATGCAGCAGATAGCCATTCGCACGAACGGCGAGCTTCTGTTGTCCCGGCTGCACGCCGCGGAAAATAAAGCGGCCTTCGCCGTCCGTCTTCAGGGCTGCCGTGGCGGCCTTGTCTTCCCATTCCGTGCGCAGCGAGAGCGAAGCGCCGCGAACCGGCTCTCCGCTCTGCGCGTCGAGCACGCGTCCGCGCACGACGTGCGCGGGGAGATCGATCGTCACCTGCGGAGGATCGAACTTCGCGTGCGTCGTCGCCACCGACACTCCCGGGGCGTACACCCGTACGACGTATTCGGTTGGCTGCCACACCTCGCCTTCCCACCGCCCGCCGGCGTCGGTGGTTACGCGAGTCATCGTCGACTCGTCCGTCTCCATCAGCATCGCCGTCGCGTTCGGCAACGGCTGGCCTCCCATGCGCACGTACGCCGCGATCGTCACCGGCTCGATGACCATCGTCATCCGGCGGCGCTCGTTGTGGCCGAGGACCACCTTCGCCGCGAGTTGTTGCATCGGCCCCTTGCCGCGCACGAGCACGACGTACGCGCCTGCTCCGAGCTCGTTGAACGCCGCCTTCGTGCGGCGCGGTTCCAGCGTGCGCCCCGTCAGCCAGTACATCGTTCCCCGCCCCTGCACGCCGAGCTGCACTTCGAGCGGCTCGCGATAGGTCTGGGGACGGCGCACGGTGATCTCCACCGACGACGGGGGCTCCAGCTCGATCGCTGGAAGCGGGGAGTCCCCATCGGTCTGCGGCACGTCCACCGTGCGTGTCCCTAGTCCTGGCGCCTCGGCGATCAGAAATCGAGGCCGTTGCGACATCACTTCGAGCGCAAAGGAACCGTCCTTGTCCGTGCGCGCCTCGATCACGGGCCTGGTCGCGCGAATCGTTGCATTCGCGACCGGCACTCCGTTCGCGGTAATGCGGCCCGTAATGCGCGGCAGTGCGCGAAGTGTGATCGCGCCGAGGGAAATGGTCTCGCCGGCGGCGGCAACGAGGCGGCGCGTCACCGGACGATGGCCTGGGGCGGCGATCGTCAGGTCGTACGATCCCGGAGGGACGCTCTGCTCCTGCAGCAAGTCGATGGAAGGCCAGAGCTGCTCGTGCTCCGTGACCGTACCGTCCCGCAACGAGCGCAGTTCCAGCGTCACGCGCGATCCGGGGTGCGGATGCTGCAGATCGAGCGACATCGTCACCCTGGCGGTGTCGGGTGTCGCGGCGAGAATTGCGAGGAGAAGCGCGAGCGGAATCATGTGGCCTCCATTCGATGCGGAGTGTCGCGGAACTGCGCCGGCGTCTTCCCGGTGATGCGGCGGAAGACGCGGAAGAACGTCGCGCGCGTGCCGAAGCCAGCGCGGTACGCGATCTCAGTCGTATTCAGATCGGTCGTCGAGAGGAGCTGGCGCGCAAGCTCGACCTGCCGGGCCTTGAGATACGCGGCCGGCCGCATCCCTTGCTCGCGCTGCAGTGCGCGCGTGAGCTGGACCGGCGAGAGTCCGCAGCGTGCCGCCACCTCACACGCCCGCGGCGACTCCTCGTGCGCGAAGCACTCCGCCAGATATTGCTTGATCGCATTCTCCAATGCCATCGCGTTCACCCCACGACTCCCGCCGGCCGATCGATTTCGTTGGGTTACCGATGAAGCGGTTTCTTCAGCGCCACGACGGTGGGCGCCTCCGCGATCCTGTTGACGGCGATCAGCACGCCGTTCTGGCGGATCTCGACGGAAGCGACCCGATACTCCATGGCCAGATCCTTGGTGGGTGATGCAGAGGCGAAGCCGGAACAGTGTCCGGTGGTGTAACAAGTGCAGTACTCCGGGTAACACCAGTCGTTCCAACACAGGGCCGCCGTATAGTCCTCGCCGCTACCCCACCAGCAGCGCTCTCCATCGCAAAACGCGCATTGCGCGGATGCCGCCGGAGCGAGTGTCAGCGTGGCGAGCACGACCAAAACTACGAACAAAAGTGGACTCAGTCTTTTCATGGGATCGTCCTTTCTCCAGCGGGAGTCACGCTGCATATTCGGTGATGCATTCCACACCTGGCTAGTGTCATTTCTTGCGAAGAGACGGATTTCAGCACCTCACAACAAGTAAAACCGTTTCACCACAAAGACACAAAGAGCACAAAGGTCGCTCTTCGTGTCCTTTGTGCCTTTGTGGTGAAACGCTTTTTCACGTCAGAGGCGCGAACTTCTGGCTCGACGGCGCCACCTGCAGCGTGTAGACGCCCTCGGTGTTGCGCACGGTCGCGACCGCCTGGAAGCCGGGGAACTTCATGATGTCGCCGATGATCTCGCCGCGATGCTCGCTCGCGAAGCCGACGATCGCCTCCGACGCCGACTCCGCTTCGATCGCGTGAAACGAAACCGCCGCGGCCGCGCTCGACACGGGACGTCCATTCGGATCAGTGAGGTGCCGCTGTTCGATGTTGAAGCGCATCCGGACGCGCTTGCGGCATGCAATTACGGTGCACTCGACCGCTGTTCTATACTCACTCAAAGGGGCCACGCATGAGCGACGAACGTGTACTCAAAGACATGCCTGTCATCGGCCGCATCGATCTTCACGAGATCGAGCGCCGCGACCCGCTGCCGTCCGAACGCTTCGCCGAGTCCATCGAAGTCGGGCTCACCTTCGACGACGTCCTGCTCCGTCCCGCCAAGTCCGACATCCATCCGAACTTCGTCGAAGTGGGCACGCGGCTCACGCGCGACATCCACCTGAACATCCCCATCATCTCCTCGGCCATGGACACGGTCACCGAGGCGCGGCTGGCCATCGCCATGGCCCAGCAGGGCGGACTCGGCATCGTGCACAAAAACATGCCCATCGATGCGCAGGCCGAGGAAGTGGACAAGGTCAAGCGCTCGGAAGCGGGGATGATCGTCGATCCCGTCACCATGCGGCCGTGGCAGACCATCACCGAGGCGCTGCAGGTGATGGCCAAGTACAAGATTTCCGGCGTGCCGGTGACCGACGCCAACGGCAAGCTCGTCGGCATCCTCACCAATCGCGATCTCCGTTTCGAAACGCGCTTCGATCTCCCCATCGCCGAGCGGATGACGAAAGAGAATCTGATCACCGCTCCGGTCGGTACGACGCTGGAGCAGGCCCGCGAAGTTCTTCACCAGCATCGCATCGAGAAGCTGCTCGTCGTCGATACGCATGGCGATCTCAAGGGCCTGATCACCGTCAAAGACATCCAGAAAAAACTTCGCTACCCGAACGCGGCCAAGGACTCCCTCGGCCGGCTGCGCGTCGGCGCGGCGATCGGCGTCGGCAAGGAAGGCCTGGACCGCGCCCGCGCGCTGATCGATGCGAAAGTGGACGTGGTCGTGATCGACTCCGCGCACGCGCATTCGAACGGTGTGATGGATGTGATCCGCCAGTTCAAGAAGCTCTTCCCCGACACGCCGCTCATCGCCGGCAACGTCGCCACGTACGAAGGCGCGAGCGATCTCATTTCGCTTGGCGTCGACGCGATCAAGGTCGGCATCGGACCGGGCTCGATCTGCACGACGCGCGTCGTGGCCGGCGCGGGCGTGCCGCAGATCAGCGCGGTCATGGAGTGCGCGCGCGCGGCGGAGAAGTTCGACATCCCCATCATCAGCGACGGCGGCATCAAGTTCTCCGGCGACATCACCAAGGCCATCGCCGCGGGCGCGCATTGCGTGATGATCGGCTCGCTCTTCGCCGGTACCGACGAGGCGCCCGGCGAGACCATCCTGTATCAGGGCCGCACGTTCAAGGCCTACCGCGGCATGGGCTCGATCGGCGCGATGCAGGCCGGCTCGAAGGACCGCTACTTCCAGGAAGACGCCGATGAGGTGTCGAAACTCGTCCCCGAGGGGATCGAGGGGAAGGTGCCGTACAAGGGATCGCTGAGCGCGATGATCCCGCAGCTCGTCGGCGGATTGCGTTCGGGCATGGGTCTGACCGGCTCGCGAACGATCGAGGATCTCCGAACGAAAGCGCAGTTCGTCCGCATCACCGCGGCGGGCTTGCGCGAGTCGCATGCGCACGATGTGGTGATCACGAAAGAAGCGCCAAACTACCGGATCGAATCCAACGACTGAGTGCGAACGGCGTTTCACCACAAAGGCACAAAGAGCACAAAGAGCACAAAGGGTTCTCTTTGTGTCCTTTGTGCCTTTGTGGTGAAAACGTTATCCTCCTGGGTCTCCTATGCTCGCCCGTCTCCGAGTTCCCCTTCTCTGCTCGTTCCTCCTGCTCGTGGCGGCGATCGCTTCCGCGGAAACGATCCGTTTCGATCCGCCCAATCCGACCGGCAGCCGGTCCGTCGACGCGATCCTCACCGGCGTCTGGCCGGACGGGTGTCTCCCGATCGTCAGGAGCGTGGAAATAACCTCCACCACGATCAAGCTGCACCTCGACGCCACTCCTCCTCCCGGTGTTCTCTGCTCGCTGGCGCTCGGAACCTACACGCGGACGTTTCACATGGGCATTCTGCCGCCCGGCGGCTACACCGTCATCGCCGTCGCCGAGGCGGGTTCTACGACGACGGAGCTGGCGCGCACGCAGCTCATCGTCCGCGACGCGGAAACGCTGAACATTTTTCCCTACGCCGTGCCGTCGACCGGTGGACAGATTTCGATGACGAATCCGTTCTTCCTGGCCGGTGCGACGCTGACCATCGGCGGTGTCACGGTGCCCGCCGACTCCAACATCGACGGCCTGCTCTTCGCCAACGCGCCGCCGCACGCTCCCGGCGTCGTCGACGTCACCGTCAACTCGACACCGGGCACAGTGACTTCGAAAGCGGCGCTGATCTACTACGATCCCGCCGCCGCCGATCCCGCCGTCTTCGATCCGATCCTCTTCCCCGTCTCCTTCGCTGGTCCCGGCGCCCTCGGCTCTCAGTGGCTGACCGAAAGCTTCATTTACGCGAACGGATCGCCGTCCTTCTTCCGCGATCCGTTGCCGTGCAACGGCTGTTCGAATTCGCTGAGCACCGGCACGAAGCAATTGATCAACGACGGCAACCCGTGGGGCCACGTGCTCTACGCGGTGCGGGGCACGGCGGAGTCGCTCGCGTTCGCGTCGCGCATCCGCGACACGTCACGCCAATCGCAGACCGCGGGCACCGAAGTGCCGGTCGTGCGCGAGCGTGACTTCCGCAATCAGCTTCGCTTCCTGAACATCCCCGTCGATCCGCGGTATCGCGTCATGCTGCGACTCTGGTCGCTGAGCGATAGCGGCCAGTTCTCCGTCATCGTCGATTCCACACCGGCGCAATTTCAGGGACTCACAGTGGCGAAGATCCCCGGCACCTCGATGAGTTTCGGATCGATGGACGTGACGTCGCTCCTGGCGAAGGCCGGCAACAATCCGACGAACCTTACCGTCGTCACCTCTTCATCGCTCGCCATTCCGCCGCCCATCTGGGGCATGGTGAGCATCACCAACAACGACACGCAACAGGTAACGATCGTCTCGCCGTAAGCAGTAGATCAGTGGATCAGTAGATCAGTGGATCAGATCAGTGGATTAGTGGATTAGTAGATTAGGAATTCATAGATTCGACAATCCACTGACCACCGACCACCGACCACCGACCACCGACCACCGACCACCGACCACCGACCACCGACCACCGACCACTGACCACCGACCACCGACCACCGACCACCGACCACTAATCCACTAATCACTAATCCACTAATCCACTAATCTACTACCCCATGCACCTCGACGCCGCCATCCGCGTCACCGACTTTTACCTGACGCTCGACGAAGCGGACGAAGGCGGCCTGCACATCGCCATGATGAGCCGCGCCCGCGGCCACCTGGCCGGCTTCCCCGCCTGGGACCACGCCGACCGCGACCTCCGCCACTTCACCCACGACGACATCCCCCTCGGCACCGACGACGAGCCCTTCGAAGACGCCGACGAAGCCTGGCGCATCGTCATCCTCGCGCAAGGAAAGGATGTCTTCATCCTCGAAGGCGACGCTCCTCGCGGCGAACTGACCCGCCGCTACCGCATCCCCCGCGACCACTACCTCGCCGCCTGGGACGCCCTGATCCGCGAATACCACCCCGCCCGCTCGCTGGAAGACGTCCTAGGCTCCGGCGACGACCAGCCGGACGCGTAACGCCGTCGGCTCGACGTCCACGCATGGGCCCGCCGCAGTTATTTGGCGCAATCGGACCGTTACCACCTATGATGGCCGGTTTGGAACGTGCGCGAAAAAGGAAAAAAAGAACTCATGAACGTATCAATCCCGAGCCGTATCGTTGCATTGACAGTATTGCTTGTCGCCGTCGGAGCGTGCAGTTCCGGTCCTCCGTCTCTCAGCGACCTGAAGGTTGGAAAAGACAAAGAGGTAACGCAGCCGGCGAGCGCCTTTGCCGCGCATGACTCGGTGTATGCCGAGGCGAAGATCGACAATCCGCCGAAAGGCGGCAAGGTCGTCGGCCGTCTGGTCATCGTCGACGTCCCGGGCCAGCAGGCCGGCCCGATCCCAGGTCTCGAGAAGACGATCGACCTTGCCGGCCCCCTGAACACAGCGAGCTTCGACTTCACGGCTCCGACAGCAGGCTGGCCGGACGGGAAGTACAAGTTGGAAGTCGTGCTGTTCGACGGTTCCGGCGCGAACAAGGGTGAGAAGAGCAGCGAATTCACGACCTCCGGCAACCCGGCCGAAGCCCCCGCGGCCGCAGCGACGTCCACCGAAGCTCCCGCAACAGAAACCACGCAAACCTAGCCGCAAGCAGCTGGTAGCGCGGGCGGACACGCCCCGCTACCAGCTCGCGACCCGCGGTTAGCAGTATCAGGCGTCCGATCTTGCCAAAGCACAGACAGGAGTGTCTGTGCCACATGAATCCGCCCTTAGTTCGTGATTGCTGCTACCGGCGCAGCCGGTGTGGCACAGACACTCCTGTCTGTGCTGCTGATGCTCGCGACACGTTTGACTTGGACCGCGTCGCCGACACTTCCCAACCGTCGCTCGACGGCGCGAATTCAGTTATCCTTCGATTTCGATGCAAAGCCGCATCATCATCTTCCTGGTCGCCGCCGCGATCCTGTTCACCATCCTGGTGCCGGCCGTCGTCTTCATCGCCGCGGTCCTGCTGTTCATCACCCCGGCGCTCCTCGTCACGCGCCGCCCCCTCGACGAACTCTCCGCCGCGCAACCGCTAGCCCTCCGCAATCTCCCCCTCTTCCGCGCCCCTCCCGCCTCCCGCGTCTGAGCTCCCCTCATTCGCCGTAGTCCGCGGGAGGACCCATGTCCCTGAAGAATGTCCTGGGAAAAGTACTGCTGTTCGGAATGCTGCAAGTCGGCGCCCTCGCCGGCGTCCCGATGACGCCCGAAAAGATCGAGGAGATCATGGAAGTCATGAACCGAGTGCAGGTGGTGCAGGTGATTCATAAGGAGAAGGATGAGGAGTAGGCGGTTGCGATGGTCGAAAGAGCTCTCTGTGTGTGAAAGTGTCGACACTTGCGTGAAAGTGTCGACGTTCGCAACCAGAGTTGCGGCAGCTGGCCCAGAGTGTTGCGCGGTGTTGAGACCGGGCCAAGCGGTAACGCATGACCCCGGCGCGGTATCGCAACCGGGCCAAGCGGTAACGCATGCCCCCGGCGCGGGATCGCAGCCGGGCCAAGCGGTAACACATGCACCCTCACGCGGTTTTGAGACCGGGCCAATCGGTAACACAGGACTCCGAAGCGGTGGTGAGACCGGGCCACTCGGTGACGCATGGCCCGGACGCGGTTTTGCGACCCGGCCAAGCGGTAACGCATGAACCCGAAGCGGTGTTGCAACCCGGCCAAGCGGTAACGAATGGACTTGGATGCGGTGTTGCGACCCGGGCAAGCGGTAATGAGTCGACCCGACGCGTTGCATACGACCGACCCCTTGCGGTAACGCGCCGACCCGACGCATGCATACGGCCGGGCCTTGCGATAACGCGTCGACCCCTCGCGATGCATATCACCGGCCTCTGATATCGATGCGTCTCTTACTCTGAAATGACTCGCATACGTGTCTAACTACGGACGTGGGTAGGGATGGACCTCGCTCGCGGCTCTCCTCCCTAAGGAGATCTTTGCCCGTGCCACGACCGCAGACACGACTCCAGCAGTTCATCGATCAGTTGGGACTGAAGGCAAAGGACATTACCGACGAGGCTTACCGGATTTCGATGGCTGAGGGGGTCGAGTCGATCAGCAGGCAGCATTTCCTCAGGTTGCGGCAAGGGAGCGCATCGGCGACCGCGGAGCGCATCTACATCATCGTGGCAGCCGTTCAGTCGCTGACGGGGATGTTGATCCGTGCGACCGATCTTTTCGTCCTGCAGCCCGCGACGCCGGGACACGTATCATTGCCATGGGAAGGACCCGACGGGCTGTCCGGCCATGGCCTTCCGGTATCCTCCCGTCACCGGAGCTCCGGCTCCTGGAAAGGCATCGTGACCGAGGACTCCCACCCAGCGGATGCGCAGGCCTTCGAGGCGCTCTATACCGAGTACGGCGTTCTCCTGCGATCGATTGCCATGCGCCGGTACAACGTTCCCCCGGATGACGCGGAGGCGCTCGTTCACGACATCTTCACGGCCTATCTTCAGCGGCGGAAGTATGTTCGGGAGCTCAAGCCGTGGTTGATCGGTGCCATCGGAAATGCATCGAAAGACTACCTGCGACGCCGGCGGCGCGAAGAGCCGTTGCTGCCGGAGCACGACGAGATCGCCGATCAGGGCGCCGAGGAGCATGCGGAACGGTGGATCGTCAACATGACGGCAGCGACCGTCATCGCGCGGTTGGGGGAGAAATGCCGCGAGACGCTGCGCAGCTACTACTTCCGGGAGGAGTCGAAGGAGTCGATCGCGCATCGCCTGGCGACGTCCCCCGCCTACGTCCTGCAGCTTCTCGTCTCCTGCCGCCGCCGCGTACGCGCGTTGTATGACTCCATGAGGTCCGACCGATGACCCGCCACTATGACGACGATGAGCTGTCGGATTACGCCCTGGCGCCCTCCCTCGATCCCGGCCGCGAAGCCATCGAGCAGCACGTTGCCGCTTGCGCGGCCTGCCGCACGCGCCTGCAGATCGCGCAGGAGTTGGAGGAGGCGTTCCGGGACGACGAGGTGTGGGGAGCGGTTGACCTCCTCCTGACCCGTCCGCAACGGCTGGAGGCTGCCCGCGCCGAATATGCGCGTATCGAGAGAGAAGACGCGGAAGCGGAGGCTCTGCTATCGCCGCTCCTGAAATCACCGTTGCGCTTCCGGGGGGCGGAGATCGACACCGACAGCCGTTTTCATACCGGAGCCGTGGTTCGGAATCTCTGTCTCGCCGCGCACGCCCGGCATGAGAAGCAGCCGCAATTCAGCCTGGTCATCACCAATGCCGCCTGCCGGATCGCGCTGCAACTGCCGAAGGGTGGAACCGAGCGCCGCGCGGTCCTCGCGCTCGCCGTTCGGGAGCGGGCCAACGCCTTCCGCTACCTCGGGCGCTTCGCCGAAGGGCTGAAGTCTCTTGACGACGCCGAGAAACTCTTCGACCAGTCTCCGGGCACGGACCCCTTTGATCTCGCGATCGTCTCGTATATCAGGGCGACCATCTATCTGAAGAGCGGCCGCGCCGCGGAGGGTTTACCTCTGGCCAAAGAGGCCGCGGAAGTATTCCGGGAGTATGGTGATCGGAGCCGCGAATTGGCGGCCGTCATGGCGGAAGCTGTGTGCCTGACCTATACGGGACATCCAAATGAGGCTGCCGAGACTTTCGAGCGAGTAGCGCTGATTGCGAGAGCGACGGAACAACCCGAGATATTGGCGCGTGCATTACAGAACGCTGGTGAAGCCTATCTTGCAGCGTCAAACCATGAGCAGGCTACGCCCCGGCTCATCGAGGCTTTGGCACTGTTCGACAATCTTGCTCTAGCCACAGAGCGCACACGCAGCGTCTGGAAGCTTGCCAGCGCACGAGCGGCCGAGGGCGCCCTGCACGAGGCAGCGGAGCAGCTCGATCGCGTCCGCGCGGAGCTGGCCGAACTCGGTCTGACGAATGATGCGGCGTTGGCCACTCTCGAATGGGCAGAGGTCATGCTGGCACTCGGCGAGAGCAGCGGCGTCGCGGAAAGATGCGCCGCGATCGCGGTCGACTTTGAAACGGAAGGGATGTTGCGCAACGCACGGATTGCGCTTGCCTATCTTCAGGAGGCACTTCGCGCCGGGGACGCCACTCCCGATGTCGTACGCCACGTCCGCGCGTATTTGACCGAGATCCCAAACCGTCCCGCCGCAGCGTTCGTCAGGCCTGCGTAGAATCTTTTCATGCGGCACTCATAACTGCCCGCCGCCGCGACACTCCTGTATAGAGGGCGCCCTCCAAGAAACCGCCGGCTCGCCGGCTTGGAGGGTTTTTGTGCGCAAACTACAGCGATGTGCCGCAGGTCTATTGATCGCAGTCACACTGAGCGTTTCGTTTCCCGCCGCTGCCGCGCCGGGCGGAGTCAGATCGGACCGGAACTCTCTTCTGAACAGACTGAAGTCGTGGATCGTTCGAACCTTTGACTACACGGGTGCGTCTCTTCCTCCGGGGTGACGAACAACGGTTTTTGCCGTGACAGGGCAGACACCTCGTGGTGCTTGTCCTGAGGAGTAGGGAGTAGGGAGTAGGGTGCCCCAGAAGAGTCACTCTTCGACACCCGACTCCCTGCTCGCGACTCCCGACCCCCCACCCCCCATCTCGCCATGCCGCGTTTACTAGTCACGCGGCGGCCCACGCGTTCGGCGCTTCTCTTGAGTGACGCCTATAGGTTCCTCTTTCTTGCTCGGGTAGGAAGATCGACGCCTCACGCATCTCCTCCTGCGTGATGGACAGCAGGCACTCCGCAGACATTCAGGAAGCGCTCAGCCGCCGCCATGTGCGCGCGGTCACGCAATGCCTCGATGAGGCACGACTGCCGGGAGCAACTGCACTACCACAACGCGAAGGGCACATCGACGAGTGCCTCATGCCCGGGAAGCTCACGGCCGGAGCTTGCCCGGGTAACACGGCTTCGGGGCGCGCGCGTGGCGCGTCCCGAGGCTTTTGCCGGACAAAGGAGGATACGAATATGTCTCGCGCTATCAGTAAAACCGCCGTGGAAGCAGCACCGGGTGACCCTCCGCCGCAACCTACCCCGACGGTCACGCACTACGATCAGGCGGCGGCAAACTTCGGCAAGGCGCTCGAAGAGTTGCTGGCCACGGTGCCGCACTTCGTGGCGGCACACCCCTCGACCAAGGGTTTCGTTCGCGTGGCGAAAACCGTGTCGGACGAATTTCTCGTTTCCACGATCGCCGCGGTCGAGGAGACCCCGGGAATGCTGGCGTTGGAGCAGTTCGACGTCACCGAGGCCCGCGACTTCCTGCAGTACAGCCAAGCCTACCGCCCGATTAGGGACAAGCTGATTGCGGCGGCGACGAATGTCGACTTCAGCATCAGCGCGCGGCGCGCAACCGTCGTCGAACCGGCGTTGCAGGCGTACGTCATCGTGAAGGGTCTGGCCCGCAATCCGGAGTCAACGCTGGCGGCGTCGCATGCCGGGAACCTGAGACGCGACCTCGGACGCGCCGGCCAGGGTAGGAAGAAAACCGCTCCGAAGCCGGCGCCGGCCCCTACGCCGGTTCCGCCGGTCTTCGCCGCGGCGATCCAGGGATCCGTTACGCCCGTCGACCAGGCATGACCGCGTGGCGCGCGGTCATGCCTCAACAGTCACCCCAGTCAGGAAGAAAGGAGCTCATGTCATGCGAAAAATACATCATCAGGAGTGCTCTGTCATTCCGCCGCATATCTGGCGGCAGCTGGCGGAGCACGGCGACGACGACACGCGCGAGCGCGTCGCGTCGACGCTGTATCACAGCCAGAGAATCACGGCCGTCCGCGAGGCAACGCTCATCGGAGAGCGTCTCCATGCTGTGCCTTCGTCCAGGGGAAAGATCCGGCGCGTCTACGACGCGAAAAATAAGCAGAAGCTGCCGGGCAAACTGGTCATGGCCGATGGTAAGGCGATCAGTATCGACATCGAGGCGATGGAGGCATTCGACGGCTGCGGCGCGACGTACGATTTCCTTGCCAAAGCCTTCGGCCGCAACTCCCTCGACGATCGGGGCGTGCCAATCGTGGCGACCATTCACTACGGCGTCAATTTCGACAACGCCATGTGGAATGGAACGCAAATCGTTTTCGGCGATGGCGACGGAAAGTTTTTCAACCGCTTCACCATCGCACTCGACGTCATCGGGCACGAGCTTGGGCACGCCGTCACACAGAATGACGCCGGCCTGGACTATCACGGTCAAAGCGGAGCGCTGAACGAGCACATCTCGGATGTGATCGGGATCATGGTCAAGCAGGACCGGCTTGGCCAGACCGCCGCGGAGTCCGATTGGCTCATCGGAAAAGATCTGTTCGGTCCCGCCGTCCGCGGCCAAGCCGTGCGCTCCATGAAGGCGCCAGGCACCGCCTATGACGATCCCGTCATCGGCCGCGACCCTCAGCCGTCGCACATGCGCAATTACGTGACCTCGGCGCAAGACAACGGAGGCGTGCATATCAATTCGGGGATCCCGAATTACGCCTTCTATCGTTTCGCCGACGCCATCGGCGGCCCTGTCTGGCTCGTGGCCGGCCGCATCTGGTACCACGTGGTGAAGACGCAGCTCTTCCCGCACGCCGGTTTCCAGGACTTCGCGTCGGCGACGGTCAAGGCCGCCGGCGAGATGTACGGCATCGGCAGTTTCGTGCAGCTCGCGGCCGCCGACGCATGGTCGGAGGTCGGTCTGCCCGTACCGCCGTCGCTCACGCGCCGCAACGCGCAGCAGCGCAACCGCCTGAACGGGCGCAACCGCGCGCTGCGTATCGCGGCGTAACCCAGTTTCCAGTCCACAAACCACTAACCACGGGCGCACGCGGCAACGCGCGCGCCCCTTACAAAACGAAAGGAAACACCATGAGCACAGGACAGCAGATCCACAACGAAGCGGGCTCGCACTCGTTCGAGACCATCAACGCCCACGTCAACGCCGTCGATATCGCAGGCGTCACGGCGCCTCCCGCCGCACAGCAGACGCCTGCCAATCGCGCGCAGCGGCTGGTAACCAACTACGCCGCGGCGCGCCCGATCCTGGTCGCGGTCGCGGCCATCCCATTCATCCCCGCGAACTGGCGCGCGGTCATCACCGCGCTCGTGGTGATGCTCGACGAGGTGACCAACAGCTTCAAGGCAGGGAAGGACCTCGCCATCGGCGACGGAACCATCAGCACGATGGAACCGAAGCTCCCGGCGTAAGTCCACACATCAGACGACGAAAGGAGAACGTCATGTTTCGCATTCAGAAAGTCGCCCGTCACGCCGGCCACGGCCGCTTCGTGACGAAGGCGTACGCCCACCGCTTCCCCTGGCTGACGGTCGTGGAGACGATGCTCATCCGCATCCCTCCGCGCCGCCGCCTGCGGAAGCGGTAATCCACAAGCAGTAGAGCCGGGACCCGCGCAAGCGGGCCCCGGCTGTCGACTGCAATTCGCGCAACCCTCGTCACAGATGGGGTAGATGTTGCGATCTGCAACAGCTCGCTGTACATTCTAGCCAACCATCGCGCCTACGACGGCAACGTGCAACTCGCGACGTCGGGCGTCGCAAAGGTGCGATCTTGACAGAACGACAAACGGAGAACACGCTACACCGCCTCTCACCCTACATCGGTAAGCTCAAGAGCGATATCGCTTCGCGGCTTGTCGCGGAGTATTCGCGCCCCGGTGATCTCGTCGTCGACCCCTTCGCCGGATCCGGCACGATTCCTCTTGAAGCCTGCGCGCAAGGCCGCTCCGCATTCGCATCCGACAACAGCCCATACGCCGCCGTTCTGACTCAGGCTAAGCTATTCGCGCCGGCGAACGTTTCGGCTGCGCTGCGCGGGGCCAACAAATTGCTCACGCTGGCGAAGATGCGTAGCCCCGACCTCCGTCGGGTGCCGCGCTGGGTCCGTCAATTCTTTCACCCCGAAACCTTACGAGAAGCAGTGGCTTTTGCTGATGTTTGCAGGGAAACATCGCAGTACTTTTATCTGGCTTGTCTGTTAGGGATTCTCCATCACCAACGGCCGGGGTTTCTTTCATTTCCTGCCAGCCATCTCGTTCCTTACTTGCGAAATCGATCGTTCCCACGTGACCTCTTCCCTGATCTCTATGCATATCGCGCGCTTCAGCCCCGTTTGATCGCCAAAATCGAACGGACGTATAAGAATGCAACGATGACGATGCGAGAAATTACGCGAAAATTCGTGCTGGCGGACGCGCGTCACGTCGCGTTGCCGAAGGGGTTCGACTGCCTCATCACGAGCCCACCGTACATGAATGCACTCGACTACAATCGTGACAATCGCCTGCGTCTTTGGTTCTGTGACCCCCAGCGGACACGGCCGGTTGAAGATCCAGCCACTAGAAGACGCCGTGAGTTTGAGGCGACGATGCGACAACTCGTAGCCTCCGCGGAAGAGCATGCGCGCCCCGGCGCTGCTTGTATCTTTGTCGTCGGGGAAGAGGTTAGACGATCTCAGGAATCACATCCGGCTGAGATTGTCGATTCCATCGTTCGACACGTCGCGCCGAAGCTCCGCTTGCGAGGCCGGTTGCACGATGCGATACCGGACATCCGCCGTGCTCGGCGATCGTACAAGACGACGAAAGTCGAAGTCGTTCTGATTTATAAAAAGGTGGTTCGGTGAAGAATCGTGCTGCGGAATTCGTCGGGAAGACGATACAGGGCTACGAGCTAAAAGAGGCGATTGGAGCCGGCAAAAAAGGCTTCGCGATGCGTGCTTACGACCCACTATCTGCGAACGAGGTCGTATGCAAGTTCTACGATCGCGCGCGGATTGACGCTGGTTGGGAAAATGAGATACGCAAAATCAATCAACTAAAGATTTCTCAGGTTGTAGGGTATCTCCAACATTCCGTCGAGGATATCGACGGTACTGAGTATATTTGCATTTTCTACGAGTACATCCCTGGACAAAATCTCGCCGAGTTGACCGAGACTAATCCCGAGACCGTCACTCTCTCATTCGTCGAAGCGTTCCTCAGGACCATGCTGACAGCGCTATTCACGATGAAGCGGCGGGGCGTCGTTCATGGCGATATTCACGCTAAAAACATAATGTGGTCGCCTCCTGACGACGACGTATACGGCGACCGAATGAAGTTCAAGCTGATCGACTTCGGTCTTGCGTCAGAGCGCAACAGCTTGACCCCGCGTGATGATTTTCGGCAAGTTTCACTCGTCGCTAGTCAACTCATGTCCGTTATCGACCGGTCGACGTTGTCGCCTGCGCAGGCGTTCTTTTACGACGAGCTCTTCAACTACTTCCTACGAATACTGCGCGAGCAAGACAAAACACGGGCTGAGGGAGTCGGCGATCCGGAGCGCTTGCTTCAGCAGTTGGAAGCCATTCGCGTACGGTACGTCAACGACCATGTAAGTGATGAAGCAGAGCAACTTTCGGATCCGTTCAGCTATCTCAATGCCGAACAGATCCGCGCCAACAGCCCATTGCTCCGAGACCTTTATTCCGACAACTTTCCGGGATTCAATGATCTGTATGGTGACAATAACGTCATACTCTCAGGTCCACGGGGATGCGGAAAAACAATGATCTTCCGCAATATGCACTTCGGCACGAAATTACGTGCGGCGCATGTGAGTGTGGAGAAAATTGAAAACTGGGTGGCATTCTATATTCATTCACAGCATCTTTACTTTGCGTTTCATTTCAGACCTGCGCAAAGGGAAACTCACATCTATGACAGGCTGGTTCCCTATTATTTTTACCTCGTGCTCATGGAGGAAGTTCTCGCCACGTTGCTCCTGGCGCAGATTCGCTTAGGTGAGGCGGAAGTGCTCATTGAAGACCACACGGCAGGATTGGTTCAGCTCTTCAAGGACTCGTTCGGCAGTTTCACCCTTCCGCCTGAAGGCGCGCATACTCTGCGTCACCTGTACGACTTTGTGATGCGTGAACGCAAACAGGTCCGACAGGCCATTGACCGGGAGGAGGGCGCAACGCAAGTCGGTCGAATCAGAACCGGCGATGACTTCCTCATCCATTTTTGCCGACAGCTGAAGACTTGCTCGCCGCTTCTTCAAAATCGGCAGATCTTCTTTCTGCTGGACGACTACTCAATGCCGACGATCAGTAGTGCGGTACAGCGCCGGCTCAATTCGATCATTTTTTTTCGTGGACCGGAGTACAATTTTAAAGTATCAGCGGAAAACGAGTCCGTATTTCTGTTCGCCGATCGTAAAAGGATCGAAGCAACGCGCGAGTATATCGAGCTTGACCTTGGTCTCAAGTTCCTCGATGAGATCAAGGACACCGAAACGAAGGCCAAGTTCATCTGTGAAATTGTCAATAGCCGGCTCGCCAATACAGTCGGTGTCCAGCGCACAGAGCTTCGAGACATCCTGGGCACTACTCCATTCAGTTGGAATGAGCTCGCGCGACAAATCAAGGAAACACACAGAGCACGTTATCATGGCCTTGATGTCGTTGCCGAACTATGCACCGGCGATATCAGCGTGATCCTTGACCTGATCCGCCAGATCGTGACGGCGGCACGTGTTCGCGAGGGCTTCGATTTGAAAGTGGCGGGAACGAAATCAATCGACGCGGATACGCAGGACGCGACGATCAAGAACTTCTCTCAGGCTTTTTTTGATAACTTCGCAACTCAGCATCCAGACGACGAGCGGCTCAGGCGCATCGTTGGAACCTTCGGCAATCTCTCACACTGGTACATCCGCAACCGCACTTCGGCAAACGAAGGTACTGACGTGCCGTTCCAGGGCACGCGCATCGAGATTATCGACGACGGCGAGTTGGGCGACGAACGCGAGATCTACTTTTCTCTCCTTCAACACTGCGGGTTCGTCCGCATCTCACGAGGTCGTTCGCAACGCGGGACGCTCTCGCGGCGACTGTATTTGCGGCGGATTTTTGTTCCGGCGTTCCTCTTGTCGTTCAGCCGGCGTGATTCGTTTCGATGGACTACCGATCAGTTTCGTGAATTCATAGTTTCGCCCGATGACTTCGCGGAGCGATACAAGCGGATACCCCCGCCGAGTAGTCAGATGAATATAGGATTTGACAATGAGCCAGACACGCACTGATTTGCCCAAAGTACAGTCCTGGGGCCGAACGTTTGACGACGCGACGCATCTCATATTCGCTGGTGGATTCGAAGACGTGTGCGGAGCCTTCCTCGATTACTTGCCCGAGCGCGGGGCGTGCAGCGTGAGTCACGCGCTCGCCATTCGGTATCTTCCATATATTGAGCGAAACGAGACGCATCTGCGTGTGCTTTACGAGAAGCTTGCTGAGCGCGGCTACGGCGTTGATGTTGTGGCCGAGAAGGTGTTCGATCGCATGGACCCGCACGTGTCGGTCGCCGGTATACGGCAGTATTTCGATGCTCTCCCGCCCGAAGCGGTTCTATATATCGACATAAGCGGCATGTCGCGCTTGCTCTTGCTACTAGTACTTGAATTTGCCATGCGTCGTCGTATCCAGTTCGTCATGATTTTCGCGCTGGCGCAGACGTACGAGCCGACTCTGGACACTTACCGGGCGGCCGCTGCCGCATTTCAGCAAAGCGACGTTCGTCCCGAGTTTCTCTGTCGTGAAATTTCACAAACGATTGCGCTCGCGGAATTCGGAGGTATGCACGACGTCGCGTTCCCCACCGCACTGGTAGCCTTTGCTGAGTTTAACTACAGACGCCTGGCGAAGATTGTGGCGGACGGCCACTACGCAGATGTCGTGCAGATCTTGCCGGTGCCCGGTGACCCGACCGAGGCTTGGCGCGTTGATGCTATTCGTGCGATCAACCGCGATTTGATCACGGCCCCTACTCGTACACTGGAGCTGCCATCAGACGACTACGTTGAAACGCTCGCACATCTAGAGGCACTCTATCGAGACCTCCGGTACTCGCATAACATTACGGTCGCGGCGTTGGGCTCTAAACTGCAGACCGTGGCTTGCTGGCTGCTGCACGCGGCGCATCCCGAGATTCAGATCGTATTCACAGCACCAGTGCATTTCGAAGTCGACTTGTATACCAGAGGTGTAGGCGATTTTCTTGCTGTCGAATGGCGAGACGTCGCCGCGATAGGTCGCGCGATCGAAAGCCTGCAGAACCCTGCGCGCGCTGAGTTCATGCAGCTCAGCCGGTCGTAGTTGTTCACTTAGCCCAATAGGGTGGATGACCGAAAAGTATCTCGTACTTTCGGACGAATTCCGCTCGCTCCCGGTTAGCTGCCAAACGACCGTTGGCGTCACGCTCTAGCCATCTAAGGCCGCGAAGTGCTGTCGCCACGCCATCGGGCGTCGCCGAGTTCATCGCATGCAGCAGTTCGACGTCGGGTGCGGACAGCACAATCTTGTTGAGCGTGTAGTCGAGAAATGCCTGCCAAGCGAGGGGTACCCACCGCGCCACGATTTCCGTTCCAATGACCGTGGCATATTGGCGGATTTCGTGCTGCGCGTGTTCGTCCATTCGTAACGCTAGAAAGTGCAGCAGGTTGTGCAAGTCGATCTTCCAATATGCTTCTGTGTACGTGGAAAGTGGCAGATCTTTGCGAGCCTGCTCACGGGCTACGCCGGCGGCCAAGCGTTCCTCATAGATAGCCCGCGTTAAGCGGTGAAGTTCTGCTTCGCTGGCTGTGAGGCGCGCGCCAACATCGTCCGCAATTTTGCCCGCGCTGCCTTGCCGATTTGTAGCAGTCTGCGTTCGCCATTCTGCCGGAGAAGTCCTTTGTGCGCTATCGATGGCGATCGAATACCGCGTGCTGTACTCGTTTACGTTGGCAGTTCGATGGCGAATCCATTGCCGCCACGTATCCATCGGAACGCGCACATGCAATTTGATTTCGCACATTTCGAATGGCGTAGTGTGGCGATGCCGCATGAGGTATCGGACAAGCCCCCGGTCTTCCGACAGCGCCTTAGTGCCCTCGCCATAGGACACGCGTGCTGCTTGAACAATTGAGCCATCATTGCCCATGTAGTCGGTGACGCGCACAAACCCGTCATCGAGGACAGGGAATCGCCGCCCTATGATCTCGTCAAGCGCGTCAGACGTTGGGCGGGGAAGCTCTGAACCGGTTTCATTTGTTTCGTTCATTCCACATCCGTAATATGGGCGATGTCGGTATACCGGGCTTCGCAAAGCGTGGCCCTTAACTCAGACAAATTCACCACGGGGAATCCGTGAATTCTCGTGCGATGGAACAGTCGTTGAACCGGCAACACCAGTCGTGACAGATAGTAGTCGCCGAAAAGAACCTCAGCGTGCTGAGCCATTACGAGCATGCGCTCATAATGGTCGAGAACCAGATTGAGTATGTCGTCGGGCAGTCCGTCCGCGACCGGCAGACAAAGTGCGCCCCCGAATTGAACGAAACGAAGGCCCGCGCGGCTAGTCCATTCGTCGGGGGAGTACCGGAAGGTGATTCGAAGTTGCTGTTCAGCGGCCGTCCAGTCAATCCAAGACACGCTAACCGATTGAACTTGGCAGTCGTCGATGATCAAGCCCTCTGGTCCGGCGAACGCGTCCAACGTGGGCTTGACCACGTTGTCGACGTCTGGTGACGTGTCAGATTCATACCTTGTGCGCTCATGGACCAGCCATTCAATATCGACGGACACATCACCCGTCAGAATGTACTTGAGCGGACGCGTTTCGCTTCGAATCGCTGCTACCAAGAGCTTCTTGGCTTCTGCCTTGGACTGCACAGACACAGCCGCAAGGTTGATTTGGATTTGAAGCTCCCCGAACTCGGGCGGCTCCTTGAGGTTGATGTCCACCATTGAGGTCTCGTATGCCGGCATGCCCGGCATCAGTTCATGCCGTCCCCGTATGTCGTGTTATCGCAATAGGATAGCAGAAACCTGATGGGCGTTCCCGACCGCACATCCGTCGGTACGCTGGAACACGCACCGTCGATGAATGAGCATGCTGGGCTTTGCTGCGTCAGTAAGCGATCAAACGCTGTCGGTTACGGAGGCCAGCGAAGAACGGCGTTGAAGCCTGGAATGGTCGAGGCGAGGTAATCCGATTCGGCGGATACGACGTCCAGCAACTCGCGGGCTAGGACTGTGGCGACCGAATTTCCATCGCGTTCCGCGAGCCGTTCAAGCGCGAGGATCTCGAAGCGGGGGAGGCGTACGTGCAGGTCGGCGAGGCGGAGGAGTTTGGGGATGCCTTTCGCGAGGTCGTCGCCGAGGGCTTCTTCGATCGATTCCTGCGGCCAGTAGTCCATGGCGAAGGAGATCAGCTCTTTGTGGGACACCTTCATGCCGCAGCAAGTCCGGACGCCTTCCAACTCACCGCTCTCCATCAGAGTTATAAGCTCCAGCGGCGGCACGCCGAGAATGTCGGCGGCTTCGGCTGCCGTGTAGGTATCCTTCGGATCGAGGAAGAGATGGCGGATGTGCGCGGCGGTTTCCGTCATGGCATCATCTCCTTCGTGTGCAGTCCCTGTCATGAAGCAACTAGTCATATCGAACTAGCTGGATAGTAACAGTTCGATTCCGCGATGTCAACGAAGGTTCGACATGAAACCTGAGCTAAGCGAAGCGAAGATTTTCGGTGCAGCGATGAAACGGTGGCGGGAGAAGCGTGGTCTGACTCAGGATGGTCTCGCGCGTCTCGCCGGCATCGCCAGCAGCTATGCCAGCCACATCGAGCGGGGCGAAAACGTCCCTAGCCTAACCGTCATCCTCAAGGTCGCGCTCGCGTTAGAGATTCTGCCTGGCGACCTGCTGTCGGACTTCACGATGTCAAGGATGAAGAAGCTGCGGCTGGACGAGTAACGGATCGGGCGGGTTACGGAGAGCAGATTTTCCACTCACTGAGTGGAAAATTGATCTAGGAATTCGGCCGCGGCTTCGCGAGGTCCAATCTCTTCAACATGGTCAGATTCGCTGAGGTGTTTTCGGACCTGAAGATTGTGCACGCACTGAGTGCACAATTGAGCTGGACCCATCTGCGGCGCATCATCTAAGCGCGAACTGCCCGAGGCTACTCCTCGGACGATTTTCACGCGGAGACGCGGAGACGCGGAGGGGAGGCCGTCCTATCTCCGCGTCTCCGCGGCTCCGCGTGAACAGGCTCACTTCGCCATCGCCCACACCCTCCGTTCCTTCACCACCTCCCCACCCTTCATCACGAAGGGGACGTCGTGGAGGAGGTGGATGTTGCGCAACGGGTTGCCGTCGATGGCGATGAGGTCGGCGTAGGCGCCTGGGGTGATGTTGCCGACGTCCGAGGATGCGTCGAGCATTTCGGCGGCGCGGGAGGTGGCGGAGCGGACGGCGTCCATCGGGGTCATGCCGAAGGCCACCATCTTGTCGAATTCCTGGGCGATCGGTTCGGTCCAGGAGAATCCGCCTACGTCGGTGCCGAAGACGATTTTTACGCCTGCCTTCAGCGCCTTGCGGAATGAGGCCTCGTGCAGCGAGACGCGCTTCGCGTCGCGGCGGCCGGCGGGAGTGTCGGGGGGCGCATTGTGGTCGTAGTAGACGGAGAGCGTCGGCACGTACCATGTCCCCTGCTTCAGCATCTGCGCGATCTCGGCGTCGTCGAGCTCGAGGCCGTGCTCGATCGAATCGCAGCCGCCGTCGAGCGCGCGGTGCAGTCCCTCGCCGTTGTAGGCGTGGCAGGCCACCTTGCGTTTCCAGCCGTGCGCCTCGTCGACGATGGCGCGCAGCTCGTCCACCGTCAGCGTCGGCTGCGAGACGAGGTTGCCCTGCTTGTCGAGCCACGAGCGGTGCGTCATGTAGACCTTGATCCAGTCCGCGCCGTGATCGAGCTGCTCGCGCGCGGCCTTGCGCGCCTCGACCGGGCCGTCGATGAGCTGCGCGCCCTTCGGCACCGTGATCTCCGGCGCGTATCCATCCAGGTTGTAGCCGCCCGTGGTGGAGATGGCGCGCGTGGAGGCGAAGATGCGCGGGCCGGGAATGCGTCCCTCGTCGATGGCCTGCTTGATGCCGATGTCGCCGTATCCCGCCCCCTCGGTCTCGACGTCGCGGATGGTCGTGAATCCCTGCTCCAGCGCGCGCCTGGCGGAGACGGTGGCCCGCGCCGCGCGATAGGCGAGGCTGTACTTCAACAGCTGCGCGTCGTAGCCCCCCTCGGCCGGATCCTCACCCTGCAGAAAGATGTGCGTATGCGAATCGATCAGCCCCGGCATCACGGTCATGCCGGTGAGGTCGATGACGGCCGCGCCGTCCGGAATGGCGATTCCCGCGCCGACGCTCTCGATGCGATTGCCGCGGATGACGATGACCTGATTCTCTTTCGGGGCATCGGAGCGGCCGTCGATGAGGGAGCTGGTCTTGATGTAGGTGACCTGTGCGTTCGCAAAACTCGCGGCGAAGGTGAGGAGGATGAAGAGTTTGATTCGCATCAAAGCATTTCACCACAGAGACACAAAGAGCACAGAGGGGCTTTCTCTGTGTACTCTGTGCCTCCGTGGTGAAAACGCTTTATGACGCCGGCATGCGCGCTCTCGCGCACCAGACGGTCGATGCGCTCTTCGATCATGTCGAAGGCATCGCCGGGCGGCGCGTCGTCGATTGGCAGACGTCGGACGAGTTGCGGGCGCGCGTGCGCATCGATGGCCGAGGAGGCGCGGAGGGGATGGGGCTGGTTTCGCTGCTCATGGATAACGCCATTCAGTTGCACCATCCGGCGTACATGGGTCATCAGGTCTGCCCGCCGTTTCCGACGGCCGTCATCGCCGATCTGGTGATCTCGACCCTGAATCAGTCGACGGCGGTGTTCGAGATGAGTCCGATCGGGACGGTGATCGAGCAGGAAGTCGTCCGCTGGCTGGCCGATCGCGTCGGATATCCCGACACATCCCTCGGCACCGCGGTCTCCGGCGGCTCGGCGGCGAATCTGACGGCGTTGCTGGCGGCGCGGGCGCGGTGGAATGACAGCGGGCGTGCGGGGAAGCCCGTCATTCTCTGCTCCGCCGATGCGCACTACTCGACCGCCCGTGCAGCGTCGATCATGGGCATCGATGTCGTCAAGGTCGCGACTGACGGTCAGCACCGACTTGATGTCGGTGCACTCGACGCCGCGCTTCGCGAGAACGAGGTGATGGCCATCGTGGCGACCTCCGGTTCCACTGCCACCGGCGCGTTCGACGATCTCCGCGCCATCGCGGCCTTGCGCGATAAGTACGACACCTGGCTGCACGTCGATGCCGCGCATGGCGCTTCGGTCGTACTGAGCGAACGCCTTCGTCCGCTGGTCGATGGTCTCGATCTCGCCGATTCGCTCGCCTGGGATCCGCACAAGATGCTCTGGATGTCGCTGTCGCTCGGCGTTCTACTCGTTCGCGACGGTCGCTGGCTGCGCCGCGCCTTCGAGGCGGATGCGCCGTACCTTTTCAACGCCGAACGCGCCGGCGACAACATCGGCGAGATGACGATCCAGTGCTCCAAGCGCGCGGACGCGGTCAAACTCTGGCTGACGTTGCAGATGTTCGGGACGCAGCCGTTCGTTTCGGCGATGGAGCACGTGACCGATCTGACTCGCTACCTGTACGACGCGGTTGTGGCGTCGTCCGATTTCGAAGCGATGCACGTTCCGGTGTTCAACATCTTCTGCTTCCGCCATCGCAGCGACGATGCGACGAATGCGGCGTTGCGCGAACGTCTGATCCGATCCGGGCAGGCGTGGATTACGTCGACGGTGCTGAAAGGGCAGCGCGCGTTGCGCGTGACGATGATCAATCCGCGCACGGAGCGGGGGGATGTGGATCGGATGCTTGCGGCCCTCAGAAGGTTCGCAGCGACGTAGCGCCGCCAACGTAGCGCCGCCGGCTCGGCGGCTGGACCGCCAGCGGCTCGCTGGCGCGTATTACCGCCGGCGTAGCCGTGCGTAAGAACCGTAGCCCACGGGTTCACCCGTGGGAACGCAGATGGGTGTGCTTTTGTGAGCCCGTCTTGACGGGCGAGAGAAAGCTTTCTTTCGCCCGCTAAAGCGGGCTCACACGATCGCGCGGCTCGATTTCCCACGGTTGAAACCGTGGGCTACGGTTCTTACGCCGGCTACGCCGGCGGATCACACGCTGCGGTTAGCAGGCAAGTATTTGGGGTTTTTTCGGGTTGCCGCCGAGCCGGCGGCGGTACAGCCGGCGGGCCGCCGGCGCTACGCCGGCGTCGTATCCGCCGGCGTAGCCGTGCGTAAGAACCGTAGCCCACGGGTTCACCCGTGGGATACGCAGATGGGTGTGCTTTTGTGAGCCCGTCTTGACGGGCGAGAGAAAGCTTTCTTTCGCCCGCTAAAGCGGGCTCACACGATCGCGGCGGTTTGATTTCCCACGGTTAAAACCGTGGGCTACGGTTCTTACGCACGGCTACGCCGGCGAATCACGCGCCGCGGTTAGCAGCAAGTATTTTGGGGTCTTGACGGGTTGTCGGCGGGCCACTGGCGCTACGTTCTTCACTTCGCGCGGGCTAACCGGAGATCCCGCCGTCTACGCGGCGGGATAAACTCGAACAACGACCATGCCACTACGCATCGTTCTCGTCGAGCCGCGCGAAGCGGGGAACGTTGGGGCCGCGGCGCGCGTGATGAAGAACTTTGGGTTCGATGATCTGTGGATTGTCGGACGTCATCCGAATCTGCATCCGCTGGCGGGGTGGTGGGCGAGTGGGGCGGATGATGTCGTCGAACATGCTCACTTCGCGCCGACGCTGCATCACGCGGTCGCCGATGCGCACGTCACCGTTGCCACGACCTCGGATCGCGAGCGGACGACGCCAGTCGATTTGACGCCGGTCGAAGTCGCGCAGAAGTTTTCAAAAATTGGCGACCAGACGCTGGCGCTCGTCTTCGGCCGCGAGGACAAAGGTCTCACGCGCGAGGAAGTCGTGCAGTGTCAGCACACGGCCGTCATTCCGACATCGCCAGATTTTCCGACCATGAATCTCGCGCAGTCAGTGGGCGTTTTCTGCTACGAACTGTCGACAACGTCGCGCGCATCCGAGGAGAGAGAGCTGGCCACGGCGGCGCGGATTGAGAGGCTGCATGAGCGCGTGCAGGCGCTGCTGGTCGAAGTGGGATTCCTGCACGGCGACAATCCGTATCGCGTGTACGACGAGCTGCGGGCCATCTCCGCGCGCGCCAATCTCGACGGACGCGAGGCCACCATCCTCTTGGGCATCATCCGGCAGATCGAGTGGAAGCTCGCTCAGGCGGGCGGCAGTACGCCGTGACCGTCGTGCGATCCTTCGAGACACTCGCCGATCATCTCGATGAACTTTTCGAGGTCGAACGGTTTGAGGATGGAGTTGCAGACCGCGTTCGGCGGGATTTTCTCCACGCCGCGCTTCCCGGCGGCGGTGAAGACGATGATGTGCGGCCGCTGATCGGGGTAGTCCTTCGAGACCTGCTCGATGAATTCGTAGCCGTTCACGCGCGGCATCATCAGATCGAGGAGAATCAGATCGTACGAGCCGTCATTCTTCAACTTATCGAGGCCGACCTGTCCGTCTTCCGCCAGCTCCACGGTGAACTTCATCCGCTTCAGGACCGCCTGCAGCAGGACGCGAATGGCGAGGTCGTCGTCGATGACCAATATCCGTCGGCCGCTTCCGTCGATTTTTCCAGTCATGAAGTTGTGTCGATACCCGGTTTCACGGGGCCATTATGCGAAACGCATACCGGCCTCAGGCTTAGTCGTTTCAACAGATTACGGCATCACCCCTCGGCTGGCAATGACCGCATCTTCTGAGACTTACGCGTTCCGGCCGTGGGTGCGCCGCGCGGGCTTGTCGATCGTCATGGTTGCGGCGGGCGTAACGGCTGCGATCGTGATTGCGCTGATCGCAAGTCCGTCCGCGCGCTACGGCTGGATCGGCGAGCGCGCGGTGTGGGCGTACATCGCCACGCTCTGGATCGGCGGGCTGAAGGTGTGGCTGGGCACGCGGCGCGCGGTGGCCGAGGTGGGGGAGGAGACGCTGACGCTGCGGCCGCTGCATCAGTTTCGCTCGCGGACGCTGCGCTGGACGGACATCAGCGGCACGGAACAGATGATCGGCGGCGACCGGATGATCGTCTACTTCGACACGCCGCGCGGCATGCGCTTCGTGGCGATGAACCTGAACCTGATCAAGGGGCGGCGAACGTTTCTGGCGACGATCGACGGGCGGCTGCGCGCGATGGGATTCGTCGAGAAAACCGTGGACCGGTCGCGGTATCTTTCCAGGCCGCAATGACGCCGAAGAAAGAGATTGAGAAGCTGCGCGCGGAGCTGGAGCGGCACAACCGGCTGTACTACCAGGAGGCCGCGCCGGAGATCAGCGATTTCGAGTTCGATCAGCGGTTGAAGCGCCTGCAGGAGCTGGAGGCGGCACATCCGGAGTTCGCCGATCCGAATTCGCCCACGCAGCGCGTCGGTGGCGCACCGATGACCGGCGATTTCGCTACGGTCATCCACGAGCCGCCGATGCTGTCGATCGAGAACGCCTACACGCTCGAAGAGCTCCACGAGTGGGATGCGCGCGTGAAGAAAGGGCTCGGCGTCGAGGAAGTTGAGTACGAAGCGGAGTTGAAGATCGACGGCGTGTCGATCGATCTCCTCTACGAGAACGGAGCGTTGTCTCGTGCTGCAACCCGAGGCGACGGCGTGCGCGGCGACGACGTGACGGTGAACGTGCGCACGGTCCGCGCGCTGCCGCTGAAGATCGACACGAAGTTCAAGCGCGTGGAAGTGCGCGGCGAGATTTACATTTCGGCCGGCGATTTCAAGATCCTCAACGATCAGTTAGAAGAAGCCGGACAGCCGGTATTAGCGAACCCGCGCAATGCGGCGGCGGGATCGCTGCGGCAGAAGGATCCGAAGCTCGTCGCGGCACGGCGGCTCAGCGCGTTCGTCTATCACCTCGTCGCGGCGGACGATGTTCGCGTGACGTCGCAGTCCGAGGCGTACGAGCTGCTGGCGAAGATGGGCTTTCCGTTGAATCCGAAGCGCGGCGTTTTTCCGAGTCTGTCCGCGGTCGAAGCATTCATCGAGACCATTCGCGAGCAGCGTCACGACCTCACCTTCGACATCGATGGCATCGTCATCAAGGTCAATCGACGCGCGCAGCAGCAGGAAGTCGGCGCGACGTCGAAGGCGCCGCGATGGGCCATCGCGTTCAAGTATCCGCCCGAGGCGGCGGAGACGGTGGTACGCGCGATCAATCTGTACGTGGGGCGCACGGGCGCGGTCACGCCGGTCGCGGAGTTCGATCCGGTGCATATCGGCGGGACGAAAGTCGTCAACGCGTCGCTGCACAATTTCGATGAGGTCGCGCGCAAGGATGTGCGCGTCGGCGATCACATCGTTGTCGAAAAGGGCGGCGACATCATCCCGAAAGTCGTCGACGTGCTGATTGCGAAACGTCCCGAGGGGACGGAGGCGGTGGCGTTGCCGACAGAATGTCCGACCTGCCACGAGCCGCTGCATCGCTTCGAAGGCGAGGTGGCCATCCGTTGCATCAATCAGGGCTGCCCGGCCATCGTGCGCGAGTCGCTTTTCCACTTCGGCGCGCGCAAGGCGATGGACATCGAAGGCCTCGGATACCAGACGATCGCGCAGTTGCTCGACGCGAATCTGATCACCGACTACGCGTCGCTCTACGAGCTGCGCGAGGAGGACGTGGCGAAGCTGCCGGGCAAGGGCGAGTTGTCGGCGCGCAAGCTGGCCGAGGGGATCGAGAAGTCGAAGACGGCAGAGTTGTCGCGCGTGATCTTCGCCATCGGAATCCGCATGGTCGGCGAACGCGCCGCGAAGCTGCTGGCCGACCGCTTCGGATCGATCGAGGCGCTGATGAATGCGACGACCGAGGAGCTGGTGGAGGTGGCGGAGATCGGCCCGAAAGTGGCCGAGGCGATCACGTTCTACTTCTCCGTTCCAGCCAATCGCGAACGGATGGAGAAGATGCTGCGTCTCGGCCTTGCGCCGACGCATGTCTCCGCGGTGACGGGCGATCGCCTGGCCGGCAAGACGCTGGTCGTGACCGGCACGCTGGCGCGTTTCTCGCGCGACGAGATCCACAAGCTGATCGAACGCGAAGGCGGCAAGCCGTCGGGATCGGTCTCGGCGAAGACGTCGTACCTCGTCGCCGGCGAGGCGGCCGGCTCGAAGCTCGAAAAAGCGAAGTCGCTCAACGTGCCGGTGCTGACCGAGGACGAGTTCCTGGCGCTGATCGGTGATGCGTAAGGCGCTGGCGGCGATCATCGCCGCCGTTTCCGCCGCGCAGTTGTGGCTGGCCTGGCGCTACTACGGATTTCTGACCGGCGACGACGTCGAAGTGTTGTCCGAGGCCTTCCGCCGCGCGCGCGGATTGGCGTATACGCCGTGGGATATCCGCAATCTGTTTGTGCCGGATGTGGTGGTGGCGCCGGTGGTGTTTTTGTCGCGCGGTCTGTCGACGCGGACGACGATCTTTCTCGCATCGCTGCCATTCATTTTTTTATCAGCGCTGACCGTGTGGCTCGTCTATCGCCTCGCGCTGCGATGGTGCGACGAACGCGCCGCGATCGTTGCCGCGATGCTGTTCGCGACGCATTGGATTCCGCTCAGTTTCGGGAGCACTGTGTATCCGCGAACGCTGGCGGCTGCATGCGTCGTGGCGGCGGCGTTGATTGTCGATCGATGGCCGTTTGTTTCGGGGCTGCTGATCGGAGTGGCGTTTGCGGATCGGTTCAGTGAGGTTGTGTTCATCGCGCCGCTGGCGCTCGCTGTCATCCTGAGCCGCCAAGCCGGGAGTCGCGAAGCGACGGAACGGCGCAGGACGGCGAAGGATCTCAAGTTACGCGAGCTGCGCTGGAACCCGTGGAGAAATACGCGGGCTCCGGATGGGACCGCGCGCGCGTTACCTGGGCTCCGGCTGGGACTGCGAATCTTGAGATCCTTCGCCGTCCTGCGCCGCTCCGCGCTTCGCGCTACGCGGCTCCGGCGGCTCAGGATGACAGTGCTGCTGCTCGCTGGCTGCGCTGTCGCGAGCCTCCTCACTGTCGGCATCTACGACTGGTTGACCTGGGGCACACCCTTCTCCAGCGCGATCAAATTCGCGCACCTCACGCTCGTCGAGCCGGATTTTGCATCGCGCGTGAAGTACCAGGCGCCGTGGTGGTACCTCGCCAACATCGTCCGCTGGTGCTCGCCGGCGCTGCTGCCGCTGCTCTGGTACGCGCGCCGCAGCCGCGCCATCTGGTTCATCGTCATTCCGCTCATCGCGTTTTCGGCGATCAAGCACAAAGAACTGCGCTACCTGCAGGTGATGATTCCGTTCCTCTGCATCGCGGCGGCGATCGGATTCGCATCGATGCGCAACCGCCGCATCGCCATCGCTCTCGTGGCGATTTCAATTCTGTGGAACCTCCACGGACTTCGCTATCTCGCGCGAAAATCGCAACCATCCGTGATGGCGGCGCAGTGGATGGCGTCGAATCCATCGATCCACTCCCTCGCCGCCTCCCAACTCTGGTCCTACGGCGATAAGCTCTACCTCGGCGACAGGATGGCGATGTCGGACGTCGGTACGCCGCCGGAGAAATTGTCCGAGGTGAACGCGGATGCGGTGGCGGTGTACGAGACCGATCTCGATGTTCCATCGCGCCTCGACGCGCTCCGCGCGAACGGCTACGCGCCGGTGCGCACATTCCGCGACGATCCCGCGCGGGCGGTGGTGGTGTTTATGAGGCGTAAGCCGTAGCGACGTAGCGCCGTCGGCCCGACGGCTGTACCGCCGCCGGCTCGGCGGCATGTACCGGACTTGAACATTCGCGGCTGGACGCGCCAGCGAGCCGCTGGCGGTCCAGCCGCCGAGCCGGCGGCGCTACGATCGCGGCGCTACGGCGGCGCTACGCGCGCTACAGGTCCTTGCGCAGCTTCGGATCTAGCGCGTCGATCAGGCCGTCGCCGAGGAAGTTGAGGCCCATTACGGCGAGCATGATGGCGATGCCGGGCCAGATGGCGAGATGGTTTGCGAGGCCGAGGTAGCGGCGGCCGGAGGTGAGCATCGCGCCCCAGGATGG
>Ga0157375_10000526_pt1 | contig 34346 bp, 26 predicted proteins | sample M35metaG_FD_115311 | JGI IMG/M metagenome (GOLD analysis project Ga0157375, IMG submission 115311) | Miscanthus rhizosphere microbial communities from Kellogg Biological Station, Michigan, USA - M3-5 metaG | ecosystem: Host-associated > Plants > Roots > Rhizosphere > Soil | place: USA: Michigan... | reverse complement strand
ATGGCCAGGACCGCGCGAGGAATCATCGTGGTTCATCAAGACGGAGCAGAGCGTGATGCCGGTGCTGAGCTACTCGCACAGCTCATGGGATCGGGCGTCCATCACTTCAGTAACAACTTACGCGTTATCGAGGTCCATCTCGCCCGGGAGAAGGCCCGGATGGGCGACCTCGATGGCTCGATAGAACTGGCTCGTAAGGCGTTCGGCGAATTGCTCGCCGCAGATGACGCGCAGTGGATCGCACGGGCAGCCGCCGTGCTCGTCGAGTCGCTGTTGCGACGCGGCGCTGACGGCGACTTGCGCGAGGCGGAAGCGGCCATCGACCGTATGACGGTTTACCCGACCGAACCCGGATTCGTGCTGCACGACATCTGGCTGATGCGGTTGCGCACCCTCCTGGCACAGGCGCGCGGCGACGATACTGCTTACCGAGACCAACGAGGCCGCTACCGAAAGATGGCGGCAGACCTCGGCTTTGAGGGGCACATGGCGTGGGCTGAGGCGATGCCATGACCACGTGTACGTCGTGCGCCAAGGAACTTCCCGACGATGCCCGATTCTGTCTCCAGTGCGGCACACCCATCGCGACTCCAAGCACTCCCGCCGAGTACAAGCAGGTAACCGTCTTGTTCGCCGATGTGGTGCGATCCATGGACATCGCCGCAGCGGTGGGCGCGGAGCGCCTTCGCGAGATCATGGCCGAACTACTCGACTGTTCGACGGCTGTGGTCAAGCGCTACGGCGGAACCGTCAACCAGTTCACCGGCGACGGCATCATGGCGGTGTTCGGCGCACCGGTCACATTGGAGGACCATGCCTTTCGCGCCGGCCTCGCGGCACTTGAGATTCAAAAGGCGACAGAGACTGTTGCGTTCGAGGTGAAGCGACGCGACGGAATCGAGTTCCGGCTGCGGATAGGCCTCAACTCGGGTCAGGTGATCGCGGGCGAAATCGGTTCCAGCCCAATGGGGTATACGACGATCGGCGAGCAAGTGGGAATGGCTCAACGCATGGAATCGGTTGCCCCGCCAGGTGGAGTGATGCTCAGCGAATCTACCGCCCGACTGGTTGAAAACGCGGCCGTCCTCGGCGAGCCCGAACTCGTTCAGATAAAGGGTGCCGACCAACCCGTGCGTGCCCGGCAGCTTCTGGCCATCGGCGAACGCAGGCCCTTACGCCGCACGGAATCAGAATTGGTCGGACGCAGTTGGGAACTCAACACGATCACTGCGATCCTCGATGAGGCGATCGGCGGCGCCGGCTGTGTCGTCACCGTCGTCGGACCGCCGGGTATCGGCAAGAGCAGACTGATCCGTGAATCCGCCGCGATCGCCGCCGGCCGCGGTGTGGAAGTCATCACCACATACTGCGAGTCGCACACTCGCGACATCCCGTTCCATGTGGTAGCCCGGTTGTTGCGCGCAGGTATCGGGATCAACGAACTCGACTCCGTGACCGCCCGGTCCCACGTCCGCGACCAGTTCCAAGACGCGGATCCCGAAGACATCGTGCTGCTCGAAGACCTGGTGGGCATTCGGGACGCCGCTGCCCCACTGCCCGATGTCGCCCCAGATGCGCAGCGGCGACGGTTGACCGCGCTGATCAACTCCGCATCGCTCGCCCGCCCCGACCCCATGGTGTACGTCATCGAGGATGTGCACTGGATCGACGACGTCAGTGAGTCGATGCTCGCCGACTTCCTTGCGGTGGTGCCCCAGATCCCCGCGCTTACGCTGATCACATACAGGCCCGAGTACCGAGGTCGACTCAGCCAGATACCGGGCGCGCAGACGATCGCGCTGCGACCATTGAGCGAGGCACAATCCACGACACTGACCGCCCAGTTGCTCGGCGCGGATCCACCACTGAGCGACCTGGCCGCACGGGTAGCCGAGCGTGCGGGCGGTAACCCGTTCTTCGCCGAGGAGATGGTCCGCGACCTTGCCGAGCGCGGCGTGCTTGATGGTCGGCCAGGGGCGTACAAGCTGCGCGGTGACGTCAACGAAGCTGATGTCCCGGCCACCCTCCACGCCACCATCGGCGCACGCATCGACCGACTCGACTCGGCCGCCAAACGCACACTCAACGCCGCGGCGGTCATCGGTTCGCGATTCGACGCCGATCTGCTGGCCTTGTTGGTCGATGAGCCCGACGTGGCGCCGCTCATCGCGGCGGAGCTGGTCGATCAGGTGCGGTTCAGCCCACTGCCCCAGTACGCGTTCCGGCATCCGCTGATACGCGCAGTTGCCAACGAATCACAACTCAAAGCCGATCGCGCACTACTACACCGACGGCTGGCCACGGTGATCCGGGATCGCGATCCTGGGTCGGCTGACCAGAATGCGGCCCTGATTGCAGAGCATTTCGAGGTCGCCGGCGATCTACATGCGGCATTCGACTGGCACATGCGGTCAGCATCGTGGGTGAATTACCGCGACAATCTCGCGGCAGCGAAGAGCTGGCGAAGAGCACAGCAGGTCGCGGATCGGCTTCCCGACGATGACCCGAGTCGACTGTCGATGCGCATCGCGCCTCGAACTCTTCTGTGTGCAACCGGATTCCGCACGAGCGGCAGCGGATTTTCCGCCGGCTTCGACGAGCTACGCGATCTCTGCCTTGCCGCAGATGATCAGCGGTCGCTGGCGATCGCGATGTCAGGGCCGATCATGGAGACATACTTCAACGCGCAGCGACGCGAGGCCTCCGCGCTGGCCACTGAGCAGGTCCAGCTGCTCGAATCGATCGGCGATCCGACACTGACGCTGGCACTGCTCACCGCCGCAATATCGGTCAAGCATGAAACTGCGGAGATGCATGAGGTGCTGCGGTTGGCGCAGTACGCGATCGATCTTTCCGGCGGCGATGCCACCAAGGGCGGCAAGATCGCGACGAGTTCACCACTGGCACTTGCCATGTCCTTCCGGGGCCTGGCCCGCTGGTGCCTCGGGATCACCGGCTGGCGCGACGACTTCGAACAAGCCGTTCAGATGGTCAAGACCGCAGAGGCGGTGACGCGCGGCGGGGTTTTGTATTACTCGCACACCATGTCGATGCTGAACGGCGTGTTGCGACCCGACGACGCCGTCCTGCACGAGATGACAGAAACTGTCTCGAGCGCCGAACAGACCAGCGAGGACGTCGCCTTCGGGTTGGCGAAGTCCAATGTTGCCTTCGCCCTGTTATATCGAGACGGCGACTCGCGCGAAGACCCGTTGAAAGTGCTGGGACAAATTCGAGACCTAGCGATGCGGCAGCGGTACTCCAGAACCGCGATCCCGATGATCGATGCCTTCGTCGCCCAGGATCGGGCGTTGCGAGGTGACCTAGATGAGGCCATCGAGCTAGCGCGCCAAGTGGTGGGAGAAGAGATCGACGGCGGCGGTGTGATATTCGTCCCGTTGGCGACCGACATCCTTGTCGAGGCGTTGCTGAAACGCGGTACCGACGGAGATATCCAGGAAGCCCAGTCGGCGGTCGACCGGTTGAGGACGGTGGAGATCGAACCAGGGATCGTGCTGTACGACATCTGGACGCTGAAACTGCGCACACTGATCGCGCAGGCAAAGGGCGACGACGCAACATACCGGCAACTTCGCGATCGATACCGAAAGATGGCTGCAGACCTCGGCTTTGAGGGTCACATGGCGTGGGCGGAGGCGATGGACTAGGACACGGGCGGACGGCGCTGCGCCCACGGCCGCGCCTGCTCGATCTGTGCACCCAACGACAGCAACGTCGCTTCGTCAAACGGCCTGCCCACGATCTGGATTGATGTTGGCACGCCCTTGCTGTCCAAGTCCCACGGCACGACCGCCGCGGGCTGGCCCGTCACGTTGAACATCGCTTGGAACGGTACGCGTTGGGCTACCAACGTCAGCGTCGAGATCGCCCCCCGTCGCTGGTACGCCCCGACCTTCGACGGACCCGTCGCCGTCCCCGGCGTGACGACCACGTCGACGTCGTCGAAGATCGATTGAACACGTTCGACCACTTCGCTTTCCGCGCCACGGATGGCATTGATCCGCCGGTCCGACAAGAAGCCACCAATCCTCGCGAACGCCCGAGTCCGCGCATCCAACCGTTCCGGACGCGCCAGTGACTTCACGTCGTCGTACACCCCGCGGAAGTAGCGCGGGAGTGCCTGACCATACACTCCGGACATCGGATAATCCGGATCCCGCGCGATCACCTCGTGGCCGAGTTCACGTAGCACCGCCCCAGCCTCCTCGACCGCGGCCCTCTGTGCCCTGCCGACACGCGCCGTCAGCGGCGGAGGAATCTTGGTGCTCAACGCAATCCGCAACTGCCCTGGCGGCCGGTTGGCTGCGGCCACGAAACCGTTGCCCGGAGCCGTCACGTCCAAGAACAGCGCCGCATCCTCCACTGTCCTCGCCATCGGGCCGTTCGCACTCAACCCGTTCCACGCGTCATCGTGCGGCGCCAGCGGCACCCTGTCCCGTTGCGGCTTGATCCCAAACAGCCCACACCACGTCGACGGAATCCTGATCGAACCCATGCCGTCAGAGCCGAGCGCCATCGGCGCCAACCCCGCGGCCACCGCCGCACCACTGCCACCGCTGCTGCCACCAGGCGTGTAGTCGGTGTTCCACGGATTGCGGGTCGCCCCGAACGTCAGCGTTTCAGTGAATGACCACACCATCATTTCGGGCACCGCGGTCTTGCCGATGATGACCGCGCCTGCCGCGCGAAGCCGCCTGACCACTTCCGCGTCCTCACCGCGCGCCTGTCCGTGGGCGGCGGTGCCGTATGTGGTCACCTCGCCGGCGACGTCGACGTCGTCCTTGATGGCGATGGGCACACCCAGCAGCGGCAGGCGCTCACCCGCTGCCAGCCGGTCCTGCGCGGCGGCCGCTTCCTCTCGCGCACTGTCGGCCAGCACCACGCGATACGACCTCAGCTCCGGATCAAGGCGGCCGATGCGCTCGAGATAAACGTCCAGCAGAGCGGGCGCCGTGATGGCACCGTCGGCAAGCAACCGGGCCTGTTGTGCGGCGCCGGCGAACGCGAGCTCATGAGAATCCACGCAACCTCCTAACTCCCGTGGGTGGTGGCATATTCACCCGGCGTGGTGCCCAACATGGCGCGGAAGTCGTTGATGAAGTGTGCCTGGTCGTACCACCCGAGGGAGATTGCGAGGTCGGCATGGTCCATCCCGGGACGGCTTTCGATCTCGAGCGCGGCCTGCTGCAGCCGGTAACGGCAGAGGACCCACTTGACCGGCACACCGACATAGCGGCGGAACACCCGCTGCGTGGTTCGTGCGCTCCACGGCGAATGCTGCATCACCTGCTCCACCCGGTGCAGCTGACTGTCGTCGCGGATCCGGTCGACGAGCCGGCTCAGTGACACGTACGTCGAATCCAGTTCACCCCTGGAGTCCCCGATGAATTCGTCAAGACGGGCCGACGCCGCACCGATGTTGTCCTCGAGATGGATTGCACCATTGAACAACTCGTCGTCAACAAGCTGCACGCGCCCAGTCAACGCGGCGGCATCGCGGCCGAACCGCGCGGTGAACCCGCCCGGCCGGAATCGCGCACCGACGACACAGCCGCGCTCACTGATCGTCGTGCGAAACACCCGCTCCACGACGCCGTGCACGAGTGTGTTCGGCAACGGAAAACCGTGGCGCGGGCCGTCATCACCCCACTCGTGGGTGATGTGCAGTGACGGGAAGGTAATGACCGTGCTGTCGAACGGGCCCTGGTGCCGGAGGTCCCAGTTGACCGACCAGAAGTGCTCGACGAACCGCGCTGTGGCATCCGACGGCGCCCACCGATCGAGGTCGAACACCGACGTGCTGCCGGCCCGGCCGACGAGGCCGCGGACGGGCGCCGCTGGTGTCCCGATATCACGAGCGCCCATATAAAGCAGGCTACGAAACTGTTAGTCGATGTGGACGACGTAGGTGCCGTCCTCGTCGCGCTCCACCGGCCGATCCGTCGGATTGACCCACACGATCGGCTCGCTCGGGGTGCCCACGAACGCGTTCGTGATGCCGCCACCCGACGGGAGGTAGACACTCCACTCTTCATTCGGCGAGACGATGGTCAGCACCTCTTCGCCGCCTGCGCGACGAATCGAGAGTGTGTGGGCGTTTTCGGCCTCGACATCATCGTCGTCTTCGGGCTCGTATGCGAGTTCACCGTCGAGATCTGGGTCGTCATACACGCGGAACAGCGTAACCATGAGGCCGGCCGGTCAGCCGTGCGGCCGGCGTCGCTGAGTTCACAGCGCGCGGAATGCCAGGGTTGCCGTTGGTTTCGAAACCTCTACCCCTACAGGGCGAATGGCTGCGGGACGGATTTGCATCGTAGTTGTCGCGTTTCTCCAATACACGCAACACGAGGTGCACAAAGCTGGCGGGCATGAGCGTGAAACCAATTCCGGAGGGCTACACCAGCCTGACCCCGTTCTTGTGCATCGACGGCGCATCGGCCGCGATCGACTTCTACGTCTCGGTGTTCGGCGCAAAGCTTGTCGACCGGATGGACGGCCCGGACGGCACCGTGGCACACGCCGAACTGGACTTCGGCAACGGCCGCCTCCAACTCGGCGACCCCGCTGAGGCGTATCAGATCGCCGCGCCCGACCCGAAGGCGCCGGCGACGCATTCCATGGGCTTCTACTGTGAGGACGTCGATGCGGTCGTGGCCAAGGCCGAGCAGGCCGGGGCCACCGTCCGCGAACCCGCGCAGACCTTCGTCACCGGCGACCGCTTCGCCTCGATCCTGGACCCGTTCGGCCAGCGCTGGACCGTGATGACCCGCGTCGAGGACGTCTCCCCCGAGGAACGAGACCGCCGCATGGCCGAGTGGGCGAAGGAGAACGTCGGCAGCTGAGGCGATACCGTGGCGGGATGTCCTGTGTCTTCTGCGCCATCGTTGCCGGGGAGGCTCCGGCCATCCGGATCTACGAGGACGATGAGAACCTGGCCATCCTCGACATACGGCCGTTCGCCCGCGGCCACACCCTGGTCATTCCCAAGCGCCACACCGTTGATCTGACCGACACCCCGCCGGACACGATCGCCGACATGGTGCGCCTGGGTCAGCGCATCGCCAGGGCGGCACGCCGTTCGGGCCTGCACGCGGACGGCAACAACGTCGTCATCAACGACGGCAAGGCCGCCTTCCAGTCCGTGTTCCACATCCATCTGCACGTTCTGCCCCGGCAGAACGGAGACAAGCTGTCGTTCGCCAAGGGGATGCTGTTGCGACGGGATCCGGACCGCGAAGAATCCGGCCGGCTGCTGCGCGAGGCCCTAGCGCAACTGGACGCGGCTCAACAAGACTGACGCCATGGACATCTCCAGATGGCTCGAGCAAAACGTCGGCGCCCGGTTGCTGATGCTGCACGACAAGGTCTACATCGCCAGCGACGGCCGGATCGGGCACACGATTCCCGGCGGCCCGTCGAACCTGATCCTCCACACTGTCGGCGCAAAAACCGGCCAGAAACGCGACAACACTCTCAGCTACGCCCGCGACGGCGACGACTACCTGGTCGTCGCGTCCAAGGGCGGCGATCCCAAGGCGCCCGGCTGGTATCACAACCTGAACGCCAACCCCACCGTTGAGATCAATGTCGGCCCAAAGCGATTCAGCGTTACTGCGAAGCCAGTGACTCCGGACGACCCCGACTATGCGCGGCTGTGGCAGATCGTCAACAACATGCGGGGCAACAAGGACAGGTACATCGGGTACCAGAAGCGGACCTCACGACCGATCCCGGTGATACGCCTGACGCCTGGTCAGTGAAGCGCTCGAACATCACCCCAGCGTGGCACGTACGACCTTGCCGGAAATGTGATATCGCATGTGATACCAGGTTTTTGGCGCAAGTCGTGCACCGCCACCTGATGCTGATGTGGCGGGAGTGACGGCCTAGAACAGCTCTTTGGCGAGCAGCTCCAACGTCTTGTCGCGCGTGGGCGCCGAAGCCGGGTCTGTGCCACGGCGCGCCGACGCGACGGGGTTGACCATCACTTCGTCGACGCCGAACTCATCGGCCAGCGCACGCACCTGATCGGCCGCCTCGGTCGGCGTCCCGACGACCGCTCGCCGCAACCCGGACTCCACTACCCGCTGCGCCTGCGGGCTCAGTACCTGTCGTTCGGCGTCCTCGATGAGATCGAGCGCAGCCAATGGCTGACCCGTCCGCAGGCGACCCATCATCTGGAGGTTCGGCAGGATCAAAGCCATTGCCTCATCACGGGTTTCGGCCACCACCGCGTTGACCGTCAAGAAAGTCACCGGTTCGGAGGCCAGCGTGCCCGGCCGGAATTCTGAGCGATACACCTCAAGTGCCTCGGCGGTGCCCTGCCCTGAGAAGTGATGGGCGAACACGTACGGCAGGCCTTTGGCCGCGGCCAGATGGGCGGAGTACATCGACGACCCCAGCAGCCACAACTTCGGCTCGGTGACCGCCGCGGGCGTCGCCTTGAGTATGTAGTTCTCCCGCATCAGATCCCGCGGAAGCGGCACCCGGACGCCGCGCGCACTCATCAGCGCCACCACATCGTCCAGGTACTCCGGGAACGCCTCGATGTCACGCTCGTCGCGGCCAGCCGCACCGCGCAACGCCAGCGAGGTCACCGGATCGGACCCGGGAGCGCGACCGATGCCGAGGTCGATGCGGCCGGGGTGCGCGGCCTCCAACAGCGCGAACTGCTCCGCGACGGCCAGCGGCGCATGGTTGGGCAACATCACCCCGCCCGAACCCAGCCGGAGCTGCGACGTCTGCGTGGCCAGATGCGCGATCAACACCGGCGGGCTGGTGGCCGCCACCGCAGGCATGTTGTGGTGCTCCGCCAGCCAGTAGCGGGTGTAGCCGAGGCGATCAGCAGTCTGTGCGAGCTGCGTCGTCGCGGCAAGCGCATCGGAAGTCGACTGGTCGGTGCGCACCGGAACGAGGTCTAGAACGGAAAGACGCATTGCTTGGTCAACGCAATCATCTCTGTGAACGTTCCCGGGCCTGCTGGAAGATGTCGTCGAGCATCTGCGGAGTCAGTTTGCCGGTGAACGTGTTCTGCTGACTCGGGTGGTAGCAATCGATGAGCGTGACGTCGCCGACCACAGCCGTCGCACCGTGCCCGAACTGCGGCGCTGGCGTCGGGACCATGCCCCCAGCGGACCGGATCATCTGCAGCGCAGCCCGCCACGCGAACGCCCCGAGCGCGATGATCACGCGCACGTCGGAACCGACCAGCCGCCACTCGGCGTCCAGCCACGGCGCGCACATCGCGCGTTCTGCCGGTGTCGGCGCATTGCCTGGCGGGGCACAGCGCACGGCCGCGGCCACCCGAGTGTCGTTGAGCGCCAGGCCATCCGCGGCGTCCACGCATTCCGGCTGGTTGGCAAGGCCGGCGCGATACAGCGCCGCGAACAGAAAGTCACCTGATCGGTCGCCGGTGAACACGCGACCGGTCCGGTTGCCGCCGTGGGCGGCCGGCGCCAACCCCACGATGACTATCCGCGGCCGCGCGGAGCCCCAACCTGGAATCGGCCGACCCCAGTACGGCTGGTCGGCGAACGACTTGCGCTTGACGACCGCGACCTCTTCGCGCCACTCGACCAGCCGCGGGCACGCGCGGCACACCGATACCTCCGCGTCGAGTGCGTCGACGGTTCCGACGGCAGCCGCCATCGACACGACGTGCGCCGACGTCTCGGCGACCGCGGTCCGCGGAGTGGCCAAATCGCCGGGCCAGCCCGTGCCCGGAGGCACGGGCGAATCGAACATCTCGCCGGTGCGCGGATGAGCCAGCTTCACACGACCACTGTGCATGCACGGCAAAAACGCGTGCCGAGCGACCCCGGCCGCTGTTAGATTCGGCCGCGATACCCCATGACCAACAGCAAACGCGGCCCCCTGTTCCTGATTCTGTTCGCCGCGCTGATGGCAGGCGCCGGAAACGGTATCTCGATCGTCGCGTTCCCCTGGCTTGTCTTGCAGCGCAACGGCTCTGCGCTGGACGCATCGATCGTGGCGATGGCGGGCACCCTGCCGTTGCTCGCCGCCACGCTGATCGCCGGCGCCGCGGTGGACTACCTGGGCCGCAGGCGGGTCTCCATGATCTCCGACGCGCTGTCGGCGTTGTCGGTGGCCGCCGTCCCCGTGCTAGCGCTGACGTTCGGGGCGTACGTCATCAACGTCGCCGTGCTGGCGGCACTGGCCGCGCTGGGCGCCTTCTTCGACCCCTCGGGGATGACTGCCCGCGAGACGATGCTGCCTGAGGCGGCCACCCGCGCCGGCTGGACCCTGGACCACGCGAACAGCGTCTACGAGGCGATCTTCAACCTGGCCTACATCGTCGGACCCGGCATCGGCGGCCTGCTGATCGCGACCCTCGGCGGCATCAACACGATGTGGGTGACCGCGGCGGCGTTCGGGTTGTCGATGGTCGCGATAGCGTTGCTGCGCCTGGAGGGAGCAGGCAAGCCGGACCGCGCGGCGCTGCCCGAAGGAGTGTGGGCCGGCATCGTCGAGGGGCTGAAGTTCGTCTGGAACAACAAGGTGCTGCGGGCCCTGGCCATCGTCGACCTGACGGCCACGGGTCTGTACATGCCCATGGAGTCGGTCCTCTTTCCGAAGTACTTCACGGATCGCAACGAACCGGCGCACCTGGGCTGGGTGTTGATGGCCTTGAGCGTGGGCGGCCTGGTCGGCGCGCTGGGCTATGCGGTGCTGTCGAAGTACTCGCGCAGGCGGACCGTAATGCTGACCGCGGTGCTGACCCTGGGCGTGGCGATGACGATCATCGCGTTCCTGCCGCCGCTGCCCGTGATCCTTGTGCTGTGCGCCGTTGTCGGCCTTGTCTACGGGCCGATCGCGCCGATCTACAACTACGTCATGCAAACCAATGCGCCGCAACATCTTCGAGGGCGCGTCGTCGGGGTGATGGGCTCCTTGGCCTACGCGGCGGGACCGCTGGGGCTGATCCTGGCCGGTCCGCTGGCCGACGCCGCCGGACTGCACGCGACTTTCCTGGCGTTGTCGCTGCCGATGCTGGTGCTGGGTCTGGTCGCGATCTTCATGCCTGCGCTGCGTGAATTGGATCGCCCGACCGCGAAGTAGCCGATCGGCTACGTGCATACACCGCGCCCGGAATATCAGGTTCACCCCGACGGGCCCTGTCCGCGTTCTAGGCTCTCGATGTGGGGTTGACGTGGCCATTGATCGGTCGCTCAGAGGAGATGCGAACCATCGTCGCCGCGATCTCGGAGCCGGGTCTCGCGGGGATCCTGGTGAGCGGACCCGCAGGCGTCGGGAAGAGCCGGATCGTGCGGGAGGGGCTGGCTGAGGTCGCGTCCCACGGCTTCGAGCCGCGCTGGGTGGTCGGCACGATGTCGGCGCGCAAGCTCCCCCTCGGTGCGTTCGCGCCATGGACCGGGTCCGCGATCACCGACCGTCTTCAACTGGTGCGCAGCGTGATCGACTCGGTGACATCCTCGCCACCCGGTACGAAGGTGGCGCTTGGCGTCGACGATGTGCACCTGCTCGACGAGCTGTCGACATTCGTCTTGCACCAGATCGTGCAGCGCGAGGCCGCCAAGGTCGTGCTTACGGTCCGCGAAGGCGAACGTGTTCCCGCCGAGATCTACGAGATCTGGCGGGGCGGCCAGTTCGACCGACTGGACCTGCAACCGCTGTCGGCAGGCGAGATCAGCGAGCTGTTGACCGCAGCGTTGGGCGGGCCGGTGGATCCCGACGCCGCCCGCCGGCTGTGGAAGCTGACGCGCGGAAACGCGCTCTATCTCCGCAATATCGTCGAGCAGGAGATCGCTGACGGCCGGATTCAGCAGCAGCAGCACGGCTATTGGCAGTGGATCGGCGAACCCACCATGCCGAAGGGATTGGTCGAACTGATCGAATCCCGCTTCGGTGGCCTCTCGCAGCCCGTCGGTGAGGTGATCGACGCGCTCGCGGTCGGCGAACCGCTGGAAATGACGACGCTGCGGCGGATCGCGGAGCCCGACGCGATCGAGGAAGCCCATGTGCGCGGTCTGATAACCGTCGACGAACGCGAGGACGGCATGGACGTGAGACTGGCGCATCCGCTGTACGGCGAGGTGCGACGGTCGCGATCACCCGAGACCAGGTTGCGCCGACTGCGCGGACAGGTCGCAACCGAATTGGCGTCGGCCCCCGGCAGCGACGAGATGAGCACAGTGGTGCGCCGCGCCTCGCTGATCCTCGACTCCGATCTGACGCCCGACACCAATCTGGTGCTCAAGGCGGCGGGGGGCGCCGTGTGGGCGGGAGATCTGCGGTTGGCCGACCGGCTCGCGAAGGCGGCGATTCGCGCAGGCGGCTCGCCGCGCGCGAGTTTCCTTCGCGCACACGCGTTGTCGTGGTTCCCCGCCGGCCAGGAGGCCGAGGCCGTGCTGGCGGATTTGGCCGATACAGAGCTCAGCGACGACGACCGCGGTCGGCTCGCTCACCAACGCGCCCTCAACATGTTGTGGGCTGTCGGTGATGCCGCACGTGCAAAAGAGATCATCGATGACGCCGCGCGTGGCACGTCGCCCCGGATGTGGATCGACGCCTTCCTCACCGTGTACTGGTTTGCACTGGACCAGCCGCAAGAAGCGCTCAAGGCGTCGAAAAGCCTCGTGCTGGAGGAGCTGCCGGCCGTCGCGGGCGCCGAGACCGCGTGGGCGCTTGCGGAGATGCTCGCGGATGCGGGACACACCGCCGAGGCGGTGGCCGTCGTCAACACCGGGCACGCTGTTGCATCCCGGTTCTTCGACTCCCCGCAGATGCGATTCAACATCGCCGACGCGCACGTCACCGCCTTGCTGCTGGCGGGCCAGATCGACGACGGGCTCGAGGTGGCACAACGCGTGCGCGAGCAGGGCGCCGAGATGCCCGGGGCCGCCCAGTTGGTCGGAACCGCGATCGCCGGTCGGGCCGCGCTCTTCGCGGGCCGACTCGACGAGGCGTGTGCGCGTCTGGGCAACGCAGCACCGGCGTTGTCCGCGTCGGGAAATGCGATGGGCTGGGGATACCGCTACCACATTCCATACGCCACAGCGCTGGCTATGCGGGGTGCGACGGACGAGGCGGCGGCGGTGCTCGCCGCGCTCGCAAAAACCCGGCGGCCGTTCCGCCAGTTGGATTACGAGCAAAGCGTGGCACGCGGATGGCTGGTCGCTGGGCAGGGCGCCCTCACCGAGGCGGTCACCACGATGTTGTCGGCCGCCAAAACCGCTGCCGCCAAAGAACAATTCGCCGCGGAGGTGCTATGCCTGCAGACGGCCGTCCAGTTCGGTGATCACTCGGGCGCCGCGCGGTTGAGCGAGCTGACATCGATCGCCGAGGGCCCGCGCGCGACACTGGCAGCCCGATTCGCGGCCGCACTCGCAGACTCCGACGCACCGGCATTGGAGGAGGTATCCGCCGATTTCGAGCAGATGGGCGACCTCGTCGCCGCGGTGGACGCTGCAGCCCACGCCTGCACTGCGTTCCGCAGCAAGGAGCTACGTGGCTCAGCGTTGGGCTGCTCCAGGCGTGCAGAGGTGTTGGCGGAGCGATGTGGCGGGATCAGCACGCCTGCGCTGCGCCAGGTCAGCGAACCGTTGCCGCTGACCGCTCGCGAGCGCGAAATCGTCCGCCTCCTCGGGTCCGGATATTCCACCCGAGAGGTCGCTGAGCGGCTATGTGTCTCGGGGCGCACCGTCGAAGGCCACGTCTACCGGGCGATGGCCAAGACGGGGGCGGCCACTCGCGAGGAACTGATCAGGATGGTGTTCCCCGATCGGTAAGCCACGGAGCGACTCGTAGCATCGACGTATGAGCGCGGAGGCTTTGGCGAGTCTGATCGCCGAGTTGCCTGAGGGCGTGGTGGTCACCGATCCGGACATCGTGGCGTCGTATCGACAGGACCGGGCTGCGGATCCCAGTGGGGGTACGCCGCTGGCGGTGGTGCGGCCGCGTCGCACCGAGGAGGTGTCGACGGTGATGCGCTGGGCGACCGCTCACAAGATTGCGGTCGTGCCGCGTGGCATGGGCACAGGGTTGTCCGGTGGGGCGACAGCGCTCAACGGCGGGATCGTGCTGTCCACGGAGAAGATGCGTGACATCGCGGTGGATCCGGTGACCCGCACCGCCGTCGCCCAGCCCGGGTTGCTCAATGCCGAGGTCAAAAAGACGGTCGCCGAGTACGGCTTGTGGTATCCCCCGGACCCGTCGTCGTTCGAGATCTGCAGCATCGGCGGCAACATCGCCACCAACGCCGGCGGGTTGTGCTGCGTGAAATACGGCGTGACCACCGATTACGTGCTCGGGCTGCAGGTGGTGCTGGCCGACGGGACGGTGGTGCGCCTTGGCGGGCCGCGGCTCAAGGACGTCGCCGGGTTGTCGCTGACCAAGCTGTTCGTCGGCAGCGAGGGCACGCTGGGGGTGATCACCGAGGTGACGTTGCGGCTGCTGCCCCCCCAGCACGTCGCGTGCACGGTGGTGGCCACGTTCGACTCGGTCGAGGCCGCCGCCAACGCCGTCGTGACCATCACCGGCAAGATCCGGCCGTCGATGCTGGAGTTCATGGACGCCGCGTCGATCAACGCCGTCGAGGACAAGCTGCGCATGGGCCTGGATCGCAGCGCGGCGGCGATGATGGTGGCGGCCACCGACGACCGCGGACCCTCGGGCGTCGAGGACGCCGAGTTCATGGCCACCGTGTTCACCGAACACGGCGCCAAGGAAGTGTTTTCGACCTCCGACCCGCAGGAGGGTGAGGCGTTCGTGGCCGCGCGCCGGTTCGCGATCCCCGCCGTGGAGGCCAAGGGTTCACTGCTGCTCGAGGACGTCGGCGTGCCACTGCCCGCACTCGCCGATCTGGTCAGCGGGGTGGCCAAGATCGCGGCGAACAACGACGTGATGATCTCGGTGATCGCGCATGCCGGCGACGGCAACACCCACCCGCTGATCGTCTACGACCCCACCGATGCCGCGATGGCCGAGCGCGCCCAGAAGGCGTTCGGCGAAATCATGGATCTGGCCGTCGGGCTGGGCGGCACCATCACCGGCGAACACGGCGTCGGCCGGCTCAAACGACCCTGGCTTGCGGGCCAACTCGGATCAGAAGCGATGGAGCTCAACCAGCGCATCAAACGCGCGCTCGACCCCGACGGCATCCTCAACCCCGGCGCAGCCATCTGAGTTGTGTGCGTTCGGGAGCACTGACCGCTCCTCGCCGCACACAAATCGCTCAATCTGGCGCATGCTATTGACACCTCCTGGCGCCCTGTCGTAGCAATGAGACATGACAGCTACTCTGTCTCACAGCTCGCCGGCCCGGTTCCAGCTCGCCACCGCCGTCACATGGGCCGAACCGTGGCCGATGTACAAGGCGCTTCGCGACCGCGACCCAGTGCACCGGGTCGTCCCCGAGGACAAGCCCGACCATGACTACTACGTGATGTCCCGGCACGCCGACGTCTGGGCCGCGGCCCGCGACCACGAGACGTTCTCCTCCGCGCAGGGCCTGACCATCAACTACGGCGAGCTCGATCTCATCGGCCTTGCCGACAATCCGCCGATGGTCATGCAGGACCCGCCGGTGCATACCGAGTTTCGCAAGTTGGTGTCCCGAGGCTTCACTCCGCGACAGGTCGAGGCCGTCGAACCGAAGGTCCGTGAATACGTCGTCGAGCGCATCGAGCGCATCCGGGCCAACGGCGGCGCCGACATCGTCACCGAACTCTTCAAGCCGCTGCCGTCGATGGTCGTGGCGCATTACCTCGGGGTGCCCGAGGAGGACCGCAGCAAGTTCGACGGGTGGACCGAGGCGATCGTCGCGGCGAACACCGTCGAGGGTGGTGTCGCTGGGGCGTTGGGGACGCTCGGCGACGCGCTGGGCGAGATGATGGCGTACTTCACCGCGCTGATCGAACGCCGCCGCGTCGAGCCGGAGGACGACACCGTGTCACACCTGGTGGCCGCGGGCGTCGGCGCCGACGGGGACATCGCGGGCGTGCTGTCGATCCTGGCCTTCACGTTCACGATGGTCACCGGCGGCAACGACACCACCACCGGCATGCTCGGCGGCTCTGTTCAATTGCTTCATCAGCGGCCCGACCAGCGCAAGCTGCTGGCCGAAAACCCTGACCTGATCCCCGATGCGGTCGACGAGTTCCTTCGGCTGACCACCCCGGCGCAGATGCTCGGCCGCACCGTGACTCGCGATGTGACGGTCGGCGACACCACCATCCCGGTAGGCCGCCGCGTCATGTTCCTCTTTGGCTCGGCCAATCGTGACGAACGTCAGTACGGCGACGACGCTGGCGAACTCGACGTGACGCGCAAGCCGCGCAACATCCTGACGTTCAGCCACGGTGCGCACCACTGCCTCGGCGCAGCGGCGGCCCGGATGCAATCTCGCGTCGCCCTTACCGAGCTGATGACGCGAATTCCTGACTTTGAGGTCGACGAGTCCGGAATCGTCTGGGCCGGCGGCAGTTACGTGCGACGGCCGTTGTCGGTTCCGTTCAAGGTGAAGGCATAATGCCCGGGGACTGGCTTGCCGCGCGGCGCACCGAGGTGGCCGCCGATCGGATCCTTGACGCGGCGGGTGAGCTGTTCACCAAAAAGGAGGCGGCGACGGTCGGCATGCACGAAATCGCCTCGGCCGCAGGCTGTTCACGAGCGACGCTGTATCGGTACTTCGAGAACCGGGAAGCGCTGTACACCGCGTATGTGCACCGTGAGAGCTACCGGCTCTACCGCGAGATGATTGAGCAGATCAATTCCGTGACAGATCCGCGTGAGCGCCTCATCGAGGGCATGCTCGCGTCGCTGCGCAACGTCCGCGAAAGCCCCGCTCTCGCATCGTGGTTCGCCACCACACAGCGGCCGATCGGTGCGGAGATGGCCGAGCAGTCCGAGGTGATCAAGGCGCTGACGGAGGCGTTCGTCGTCTCGCTGGGACCCGACGATCCCGAACTGGTGTCGCACCGGGCCCGCTGGCTGGTGCGGGTGATGACCTCACTGTTCCTGTTCCCCGGCCACAACGATGCCGACGAGCGGGTGATGCTCGAGGATTTCGTGGTGCCGATCGTGCTACCGAGCCGTCAGGCCACCCAATAGGCTTGCGCCTTAATCGATTTGCGCGGGATCTTGAAGTCGTCGCGGAAGATCTTGGCCACCGCCCGGGTGGTTCGGTTGTCGCATGCCACCCAGCCGAAGTGGTCGCCTGCCTCGAACGCCGATGAGCTGACCGCCTCCACAAGCGCCTCCCCGCTGTTCTTGCGGTCCACCCACACCACGTGGGCGCTGCGCTCAAGAAACTGTTCTTCACCGCGGCCGCAGCGGCAGCCGTCTCTGTTCCACTCGCCGGAGTGGCATGGGCAGACAAACCATCCGACCCAGGCTCCAACGGCAACGGGTTAGGTAAAGGGGGTGTTCCAGCAGCGGCCGGCGCGGCGCTCAACAGAGACTATCCCGCCGTGTATCCTACTGACGCCCCGGTTACTCCCGGCTCCGTGTTCAGCGGGATCGCAAAAACAAAACCCCCCGGGGTCAGCCTTCCTGACGCCTATTCGGCTGGGTTAGAACAAGTTATCACTTGCCAGGTGCCCGGCGCCTGCGGTCTCCCCGAGAATGTTGAGGGTGCCACCGTGCCGGCTGCCCTCCTACCCCCGGGCACAATTGTTGAGGTTGCCACCACTCCAGGGGCGGTCGTGAAGGCTTTCACGCCTGGGTGCGTTAACGGGAAGGGGCCACGGCCCTCCGTCACGATAAACGGCACACCCGCCGGGGTCGGGTGCATCTCCTAAAGCAGGGCGCACCACATCCAAAGTTGTTCGTGCCGCCCGCATCCCGTTTCCTGGGGTGCGGGCGGTTTCTTGTACCCAGGAAAGTCTGCCCGCCACACTTAGTTCCCTCTAGTAATTTCCCAGGCACCTGGGCCGGGCTGTCACCGATCGCGGTCAGCAGCGAGTTGATCGCAGGCAGCGACGCGGTGTCGCCGACGATGACATACCCCTTGGGCGCAGGCTCGGGCAGCGTGAAGTTGCTGCCCAGCATCGTCGCCTCGATGGTGTCTCCGGGCCGCGCGTCCTGGGCCCACCGCGAGGCCACCCCGTCGTGCATTGCGAACTCGATGTCGACGGTGTCGGCCTCCGGATCGGGGTCGACCAGGGTGTACCCGCGCTGATGCAGCTTGTCGCCGTCGGCGAACCACATCCGGATCCACATCGTCGGGTGCAGCGGCCGATCGGTCAGCAGGCTGCCCGCCTGGAAGCTCAGCCGCAGGTAGTGCGCGCTGAGCTCGCGACGGCCGGTCACGGTCAGTTGGTACTCGCCTGCGCGCAGCAGCTTGAGCACGGCGCCCTGGAACCCGCGCGATGGCGTCTTGTCTGGCATGCTTGGCCCCTCGTATCGATTACTTAGGGCAGCATAACCTAACTTTGTCGGGTTGCGGCCTTAGTCCGAGCGGACGCGGGTGAACCGGTGCAGCAGCCAGGCCACCGGCACCGTCACCACGAACGTGGCCAAAAACAAGGCGAGGGCGTTGCCGGTATAGATGGGAAAGCGCAGTATCTCGACCATCACGAGTTCCATCGTCACCAGGTGGATCAGGAAGATCTCGTACGAGATCTCGCCAAGGAAGACCACCGGCCTGCTGGCGAGGAATTTCGCGTAGACGCCCCGATCTCCGAGCGCCAGCGGCGCGACGGCCAGGGTTGCGATCACCGCGTAGAACACCGCCTTGAAGAGGGCCTCACGCAGGTTGGCCGGTGACGTCGTCGGGGCACCCGCAATCGGGGTCGAGACGATGAAATAACAGATCACCGCCAACGGCACGCACACCAGCGCGTACGCGCGCAATCCCATCGACTGCAGGACCGCGAGCACCATGCCGCCGATGAACCACGCGAGATACGTCGGCAGCCACAGCCGTGCACCGTCGGGCAGGAAGTCGGTGGTGTGCACCAGGATCAGCCACGCCGGCGTGATCAACGCCAGCGCCGCCAGACCCGTCAGCAGTAGGCTCGGCTGCCAGCGCCGTCGGCACAACACCACCAACAGCAGGTAGGCCAACAGCGGCAGCACCACGTAGAACGCGGCCTCCACCGCGAGGCTCCACATCTGGGTAAGGCCTTGGTGCAGATACGAATGGAAGTAGTTGAAGTAGTTATCTGTGTAGATCTGCGTCAGCGTCAGGTTGCGGAGCAACCCCATCCACGTGTGTCCAGGGTTCGGCCCCGCCGTCCGGAAGTGATAAAGCGCATACGCCACGAGCACGGTCACGATGTAGGCCGGCATGATGCGGCGCACCCGGTGCCAGGCATAGCGGCGCACCGACGGAGCAGCACTGTCCGAGGCCGCGGCCTTGACCCATGGCCCGAACAACAAAAACCCGGAAAGTACAAAGAAGATGGGCACGCCGATCTCCATGCGCGAGTACACCAACCCGACGTAGCCGTGGGTGTACTTACCTGTCGTATAGGCGGCGTGCGTGGCCAGCACCAGCAAGGCCGCGACCGCGCGGATACCGGTCAGCGACGCGACGCGCTCGGCCTTGCTGACCGACTCCAGGCCACCTTGCGCGTCCAGATCCCTGGACAGGGTCATTGCGGCTTCCGGCGGTGCTTGTCGGGGCTTCTGCCAGGCTTGACGTCGGGTTGCAGGTTGATCTTCACCCCCGAAATACGGGTGTTCTCAAGCGCTTTCAACGTCCTCTTGGGTAGCTTCGCGGGCAGCTCGACCAGCGAGAAGTCCGGCCGGATGGTGATGTGGCCGAAGTCGCTGCGATGCAATCCGCCTTCGTTGGCAATGGCACCGACGATATGGCCCGGGCCCACCTTGTGCCGCTTGCCGACCGAGATGCGGTACGTCACCAGGCCCTCGCGTGGTTTGCGGTCAGGCTGTTCACTGCGCGGTTCGCGCTCGCGTCGCTTCTCCGGCGGTGGTTCGACCATCAGGAACTGCTCGCCGTCGCGTGACTGTGCCGCCAGAGCCGCGGCGATGTCGACCATCGGGACATCGTTCTCGCGTTCGTAGTCCTCGATCATCCGACGGAACAGTTCGAACCCCGGAGCCCCCAGCGCGTCGGTGATCGAGTCGCGGAACTTCTCAACGCGCTGTGCATTGACGTGGTCGACGGTGGGCAGTTCTGCCTCGGTGAGGGTCTGGCGGGTGGCCTTTTCGATGGACTTGAGCATGTGGCGCTCGCGTGGTGACACGAACAACAGGGCCTGACCCGATCGACCCGCCCTGCCGGTGCGTCCAATGCGGTGCACGTAGGACTCGGTGTCGTGCGGGATGTCGTAGTTCAGCACGTGTGAAATGCGCTCGACGTCCAGGCCGCGAGCCGCCACATCGGTGGCCACCAGAATGTCGACGCTGCCGTTCTTGAGCGCGGCAATGGTGCGCTCGCGCTGCGCCTGTGGGATGTCGCCGTTGATGGCCGCCGCCGAGAAACCACGCGACCGCAGTTTCTCGGCGACCTCTTCGGCGGCCTGCTTGGTGCGGACGAACACGATCATCGCCTCGAAGGACTCGACCTCGAGTAGACGGGTCAGCGCATCCATCTTGCGTGGCCCTGCCACCTGGATGTAGCGCTGCGTAATGTTCTCGGCCGTGGTGGTTTTCGCCGTGACGGCCACCTCAACGGCGTCGTGCAGGTACTTCTTGGTGATCTTGCGGATGGCGGGCGGCATCGTGGCGGAGAACAACGCCACCTGCTTGTACTCGGGGGTGTCGGCGAGAATGCGCTCGACGTCCTCCGCGAAGCCCATCTGCAGCATCTCGTCGGCCTCGTCGAGCACCAGGTAATCGAGCCCGGACAGGTCGAGGGTCCCGCGCTCGAGGTGATCGATCACCCGGCCCGGCGTTCCGACCACGACCTGCGCTCCGCGCCGCAGCCCCGACAGTTGCACGCTGTAGGACGAGCCGCCGTAGATCGGCAGCACCTTGATCGCCGGTAGGTGCGAGCCGTATCGGCCGAACGCCTCGGCGACCTGCAACGCCAACTCGCGGGTGGGCGCCAGCACCAACGCCTGGGTGGACTTGTTCGACGGATCGATCTTGGACAGGATCGGGATGGCGAAGGCGGCGGTCTTTCCGGTTCCGGTCTGGGCCAGCCCGACGACGTCGGAGCCTGCCAGCATCGCAGGGATGGTTGCGGCCTGGATGGCCGACGGCGACTCGTATCCGACGTCGACGACTGCCTGCAGCACCGACGGGTGAATCTGCAGGTCTGCGAAGGTCAGATCGGCGCTGGTCGGATCCGGTTCGGAGGACGTCATCTCGCAGGAAGTCTAGTGGTTGACGGCGCGATTCCCCGCCGCGCGCCTGTCTGACGGCCCGCGATGTTGGCGGTAGGTTGCCCTCTTGTGAGATGGGCCGTCCTCTTTGTGGCGGCGACGGTCACGGTCGCCGGGTGCGGTTCGGGCGACTCGACGGCGTCCAAGACGCCGGAACCCACGGCCACCTCGCCGGCCCCGGCGACCGCCCAGAGCGCACCGCCGTCATTGCCCCCGCCGCCGCCCGTCGTCGCGCCGACGACCGCCGCGGCGGCCGATCCGTGCGCGGTCAACCTGGCCGCGTCCGAGATCATCAAGGCCGTCTCCGAGTTACCCCGCGACCCGCGGAGCAATCAGGCCTGGAACCCCGAGCCACTGGCGGGCAACTACAACGAATGCGCACAGCTGTCGGCGGTGATCGTCAAGGCCAACACCAACTCCGACAACCCGAACACCCGCGCGGTGCTGTTCCACCTCGGCAAGTTCATCCCCACCGGGGTACCGGACACCTACGGCTTCAATGGCATCGACGACTCCGCCACCACCGGCGACACCATCGCGCTGAAGTACACCGGCGGCGTCGAGGGCCTCGACAGCGTGGTGAAGTTCCGCTGGAACGGCAACGGTGTCGAGTTGATCGGCAACACTGGTTAAACCCTTGGCGCGAACGTGGGTTACCAGCACGCTTTTCTGCGCGTTTGTGTGTGTCAAGCCCACACTCGGCGGGACCGAGCCAGCCACGAGATGCGCGCATCGAGTCGGATCTCATCCCAATGTGGCCAACCTGCCGCCCGCATCGCATCCCGTGCACGGGCGAGGAAGACATGCGGCCGGTAACGCAACAGATCTCGACTCACCCGAATGATCGTCCAGCCTTGGGCCGCCAGTTCGGCCAGCCGGTCGATGTCGCGAGCGTGCTGGTCCGGGTTGGTCCAATGTTGTGGACCGTCGTATTCGACGGCGACCTTCCATTCGGCCCACCCCATGTCGACGCGGCCGACGAAGCAGCCGTGCTCGTCGACGACGAGGATCTGGGTTTGCGGTTTCGGAAAACCTGCGGCGATCAATAGCAGTCGCGTCCGGGTTTCCTGGGGCGACTCGGCGCCGCCGTCCATGAGTTCCACCACACGCCGCAGCTGCACCATGCCGCGAGCGCCGCGACGGCTCTCGGCGAGACGCTCGACGTCGACCGGCTTGAGGCCGGTAGCGTTCGCTAGCGCATCGACTCTGATGATCGCCGTCTCGAGGCGATCTCGTCGCCCGATGTCGAACGCCGTCCGTGCCGGCGTAGTCACCGGCATCCCACGCACCGGGCAGATCTCGTCGTCGCGGAGTTGGTTGCGGTGGATGACGATCCCGTCGACGTCACAGGCTTCGCCACGGATCAGCTCGGCAGGCAGCTCCGAATCAATCCACTGAGATCCGTGGAGCGCCGAGGCGGACATTCCCGCGATGGTGGCGTTTCGCCCAGACCACAACCAGGCCGCAACCGCTCGTCTGTCCGGCGTGAGCTCCACTCCCTTGGCCAGGTAGACGTTGCGATAGACCATGTCGTGACGACTGGCCAACGTTCGTCTGGTGACCGTGCCGGCCGCCAACGCTTCAGTGCCGATGAACGGCAGCAATTCCCTATTCATGCGCTCACCGTCGGGGGGTGGTCCCACAAAATCGGCGGTCGCGGCGTGCGGCCTGCCGGGCTGTGGATCAACGCGTGCCTGTGGATGGACGAGTGTGGGCTCGTGTCACGCCGAGGCGGGATTTTGCGTGCCGGTAACCCACGTTCGCGCCTGGCGTGAGGTGTCGGCTGGCTCACATACAGTGGCAGCGTGTTCGTGGCCTCTGAGGGTGACGGCCAAGTCATCTACAGCGCGTCCGACCTCGCCGCCGCCGCGCGTTGCGAGTATGCGCTGCTGCGCTCGTTTGACGCGCAGCTCGGCTGGGGACCGCCGGTCGCCATCGAGGACGAACTGCTAGCGCGGACAGCCAAACTCGGCGGTGAGCACGAGCAGCGTCATCTTGACGAGCTGCGGGCGATGGCCGATGACACCATCGCGATCATCGGCAGGCCGAAGTACACCGTCGCGGGGCTGACCGCCGCCGCGCAGCAAACCATGCGGGCCGTCGAGCGTCGTGCGCCGGTCATCTATCAAGCCGCCATGTTCGACGGCCGGTTCGTCGGTTTCGCGGACTTCCTGGTGTTCGACGGTGAGCGCTACCGGCTGCGCGACACCAAGCTGGCCCGCTCGGTCAAGGTCGAGGCGCTGCTGCAACTCGCGGCCTACGCCGACACGCTCGCCGAGGCGGGTGTACCTGTGGCCGAAGAGGTCGAATTGGTGCTCGGCGACGGCGCGACCGCGACCTACCGCGTAGACGAGCTGCTGCCGGTGTACCTGCCCCGCCGCGCCGCGCTGCAGCGTCTGCTCGACGCCCACCTGACCGGCGGCACCTCGGTCAGGTGGGAGGACGACACCGTACGGGCGTGCTTCCGCTGTCCCGAATGCGAGACTCAAGTACGCGCCACCGACGACCTGTTGCTCGTGGCGGGCATGCGGGTCAGCCAGCGCGCCCGGCTGATCGACGCCGGCATCGCCACCATGCACCAGCTCGCCGACCACACTGGCGCTGTCGAGCAGATGTCCACTCGCACCGTCAAGACGCTGGCGGCGCAGGCCAGGCTGCAGGTCGCCGACCGCATCGACGGCAAGCCGCCCTATCAGGTGGTCGACCCGCAACCGCTCATGGTGCTGCCCGACGCGAACAAGGGCGACCTGTTCTTCGACTTCGAAGGTGACCCGCTATGGACCGTCGACGGCCGCGAGTGGGGGCTGGAATACCTGTGGGGCGTCCTCACCACTACAGACGAGTTTCATCCGTTCTGGGCGCACGACCGGGCCAGCGAACGCCAGGCACTGATCGACTTCCTGGCGATGGTGCGCAAGCGGATGCGGCGCTATCCCGGCATGCACATCTACCACTACGCGGCCTACGAGAAGAGCACCCTGCTCCGGCTGGCCGGCCGCTACGGCGTCGGCGAGAACGAAGTCGACAACCTGCTCCGCAACGGCATCCTCGTCGATCTGTATCCCTTGGTGCGCAAGAGCATTCGGGTAGGCACCGAGAACTACAGCATCAAGTCGCTGGAGCCGCTGTACATGGGCAACGCGCTTCGCAGCGGTGAGGTGACCACGGCCACGGACTCCATCACGCAATACGCGCGTTACTGCTCGCTGCGCGATGAAGGACGAGCTGACGAGGCCGCGTCGGTGCTGAAAGAGATCGAGGACTACAACGTCTACGACTGCCGGTCGACGCGGCGGTTGCGCGACTGGATGATGGCGCGCGCCATCGAATCGGGCGTACCGCCTCGCGGCCCGCAGCCGGTGCGCGATGACGGCGTGATCGAAATCGGCGACGACATTGAACGCAAATTGCTCAAGTTCGCCGGCGACGGCGTCGAGGTCCGCACGGCCGAACAGCAAGCAGTGGCGATGGTGGCGGCTGCACGGGGTTTTCACAAGCGCGAGGACAAGCCGTTCTGGTGGAGCCACTTCGACCGCGTCAACAATCCCGTCGAGGAGTGGGCGGACAACACCGACGTCTTCATCGCCGAACGCACCGAGATCGTCAACGACTGGCACCAACCGCCGAAGGCCCGCAAGCCACAGCGGCACGTGAGGCTGATCGGCGAGATCGCGAACGGCGAACTGTCGACGGACATGTATGCGCTATACGACCCGCCCGCGCCAGCGGGCCTGTCCGACGACCCCGACCGACGCGGGTTCGGTTCGGTGACGGTGGTCGAGTGCGACAACCCCGAAGCACCCACCGAGGCGCTCGTCGTCGAGAAGCAACCCAAGGACGGCGACGTCTTCGGCCTGGTGCCGTTCGCGCTCGCCCCTGGTCCGCCCATCAACACGAAACCGTTGCAGGACTCCATCGCAGAGACCGCTGCGCTCGTCGCCGCCGGCCTTCCGAACCTGCCCGCCGACGCCGTGACAGACATCCTGCTGCGCCGCAGTCCCCGCACGGTCAGCGGCGGACCGCTCCCGCGCACCGGGGTGACTGCGGACGACATCACCGCCGCGCTGCTGGACCTCGACTGCTCATATCTCGCGGTACACGGACCACCGGGCACGGGTAAGACGTTCACCTCCGCCGAGGTGATCGCACGATTGGTGAACCAACACGGATGGCGGATCGGCGTGGTCGCACAGTCGCATGCGGTGGTCGAGAACCTGTTCTGCGACGTTCTAAAGGCCGGCGTCGACGGGCAGCGGGTCGGCAAGAAGCTCAACACCGTCAACGCGGGCTGGACCGATCTGACCAACCCCGAGTTCGCCGGTTTCATCGCCGCGCATGACGGCTGCGTGGTCGGCGGGACGGGATGGGACTTCGCCAACGCCAACAAGATTCCCCGGCTTGCACTCGATCTGCTCGTCATCGAGGAAGCGGGTCAGTACAGCCTGGCCAACACGATCGCCGTCGCGCCGTCGGCCAGGAACCTGATGCTGCTCGGTGACCCCCAACAACTACCCCAAGTCAGCCAGGGCACACATCCAGAACCGGTGAACGAATCCGCGCTTGGCTGGCTGGTGGAAGGACATCACACGCTTCCGGCGAACCGCGGCTATTTCCTCGATTACTCGTACCGTATGCATCCCGCGGTGTGCGAACCGGTCTCGCGGTTGTCCTACGACGGCCGGCTGCGCTCGCATGAGAACGTCAGCGCCGCGCGACGCCTCGACGGCGTGGCTCCAGGAGTCCGGGTGCTGACGGTCGAACACGACGGCAACGCCACCGACAGCCCCGAGGAGGCCGACGCGATCGTCGCCGAGATTCGCCGCCTGCTCGGCACTGCGTGGACCGACGAAAAGGGCACCACCCCCATGGCTCAGGAGCACGTGCTCGTCGTGACGCCGTACAACGCGCAGGTGGTGACCCTGCGGCGCAGGCTGGACGCGGCGGGACTGACCGAAGTCGAGGTCGGCACCGTCGACAAGTTCCAAGGCAGGCAGGCGCCGGTGGTGTTCGTCTCGATGACCGCGTCGTCGGCCGACGATGTGCCGCGTGGGGTCTCGTTCCTGTTCAACAGGAATCGACTCAACGTCGCCGTGAGTAGGGCGAAGTACACCGCGGTCATCGTCCGATCGGCGCTGCTGACCGACTACCTGCCTGCGACGCCGGACCGCCTGGTGGAGCTGGGGGCGTTCTTGTCGCTCGATACGTGTGATACACCCACGGGGTGAGCCTGACCGACACACTGACCGGGATCGTGGGCGCCGCGCACGTCATCACCGATGCCGATGTGCTGGACGGCCGCAGTGTCGACCACACAGGGCGCTATCACGGGCAAGCCAGCGTGCTGGTGCGGCCGGGCTCGGCTGACGAGGTCGCGGCGGTACTGCGCGCCTGCCGCGACGCCGGCGTGTACGTGACGGTGCAGGGTGGCAGGACATCGCTGGTTGCGGGAACGGTGCCCGAACACGACGACGTGCTGCTGTCGACGGAGCGGCTGCGCGACGTCGGTGAGGTCGATTTGGTCGAGCGCCGCATCCGCGTCGGCGCGGGCGTGACGCTGGCCGAAGTGCAGCGCGCTGCGTCCACCGCGGGTCTGGTGTTCGGCGTCGACCTGGCCGCACGTGATTCGGCGACGGCTGGCGGGATGGCGTCGACGAACGCGGGCGGGCTACGCACTGTCCGCTACGGGAACATGGGCGAGCAGGTCATCGGCATCGATGTGGCGCTGCCCGACGGATCGGTGGTGCACCGGCACAGTCAGGTTCGCCGCGACAACACCGGATACGACCTCGCGTCACTGTTCGTCGGCGCCGAGGGCACGCTCGGCGTCATCACCGCGCTGGATCTGCGGCTTCACCCGACGCCGACACACCGGGTCACCGCGATATGCGGTTTCGACGACCTCGACGCGCTGGTCGAAACCGGGCGGGTGTTCCGCGACATGGACGGCATCGCGGCGTTGGAGATGATCGACGCCCGCGCGAGCGCGCTGACGGCCGAGCACGTCGGCGTGGCCGCGCCCGTCGACGGCGCATGGCAGCTGCTCATCGAATTGGCCGGTGATACCGACCACACCGAGCGACTGGCGGACGCACTCGAGGAGGCGCGGATGTCCGACGAGCCCGCGGTCGGCGTCGACGTCGGCGCGCAGCAACGGCTTTGGCAGGTCCGCGAATCGGTCGCCGAAGTGCTCGGCCTGTACGGGCCTCCGCTGAAATTCGATGTGTCCCTTCCGTTGTCGGCGATTGCGGGCTTCGCCGCTGAAGGTGCGCAGCTGGTGGCCAAGCATGCCCCGGACGCGATCCCGGTGCTGTTCGGTCACATCGGCGAGGGCAACCTGCACCTGAATGTGGTGCGCTGCGGGCCGGATGCGGAGCGCGAGCTGTACACGCCGATGATGGCGTTGATCGCGCGCTGGGGCGGCAACGTCAGCTCCGAGCACGGCGTCGGCACTCGCAAGCGTGACTACATGTCGATGTCGCGCACGGAAGCTGATATCGCGGCGATGCGCGCGGTCAAGGCCGCGTTCGACCCGTCGGGATACCTCAATCCCGCAGTGCTGTTCAGCTAGTCGCGCCCCGGCAGCGAATGCCTGCCGTACCTCGGCGCGTCGTCGGGGTCGTCGTCGCGGGAATGCCTGCCGTTGGACTCGAACCAGAACTGCCTCTTCTCCGGTTGGTTTTCGGCCAGGTGGTGCCGCGCAGAGCGTTCGTGGCGCGACGGCCTGGCCGCTTCCGGGGCGGACGGAGGCAGCGGCTGGAACCGCTCCTCGTCGACGTGAAACCCGTTGTGCGCGAAGCCGATTGGTTCAGTCTTCGGTCTGAGCGGCGGAACGTCGCTGAGCAGCTCGTCGAGAACGCTGTGCGGCTCAGGGTCACTCCCAGGTTCGGGCTCCTCGGGCTCGTCGTCGCGCGGGAAGTGCCGCCAGGACTCGATCGGATCAGAGTGCCAGGGTTCCGCCGGGGCGTGCAGAAGGTGCTCGGCACGTGCCCGGATCGGCTCTGTGACAGTGTCGTCGGCCGGCACCACCGGGCCCGCCTGCACCACCGGTACGGCCTGCGTCACCGGTTCGGGCCCGTCGTCCCAGGGCACTTCGTACTCCAGGTACTCGTCGTCATCCACGAACGCCTCGTCACCGCCGTATTCGACCGCGTAACCGGCGCTGCGGTCCGCGTCGTCGAAGTCCTCATGCTCGGTCAGACGGTCGGTATTGCCGAAGCCGAGCAGGAACACCGCGGCGACGACGCCGAACAACGCGAAAAATGCGGGCAGCAACAGCGATTGCGACATCGCCGCGGCGAACGGTTCGTGCAGCCATGCCGGCAGCTGGGTCACCGAACCCACGCCTTGCACAGCCTGCGTCGGCATGGGCGGCATCTCGGCGCTGATCCGCGACGTCATGAACGCCGCCATGCCGGCGCTGCCGAGCACCGAGCCCACCTGCCGGGTCGTGTTGTAGACGCCGGATCCGGCGCCGGCCAGCTCCGGCGGCAGGTTGCGGGTGGCCGTCGCCGCAAGCGGTGCCCAGATGAACGCCGAGCCGATGCCTATCGCCGTAAGCGGCAGCACGAGGCGCCAGATCGGCGTGGTCGGCGTCATCTCGATGGACAGCCACGTCATCGCGATGGCCAGTACGGAAAACCCGAACCCGATCACCGGCCGCGGGTGAGACCGGTCGACGATCTTGCCGACGAAAGGCGCCAGCACGCCGGTCGCGATCGCCGTCGGCGCCGTCAGCAGCGCCGAGCGCGTCGGCGAAAGTCCGCACACCGCTTGCGCGTAGAACATCAACGGCAAGAACGTCGCCGTCACGACGAAGCCGATGGTCGCGACGCCGATGTTGGACAGCGAGAAGTCGCGATCGCGGAAGATGACCAACGGGATCAGCGGCTCGTTGGGGTTGACCGACTGCCAGATCAAGAACGCCGCCATGAACCCGATGCCGCCGGCGAGAGTGCCCCAGATCCACGGCGCCCAATCGTGCGACTGGCCCTCCTGCAGCGCGACCACGATCATGAACATGCCGACCCCGGACAGCACCACGCCGAGTACGTCGAACCGGTGAGTCGACGTGGGCAACACCGGGATCAGCCAGACGGCCAGCGCGAAGCCGATGATGCCGACCGGCACGTTGACGAAGAAGATCCACTGCCAGCCGAGGTGATCCACCAGCACCCCACCTGCGAGCGGACCGACCAGCGTCGCCACTCCCGCGGTCGCACCCCACAAGCTCATCGCCACGCCCCGGCGCTCGGGCGGGAAAATCCGGGTGATGGTCGACAAAGTCTGCGGCGTGAGCAGGGCGGCGCCGATGCCCTGAACGACGCGGGCAGCAATCAGCATTCCGATGGTGCCCGCCAGGCCGCACCACAGCGACGCGGCAGTGAACACCGTCAAGCCCAGCAGGTAGAGGTTCTTCGGTCCGAACCGGTCGCCGAGGCGGCCGGCAACCAGCAACGGCACCGCATAGGCCAACAGGTAGGCACTCGTCACCCAGATGACGGAGTCGTAGTCGGCGCCGAGCTTGGCCATGATCGACGGGTTCGCGACCGCGACGATGGTCGCGTCGACCAGGATCATGAAGAAGCCGACGAGCATCGCCCACAAGGCATTCCACGGGTTTTCGACGGCGTGCGGGGCGTGTTTCGAAGGGTCGACTGGGCGCCGCACTCCCCCTCGAGCGCGGCCATCCTGCCCGGTAGTCAGCGTTTCGTACATCTCGAGTCGACCTGGTACACAACAATTCAGCCGACGGTACGGACCCAGCTATCCCGCGACAAGTCCGGGGTCACCCAGTGACGACGTCAGGCCGCTTCGGCGACGGCGTCGCCGGTGACGTCGTCCTTTGTTTCGGTGGCCGGCATGCCGACCGCCAGCAACGCCAGCAACGCGATCACCATGCCGGCCGTCATCACCAAGGCTAGCGCGATCTCGTTGTTGCCGAGCACGCCGACCACCGGCGCCACGGCAGCGCCCAGGCCGAACTGGGCCGCACCGAGCAACGCGGCCGCGGTGCCCGCAGCGTCGGGATGCCGGGACAACGCCACCGCGGGGGCGTTGGGAATGACGAGCCCCATCGCGGCCAGGATGGCCCAGACCGGCACCACGAACCCCGGCAGACCGCCGATGTGCTCATATGACAGGCCGACGAAGACCACACCCGCAAGCACGGCAGCCGCCAACGCCCAGACCACGATCGTCTGCGGTGCGAACCGTTGCAACAGCACCACGTTGAACTGCGTGGCACCGATCAGCGCGACCGCGCCTGCGCCGAACACCAGCGCGAAGGCCTGCTGGTCCAGGCCGTAATGGCCCTGCAGCACGAACGACGCACCCGCGATGTATGCGAACAGCCCGGACATGCCGAGCGCGGCCACCAGCACCAGGATGACGAAGCGCATGTCACGCAGCAGCTCGACATAGGTGGCGGCGATGCTGCGCACCTTCAGTGGCCGCCGGTGCGACACAGGCAGCGTTTCCGGCAGCGCCAGGGCAGCCAGGAGAAGAAGGCCGCCGGCCAACACGACCAGTGCCGCGAACACCCAGTGCCACGAGGCCTTCAGCAGCACCACCGCACCCAGCGAGGGGGCGATGACCGGCGCGACACCCAGCACCAGCATCAGCCGCGACATCACGGTGGCGGCGGCGGAATCGGCATAGAGGTCACCCACAACCGCGATCGCCACCACCATTGCAGCGGCGGCGCCCATGCCCTGCAGCCCGCGAGCCACCCCGAGCACCGTGATGTTGGGCGCGAACAGGCAGATCACCGACGCGAGCATGTGCAGGACGATCCCCGCCATCATCGGCCTGCGACGGCCCAGCGAGTCCGACAGCGGCCCGACGATCAGCTGGCCGAGGGCCAACCCCGTCAACGTGCCGGTGAGCGTGAGTTGCGCAACCGACGAGGACACCGACAGGTCCTCGGCGATCTTGGGCAGCGCAGGCAGATACATATCGATGGTCAGCGGACCCAGTGCGACGAGAGCGCCAAGCACGGCGATCATGCGGACGCGGCTGGGCGGCTTCGACTCCCCTTCTGGGGTTTCAGCTGCTTTCACGTCCACGTCGGTCGATGCTGCCATGGAAGTGGTTAGCGCCGCTTCGCAATACTTTGTTCCCTGCGTCACAGATGGTGACCGCGATCACGATCGGGCACCCGGAGGCCGCCTCTATTCGTTCATCAAGCGTTAGCCTGAAGGTTCGAACAGGTCGAACCCGGTCGACGAGGGGGAGCCGCACATGAGCGCTCGATCAAGCACCAAGAGCCAGCTGCCGGCGACAACTGACGACAATCCCGGCGCCGCCGCCAAGGTGCTGTCGCAGATCCTCGAACGCGGCACCCGAGTGCAGGGGCCCGCGATCAAGGCCTACGTCGATCGCCTGCGTCAGCACAACACGGACGCGACACCTGCCGACATCGCCAAGAAGCTGGAAAAGCACTACCTGGCTGCCGTGATGGCCAGCGGCGCCGCGGTCGGCTCCGCCGCCGCGTTTCCGGGAATCGGCACGCTGGCGGCACTCTCGGCGGTCGCCGGTGAGACGGTTGTATTCCTTGAGGCGACGGCCGTGTACGTGCTTGCGGTCGCGGAGGTCTACGGCATTCCGGCCGATCACCGCGAGCGCCGCCGCGCCCTGGTGCTTGCCGTCTTGGTGGGCGACGAAAGCAAGCACGCAGTCGCCGACCTGCTCGGGCCGAGCCGCACCAGCGGTGGGTGGCTGTCCGACGGTGCGGCAACGCTGCCGCTGCCTGCGGTGTCCCAGCTGAACTCGCGGCTGCTGCGGTACTTCGTCAAGCGGTACACGCTCAAGCGCGGCGCGATCGCGTTCGGCAAGTTGTTGCCAGTCGGCATTGGCGCCGTCGTCGGCGGCATGGGAAACCGGCTGATGGGCAAGAAGATCGTCGCCAACGCTCGCAAGGCGTTCGGCAACCCGCCGCCGCGGTGGCCCTCATCGCTGCACGTGCTGCCCGGCCCTGGCGAGCGATGAGGATAACTGCCGTTCGCATGGTTTGGCCGACGGCCGAAGCGTTAGCCTTTAGGCGGCGGAATCGCGGGTGACCGCGGACCGCGGGAATATGGGTGGCGAGCGTCTACCAAACCGCTTGCCTGAAGCGAAGGAATCGAGGCGAGTAGCTGCCGTGAACTCACCATCACCATTCGGACAGAACGAGTGGTTGGTCGAGGAGATGTATCGCAAGTTTCGCGAGGATCCCTCGTCGGTAGACCCGAGTTGGCATGAATTCTTAGTCGACTACTCGCCCGAGCCAACCACCGAAGCGCAGACCACGACCACCACCACCACAGGCAATGGGCAACCGGCCCAAGCGCCCGCACCGACCGCACCGCCGGAGCCGGCGCCCGCCCCCGCACCAAAGGCCGCTGCGGCCAACGTCGTCGCCGCTCCCGCCAAGGCGCCGGAACCGGAGAAACCTGCGGCCAAGCCGAAGGCACCCGCGGGCCCGGCGCCCGCCGAAGGCGACGAGGTACAGATACTGCGTGGCGCAGCGGCCGCCGTGGTGAAGAACATGTCCTCTTCGCTCGAGGTGCCGACCGCGACCAGCGTGCGGGCCATACCGGCGAAGCTGATGATCGACAACCGGATCGTCATCAACAACCACCTCAAGCGCACCCGCGGCGGCAAGATCTCGTTCACGCACCTGATCGGCTATGCACTGGTGCAGGCGGTCAAGAAGTTCCCGAACATGAACCGCCATTTCGCCGAAGTGGACGGCAAGCCGAACGCGGTCACCCCACCACACGTCAACCTCGGACTCGCCATCGACCTACAGGGCAAGGACGGCAACCGTCAGCTGGTGGTCGCCGCCATCAAGGGTTGCGAGACCATGCGCTTCGGCCAGTTCATCGCCGCCTACGAGGACATTGTGCGGCGTGCCCGCGACGGCAAGCTGACCGCCGAAGACTTTGCGGGCGTGACGATTTCGCTCACGAACCCTGGCACGATCGGAACGGTGCACTCGGTGCCGCGGCTGATGCGCGGTCAGGGTGCGATCATCGGCGTCGGCGCAATGGAGTACCCGGCCGAGTTCCAGGGCGCCAGTGAGGAACGCATCTCCGAGTTGGGCGTCGGCAAGCTGGTCACGTTCACATCCACCTACGACCATCGGATCATCCAGGGCGCGGAGTCCGGCGACTTCCTGCGCACGATCCACGAATTGCTGCTGTCCGACGACTTTTTCGACGAGATCTTCCGCGAACTGGGCATCCCGTACGAGCCTGTGCGCTGGCGCACCGACAACCCCGACTCGATCGAGGACAAGAACGGCCGCGTCCTCGAGCTGATCGCGGCGTACCGCAACCGCGGCCACCTGATGGCCGACATCGACCCGCTGCGGCTGGACAAGACCCGCTTCCGCAGCCACCCCGACCTCGATGTGAACTCGCACGGCCTGACGCTGTGGGACCTGGACCGCGAGTTCAAGGTCAACGGCTTCGCCGGCGCAGAGCACAAGAAGCTGCGCGACGTGCTGGGTCTGCTGCGCGACGCGTACTGCCGCCACGTCGGCGTCGAATACACGCACATCCTCGAGCCCGAGCAGCAGAAGTGGCTGCAGGAGCGGATCGAGGTCAAACACGACAAGCCGACCGTCGCACAGCAGAAGTACATTCTGTCCAAGATGAATGCGGCAGAGGCATTCGAGACGTTCCTGCAGACGAAATATGTTGGGCAGAAACGATTCTCGCTCGAAGGTGCGGAGACCGTCATTCCGATGATGGACGCGGCGATCGACCAGGCCGCCGAGCACGCGCTCGACGAGGTCGTGATCGGCATGCCCCACCGCGGACGGCTCAACGTGCTGGCCAACATCGTCGGCAAGCCGTACTCACAGATCTTCAGCGAGTTCGAGGGCAACTTGAACCCGTCCCAGGCGCACGGCTCCGGCGACGTCAAGTATCACCTGGGCGCCACCGGTAACTACATCCAGATGTTCGGCGACAACGACATTCAGGTGTCGCTGGTCGCCAACCCGTCGCATCTGGAGGCCGTCGACCCGGTGCTCGAGGGCCTGGTGCGCGCGAAGCAGGACCTGCT
>Ga0157375_10000524_pt1 | contig 34502 bp, 31 predicted proteins | sample M35metaG_FD_115311 | JGI IMG/M metagenome (GOLD analysis project Ga0157375, IMG submission 115311) | Miscanthus rhizosphere microbial communities from Kellogg Biological Station, Michigan, USA - M3-5 metaG | ecosystem: Host-associated > Plants > Roots > Rhizosphere > Soil | place: USA: Michigan... | reverse complement strand
TTTGTGCCTTCATCCTCTTCCCATCTAAAACGTACGAAACCTTCAGGCTTATACCTAATCAGAGTTGCCTTCTCAGCAGGACCTCCTCCCCAGCTGAAAAAAAAGTCATCACCTTTCTCTGTCACATCATCCGCAAACCATTCAGATAATCCTTCCGCAGTTGCCAAATATTCATATAAAATCTCTGACAGACAGTGCATTGGAAATTCGTAATGGACTTTATGTTTCGCCATATAATCTTTGTTTTTATCGTTCCGCAATATATAAATTAATTTTTTTATTACACAAAAATGTGTTTACTTTTTTATACGATATGCATGATATTTATCACAGTATTTTAAATAATTGTTTAACTCGGTTTTTAAATAAATTTCAGCCTTAAATTCAAAAAAAATCTCTTCCGTTTTAGAAGAGATTTGTATTTAATTTTCGTTTAAAACATCAATAATAATCTGACAGCCTTCGCGGATTTCGTCTTCCGAAAGTGTCAATGGCGGAGAGATCCTAAGATATTCATTTCTATACAATTGCCAGAAAACGATCAGCCCTTTTTCCATGCATTTTTTAGCAACCTGTAAAGTATATTCCGGTGAGCCAAGATTCACAGCCAACATCAAACCTTTCCCGTTAATATTTTGAATTTTAGGATGAACCAGCAATTCTCTGAACAGTTTTTCCTTTTTGTCGACTTCATTCATCAAACCGCTTTCCAGAACTTCTTTTAAAGTAGCATAACTCGCTGCCGCAATCAGAGGATTCCCTCCAAAAGTCGTGATATGGCCCAATTTTGGTGAGTGTGACAATGACTCCATTATTTCCCTGGAACTCATGAATGCACCAACGGGAGCTCCGCCGCCCATTCCTTTTCCCATCACCAGAATATCAGGAACAATCCCGTAATGTTCAAAAGAGAATAATTTTCCGGTTCTTCCGAATCCCGGTTGAATTTCATCTAAAATCAAAAGCGCTCCGACTTCTTCGCATCGCCTTTTTAATTTAATCAAATAATCACCATTCGGGATCAAAAAACCAGCCGCTCCCTGAATGGTTTCCAAGATTACACAAGCCGTTTTTTCCGTGATTTTATCGAAATCTTTTTCATTATTGAATTCAATAAACGAAACCATCGGCAACAACGGACGAAATTCTCTTTTGTGCGTTTCATTTCCTGAAACACTCAGTGCGCCATGTGTATTTCCGTGATATGAATTTTTGAAAGAGACGATTTCTTCTCTTCCTGTATATCTTTTGGCTAATTTTAAACTTCCGTCAATGGCTTCTGCTCCACTATTTACCAAATAAGTAATTTCTAAAGGATCAGGGGTTGCTTCAGCTAATAATTTACACAAAGCCACAGGCTTTTCCTGAGCATATTCGCCATAAACCATTACATGAAGATATTTTTCTGCCTGTTCTTTGATCGCATCCACAATTTTCGGATGAGAGTGTCCTAATGTATTGGCAGAAACTCCTGCCACGAAATCAAGATATTTCCTTCCGTCTTTTCCGTAAATATAGCTTCCTGCTGCCTTTTCAACTTCAAAACCTGCTGCAAATTTTGTGGTTTGAGCCTGATATGTAAAAAAATCTTTTTGCATTTCCATTATCTTGAAAAATTTCAGCAAAACTAAAAAACATTCGTCAAACGCGGAAATTATCGTGATAGAATTAAAAAATCACCCTCAATTGATCATCGAGGGTGATACACCAAATCACAAAATATATATAAATTTTTCACTGTGTTTTATAGGACTTTTTCTATCGTTACATAACTGTTATTGGTTACTGTGTAAGATGTAGTTCCTCCAATTTCCGAGATCGCTTCCAATGTAATATACTGACCCTGAATCGCATAAACAGAAAAATCTAAACTTATTTTTCTATTGGTACCGTCATAATTCACTGTATTTTCAAGCAACTGAAACCTTTGGACATCATTTATAAACAGACCCGCTCCAAGTCTGTTACTGAAAGATCCGGCGGGACCTGTGAAATTTAAGTTTAAATTAATTCTATACAAACCCGTCTGGCGGACATATAATCTGTTGAGATTAGCTCCGGAAGTGGCAATATTTGTTTTAAACTTTAAAGGATCCGCTAAAAAATTAGGCTTATCAATCAGTGAATTAATCGGCAATAATACAGATCCTGAAGTTGTAGATACAGCATTCACCCTGAATCTTGAAATATTATCAGATTCTACCTCGAAAGCTTTGCTCCAGACCAAACCGTCAAAAACCATTGCCTGACCTGTACTTTTTACAAATAATAGCAAACCTCTCAATGCTTCAATTCTTGTGGAAGGTGCATTGATTCCCGTATACGGAAGATCTGTATCGGTGTTTACGGCCGGCAGACCAAAACCTTTGATTCCCGCTGCTTCACTGGTATTTGTCATATACATCATCACCTGATCATTCCCGCTGGCGTTGGAGTCAGGATTAGGGATGTTTGTAAAATTCACCTGCGCATAGCAAATGCTCATCACAAACAAAAAAGAGAAATACATATATTTTTTCATCATTAATAAGCTTTAATTAAACGTGCAGCGATGTAAGAATTGGCAGAATTCGTATCTGTTCCATAAGCAGCCAAGGCACCTCCCGAAACAGCATTAGAACTAATCTCCGGAACCACTCTTAATTCTGCTCCGGCTGGCAAGGAAATTGTCTGTGCAAAACTTGAAGTTTTATTTCCCTGAGTATCTATTACAAAAACAATAGAATAATTTGTTTTTGAAACCACCGTCTCCCAATTTGAAGATGGAGTGTATCTCACCTGTAATGTTAATTTAAACTCTGTAATTCCTGCCTGAAAACCTAGACTTCCTCCTGTAAAACCCAAAGCAACACCTACATCATAAACCCCTGATTGTTTTACAGTTACACTACCTGTATTTTTTAATGTTAAATTATCTACCAAAACCTGACTTCTGTTATCCGCCGCCAAATACGTCGGTGTACCGCCTGCAAAACAAAATCCGATCCCGAAAGATATACAAGGAATTGTAACTCCCGAAGAAACACCTAACCTGGAAACTTTCGGTTGAAAGATTCCCTGAATCTGTCGTGAAGGATTCCAGGAATAGCCATCATACTTATAATATTGGTCATCAGTTTTATTATAGATAAATCCGCCGACAAGATTAGCATAATCATCAAAAACGTCGGGTGCAGAAGCATTATATCTGGGAAACAAAGTGTGTGTATTAGCGTAAGGAAGTATTACACCTCTAATTCCGTCGTTTATTTTCAAAATATTTTTCAAGCTGCTGACATTACTCCCAATTGTCACCTGTCCGTAGAAACAATATTGAATAAACAACATTGTCATAAGTAAAGTTTTTTTCATCTTATTACATTTACATGTTTATTTTTTCAATAATTATTTCTGATATGGCATTTCCCGTTCTATCCATTGAGAAGAACATATCATTTCCTCCTAAAATTCCCGTACAGATGCCCGTTCCTATATTCTGGCTTCCTGCAAGCGTTAATCTTAATTTATCTCCCGCGTTGAAAACTCCAACATAAGTAAATGACAATGCCTGTCCGACATCTATAGAACCGGGAGCCAACGTACTTACAGATAACGCTCCTGAAGTAGAACTACTTGCCGTATTATTAATCGGTCTCCAAGTGGTATCGGCGGTTGTACTCAGCTCAAGATTAAGCTTTGACTGAAGATTGATGATTACCCCTAAACACAGAGGCGTGCTGATGTCAATAGCTCCACTTTTAAAGGAAACTTTATACAGACCTCTTGTATTAATATTAATAACATTGCTGGTCGCCGCAGCCAGTGAAACATTTGAAGAAATATCATTAAAACTGGGACTGCTGCTTGTGAAATTAATATTTTCCGCAGTACAGGTTTTTGTGGTAAATCCACAGGCAAACCCGCAGGTTCCGCAATTTGAAGTAACAGTTCCGGTTCGTACAAAACGAGCCATTTTAATACTCTTCATTGCACTTACAATCGGATCGGAAATTTTCCAGGTTGTACCGTCATTCTGAACAATACTTCCTGTTTCTCTGTTGTAAATAATAGATCCCTGAGTTCCATTTCCTGTTGTACCCATAGCTGAAGCCGGTAAAAGAGAAGCTAAATTTGTTCTGGGTAAACGAGCAGTGAAGTTATCCTGCTTAACATGCAATAGTGTTCTTGAATCAGGATTAAAAGAAGGTTCTTTTGAAATCCCAACTTGTGCGTTGATCTCAAATCCTAAGATCATTAAAGTCAGAAAAATAATTCTAGTTTTCATCGGTCTAGTTTTTTTTTATCACGTATTCTTGATATGCTAAATATATAAAATATTACAAATCAAAATGAATATTCAATAAGAAAATAATAATTTTATTGAAAATATCATAAATCAATAAAACGTGAGATAAAAAAAGAACAACAAAAACAACTTTCTACTGTAGATCTTACATTCACACATTGTGGAATAAAATGTTAAAAAAATTAACATTAGAAATCTATTAAAAACCTGTTTTTAGAACAATTTCCATTCAAAATACTTAAAAACAAGTCACCGTTTTCCTCCTTGAAAACGGTGACTTATGATTTTATCTAAAAAATAACTCTAATTTTTTGATGTTATTTTCTGGTTCGTTTTGGTTTTTTAGCTTCTTCTTTAGCCTTTTCTTTTTCAACAGCTTCCTGTGCCTGATTATAAAGAGTGTCATCAGACTCGTATTTTATTTCTTCATAATTAGGTGTATCAACAAGAATATCCTGCCATTTCCTTATTCGGTCTGTTGTATTCCAGTTAAAATCAGGGAATTTCCTTTTGGAAGGTTCAATTTTACTCATCGGATACGTATCTGAATTAGCACCGATATTACACGAAACAATTTGTAAAGCCTTTTCCTCAAAAATAGCATCAATAATACCGCAAGATGTCAAAGAAATACCAATTCTTTCGTTTTGCTTGGTTTTTTCATTAAAATCATCTGCATAGCTTATCGATTGGGCATTTCCAATTACTTTGGCTTCTTTAATATCATTTTTTTCATAATAAACGGTCATCAGCTTTCCTTTCACCTGATTGAATTCGTCTTTCAGCGTTAAAGAATCAACCTTACTGATAGCAAAGGCATTTCCGATCACTTTTAATGAATCGATATTTTCGTTTTCAGTATTAAAATAAGCTTCAATTTTATCACCTGTAACCTGTTTTTCACCACTCCAAAGAATGGGTTTGGTGAACATATGCATTACGCCGTCCGTCTCATTAAAAGCAATAGAATCGGCTCTTCCCTGCGCGTTTGATTTATAAAATCTTCCTTTTTTGAAAGCACGCAGAAAACTTTTCTTTACTTTTATATCTAAAGCATCGGGCTTTTGATAAGAAATAATTTTCTCTGCCGCAAAATACATTGAATCTTTTTCAAAAGCTTTCACTGCATACGGATTTTTAGTCATCATCGCAGAATCTTTCTTTTCAAAAATCTCTCCGTAACCGCCTTTTATCCATCTCTTCTCATTCGGGTCATCCAGCGTTACATTGCCTGTAGCCGTACCAAAACCAGTGATCTGATTGTAATACATATCATCTCCCGTCAGAATTTTATCATTATAAAAAATCTTAGAATTTTTATTCAGGTAAACTTCTTTGGAATTCATTTTATAGGTTCCTCTTTCTGTATAAACACGATTTTTAGGATTATCGCGTCTCGTAATTGTAGTCGGACCGAAGAATTCTGCAACTTTCGTATTTTGATTTTGCTTGATATTGATCCCTTCTACGATATAGTCGGGATTATCAATTTTCACATTTCCCAGAAAATCAATCATTTTTGTATCCAGAAAATAAGTTGCAGACTTTGTGTACATTGTACTCTGACCATCGGTAATGGTTCCCCCCGTATTAAAATAAGCCTGATTGGAAAGCCTGTCGTAATACAAAATATCTGTTCGGATTGTCTGTTTCGGATCGGTAAGGACAACATTTTTTCGGGCAACTCCTTTTTGGGTATTGGCGTCGTATTCCATTTCTTCGGCTGTGATTACTGAGCCATCAACATTCTGAAGTCGCACGTTGCCAATTGCTTTTACGAAATTTTCTTCCTCATACAGAATAATTCTATCTGCAGTAAGAATAGATCCCTGATGTTCAACTCTTACATTGCCGACAAGGAATCTGTTACCGTCATACTGCTCAGGATCTTTTTTAATTTCATCTGCATTGAGAATCTTCACCCTGTCACCAGGATTTACTTGCTGAGGTTGATTTTTTACAGGAGTCTGCAAATAGGGATCCCTCTGCACAGGCTTCTGTTTGTCCTGCGCAAAAGTAATCGTAGAAATAAAAACTAACAGAAAAAGTATCAGTCTCATTGATTAATCATTCTTAGTGCCATAAAAATACAGCGAATGAGAATCAATTTTTACGCCAAAAGCATCTTCAATAGCTTCTTTAATCCCTTGAATTCTTGGATCACAAAATTCAATGATTTCTTCAATCTCTTTATCCGAGTCTTTTTTGTAGATCACCAAATGGTCATGCTGCTTGTCAAAATAAGACTTTTCGTAAGACGAAGATGTCAAAGTTTTCTCCCCAAACTGATGCTTACGGATCAATCCTGCATCAAGGAAAATCTCAATCGTATTATAGATTGTAGCTTTAGAAACATGATATTTCTTTTGCATCATCAGAAGATACAAATCATCTACATTAAAGTGATGATCCATATTATAAATCTCTTCTAATATCGTATATCTTTCAGGCGTGTTTCTGAAACCTTTCTCTAACAAGTAGTTTCTTAAAACATCTTTGATTAAAGTAATATTTTTTTCTTTTTGTAAAGTATCCATCAAAAAAATTATCTACAAATTTATCGATTTTTATTTAAATAAATATTAGACTTCTTAGTTAAAGGATATTAACTATTGTGGCGTAAAAATTCAGCCTGCTCAATTTTATGATCATAAACGGTAAGCTCCGTAATCGGTGCAGACTCCACTACCACGTTGTGTGAAGTGACTCCCCATGATTTGAAATCATCACTTCCGATGTACTTCACAAAGTTGTAAATATTCAACGTAATCTTCTGTTTAACAGTTAAAAGTATATCGTTGATATAGGTGTTATCAATAACCACATATTTCAGATCCGGCGGAATATTGTGAGCTCTCAAAGACGGGTGGCTGCTTTTTGAAGGAATCGTTCCATCTGCCATCAGGTCTTTTAAAACCATATGAAAATAATCATTAATTCTACGGTCAACTTTAAATCCTAAAAGGAAGTTGATCTTGTAAACCGTTCCCGGTAAAATTTCATCTACTGTATATTTAAAAGTAAACGGATCTTCCTGATTGACAATACTTAATATAAAATAATGATCTGCTCTTTTCGGTTGTTTTTTGATAATAGAATAAATAATTTTTGATTCTACTTCATCATTTCTTTTTGCTCTGCTTAAATAAGCAAGGTTGGTGGCGTATTTAGGAATTGTTTCATCCAGCTTCATGTCTTTAATAATTGAAACATAGCTGTCGATCTTAACAAAATTGATGAATTTAGTTTTAATTAATCTTCCGTTATACCATGCATACATACAAACTCCGATGAATCCTCCCAAGACTACTGTAATCCAACCTCCTTCAAAGAATTTAATAATGTTTGCACTGAAGAAACCTAATTCTATAGACATATACACTAAAGCAAAAACAAGGATAAGACCTTTGTTAACTCTGTGTTTTAGAAGCCAGAACATTAATAAAATGGTAGTCATTAGCATAGTCACGGTAATTGAAAGCCCATATGCGGCTTCCATTTTCCCCGATTCTCTAAAGTGTAAAACTACGATGATACATAAAATCAGAAGTCCCCAATTAATTCTAGGAATATACATTTGCCCTTTAACTCCTGAAGGATAATCAATTTTTTGATTAGGCCACAAGTTAAGAGACATGGCTTCTGAGAAGATTGTAAAAGATCCTGTAATCAATGCCTGGCTCGCAATAATTGCAGCTGCAGTTGCCAAAATTACTCCAGGTAAAATCATCCACTCCTCCATAATCCCGAAAAATGGATTTATCTGCGAAAATCCAGCTTTCCCATAATTAGCTAAAACCCAAGCACCTTGCCCAAGGTAATTTAAAATCAACATTATTTTAACAAAAACCCAGCTCACTCTGATATTTTTTGCACCGCAATGTCCTAAGTCCGAATAAAGAGCTTCTGCTCCCGTCGTACAAAGGAAAACAGCACCTAAAATAACAATCGCACTTGGAGAATTAACAATAAGCTTGTAAGCGTAATATGGATTGAAAGATCTTAAAATTTCAAAATTTTCACTCAAATGCATCACACCCAAACCACCTAAAACCAAAAACCAAACGACCATTACAGGACCGAAAAACTTTCCGATAAAGCTGGTTCCAAATTGCTGTACCACGAAAATGACAATCAAAATCCCGATGGTAATAGGAACAACAGGCGTATGAGGATTATAAATTTCAAGACCTTCAATAGCTGACATTACCGTAAGCGACGGCGTTATTACTCCATCTGCGATCAAAGCTGCCGCTCCTACGATAGCGATAAGATATAGCCAGCCTTTTTTAAGATTTTTAACTAAAGAAAATAAGGCAAGAATACCTCCCTCTCCCTTGTTGTCTGCCCGCAAAGCAATGATCACATATTTAATCGTGGTCTGAAGCGTAAGCGTCCAAATAATACAAGAAAGAGCTCCTTCTATATATTCGTTAAAAGGCATTGTACTCCCCGTACCTCGCGCGCTTACAATTGCTTTCATTACGTAAAGCGGTGATGTTCCGATATCTCCGAAAACAATTCCCAGAGATACTAAAACTCCAATAAAAGAAAGTTTTTTTATGTCAAAAAGATGACCACCTTCTGTAACATCTGCCATATCAGCTTATTTATTTTAAACGCGCAAATTTATAGTAAATTTACGACGCCAAGAATTATTCTTCATGAATATAATAAATGAAAAAACTTCCTTTCGGAAGTTTTTCTCTATAATCATTTAATTATTTAACGTACATCGCTTTTTTGATTTCCTCTTTCACTTTTTCAAGTTTAGGGAACCATTCTGCAAATAAAGCAGCAGAGTAAGGCGCAGGCGCATCAGGAGTAGTAATTCTCTTGATAGGAGCATCCAGATAGTCGAATGCTTTTTGCTGTACCATATAAGTAATCTCTGAAGAAACCGAAGCAAACGGCCAAGCTTCTTCCAAAATAACCAATCTGTTTGTTTTCTTAACAGACGCCAAAACCGTATCAAAATCCAAAGGACGAACCGTTCTAAGGTCAATAACTTCCACAGAAATACCTTCTTTAGCCATATCTTCTGCAGCCTGAATAGCCAATTTCATGATTTTTCCGAAAGAAACCAACGTTACATCAGTCCCTTCTCTCTTGATATCTGCTTTTCCGATCGGTAAATAGTACTCTTCCTCAGGAATTTCCATTTTATCACCATACATCTGCTCAGATTCCATGAAGATTACAGGATCGTTATCCTGAATCGCAGTTTTTAATAATCCTTTCGCATCGTATGGATTTGAAGGAACTACAACTTTAAGTCCCGGAACGTTGGCAAACCAGTTTTCAAAAGCCTGAGAGTGTGTTGCACCCAACTGACCTGCCGAAGCAGTAGGACCTCTGAAAACGATCGGACAGTTCCACTGACCACCACTCATCTGACGGATTTTTGCAGCGTTATTAATAATTTGATCAATTCCTACCAATGAGAAATTGAATGTCATATATTCTACAATTGGTCTGTTACCATTCATCGCAGCTCCTACAGCAATACCTGTAAAACCAAGCTCAGCAATTGGTGTATCGATTACTCTCTTAGGACCAAATTCATCCAGCATTCCTTTTGAAGCCTTATATGCACCATTGTATTCTGCAACTTCCTCCCCCATTAAAAAGATGGATTCGTCTTTACGCATTTCCTCGCTCATTGCCTGTGCAATTACCTCACGAAAAGTATATTCTGCCATATTTATTTGAAAAATTTAGAGTACAAAAATAGTGTTTTTTTATTATACACATAACAAAAACGACATCTCATTTTAAATGAAATGCCGTTTATTAATTTTATGTAAACTTTGCTTAATTTGCTTTCTGCCAAGTTTGCGTCCTTCCGATTAAAGATAGACCGATGTATCCTCTTACGTTCAGCTGATCACCGCTTCTTGTGATGGTACATTTATAAGTTTTTCCTGTTTTAGGGTCTGTGATTGTACCTCCGGTGAACTCATCACCGTCTTTTTTCAGACCTCTGATGATTTCCATCCCTAAAATTGGCTTGTTTTTTCTGTCATCTTTACAGTCAACACAATTAGGATTTGCAGGTTTTATCAATAGTTGAGATATTTTACCGTAATATTTCCCGTCTGTCTTTTTATAAATTTCTACGATAGATTTTGCCTGTTTTGTTTCATCATCTATGGTTTTCCATTTTCCTTCGATTTGTGCAAATGACAATACGCCAAATAAGGAAAGAACGAATGTTAATAATAATTTTTTCATATTTCTTATAGTTTTAATTCCGATAAAAGATTTTTGTTATCTATTTATTGCTAAAAATATAAATTAATTTTAAACAAACAAAAACTTTTATTATCCTAGGCATATATAACAATAGATGTACCAAGTTTTAAAACTAAACATTCATTAAACTTATTCTACAATCTGAATCAGAGACATCTTCTCATATTGCTCAGAACGTGTTTTAGGATTCAGGAATTTTAAAGACAATCTTGTTATACCAAAATGATTTTCCTGATCTATAACTTTATAATTTCTTCCCAAATCTTTCAGCTGCTCGTCATAAATCACGAGATAATCACCTTTTTTCAAAGTGTTTCCTTCCACTCGCGGTGTATTTCTCTTGGTATAAAAGTCAAAAGCCCAAGGTTCGTAACCTTTTAACATGAAAATTTTATCTTTTTCAATATTATTCTTATTCACATATTCCGCTAATCTCAAACTCCCCTGATATTGGGTAAGGACGGGATAAAATTGGGTATTAAGGAAAATATTTACACCAACAGCAAAGACAAGCGAAACAAAAACATATTTTTTAAAAATATTTTCTTTGGTAAAAATTTTAATGATCAAATACATAAAAATTAAAATTGTCAAAATATACATGACAACATTCGGAACTCCGGAAAAAAAGTAAGTCAGCAAACCAACCCCCAACATCGTTCCAAAAACCACCACCATTTGAATTATATATAAAACCTTGATTTTTTTAACCGAATTCTTTTTAAATAACTCAAACAAATAGGCCGCTGTCAAAACCGCCAAAACCGCAATTAAACCGTTCAAATAATGTGGAAGCTTAAATTTCGAAGCCGAAAAAACAATCATTACGAGCCAGAAACCTCCCAACGTCAAAAATTCAGCACCATTAATTTTCCTGAATCTGTTTTTAATGAAAAATGCAGTTTTCTCAAAAACTCCAAAATAAAAAGCCAGAGAAAATGGTAAAAATGCCCACAACAACGTATGAAAAAAGAAAAAATAATCCGGGCTTGTTTCCTCAAAACCACTCGCTGTTAATCTGTTGACACTTTGATTAAATAAAATAAACTGTATTCCTTCTTCACCAAACTGATGATAATAAGCATACAAAATCGGTAAAATTCCAATCGCAAAACTTATCGCTGCGATAATTATTTTAAAATTAAAAAACTTCTTCCACTCCCTTGAATACAGCAAATAGGCGAAAATACAAAACCCGATAATCACAATCGCCATCAAACCTTTTGAAGAAAAAGCCAAGGCAGTTCCTAATCCGGCAAAAATAACGCTCGGAATACTTTGAGTTTTAATAAATTTCACAAACTGCCATACCGCAAAAATGATAAATCCTGTTAAAACAGCATCCGTTCTCACATCATGAGCCGAAAGAATAATCGTTTGCGCCGAAAGAAAGATCAGCGAAGCAACGTAGCTTGTATTTGAATTATTATACAGTAAATCCGTTAGTTTTTTTGTTGAAAAAGCACCTAAAGCCAGACACAGCAACGCCGGAATTCTATAAGCAATATGATTGATCCCGAAGGCTTTCATGGATAAGGCAGCCAGCCAAAAATGCATATGCGGCTTATCCAGATACGGGTTTTCACCTTTAAAAATATTCAGAAAATCATTGTTCAGAGCCATCCTCATCGCCATCGATGCATGCTGTGCTGAATCATTTTCCATAAGTGGAATAAACAAGCCTGAAATATAAACTATTGAGAAACCGATATATAACAATAATATTTGGCTTGGTGACAGCAGTTGATTTTCATTCATAAGAAGATGGTTTTTTTAGTATTTTTGCAATAGCATTTACAATGCAAATTTAATAAATCAATACAAACTTAATGGATCATAATAAATTTTACTCTTTGGTCATCCCAATGTATAATGAAGAAGGCAATGCCGGAATTCTTATAGATCGTATCAAAGACGCCATGAATGGCTATAAATACGAGCTTATCTTAATCGATGACAATTCAAAAGACGGAACAGTAAAAGAAATTAATGAAAAGAATGATCCAAGCGTAGTTTTAATTCAACTGAAGAAAAATTACGGGCAGAGTTCGGCTATGATGGCGGGTTTTGATTATGCAACGGGAGATTATATCATTACACTGGATGGCGATTTGCAAAACGATCCGAGTGATATTCCGGCGATGGTCAATCTTTTGGAAAGTGGTGATTATGATCTGGTTGTAGGAAAACGTCAGAAAAGAAAAGACTCTTCCGTGAGAACAATTCCTTCCAGAATTGCGAATTTTATTATTAAAAGAACAACAAAGCTTAATATTTCAGATCAGGGTTGCGCCTTGAAAGTTTTCACTCAGGATACCGCAAAAGATCTGAATTTATATGGTGAAAATCACCGTTTCATCAGTTTAATGGCGCATTTGAACGGTGCAAGAATCACAGAAATGCCCGTAAAACATCATGCAAGACAGTTCGGAGTTTCGAAATACGGGATGAACAGAACTTTTAAAGTAATTAATGACTTACTTTTGGTTTTATTCAATCAAAAATATCTTTCAAAACCGATTTATCTTTTCGGAAATATTGGTTTGGCAGCTTTTGTTCTAGGAATGTTGATCAATGCTTACCTTTTGGTCGTAAAATTGATGGGACATGACATTGGCGGAAGACCGCTATTGATTTTAGGCGTACTTTTGGCTTTTATCGGAATACAGTTTTTCACGACAGGAATTATCATCGATATGTTGATGAAAACCTATTACGAATCACAAAGCAAACGACCTTTCAATATCAGAAAAATTACAAATTTTGGAGAAAACAAAGCTTAAAAAACTTCTTCTCAATGCGGTAAAAATCCTTATCAGCATTGCATTGCTGTATTTTGTGTTCAAAAAAATACCGTTTCGTGATGTTGCCAGACTTTGGTCTGCGATTAATGTTTTTTATGTCCTTCTTGCAGCTGTTTTCTTTTTAGGATCACAGGTTTTATCGACAAAAAGGCTTGAAATCTATTTACATTCAAATGATTTTAATCTGGATTTCAGAAGTAATTTAGAACTTTATTTTTTGGGAATGTTCTACAACTTTTTCATTCCCGGAGGAATTGGCGGTGATGCTTACAAAGTCTATATTTTAAATAAAAAATTCGGTTGGAGCGCAAAAAAAATCACTTCTTCCCTTTTCAATGACCGATTGAGCGGACTTTTGGCGATTTGCGTTCTAAGTCTCGCTTTTTCAGCATTTTTATTTGGAAATCAGTGGATTATTTTAATCATTGCTTTAATTATAATCGGAATCGCTTTTACCTTTTTAATTACAAAAAAGTTTTTTTCAACTTATAAAGATATTTTCTTCAAAACCTTTTCAATGTCAGTATTAATTCAGCTTTTACAGGTTATTTGCTTTATTTTAATCATGAAAAGCTTGGAATTAAATGATAATTTTACGATTTACACCGTCACTTTTCTGGGAAGCTCTGTTTTAAGTTTAGTATCTTTCGCGGGAATTGGTGTGAGGGAAATGCTTTTTCTTCAGGCTTCAAAATATTTTAATTTTGATCCTTCAGTTTCAGTTTCGGCATCGTTACTTTTTACGGTAATTACTGCATTTTTTTCCTTTTTTGGAATTATATTTCAATTAAGAAAGTTAAATTTAAAACTTACAGAAAAATAACATGAATTTTATAAAAAACAATCTGGCAAATTTGATTACTCTGGGAAACTTATTTTCAGGATGTGTCGGTGCGGTTCATCTTCTTTTGGGAGATTATGAAACAACTGCGATTTGTATTATCCTTTCTTTGGTTTTGGATTTTTTTGACGGATTTGTTGCGCGTGCGTTAAAGGCAAATTCTAACTTGGGTGTTCAGCTGGATTCCCTTGCAGATATGGTGAGCTTCGGTTTTGTTCCGGGATTGACAATGTTTGTTTCATTAATGGGAGTAGATCATAACAATCCGCTGGAATCAATAAACTATGCCTCTTTAATAGGAAATAATTCCCACTGGCTCATATATTTAGGTTTTTTAATAACTGTTTTTTCTTGTCTCAGACTGGCGATTTTCAATTTGGATGAAGAACAGAAATATTATTTTAAAGGACTCAATACGCCAAGTAATACAATTTTGATTTTTGGATTATTTTTTGCTCACAAAGAATTAGGTGCATTTAAATTTTTATTTGAAAATGAAATTTATCTTTTAATTCTTACCGCAGTTTCATCTTGGTTATTAATCAGTCCTATTAAAATGATTGCAATGAAATTCAAGTCGATGAAATTGCAGGACAATTATCCGAAAATCGCTTTGCTGATCGGCTCCATTATTATTTTACTTATCTTTAAATCTGTCGGAATTCCGATGGTCATTATTTATTATATCTTAATTTCAATTATATTTCAAAAACAACTTAATTAGTGATGAGTTTTGAGTTATTAGTGATAAGCTAAAATTTAACTGTCGCTCTATCAGCTCATAATTCATAACTTTCAACTTATAACTTCAAGACATGAATTTAAAACTACATAAACCCCTTTGTATCTTTGACTTAGAAACTACAGGAACGAATATCGGTAAAGACAGAATCGTTGAAATCTGTATTTTAAAAGTAAATCCGGATGCGTCAAGAGAAAGCAAAACCTGGAAAGTAAACCCTGAAATGCCAATTCCGCTGGAATCGAGCCAAATTCACGGGATTTACGATGAAGACGTAAAAGATGCACCAACTTTCAGACAGATTGCTGCAAAGGTCATGGAAATGATTTCCGGGGCGGATTTAGGAGGTTTTAATTCAAACAGATTTGATGTTCCTTTATTGGCGGAAGAACTTTTGAGAGCAGAACTGGATTTTGATTTAAGTAAGTTTAAATTGGTGGATGCTCAAACGATTTTTCATAAAAAAGAGCCCAGAAATTTAGGTGCGGCTTATCAATTTTATTGCGGAAAAACATTAGAAAATGCTCACTCTGCAGAAGCTGATGTGATGGCAACTTTTGAGGTTTTGGACGCTCAGATAGGAAAATACGACGATGTTCCGAATGAAATTGCTGCGTTGAGTGAATTTACATTTCATAATAAAAATGCAGATTTGGCAGGATTTATCGGACTTAATGAAAAAATGGAACCTGTTTTCAATTTCGGAAAATATAAAGGTCAGGGTGTAAAAGCTGTTTTCCAGAAAGATCTCGGCTATTACGGATGGCTGCAAAATGCTGATTTTCCGCTTTATACAAAGAAGGTTTTTACAAAAATCCAATTAACAAGCAAATTTTAAAAAATGAGTGATTTAGTCAAATTTAAGTTTTATGAAAATTCTATTGAAGCCAATAGAGACAAACAAATTTTGGCTGAAAACGGCATCAATAGTTTCATTGCCAACGAACTGCTTATTCAGTCCGACTGGCTGCTTTCTCAGGCTGTAGGAGGAATCCAGTTGCAGGTTTTTGAAGAAGATCTTGAAAAAGCGAATCAAGTTTTAGAAGATTACAAAGAAAACGAACAATTTTCACTGGAAGTAGAACATACGATTGAAAACCCCGAGTTTGATTTTGTATGCCCGAAATGTGGATCTAATCATATTTACAGAGATGACAGTGCAACAAGCTTTTTTGGAGTTTCCATTTTAACGAGCCATAAATTTGTCTGTTATTATTGTGGAAATGAGTTTATGCATTAAGCATAGATTGAAATAAAGACTAAGACTTAGCCCCGATTGCAGCGGCATCCTTTTGTGTAGCACAGCGGAACAAAAGATATAGCGGAAAGCGGGAAATTGCTCCTTTAAAAATATAAAATAACAATTCGACGAAGTCAAATTGCTCCTTTAAAAAAAATATAAATAATTGTGAGATTGCTTCGGCGCATTCGCTTCTCGCAATGATATAAATAAAATAGTATGAAAATAATCTGCATAGGAAGAAATTACAGCGAACATGCAAAAGAATTAGGAAATGATATCCCGGAAAAGCCGGTGATCTTTATGAAGCCTGATACAGCGGTTTTGAAAGGAAATGATTTTTATATTCCTGAATTTTCAGATGATGTGCATTATGAGCTGGAAGTTGTTTTAAAGATTTCAAAAGGTGGAAAATACATCCAGAAAGAAGCTGCCAACAAACATTATGAAGAGATCGGTTTGGGAATCGATTTTACAGCAAGAGATCTTCAGAGCGAATTGAAGTCAAAAGGGCTGCCCTGGGAGCTTGCAAAAGGTTTTGACGGTTCTGCGGTTGTAGGAAATTTCTTCAAAAAAGAGGCTTATAATCTTGATTCTTTGAATTTTTCATTATTAAAAAATAAGGAAAAAGTACAGGATGGCAACACCAAAGATATGATGTTTTCGTTTGATGATATTATTGCTTTTGTTTCACAATATTTCACTTTACGAGTGGGTGACCTTATTTTCACGGGGACTCCAAAAGGTGTTGGAAAAGTAGAAGAAAATGATATTCTTGAAGGCTACCTTGAAGATAAAAAAATCATTGATATTCGAATATTATAAGTATTTAACATAGGTTTTGGCATAATTTTCTTATCTTTAAATAACAAAATTAGAGGTTATGATAAATATTGTACTGCCCGTAGATTTTGGGGATAAAACAGATCAGCTCGTAGAAGGTGCTGTAAAATTTGCGAAAGAAGTAAATGGTAAAATCTTTTTGATTCACGTTGCACCAACAGACATTGGTTTTGCGATCGGCGACATGGGATTTCAGTATTTCCCTGAGGTTGAACAAAATGAGATCAGAGAAGAACTCACCCAGCTCAATAAAATTGAACAGAGAATTCTCGCTCATGATGTACCCTGCGAACATCTCCTGAAACAGGGTCTTGCCAAAGATACTATTTTAGAATATTGTAAGCTGAAAAATGCCAACTACATCGTAATGGGTTCTCACGGCAGAAGCGGAATTTATGATGTATTTGTAGGAAGCCTAACAAAAGGACTGACGAAAGATTCTCATATTCCTGTTCTTGTGCTTCCGATTCACGACTAAGAAATAAATTTTAATCGTTACTCATAAAAAAACCGATCAAACAACAAACGTTTTGATCGGTTTTTTACTATATAACCAATTAATTAACCTTCTTTTTTATAGATCGTAGGATCGTAGTAAGGGTGTTTCCCCTCTGTTGGAGAATAGTAGTCTTTGTCTTTGTTGTTACCTAACGTTACTACTAACACATAGCACCAGTATGTAAACAGTACACAGCAAACAACAAATAAAATCCAGTTTAAAACGTTTCCAAATGTATCGTAAAAACCGAAAGACCATTTGAAAACTTTACTTAAGAATAGAAAGAAAGACGTCATTATTTTCCTTTTTTAAATTAACTTTGTACAAATTTAAAAAAAATGTTTAAATTACTTTCAAAAGAAAGCAATATTTTTTCAATTCCTGTTTATATTGGTTTTCTTCTTTTAATAGTAATAATATTTAACATACTGAATTTCAATACTTATGAAGCCATTATTGCCGGTATCATGTTCTTAGGAATTTCACTGGCTTATTTCTGTTTTCATAGTATTGCGCTTAATTATCAGACGCATTTGCCATTATTCCTTTATACTTTCTTCATTTTCGGGCTTTACCCGGGGAATCTGGACATCGGAATTGCCGTCTCATTGCTTACCAATTCTTTCCTTCTTCTTCTTTTGACAAGTACGAATGAAGACATCAGGAAAAAGTCTTATGTTTTGGTAGGAGCAATTGTTGCTTTGAATTTTATTTTTCTTCCGACAACCTGGCCGATGGCTGTTTTTGTGATCATTCACGTGGTTGCAACTTCTGAAAGAATTACTTTAAATCTCTTCAGATTTCTTCTGGGAATCATCATGATTGCATTAAGTTATTTTTCTATCATGTTTTTCCTTAATTTTACATCCTGGAATTTTGATTACTTCCCTTTTGGGAAAATGAAATTTGTGACAGATTACAACAGCCTATTTCCATTGATTCCGATCGCTTTGCTGTTGATGTATGCTGTATATGACCATTTTCAGAATTACAATAAAAAGAGCCCGATCAGCAGATATAAATATACCTTTCTGCTTGTGTTTTCGGTAGCTCAGCTGGTTACTATTATTCTTTACATGAATAAAAGTTATGAATATTTACTGCTTCTGGCATTTCCTTCAAGTATAATTTTAAGCAGAATGATGAAGTTTTTGCCTAAATACTGGATGCAGGAAGTCAGTTTATGGCTGATTATTTTTAGTTTAATTACCTTCAAAGCGGGTACTTATTTTCAATTATTTTAAAAGATTATGATTCAGATAGACGATAAATTAATTTCTGAGGATATTTTTTCCGAAGAGTTTGTTTGCAACCTTACGAAATGTAAAGGTGCATGTTGTGTGGAAGGAGATGTAGGTGCTCCCTTAGATAAGAGCGAACTGGAAGTTTTAGACAGTATTTTTGACAAAGTGAAGCCTTATCTTACCCAAGAAGGCATTAAAGCCCTGGAAGAGCAAGGAACATGGACCACCGATCCATCCGACGGAATGTATGTAACGCCAATGGTAGAAGATCGCGAGTGCGCTTACGTAACTTACGACGAAAAAGGCATCACAAAATGTGGAATCGAAAAGGCATATGAAGATGGCGCTGTAGACTGGCAAAAACCAATTTCGTGTCACCTCTACCCAATCAGAATCACAGAATATTCTACATTTACGGCCCTAAATTACGATGAATGGAAGATCTGCAGCGATGCCTGTGCTTTAGGAAAAGAATTGCAGGTTCCTGTTTATAAGTTCCTGAAAACTCCGCTTACCAGAAAATATGGTGAAGATTTTTACAACGTTCTCTGCGAAACCGCCGATGAATGGAAAAGAGAGTATGGAGCTTAGTTTGGTTGGAGAGTCTTAGAGTTGGAGAGTTTTAGAAGATCTTTGCTTCTACTTTTTAGCCCAAAGTTCTCAAAGATTTTTTCAATTAATATCAGATTACAAATAATCATTAATTCAAATGATATTATATAAAAAACCGCAGATACATCTGCGGTTTTTATTTTAATTGAAAACTGATTAGTTTGCTGCACCCGCTTTTATTACGGTCGCTTCTACTTTCGTTTCTTCCTTTTTTGCATTTTCCCAACCGTCTTCCGGCATTAGGATTGCTACAATTCTTCCTTTTGTAAGGTATTTTTTAGCAACATCCTGAAGATCTTTTACGGTAAGTGCTTTTACTTTTTCCTGATAGTTCAGGATATCGTATTTATCGGTGCCGTCCAATTGGTTTTTAGTAAGAGCATTCATCCAATACCCATTGTCTCTCAGATTGGTTTTATCGTCGTTGTATTCACCTTCTTTGTATTTATCAAGATCTTTTTGCTCAGGACCTTTGTCGATTAACTTCTGAACTTCAGTGATGGCACTTTTCGTTAATTTCTCAGCATTTTCCGGTCCGCAAGGGAAACTGATACTGAAATTATACGTTCCGTAAGGCACTTTATTCATTCCACCTCTTGCCCCACCGCCGTAGATTCCGCTTTCGTCTTCTCTTAATTTTTCAATTACTTTGATCGTAGCAACTTCGCCAAGAGCTTCTAAAGCCAAAGCATCTTTTTCACTATAAGGCGCTTCGCCACTGTAAGCGATCGATACCATACTTTTAGGATCTTTTCCTTTTTTGTACGTTTTGGTATAGTCTCCAGTCATTTGTCTGTAACCTGTATCTTTAAATGTACTTGGTTTCCCTGTTGACGGCAGACTTGCGATATATTGTAAAACCTGATCTTTAAATTTAGCTTCATCAATATTTCCTACAAAATAAAACTGGAAATTCCCTGCGTTGGCAAATTTCTCCTTATAAATATCGTAAGCTTTTTTATAATCCGTGTTTGCCCAATCCTTTTCCATAGGGATAATTCCGATGAATCTTGGGTTTTTCTGATTCATAAATTTAGCATGTTCACTTGAGAAATAGAACTGTGGATTTGAAAGCATATTATTCAACATCGCTGACTGCTTGGTCTTAAAAGCATTAAAAGAATCAGGATTGTAATTTAATCCCGTGAAATAAGCATACATCAGCTCCATTGCTGTTCCTAAATCCTTTTGATTGGTTCTTCCGGAAATTCCTTCCGTTAAAGTTCCTATTGATGGATTCACACTTACTTGTTTTCCTGCAAGATAATTGGTAAGATCAGCTTTAGAAAAACCGTTTACGCCAGCTTCTGATAAAGCCTGGAAAGCAAATTGAGTTTTATTAAAATCTGCATCCGGAATCAGAGAATTACCTCCTAAACTTCTTGATGCAAAAACAATTTCATCATCTTTGAAATCTGTCTTTTTGAATGTAACTTTTGCTCCATTGCTCAATGTCCAAGTTGTTGTTCCTAATTTAGCGTCAGTTTCAGTTTTTGTGATTTTACCTTCAGATTTGAAAGGTTTTACTAAATTTTTAATGGTTGCCTTTTCTTCGTAAGGCTTGATATCCGCCATTTTTACGCTTTCAAAAGTATTCAGAACCATCGCTTCTGTCGGCATAGCAATATTATCCTTTTTTGGACCTGTGATCACGATTACACGGCTCTCGTCTTTGACCATTTTTTTAATAACGTCATTAGTCTGAGCCAATGTTACAGAAGGCAAGAATTTCTTCGTATCATCATATTCCCAGGCGATTCCCGGCATTGGTTCCTGCTCCAGGAAATTTCTTACATATTCTTCTACCAACATATCGCTTTCTGTCTTGTCGCGGTTGTTGTAAGATCTTTCCATATTAGACATTACCTGAGATTTTGCTCTATCTAATTCTGATTGTGTAAATCCGAATTTCTTCGCTCTCTCAACCTCTGTTAAAAGAACTTTTAAAGCATTAAGCTGGTCACCTTCTTTGGTCATTGCAAACCCTTGAAAAGCTTCTTTTGTTCTCGCGTATGTTCCGCCATGATAAACCGAACCAAATGTAAAAGGAGGATTTGTTGAATTGATTAATTCTCTAAATCTGTTGTTCAACATTGTCGTTGCCAGGTTTTCTATAGTACTTTGATTGTATTGCTCAACCGTTACATCCGGTTTGTAGGCATCAGAATCTTTCATCGTAAACTGTACCACTGAATTTGTCGCATCAGGATCAGTTTCTACAGCTACCAGAGTTTCTTTATGATTTGGAAGGTCAAAAACCTTTCTTTCTCTGGGTTTTGCAGGATTTTTATATTTGCTGAAATTGTCTTTGATCTTCTTTTCAATTTCATCTACATTGATATCTCCGACTACCACAATCGCCATTAAATCCGGTCTGTACCAATCTTTATGAAACTGTCTGATCACATCTGGTTTAAAGTTTTCTAAGATATCTTTTTTTCCGATCGGAAGTCTGTTGGCATACTGAGAATTATACAACATCTTAGGTAAATACTTGTCTTCCATTCTTTTATCAGGTCCCAAGCCCAATCTTAATTCCTCCAAAACAACACCTCTTTCCTTGTTGATCTGCTCATCAGAAAGTGTAGCATTGAAGGCCCAGTCTTCCATCACTTTAAGTCCGACGTCAAGGTTTCCGGGTTTGTCTAAAGGCACAGGAAGCATGTAAACTGTTTCGTCAAAACTTGTATAAGCATTAAGATGTTGCCCGAATTTTACCCCGATTGACTGTAGAAAGTCTACCAATTTATTGTCAGGGAAATTTTTAGTACCATTGAAATTCATGTGTTCCATGAAATGGGCAAGACCTCTCTGGTTCTCATCTTCAAGAATAGATCCCGCGTTGATTGCCAGTCTGAAATCTACTTTCTTTTCAGGAAGTGTATTTTTCTTGATGTAGTACTTCATTCCGTTTGAAAGAGTACCAGTTCTCACAGAAGGATCCATCGGGATGTTTTGAGCTAGGGCATTTGCTGACATTAAAAAGATGACAGCAAATGAAGAAATGATTTTTTTCATATAATATCGGTTATTAATTTTTTTCTGGTGTTAAAATTATATATTAATCACAACGTGAGGAAATGTGTTTTCGTATATTAGTAGTTAAAATTAAGTTAAAGAGTGTTAAATATCAACTAAATAAAAAAAGCCGGGAAAACCGGCTTTATTATATTAAAAATTTGATTTTTATTTAAAATCTGCATCTGTAACCCCAGAATTTAATACAATTTTTGTTGTTTTAATAACAACTTTTTGTCCGTTTCCTTCTGCATTAATTTCCGCAGGGAATTTTATTCCGTCGACAGTCATATAACTTGAGATTGTTGCAGTTCCTTCTTTAGATTCAGATTTTGACAACAATCCTGTAGCAGCATCAAAGTAATATTTTCCTTTATCAGAAGACAATACATTATAATCTTTACCATCAATTTTCTCTACTGTCACCGTCTGGAAATTCGCAGGATCATATCCTAAAGCATCAATCGTTTTTCCTTTTTTCAATTCACCTATTTTATCAGCAGGGATGTCATTTTTCTTACCCATTTGGTCAAAATATCCTTTTTCACCGTCAAAAAGCTGCGTCATTTTCTGTCCCATTACGCTTTGCTCGGATCTGAATTTGTTGCCCATCTTTTTTGTGGTCATATTAACTTCCATACCCTGAACAGAGATTGTATTTTCTGTAACTGTAGTTTTGATAGCTTCTAATTTATCTTTTCCTCCTAAAGCACTGATATAATTATCAATAACCTCTTTAGCCGTTAATTTTGATTGCTTAGCTTCTGTTTTTGCTGTCGTAGTAGCCGTTTTCTGCTGTGCTGCCACTGAAGTGGAAAAAAGCACTGCACAGAAAAATGGAATGATGATCTTTTTCATATATAAAGTTTAAGGCGTAAATATATGAATATTGGCTGATATAAATAAATATTAGAAATCAGACCTTCAATATTAGAATTAAAATTAATACAGTCTTAAAAAAATATCGTCCATGATTTTTAATTTAATTTATGTTTAATCAACAAAAAAACCACCAATTTCTTGGTGGTTTTAGTATTTATAAAAGTCTTAATTACTTTTTAAGCTCTTCCAAAAACTCGTCATGAGAGATTGCAGTTTCTTTTTTAGTCGCTTTTTCTAAGATAACATCTTTTAACTTAGTCATAGCAACTTCAGAAGAAATTTGTCTTACCTGCTCTTGATCTTTCAACATCTCAACAGCATATTTCTGGATCTCCTCATCACCTAAGTGGTGGATTCCGTAGATAGCCAATTGATTTCTAACTAATTGCTCAGCTTGTGCCAAAACATCAGCGTAATCTAACTGGATATTGTTATCAGTCATCAATTTACCTTCGATAATCTGATATTTCAATTGAGTTTTTTCTGCTTCAAGGATTTCTCTGGCCTGAGCTTCAGACTGGATATTCTGATTAGAGAATTGTAACCATTTTACCAGGAAAGTTTCAGGAAGAGCAACCTCTTCTTTTTCAGAAACCTGCTCCAATACTTTATTCACAAAGTGAACATCAGCATTTTGCTGGAAATATTCATCTAATTCAGATTTTACTTTTTCTTTAAGCTCTTCTTCAGATTTGATGTTTCCTTCTCCGTACACTTTATCGAAAAGATCCTCATTAAGCTCAGCTAAGTTTAAAGAATAGAAATCTTTTACTTTAACCTCAACTTCGTTATGGTGTAGGTGCTCAATTTCTTCTTTGCTGAATCCTAATTCTTTAGCTAATTCTTCGTCACCAGCAAGAGTTTCTTTAGAAACTTTTACAGATCCGTCCATTTTCAATCCTTTTACCAACTTGAAAGCTTCTTTGTTTTCAGCAGTAATGGTAGCATTTTTTGGGTGGTGGTGGTGCTCTCCTTCAGCGTCATCTTCTACAACCTGAGTGATTTCTAAAGCGATGTAAGAATCTTTAGTGATTTTATCTTGAGGAACCTGCTCAGCGAAACGCTTCTGCATGTTTTCAATACTTTTGCTGATTTCTTTATCAGAAGCTTCTACTTTGTAGTGAGGAGCCTCATATTTAGCTAAATCTATCGTGAATTCAGGCTCATACCCAACTTCAAAAGCAACTTCCAACTGATCAGCATTGTAATCGAATTCGTTTACTGGCTGAGGAACAGGCTGACCAACTAATCTTAATTTGTTATCATTAACATAGCCGTTTAAAGCATCAGAAACCTGTTTGTTGATTTCTTCGAATGCAATACCTGCTTCATATTGTTTTCTAACCATACTCAAAGGCACTTTCCCTTTTCTGAAACCAGGAACTTGCGCATTTTTAGCATAATTAATCAATTGCTTTTCTACTTTTTCTTTGTAGTCAGATTTTTCCAATGTCACTGTAAGCAATGCACTTACATCATCATGGTTTTTTGCGGTAACCTTCATTATTGATTAAAATTTTAGGTTGCAAAAATATGAAAATTTTATCAAAATATCCTATTAAAGATAAATTCTTCGGCATCAAATATTTATAATTAAAAAACCACCGAAAATTTCAGTGGTTTTATATTGGATATGTTTGTCTTTTCTAGTTGGAAATATTGTAATTAGCCTGAGCGTCTGTCTCTCCACCAGACTGAGTTCCGTAAACAATTCCGTTTCCGCTCACCTGAGAGCTTTCAGAAACCGTTGCCGGCTCATGGTACAAAGTAAGAATCAACTGGCTTGTTGAAGATGCATTTTTTACCGCTTTGGTAACGACCCATTGCGTTTTTAACCCTACATGTTTTCCGTCTGCTCTTGTAGAAGATGCATCATCTGTACGCGTCAAAGCAATGTCAGAATTCGGGAAATTATAGACTAAGAAATGTTCATCTTTTGCATCTTTGATTTCCTGAGTGGCATCTTCATCTCCGTTTTTAAACTGAGCTTCCACTTCATACGTTTTTCCGTCCTGTAAAATGATAGTCTGCGTTCCTCCCGCTCCCACGCTGTAATTGTAAGTCGCCGTTGTACCTGCCGCAACATCTTTTACCTGTAAAAGAATATTGGTAAGATCCTCCTGAGGAATATCATCCTCTTCTGCCGAACCGTCTCTCTGACAAGAAACTACAGTGATTGCGATGAATAAAACAGCTAATAATTTGATTATATTTTTAGTATTGAATAGTGTGTTCATTTTTTTTGAATTTAAATTGTAAAAAATTTGTTTGTAATTGTTGAATTTTAGAAACGATATCTAACATTCAGGATGAAGTTTCTTCCCGCTTCATCCGCAAAAAATCTCAGGCGGTTAAGATAATCTCTGTACGAAACATTGAAAACATTGTTAACAATAAGTCCTGCAGAAAGATTTTTACTGATATTAATCCCAGTCTGAATATTCCAAAGTGAATAACCGCTTGGAGGAGTACTGAAATCAACAGTTTTTTGCACTTCTTCCCCGTTTTCATAAATAGGAATCGTTGCATTATGAATCGGAAATCTTTTTTGTGTTAAAAATGTCTGATTTTCAAGGGTAAAATATAAATGATTCCAGTTTTCTTTGTTGAATTGCAATGCGTTAGAGAAATTCGGAGGCATCATCAAAATTAATGGTTCGTTGTGCGTATCGTCCTGTCCGTGAACATAGCTTCCTTTTCCGATATACGTAAAACTGTCGTTTAATTTTAAATTTATATCTAAATCAATACCGTACATTTTGGCATCAATCTGTTGATATTCCCACACCGGAAACACGCCTCTGATCGTATTTTGAATTCCGGTCGGAACTTCATTGATGAAATTTTTAGTAATGAAAAAATAAGGATTCACGGAAACATTCAAACCTCCCAACACATTGAATTTTGCATCTGCCGTTAAGTTAAACTGATGTCCCTGCTCATTTTTCAAGCCCATATCTCCAATTTCGATAACCGCTGCCGAATGGTGCAGTCCGTCTGAAAATAATTCTGCCGCATTCGGAGTCCTGCCTACTTTCGCATAATTAAATTTCAGATTAAAATAGGTACTCGGATGATACTCCAGTCCTGCATTGAACGAAATATTTTCAAAGTTCAATTTAGGACGCGTCAAAACTCTGTTTTGATTGGTTCTCACATAAAATTGCGGATAAGAATCTGCATAACGTTTTTCCCAATCGCTTTTGTCGTACCATTTCGTAACGTCATAACGGTTGAAGTCATATCTCGCGCCTGCTTCCAGATTAAAATCATGAGAAATTTTATATTTAAAAATCGAATAAACTCCCGCAGAATATTTGTCATAATTCGGAATCAGACGTCTCGCCTTCGTTGCCGGATCAGAATAATTATTTTGAAAACTTGCATCAATACCTGTTTCTAAAGACCATTTTTCTCTTTCCAACAAATCATTTAGGTTAAACTGATGCGTCATCAATTCCAGATCCAAAGAAGGAATTTCATTTAATTCACCTCTTCTGATGTCATATTCCTGTCTGTGGTTGTACTGAAAACTGTACGTAGCAGAAACTTTCCCGATATTTTCAAATCTTTTAAATGCCGAAATTTTTGCAATATGATGCTCAATAACCTGTCTCGGATTATCAATATCATAGCTGAAATTCCCCGTATAAATCGGAGTTTTTAGGCTCATTGCATTATAAAAATCGTCATTATTTCCGACATGCGAACCTCTGTAAATCCCGATATTTTGGTTCGTCAGATAATAATCAAAGGAAATTCCCTGATTGTATTCATTTTTCTGAACAGTGAAATTGAAGGATGAAAAATCCATTCCGGTATTCATCAAATTGTAGTCGGGAGCGTGCTGATCTCCCAATTTTTTGATGCTTCCTCCTGATTTTATTGCCCATCCGTTTTTCCAGACTTTGGCAACATCGACATCTAGGCCTAAACCCTTTCCATTCGATATTCCTGAAAGATTTACAGACCCTTTTAGGGTGTCTTTTTTAGGGAAAATTTCGGGTTCCATTACGACAACTCCTCCGATTGCATCACTTCCGTATTTTAATGCAGAAGCTCCTTTTATCACATCGATATGCTGAAAATTATTGATATCAACATTTGGAGCGTGTTCTACTCCCCATTCCTGCTCGGCAAGTCGCACTCCATTATTTAAAATAGAAATCCTGCTTCCGTAAAGCCCATGAATAATCGGTTTTGAAATATTATTTCCCGTTTTCAAAGTGGCAACACCTGAAATTTTTGACAGTAAATTTCCCAGATTATCTGTAGAATTTCTTTCAATTTCAGATTTATCGAGCGTTTTAACGATTAAAGAACCATTGCTTTTATGACTTCCGTGGATGGTCACCGTTTCAATATCCTGAATGTGGTGCTCCAGCGTAATGGTCAAATGCAGATCCTTAGTAACTCCTATATTTTCAGTATAATCATTACAATCAGGATGTTTAGCAATGATTATATAAGTTCCCGCAGGAATTTTATTAAATGAAAACTTTCCTTTCTGATCCGTTTTTGTGATAAAATCACCGATTTTCACCACTGCGTTTTCCAACGTAGTTTTATCATGAAAATCTTTAACAATACCTTCTACCGAGTAAGTTTTTTGTGCGTTTGTAATTGCAAATCCACAAAGGATCAACAATAAACTATATATCAATTTCATTGTAAATAGATTGATTGTGTACCATTTAAGTACATTTTAAAAAATCGAAAAAATTGTAGATGGCTTTTTTTAGTTAGAATTTTTTGCTAACTACTCTATTGTAATTAATAAAATTTAAACCAAAAACATTGAACCTTAAAATCAATTAAAGCCAATAAAATCTATAAATTATGAAATTGTGGGAGGTCCCCGAAGCTGAAAAGTAAATTTAGTCTGAGACCATATTCTTTCCTGAACTGCAATAATTTGCTTTACTTCATGCGTATAGCTTTCGAAAGAAAAATTGAATTCTTCAGGAACTAAAGTATGTCCTGTAGCCAGGAAATGACAAGCCAAACAGTCTGCCGCTTTTTCTTTTGCTACATTTTTGCTGATGGTATTTTCTGTCTTTTTAAAATTGAAGCTTTTGAAAACTTCCTCAGAACTGTGATTGTGAAAATTTTGAGAAAACAGCGCAATAAAGTATATCCCAAACAAAAGTTTGGAGATAAAGTTCTTTAAATTTCTGCTTTCTTTGAAAATCATCGTTCAAAAATAAGAATAAATTAATAAAACCTACATTAAAGTTTCATTAAAAGATTTTGTGAATTATATGGATAAGTCTTTATGAATGGTTATTTGTTACAACGATTTTCAATATTTTAAAAATAGCCATTCATTTTTGAAAACTTAGAGATCCTTCGTGAACATTCGTTCGTAGACTTTCAGTCTATGCTCAGGATGACACTGCGGATAATTGCACGTTTTATTAACGTTTAGTATTAGCGATGTCATGCTGAGCCCGTCGAAGCATCTTTTTATTTTAAATTAATTCAAAAAAGTTAACTCAACTGAGAACCCAAATATTCCCATTCCTGTAGAGCTACGTCAAGCTCTTCTTTAGTTTTGTTGTATTTTTCCAATGTTTCATCGGAAGGGTTTTCATTGGCAAAAGTAGCTTCCATTTCTTCGATTTTGGTTTCAAGCTCGGAAATTTTTTCTTCTACTTTTTTGATTTTATTCTGAATATTTTTTTGCTCTTTGCTTACGATTATTGATGATTTGTCTTCAACCTTAACCTCTTTTGGAGCTTGTTTAACCTCAACTTTTACGTCTTCGCTGTGAAGTTTTGCTTTTTCTGCGGAGATTTCTCTTAACGTTTCTTTTTGTCTGTACTCTAAATATTCACCAACGCTTCCCAGGAATTCTTTCATTTTTCCTTCACGGAATTCGTAGATTTTATCACAAAGCCCATCCAGGAATTCTCTGTCGTGAGAAATTACGATCAATGTACCTTCAAAATTCTGTAAAGCCAACTTGATAATTTCCTTAGACTGAATATCCAAGTGGTTGGTAGGCTCATCCATAATCAACGTGTTGAACGGACGAAGCAATAATTTACAAAGCGCCAGACGGTTTCTTTCCCCTCCGGAAAGTACTTTTGTTTTCTTGGTAACAGCTTCACCCTGAAACAAGAAAGATCCTAATAAATCTCTAACTCTTGGTCTGGTTTCTTCTGTTGCAGCGTCTTCCGCTTCTTCCAAAACTGTTTTATTCGGTGTTAAAACTTCTTCCTGGTTTTGAGCAAAATATCCAATGTTTACGTTATGTCCTAAATTCCAGGAACCTGAGTAGTCTTTGATATCTCCGGCAAGAATTTTAGCTAAAGTTGTCTTCCCTTGTCCATTTTGTCCTAAAAGAGCAATTCTGTCGCCACGCTGAACGATAAAATCAACATCATTAAAAATTTGTTTTTTACCATATGCTTTCCCGAGATTTTGAGCTTCAAAAATAACTTTTCCAGGAACCATTGACTGAACGAAACGAATGTTGAATTTTGAAACGTCTTCATTATCAACTTCGATACGCTCGATTTTATCTAATTTTTTAATAAGTGACTGTGCAAAAGACGCTTTGGTCGCACTCGCACGGAACTTATTAATATTGTCTTCCATTTGCTTGATCTCCGCGTCCTGATTCTTTTTAGCCTGAATCAGTTTTTCACGGCGCTCTTCACGCATCACCAAATATTTAGAATAATTGGCTTTATAATCATCAACTTTTTTATTATTAATATCAAAAGTTCGGTTACAAACGGCGGTCATAAACTGTTTATCGTGACTTACCAAAACGATCGCTCCGGGATAATCTTTCAGGAAATTCTCCAGCCAGATGATGGATTCCATATCCAGGTGATTGGTAGGCTCATCGAGAAGCATGATGTCGTTCTTTTGAAGAAGCAGTTTTGCCAGCTCGATTCTCATTCTCCAGCCTCCGGAAAATTCGTCGGTGATTTTATGAAAATCATCAGCTTTAAAACCTAAACCAAATAATATCTTTTCCATGTCACCTTCCAGATTGTAGGCGTCGTGGTTCATTAAAAGATCGTTTAATTCGGTCATTTTATTGATCAGATCAGTGTAGGCATCACTTTCATAATCGGTTCTTGTTGCCAATTGATGATTAACCTCTTCCAATTCATTTTTCCAGGCGTTGATCTGCTCGAAAGCCTGCATTGTTTCATTCCAAACCGTTCTTCCTTTTACAAAATCAAGATCCTGTTTCAGGAACCCGATCGTGATGTTTCCTTCGGGTACAACGCTTCCTTCGTAGAAATTGATTTCCTTCGAAAGCATTTTTAATAAAGTGGATTTCCCCGCTCCATTTTTACCAACCAAACCTACTTTATCATCCTTTTTGATCGTGAAATTCACGTTTTGAAACAAATAATTTCCCGAATGATGTAATCCTAAACTTTGAACCGAAAGCATCTCTTAATGAATAATTAATAATGAATAATACTACTGAATCTTTTTCGGGTGCAAAAATACGGAAAAAGAAATGAATAGCCCAGAAATAAAAAAGGCTGCCCAAAAGGACAACCTCCACACCTAAATTTAAAATATGATATTATATCGTCATTTCATTAAAAAATATTAGAAATATCCGTTTTCTACACGAGAACGGGTTCTTTCAACAACACTTTTATAAGCATCTCCCATGGCTGATAATTTTTCTACCGCAGAATTCACAAGAGCTTTGTGCGTTCCTGAACCTAAATCTTCAACAGATAAAATTTCCGGAACAAGACCTTTTGCAGCTTTTGCGACAGGCGTACCGTCTTTTACTCTTTTTTCAAGTTCAGCTGCTTTTTTAGAATATTTATCATCTTGTAAAAGATACATTTCGAAGCTGATTTTACCATCTGCAAGAGCATCTACTAATGCTGCCTGCAATGCAATAAATTTTTTGTACGTTGCCAAATCTGCAGAAACACGGATTCTTGTAGCATCTAAAGCTGCAGATAATTCCACGTCTCTAGGACTTTCCATCAATCTGTAATAAATTGCTGTTGTAGTGATTGCTTCGCTTCCGAACGTTTCTTCATCCTGAATATTAATTGAAGATGCAAAAAGGAAAGCAATCGTTCCAGGAGCTAATCTGTTCATCGAAAAAGCTAAACTTGCTGCAGAATTTGAAGAAGATTTTGCTGCTTCTGCCACTGCATTTACTACATCAGCATACGCATCAATAGCTTCCTGACTTGTAGGAGCTTGAGGATATGCCGGATTGGTTGCTGCTTTTGCAGCTTTTAAAGCAGAAACCACAACACTTGCAATTTTATCAAGACTGAATTCGCTTACATATTCTGTTTTGATGTTGGATGTGTAAGAAATTTCTCTTGCATCTGTAAGCTTTGCACTTGCCAAATGCTCATCAATCTGCTTATAAAAATTAGCCTTATTGTGTTCTTCCTGAGCTTCGATCATTGCCTGAAGCTTGTCTATTTGCTGTTTTGCACTTACTGTCTTATCTGCTACTCTTTCAACAGATGCTGTTCTGCATGCCATAATTTTTTAGTTTTAAAGGTTATTGGTTTGTATTTTAAAAGAAATCTTTTTGTTTTATCCTGCAGTAAGCGGCGGTGTTTTTTGTCCTGCTTTTACCATGACGAACATTTCGTCAAGACTTACTCTTGCTTCGTTGTAGGTTACCTGTCTGATTCCGTGGTTTGATCCTATTGCGTGTTGCAGCTCATTTAGGGTTGCAGCTTCCGATGCGGTGATTTTTTTGCTTCCATTGCCTTCTTTTTGCTGGTCTACACAAGTTGAATGAAGTTTACTTGCTTTTGAAAGCCATTGTGATACTGTCATGATAATTAGTTTTATATTATTATTTTGTTGATGTGTGTCTGATGAATTACCCAAAGTAACGATGAAAAAAAATCAGAATATAGAGTGGAAAGCACCAAATTATCAGTTCAGTATTTCTACTGAATTACATTTAAAACAAAAAAGGCTGCCCCAGACGAGCAGCCCTACCTAAATTTAAAACTGAAAAAAGTACTAACTTTTTATTTAAAACTTATTTTATTAATATCGAACGGCTCCAGATATCATTGTTCGGGATATTGCTTCCATAAGCATAATCTGTCACCGAGCCATCCTCTAAAAGATGAATATCTGATTTGAGAACCGGATTGATTGTATTGACCGATGAGTGACTCGGAACGTTCAAGCCGTTGTTGATTTCTTCTACATTAATTCCGCCGTTTGTTTTTTGCAACATGGCTTCTGTGTACAATCCGAAATTAGCTGAAATATGAGTATAATCCGCCAGTTTTCCGTAATCATAAGCGGGTTTCAAATTCGGGGAAAGATCTTTGCTGTAAACCTCCAGTTCATTGGAAAGCTGAACTAAATAAGGATGCTTCTGAGCATCAAACTCAAAATTAGATTCATTAAAATTGGTGTTAAAAACCGGAGTCTGAGCATTCGTTTCCGTTACCATTAATTTACCATAAATCTTCGACAGATCATTATAAACCAAGCTTCTTGCAACATACGCCTGAGAAAAATAATTACCCACGTCAATCTTTGAACCTTTCAACAGATTATCCCAGATTTTATTTCCCTGTGCGTCTTTTTTGGTATTTCTTACATTTAAAACATAAGCTTCCAGATCTTTATCAACAATATAATTCGGGGAAATGTAAACTGACTGAGAACCTTCAAGATACCCTCCTCCAACGTCGGCATGAGCTCCGGGAACGAAAATTTCTTTCCATACAGATTTTCCGGTGTCGGATTTTGTATCCTTCATATCCTGTGAATCTTCAAAAACTCCGGTAAGAGGGAAAAAGTATCGGCATTCGTTAACAGCGCACAAATGAAGCGCGTTTTCCACACCATGAACTACCGTTACGTTATAATGATTGAAAGGCGTAGATTCCACCGTATCGAAGACGCCAAGGAATTTTACCCTGATGTTTTTTGCTATTCTTGATCCGTTTAATAATTCGTAAGAAAAAGTTCGCGCCAACATCGCCCCTCTGCTAAAACCATAGATATAAAAGTGATACTCCTTGGTTTTATCATGCATTTTAGTATCGATAAAAGCAAATGCTTTCGCTAATTTATCATCAGAAGAATACCCTACATATCCCACAGGATTTTTGCAGGTAGCCATCGCAAAACTGCTGTCTTCAGCTCCTGTAATTGTTCCTATACCTTCTATGTAAGCCTTTTCATCACCATTGAATAATTCGAAAAGTTTATAAATATTGGTCTGACTACCGTAATAGCTTTCGTTATTATAAGGAGGTTTTTGAGGGGAATTTGCATTAATGCCATTATTGCCCGTACCATCGAAAAAAATCCCGACGGATACTATCTTACTATTTTCCATTTTTAGCGTCTCGATTTTATCATTTTTCTTTTGTGTTTTTAGAATCTTTGAACCTCCGGCTTTCCGGAAGAACGTTTCATCAAAGTAATGACAGAATAAAAAGAGAAACTATAGTAGAAAACACCAAATAAAAAATTCCGTATAATTACGGAATCATATTTTTAAAGAAACGGAATAAATATTATTAATAATCGCATATATCACAATGCCGACTGTATTTTTGGCCCCGATTTTCTCCAAAACCCGCTGTCTGTGGCTTTCGACTGTGCGCGGACTGATAAAGAGTTTTTCGGCGATCTCATTGTTGGTAAATTCCTGGCAGATAAGCTTTACAACGTCTTTTTCACGTTCGGAAAGCTCGTCTTCCATTTCGAAAAGTGATTTTTTCTTGGAAGAGCTGTTCATGTACGAAAAAAGCATCTGATGGTCTTCGGCAGTAAAAAAAACGCCGTTTTTGTGAACCATCGTAATGGCTTCAATAAAAGTTTTCCGGTCTGAATTTTTTGGAAGAAAAGCTGCAACACCCAACTTTACCATATATCCTAAAATCGAACTTTTGTAGTGCGAAGAAAGGATGATGATCTTTAAATCAGGATATTTTTCTTTAAGAATTTCAACTAGCTCAAAACCGTTCATCGGTTTCATCTGCACGTCGACCAATGCAATATCCGGAAAATCTTTTTCGTCAAGCGTTTCTAGGCTTTTAAGAAAGTCGGGACCATTGTTTGATGTGGAGCAGACTACAATGTCTTTTTCGTTTGAAAGTAACATTTTTACCCCCTCAAGGATGAGCTGCTCGTCATCAATTAAGGATATTTTGATTTGTTGATTCATTGTTGTGTGGGATTTTAATGATTAAACGGGTTCCAGTACCTTTATCTAAGGATGTTTTCCATTTGTG
>Ga0157375_10000523_pt1 | contig 34505 bp, 33 predicted proteins | sample M35metaG_FD_115311 | JGI IMG/M metagenome (GOLD analysis project Ga0157375, IMG submission 115311) | Miscanthus rhizosphere microbial communities from Kellogg Biological Station, Michigan, USA - M3-5 metaG | ecosystem: Host-associated > Plants > Roots > Rhizosphere > Soil | place: USA: Michigan... | reverse complement strand
TATGCCGGGAGGGCATTCCGCGGTTCGTTGAGGGTCTGAGCCTGAACAGGTGAGCGATGACCGAATGCGCCACACTCGCCGATATTGCCGACGCGCAGAAAATCATCGCATGATCCATGCATCTCGCCGAGCAAGAATCTACCAGGAGGGCCGAGCCTGTTGCGAAGACATTTCGCCGAGGAAGCTGGAATGCGAAGGGTCTAACGCGGACAGGCCGATCATTTTGTGGAGTAAAAACGCTGCGTGCTAAGTATTCGCAAGCTGGCCGCTACCTGGTTGGCGCAACCATCTTCGTGACGCGGCCGACACTGGTGTCTCCGGCATACAGGTTGTCCTGTTTATCAAAGACCCAGTAGCTGGCCTCGATGAACTGGCCCTTTCCGATTCCCATGCCGTTGCCAATTGCACCGATGACTTTACCGCTGCGGTCCAGCTTCAGGAACTGGCCGTCCTGGCCGCTCGCCATCCACGGGTTGCCGTGCGAGTCAAACTGAAGAGCGCATACGAGGTTTCTCATCTGGATGGTCCTGAGGAATTTCCCATCGCTGGTATAAACGACGATTCGGTATTGTTCTCGGTCGCCGATCCACACGTCGCCATTTGCAGGATCAACGGCAAGACCATGAACCGAGTCAAACTTTCCCTGTCCGACACTGTTGCCATACCACTGGCTGATGAACTTGCCCCCCTTGTCGAGATGGATGACGCGCGCAGCGCCGACATTGTTGGCGGGATCATCGGATTCGGTGTCATTGGGACTTTCGTCCGCGTGCCCTTCGCCGATGTAGACATCGCCGTTCTGTCCGAAGGCAATCATCACCGGCTGCCACAACAATCGCTGGCCTTTGGCTTCGTTCCAGTCGCCTCGGCGGCCGCGTTCGCCAAGAGTCATCAGAAGCTCGCCATTGGGGCTGAGCTTCATCACGGTGGCGCCGTTGGTGTCGGCGATCCAGACATTGTCTTCGACATCGATGGTCATACCGTGTGCCTTGTCCTGATGGCCGATGACGTCATCGCCAATCTCCAGGATCAGTTTGTATTCAGGATCGAACTTGTACAGTTGAGGGCTGCCTGCGGCCTTTCGCTGAAAGACCCAAAGATTGCCTTTTGAATCCAAAGCCACCGAGGGGACACCGCCGGGGCCGGGAGGCAGAACATATGGATAAGCGAACGTATATCCAAGCGACTGCTCCCACTCCACTCGTTGCAAGGCCTGCCGACCTGGCGTCAGCCGGTTTCCGCACAATGGAGAGCGGCTGCATCCGGGTGTGCGGGGAAGTGCAGAAGCGGCGGGTCTTGCGGCCGCGGATCGCGCGGGTATGCTGACATTGCCATCCGCATCGACTACGGTATTGCCCCCGGGATCGGGAAAGGATCCCTGCAGAAACCATGCCGGAGACCCGTTCTCGGCGGGCCCGCGTGTGGGCGGCTGCGATTGCGCGAATGCTTTTATCGATGTGAGAATCGCGAGAACTACCACAACAACTCCACAGAAATTGCGTGCTTTCATTCTGGCCTCCTCGTCGGTGACGTATTCTGACACAGAGAGCACATCGTCGAAACACAAAGCCGACATCGTCCATGCGGATGATACACTCCATGTTTTGTGGAATACCTCGACCTGGCCATACAACTCGCACGCAACGCCGGCGACATACTGAAACACTACGCGGCCCGGGAAAAGCAGGTGGAGTTCAAAGGCCGAGCCAACCTTGTCACCATCGCCGACAAGGAAAGCGAGGCGTTCATCATTCGCGGGATTCGCGAACGTTATCCGAGTCACTCCATTCTCGCGGAAGAATCGGGTACCGCCGAGTCCGGGGACAACGCGAAAGTGCGATGGGTCATCGATCCTTTGGACGGAACAACAAACTTTGCCCACCAATATCCGTTTTACTGCGTTTCGATTGCCGTTGAGGAGAATGGCATTGTGACCTGCGGAGCCGTCTACGATCCCTGCCGCGATGAGATGTTCAGCGCGGCGCGCGGGTCCGGCGCATTCATGAACGGAGAACCGCTGCGCGTTTCTGATGTCGACAAGCTGGCGCACGCGCTGCTGCTGACCGGATTTCCCTACGACTTTCGCGAGCGAATCGAAATTCCGCTGGCTCTGTTTCGAGGATTTCTCATGGAGAGCCAGGCCGTTCGCCGCGGCGGGTCTGCCGCTCTGGATCTGTGCCACATGGCAGCCGGACGGTGCGATGGCTTCTGGGAACTGAAACTTCAACCCTGGGATACAGCCGCCGGAAGTGTCATTGCGGAAGAGTCGGGTGGACGCATCACCGATTTCGCCAATGGCCCTTACGCGATTTACAAAAAGGAAATCCTGGCTTCAAACGGACGGATTCACGAAGAAATGCTTGCGGTGCTGAAACTCGCGGCTTCCTGAGTCATCTTTACCACGATGAGCGTTCGGTCATCGTGCGGTTTTACGCGGCCGATAAATCCATCAACGGCCTCGTTCACGGCCTTTACAATTTCCCTGGCGCTTTCGTTGCAATGTTCACGAACGATTTGTGCGAGTCGCTTGAGTCCAAAATCCTCATCGCCTTCGTCGCGCGCTTCTACAAGGCCGTCCGTATAGAACACCAGGATGTCGCGTTCCTGCAGGTCCAGTTCTATTTCCTGGTATTTCGAATCCGGAAATAATCCCACCGGAATTCCTCCGAGCTCCAGAAATCGAGGAACGCCTTCACGCACGAGTATGGGGTAGGGCAAACCGGAATTCGCAAAAGTGACCTTGTGCAGCTGCGGATCGTAGATGGCGTAGGTCAGCGCGCAATACTGGCTTTCGATGGGTCGCGAGTACAACGTCTTGTTCACGAGCTCGAGCATCTGGCCGGGCGGATATTTTCGAGTTGCGCGGGTCCGAATGATGCCACTCGACAGCGCGGCATACAGGGCCGCGGGCGCACCCTTGCCTGCAACGTCACCGGCAACAATCGCCAGGCGTCCATCGTCGAATGTAATGAAGTCGTACAGGTCGCCTCCAAGATGAGCGACAGGCTTGAACGTGACCGCAATGTCGAGAAGTTGCACCGTCGGGATTTCTTCCGGCATCAGCTGGATCTGGATTTCGCGCGCAATTTTCATTTCCCGATCCATGCGGCGCTCGTTTTCGGAAACCTTGGCATAGAGCTGGGAATTGATCAATGCAGCGGCGATGCGGGATGCCAGCGTCTGCAGCAGCCGCTGATGGTATTCGGTGAAGTAGTTCACCACGGTGCTTTCCAGATCAATTACACCAATAACGCGACCCTTGTGGGCCAGCGGAATAGCCATTTCCGAACGCGTTTCGGGATGAATCGAAATATAACGCGGGTCCAGAGATACATCGCTGACGCGCACGGGCTCATTCAGCAGGGCCGCGGTTCCCACAAGCCCTTTACCAAGCGGGACTGTCAGCTTCCGGTTCTCGCGTTCGTTGGAGCGAATGACGGTTTTGATCTGCAGCAGGCCGGAGCGCTCGTCGAGCTGGAAGATTGAAAAGATATGGTAGTTGACGGTCGATTTTACGGCGGCCGCGATTTTATGAACGACTTCGTCGACTTCGAGTGTGGAACTCATGTCGAGGCTGACGTCATAGAGAAGCGATAGCATCTGCCGGTTCCGGCGTTCGCTTTCGTAGACGCTGGCATTCTCGATGGCAATTGCAATCTGGCTGGCCAGGAGGTTCAGCAGCCGAACCTGTTCGTCGCGGAAATATCCGACCTCCGGGCTTTCGATATCCAGGACTCCAACCACACGATTCTTGCTGATGAGAGGAATGGCGAGTTCGGAACGTGCGGCTTCCACGGCGACGATGTAACGTGGGTCATCGCGGACATCATCGACCACAACCGGTTTGCGTTCCAGAGCAGCGGTTCCTATAAGACCTTCTCCGAAGGGAATGCGCAGGGTTTGCACCATCTCTTTGGTGTGGCCGATTGCAAAGCGGTAATAGAGATCCTGTCGCGCCTCGTCGACGAGAAATATGGCGAAGATCTGATATGGAACGACACGCTGTGTGAGCTCGGCGATTTTTTTGAGAAGCTGATCCAGATCGAGAATGGAAGTGATCTCGTGGTTAATCTCGACAAGCGTTGTCAAAAACGTGGAATCGGTCGCAGGAATGCCCGCCTTCATGGCCGCCAGTGTAGCACGCCGCGTCCGGTTGACTTGCCTTCGGGCGGCGCGTATAAACCCAAGGGATGACGGTTTCTCAACTTCGGCAGCATGCCCGCGAAATCTGGGAAGCCGCATTACATGCCGCGAATCCCTCCACGAGTCTTCATCACGCGATCCAGGTTTCGAATGGAGGGCTTATCGTCGCGGGCAGGCTGCTGCCACTTGAAGGACGGCTTATTATCGTCGGTGCTGGAAAAGCAGCTGCTCGGATGGCCCAGGTCGTTGAGGAAATTGCCGGCAATCACATCACTGAAGGCCTCGTCGTTACGAAGTATGGACACGGACTGGACCTCGAGCGGATTCGCCTGGTTGAAGCAGGACATCCGATTCCGGACGAGAACGGTGTCCGTGCGGTTCGCGATACACAGGCATTGCTGACGGATCTCACCCCCGACGACGTTGTCTTGAGCCTGATTTCCGGCGGAGGTTCGGCTCTTTGGCCTTTGCCTGCGGAAGGCATCTCGCTGGAAGAAAAGCAGCAGGTAACCCAGATGCTGCTGCGGGCGGGTGCAACGATCCAGGAACTCAACGGTGTGCGCAAACATCTCTCGGGAATCAAGGGTGGCCAGCTCGCGCGATGGGCTTCGCCGGCTCGCGTGATTTCTCTCATCATGTCCGATGTGATTGGCGATCCGCTCGACTTTATCGCCTCAGGGCCAACGGCCCCCGATACGACGTCGTTTAACGACGCGTTGTCTACGATTCGGAAATATGGAGTTCAACCGGCGCCCGCGATTTTAAAACGACTGGAGGCCGGAGCGCGCGGTCAGATTCCGGAGAACCCGAAACCCGGGGATGCGATTTTTCAGCACGTCGACAATCGAATCATCGCAAACAACCGCCTTCTCGTGGATTCGGCGTCGAAGAAGGCGAAGGAACTCGGCTTCAATACCTTGATTCTCGGAACGGAATTGGAAGGCGAAGCGAAGTCCGCCGCTCGGTTTCTGTCCATGATTGGAAGGGAAGTCGCGCGTAGTGGGAGTCCTGTTCGACCGCCGGCGTGTGTACTGGCTGCGGGAGAGACGACGGTGACGGTTTGCGGAAACGGCATGGGCGGACGAAATCAGGAGATGGCCCTGGCGTGGGCGATCGCAGCGGCGGCTCATCCGGAGCCGGCAGACATGTGCTTCGCCAGCGTTGCGACGGATGGAACCGATGGGCCGACGGATGCGGCCGGTGGGCTTGTGGATCCGCTCACATGTTCACGCGCGGCTCAGATGGGGTTGAATCCGTCGAAGTTTCTTGAGGAAAATGATGCGTATCATTTCCTGACGGCGACCGGAGATCTCATTGTCACCGGACCCACGCAAACCAATTTGATGGATATTCAGATTCTGCTGGTGGGATAGCTTGCAGAACATCGCTCCTGCTGGCCAGCAAGGGCGATCGCTGCCAGAGCGACTTACTCATCGCGGGATTTCTGGATGGCTTCTCGGACGTTTTGCTCCGTGTTGTCCATATACACCTTCAGCTTCGCCTTTTGTTGAACGGACAACTCCGGCTCGACATCTGCGTAAAATTTTCTCGTCGTGTTGATCTGCTGCACTTCCGTTTGTTGAAGGATTTTGTACTGCGCCTGAATTTCATCCTCTGACGCCTTTTGATCGTTCAATTCTTTCAACCGGTTCATCGCCTGATTTCTGCGATTCGCCAGCGCCAGTTGTTGACGTACATAATTTCCAAGCTTTGGGCTGAATTTCCGAGTTTGTTCGTCGTCGAGCCCAACGCCCTTCTGAAATCCACCGAGATAATGATCCACAACGGCATTGGCGACTCTGTTCTTCTGGCCCTGTTCGTTTCTCTTCGGTGCATTCGGTTGGCTGGGCTGATCTGCTGTCAGATTCCGTGGTAATTGCTGAGCCTGCTTTGCCGTTTTTGCAGCACCTCGCTGCGTCTGCTGGACTCCGCCTCGCGGACGTGCCGGCGGAGACACTTCAGCCTGTCTTGCCTGCGACGTCGCTGTCAGCAACCCCATCAGGGTACTCACACTCAGAATGAAAAATACAATTCGTTTCATCGTATTGACGGAGCCTTCTGAGCCTCCGCTTCCAGTATGCGTTGCAATTTTTCAGCCTGCATATCATTAAGTCGTGAAAGTTCATCGAACACGCTCGTCTGGGACCAGGTCGTCATGCCGAGATCCACGACCGGGGAATCGGCTGAAGCATCGTCCGCCGTATCCCTGTCATTGATATCGAGGCTCGCAATCTGTTCCGGAACCGGCGATACCGTGGACTGAGTATTGGTTCCCTGATGATTCCAGATTAGCAGTCCCGCGCTCAATCCCGCAGTGAATGCAACAGCCAGACCCCAGGTTACTGCGGGCCGCAGGACCAGAGTGCTCCAACGGATCGCTTTCGGTTGGCGTTGAGCCGCACGAGACAACATGCCGTTTCGGACATCGGCCCGGAACTGGAACCAGTCCGGCTCTGGAATGTCCTGATCATCGATAACAGACCTGGTCAGTTCCGCATGGAGGCTTTGCGCAGACTCGATTGCATCCGTGCAGCGCGTGCATGAATTCAGATGAGTCCGGCATCTGGATGACAGTTCGCCGCCTTCAATAAGATTGGTGAAATCTTCCGCCTTCAAGTGTCCGAACATATTCCTGCCTCAGCCTTTTGCGGCTTTTCCTGTGGGTTCTTTTACCAGTTTTCGAAGCTTTTCCAGAGCGAAAAACACGCTCGCTTTGATCGTGGAGATCGACCTTCCCGACATGGTAGCAATCTCCTCGTAACTAAGCTGCTCATGAATTCTCATTTCGAGTATTGCCTTTTGTTTCGGAGGCAACTTTTTCACCAGCGACCGGAACTGTTCGCGCTTTTCCCGTTCCTCCATTTCGGAGTGGATCGAAGCGCGCGTGCTGCCGACGTTCTCTGTGATCTGGACAAATTCGCGCGAATTCTTTTTCACGTGATTGATGCAATGGTTCATCGCAATACGATAAAGCCAGGTCTTCATACTGGACTCGCGCCGGAAATTCGGAAGGTGTTCGAACGCCTTGATGAAGACTTCCTGAGCCAGATCCATGGCGTCATCGCGATTGTTCACGAATCGATAGCAGACGCGATAAATCTGCCGCTCGTACCGAATCATGAGTTCGTCGAAAGCCGTCATGTCGCCGGCCAGATACCGCTCGACGATGCTGTTATCCGCCTCCGTATCCTGTGAAGTCGTTGCTACCGGCACTGTCAATGTGCGCTCCATGGCCAGTTAGACACCTCTATGAACATGAGGTTTAAAGCCTTTAGGGACATTCCGCGAATCAATATACTATGAGGCTTATGGCGGTGTTCGTGTCGAAACAGTGGATTTTCCTCAACCGCCTGCTGCCCTACCTGCAAAAACACGCGAAACGGCTGGTCCTGGGGTTCGTTTGCATCGTTCTGACAGCATTATTTGTTCTGGCTTCGCCGTATGTGATGGGAAAGGCTGTGGACAGCCTGTACGAGGCGATAACCCAGGCCAAACTCCTTCGATACGCGGTAGATATCATCGGATTGACCATTCTTGCGGGGATTTTCCGATTTGGAATGCGATGGGTGATCATCGGCGTCTCGCGGGACGTGGAGTTTGAGCTTCGGGGTGAGGTCTTTCGACATCTTGAGACGTTGCCGGCAGCGTTTTTCCAGGAGAACAAGACCGGGGACCTCATGTCCCGTGCCACCAACGATCTCAGCAATGTTCGAATGCTGATGGGGCCGGGACTCATGTATCTGGCCAATACGATCGTCGTCACCCTGATGTCGGCGGCATTCATGTTATCCATCAGCTGGAAGCTGACAATCTTTGCGTTCCTTCCCCTTCCTTTTATATCCACCTTCGTTCGGCACTTTGGACGCCGAATTCACCTTCTTACCGAGGAGTCGCAATCCCGGCTTGCCGACCTCAGTGCTCGAGTTCAGGAAAGCATGGCCGGTGTTCGTGTCGTCAAGGCATTTGTTCAGGAAGACCATGAGATATCGGATTTTGGCCGCATGAACGAACGGCTCGTTGAGAAGAACCACGAACTGAATCGTGCAACCAGCGTTTTCTATCCCATGATGCAATGCGTGGGCGGTCTCGGTATGGTGATTGTGTTGTGGTTTGGCGGACGGGAAGTGATGCGCGGAGAAATCACGCCCGGTGATTTCGTGGCATTCCTGTTTTATTTGGGCCGGCTCACCTGGCCCATGATCGCGTTTGGATGGGTCGTCAATCTTCTGGAACGCGGAAGGGCTTCCATCGAGCGGCTCAATCTCATTCTGGACGCGCAGCCGGAGGTTGCCGATTTCACGACATTCACTGTGGATCGACCGATAAGAGGCGAAATCGAATTTCGCAATCTGAATTTTTCGTACGGAGGTCCGCCGGTGCTTCGCAATATTTCGCTGCGTATTCCTCAGGGAAGGACTGTCGCGATTGTCGGGGCAACCGGATCCGGCAAGACATCGCTGATCCAGCTGATACCAAGACTGTGGAATGCGCCACCCGATACGCTCTTCATTGACGGCGAACCTATCGAGAAGATTCCCCTTGCTACCCTCCGGAAGGGAATCGGATTTATTCCTCAGGATACGTTTCTGTTTGGCGAGACCATTCGCGAAAACATCGCATTTGGCGTAGAGAGCGCCTCCGACGAAGAGGTCGAGAATGCCGCTCGCATTTCCAACATCTACGAAGACATTCAACAGTTTCCGCTAGGATTTGAAACCGTCGTCGGCGAGAGGGGAATCACGCTGTCGGGTGGACAGAAACAGAGGACTGCAATCTCTCGCGCAGTGATACGGGATCCCCGAATACTGATACTCGATGATTCGCTTTCAAGTGTGGACACGGCAACAGAGGAGCGCATTCTGCGTAACCTTCAGGACGTCATGCGGAATCGCACCTCGATCTTGATCAGCCATCGTGTTTCTACGGTGAAGGATGCCGACGAAATTATCGTATTGGAGAAAGGCGCCATCGTGGAGCGGGGTACGCACGCGGAGTTGCTGAAAAACAACGGCTATTATGCGGAATTGCACCGCCGTCAACTGCTCGAGGAAGAATTGACGGTGGGAGATTAGAAATGCGTTGAACGTGTCTCGGATGAATCCCACTGTTCCACCGCGAGTGGGTGCCGCGAAGCGGCGGGTGAGCGGCACGAACTGAAAATATATTGAAGCAGTATTTATGGTAAGCCTCACGCGGCCCGAAACATTTTACGGACCCGAACAGCAGGGCACATGCAGGAAGAAGAAGTACTAGGGAAGGCATACGACTCACGGCTGATGCGCCGTTTGATTCGATACCTGCATCCATACAAGAAGTTCGTCTTCTTTGCACTTTCCCTGATCATCTTTGATGCTGCGCTGGAAACATCGCTGCCGTGGCTGACCAGGATTGCAATCGACCGCTATATCGTCTTGCGCAACCCGGGTGGGCTCGGCAGGATTGCCGTGATATACGCACTCATTCTTGTCGCCAAGCTGGGGACGGAGTACATCCAGTCCCTGACACTCCTGAGCACGGGCCAGAAAATCATGTTCGACATGCGAATGCAGATTTTCACGCATCTTCAGAGCCTGTCGCCCTCCTTCTACGACCGAAATCCCGTCGGCCGCCTGATCACTCGTGTGACGACGGACGTCGATGCATTGAATGAGCTTTTCTCCGCCGGCATCGTATCGGTATTCGGAGACATCTTCATGCTCATAGGAATACTGATCGCAATCCTGCTGATGGACTGGCGGCTGGGTTTGCTGACGATGGCACTTGTTCCGTTCATTGCGTTGACAACGAATATCTTCCGGAGACAGGCGAGGGATTCTTACAGGCGCGTACGGATTGCGATTGCAAAGATCAATGCGTTTCTCCAGGAACACATTACCGGCATGGCGGTGGTTCAGCTCTACAATCGGGAACGAAAAAGCAGGCAAAAATTTTCATTAATCAACCGGGAACACCTCCAGGCGAATATCGATTCCATCCTTGCGTATTCCTGGTTCTATCCGGTCATCGAACTGCTCGGTGCGACGGCGATCGCACTCATTGTCTGGTACGGGGGTGGAAAAGTTTTCCAGGGAACAATGCAAATCGGCACCCTCGTCGCATTCTTCCTTTATTCGCAGAGATTCTTCGAACCGATTGCGGACATGAGCGAAAAATACAATATTCTTCAATCCGCAATGGCGAGTTCCGAACGAGTGTTCCGGCTTCTCGATACTCGACCGATTATCGTGAATTCATCGAATCCCGTCCGGCCGGAATCCAAGCCCAGGGGCGAGATTGAATTTCGAAATGTCTGGTTTGCCTACAACGACGACGACTGGGTATTGCGCGATGTGTCGTTTCATGTGAAGCCGGGTGAATCGGTCGCCATCGTGGGTCATACGGGGGCAGGTAAGACAACGACGACGGGTTTGCTGACACGTTTTTACGATATTCAAAAAGGTATGATTCTTCTCGATGGAAGGAATATCTCCGAGATGGATCTTAGATACCTTCGTAGCGCGTTTGCAGTTGTGCTTCAGGATGTATTCCTGTTTTCGGGAACACTCGAATCGAATATCCGGATGGGCTCGGGAATTTCACACGAGCGAGTTCTTGCTGCGGCTCGAGATGTGAACCTGATGCCGTTTATCGCATCGTTATCGAAGGGTCTCGCTCATGTGGTCAACGAACGAGGAACGACGCTTTCCGCTGGACAGCGCCAGTTGCTGGCGTTCGCCCGCGCACTGGCACACGATCCGCAGATTCTGATTCTCGATGAAGCCACTTCCAGTGTGGACACGGAAACTGAGATCCTGATTCGAACGGCGATCGACCGCCTGATGCAGGGGCGGACGTCCATTGTTATTGCACACCGGCTTTCAACGATTCAGAAGTGCGACAGGATTATCGTCATGCACAAAGGACGTGTTCGAGAGACTGGCACTCATCAGGAACTGCTGGCCCAGCGGGGCTTCTATTACAAACTCTACCAGCTTCAATACAAGGATCAGGAAGTGGATGTATGACGGACATTAAAGGGAAGGTTGCTGTGGTCACCGGTTCCGGGCGGGGGATAGGACGAGCCATTGCTGTGGAGCTTGCGCGAAAGGGAGCACGCGTCGTTGTGGCTGCTCGAAATGTTACGGAATTGGAAGAGACTGCACGCCTGACCGGGTCGGCGACTGTCTTTCCCGCCGACGTACGGAAAAAGGACGATGTTCATCGACTGCTGGACCACGCGGCGTTGCAGCTCGGTCCGATCGATATTCTGGTGAATGCAGCGGGAGTTGGAGTGGCGGGCCCGGTTCTGGATTTTTCGGATTTGGACTACGACGCCGTTCTTGACACGAATCTGAAATCGATATTTTTTGCAAGCCGCTGCGTGTTGCCATCGATGATCGAACGGCGAACCGGCCATATTATCAACATCGCGTCTATCGCGGGGAAAGTCGGATCTGCGAATCTTGCGGTGTATTGTGCGTCGAAGTTTGGCGTCGTTGGATTCACTCAGGCACTTGCTGAGGAAGTACGCCAGCATGGGATCCGAGTCAGTCTCATTTGTCCTGGATCGACAGATACTTCATTTCTGGGTTCATCCGGCAAGTCGTCGAAGTCGAGGGATAAAATGCTTTCGCCTGCGGATGTCGCGCATGCCGTCACTACGATCGTGACTCAGGAAGCCAACAGCTTCATCAGCGAAATCATCATTCGGCCCACCATGAAGCCGTGACGGGAATCAGGGGACGATTCGTAAGGGGAAATCGTTCCCTCATTTTCGGAAGACGCGGGAGATTCCCCAGACAATTTCCATTACGAGGAAGACGAAGAGCGGCTCCCATGTCAGACCGCCAACCAGGTGTCCTAGCGTGTGAACACCGATGGTTGTGCCGAGCGAATATTCATTCGCGTGGAATATGGTCTGATGTCCGCTCGCCCAGGTGTACCCAAGGGCGGCAACTTCGATGACCATGTATGGAAGAGTCAACAGGTAGGCAGCTCTGAGCCGCTCCTTATGAGTGTCCGTGGTGAGGGCGAAATAGAGGGCCCCTGCGAACCAGATGACGGTCATGCTGAAGTACTTCACCATGCCATCCGGCAGGCCGGAAACTGTCAGAATAAAGCGGATGACACCCATCGCAAAGATAGCGGCGATGAACGCTTTCATTGAGGTTCTCTGAAGAAGAGGCGTCATTCGTATCGATACCTACTTCCCATCGACGGAAAACCCGAGTAGCACATTACCCGGCGCGCCGCCTGCGGCGACATAGCCGGAATTGATGTAGAGCATCCCTCCGCCGATCACGGCTCCCGGACCGTCGATGGATCCGCCTCGGCCGGGAACTCCGTTTACCGTCTTGTAAGTTTGCTCCGTGTCGAAGTCCCAGATCACTTTTCCATCGACTGTGGAATATGCCCGCAGGTGCCCGTCCACTGCTGCGGAGAAGGCGGCGCCAGGGATCGCGCTCACGGCGGCGGATTGCGCGGGACTGCATCGAGGGCGGTCACCACATTGTGCGGGCGGCGCATACCACACCTGTTTGCCGTCGGCTGCCCGTAACGCGTACATTCCTCCGCCGCGTTTGGGATCGGCATCCGTGGATGTGCTGTAGGTCAGCATAATCCGTCCAATGTCGGAGTTCGCCACGTAGATGTTCGTCCCATCTGTTGCAGAGCCCCACTGCACGCCACCCATGGTTCCGCCCTGGCCGACTCGCGTCTGCCACAGGATCTTTCCGCGCTGATCCGGATCGAGTGCATGAACCATGCCGGATTTCTGTCCGGCGATCAGCGCGCGCTTGCCGTTCGGCAGCGAAACAAGAATTGGACTGGACGAGAAGTCGAAGTCCGGACCATTCGTCGCCGGACAATTGGTCTTATCGGGCAAGCGGCAGGCCGAAACGTACGCGTCCTTTTCGGTCATTTGCTGTGACCATAGCAGCTTCCCGGATTTCATGTCGATCGCGATGAAGGCGTTGCTCATATTTGTGGGCGGATCGCTGTAGTTATTACCGGTTGTGACATAGAGCACATTGAGTTTTGTATCGATGGCAGGAGCACTCCATACCGGCGCGCCCGAAGGCCCCCAAAGTTGGGTACCGCTTTTATTTTTTGTCGTTGGGTGTGGAACGTCTTCGATGGTGTAGGTCTTCCAGATTTGCTTCCCGGTTGCGGCGTCGAGGGAAACCACGCTTCCGCGGAAGCGGCAACATTCGTAGGTGGCCGGGACGCTGGCAACTTCCTCGCCCGACGCAAGTGGCACATAAAGCCGTCCATTGTGAAATGCGATGGATCCGGTGACCCGTGCCTGCGGGTAATCGTCGACTTTGGCTTTCCAGAGAAGCTTTCCAGTGGATGCATCCAGCGCATAAACGGTAGCGGTGTTGTCGCCAAAGAATGCGATGTAGCCGGAACCCACGCGCTCAATACGAACGGCGCCGCGTATGGCTGCGGCCTGGAAGTACCAGTGGATACAACCGGTGACTGCATCCAGTGAATATACTTTCCCCGCAGGGCTGCCGACGAAGAGGCGTCCCCCCGCCAGAGTGATTGCACCATTGGATGTCTGTTCGCCTGGGAATCCGAATGCCCATTTGACCTTCAGACGAGGAACCTGATCGGCGGTCATTCCGGCCCTCTTCGTATCTTGAAATCGGGTGTTGGATTTGTTCTGGCCCCAACCTTCCCACAGAATTTTTGAGAAGTCGGGCGAAGGTCCGGCGGGACACATGGCCTGTGGCAGCGGAGCGTCGGGAATAACCCCTGTTAACTTCTTGCCTGTAATGAACTCCGCAATTGCACGCCGATCGGCAGCACTACGCCCGCTGGCCATGGAAATCATCGGGCCGGTTTCCATTGCGGCAAGGACACGCTCCGCCGACATCTCGCCGAGCGATGCCCGGCTGGGGGCCCGATCCAGTCCGCCGTCATGACACCCGGCGCAGCGGTCAAGGAAGATGGCGCCTCCGTCCTGAGCCAGAGCCGTTGTGGAAGCAAGTCCGGAAATAAGCAAAATCACGCGTAAGAGTCGTTTCATGCCGCGCAGTCTAACATTTTCCGTGGGGTGTCCCGAACGGCCACGTGGGGTAGTTTACATTTTGTAGCCCTCACCGGTGCTTCGCACCAACCTAACGCCTGGGAGAGGGATTCACCCGAAACATCTGCGTGTTACCATGACACTCGTTATGGATGTTCAAGCGGCTCGAACGGAACTGAAATCTTTTATGGAAGCCGAGAAGGCTGCATTTCTTGCGAAGCCCGGCTTTGGCTCACTGGAAGAAGCGATATGCCGGAAAGTCGATGAGGTCGTGCTGCAGTTGTGGGATCGCATCGGCGGACTCGATGTCCCGGGATTCGCGCTGATTGCCGTCGGTGGCTACGGCCGCGGCACTCTGCACCCGGAATCCGATCTGGATCTGCTGCTCTTCTTCAAGGACATCGTCAATGAAACGGTGGTGAAGAAAGTTCTCGATCCGCTCTGGGACCTGCCATTTCGAGTGGGCCACCAGATTCGTCAGGCCTCCGATTTCAAGAAGTTCGATTCCACCCATATCGAGTCGTATGCTGCGTTTCTTGATGGTCGCCCATTGACGGGCAATGTCGCCACAGCCACGGAATTCCAGAAGGTCATTCTTCCAGGTTTTATTGCACGGAATCGGGATGCATTTCTTCGAGGCCTGATCGAATCCAAGAAACAACGTTACGTCCGTTTCGGCGACACCATATTCCAGCTGGAGCCGGATATTAAGGATGCGCCCGGAGGTGTCCGGGATTTTCATTGGGCGGACTGGATACGCAAAGCGCTGGATGCACCTGCAGAAGCCAACTCCACGGATATTCTCTCGTTTCATCATCTAATGCGGAACTATCTGCATTTTCAGGTCGGCCGGAATTTCAATACGTTGTCGTATGAATTCCAGGAGCTTGTCGCGCCTCTGCTGGGTTATACCGAGTCTCCGCATGGAGAAGCAGAAGAGACCATGCTGCGGGATTACTTCCTCCGCGCCGGAGATATTGCGCGGCGCGCATCCATGTGGGAAGAAGAAGTCGGAGGCAGTCCCAACCGGATTGCCATAGGATCGGATTTTCACGATCCCTTCGACATGATCGATGCTTTTGCCCAGGCACACAGGAAGAAATCCGGGCTTCACGCCGTGACACTTGCCGCGATTCGAACCAGGCTGGCTTCGCTCAACGGGGAACTGGCGAACAATCCGCGCGCCGGCCACGCCGTCATTGAGATCATGAAGGATCGAAATGGCATCTACGACACACTTCTGGCGATGCATGAAGTGGGTCTGCTCGGGAAAATATTCCCGGACTTTGAAGAAATCCGCTGCCGTGTCATTCGTGACTTTTTTCATATGTACACGGTGGACGAACACTCGCTGATCGCAATCCGGCAAATTGAAAAGCTTCCAGCCAGGCACCGCTTTTCGGTGGTGCTGAATGAACTGGAATGTCCCGAACTCCTGTTGTTTTCGCTCCTGTTCCACGATATTGGCAAAGCTCACAGGCACGACCCAAGCAACCATGTGCGTCCGAGTGCGGCCGCTGCGAAAATCATCATGGAAAAGATGGAACTCGCAAAGGACAAGGCCGATAAGGTTTTTGCCGCCATCAAGAATCACCTGGAGATGTCGAAGATCATTCTGAAGCGGGATTTCAGCGATGAGTCCGTGATTATTCAGTTTGCGGACCTTGTCGGCACCGTCGACGACCTTCGAATGCTCTGCCTTCTGACTTACGCGGACATTAAAGCCGTGAATAACGAAGTGATGACTCCGTGGAAGGAAGATCTGCTCTGGCAGTTGTATGTGGAGACTTACAACCGGCTGATGCTCGGTCTTGCCGATGATCGTTACGATCAGCAACCATCGCTGGAAGCGGATATCGCATCGGTCGTTAAGGAGTTGCCGAAGAAGACGAACCCTCAGGATGTGCGCCAGTTTCTGGACGGGGTCCCACGGCAGTACCTCAAGAACACGCCCAAGAATCAGATTGCCGAACACTTCCTCCTTTCCCGCAAGCTGGCCTCAGTCCCCATGGTGGCCCATCTGGCGAGGCGAGAAGGACAGGTCTACGAAGTTCTCGTGATGACAGCGGACCGGCCCTATTTATTTTCGAAGATTACAGGTGTTCTTTCCTATTTCGGCATGAACATTCTTCGAGGACAGGCTTTTTCGAATCGAGCCGGCATGATTTCGGACGTGATTTCGTTTGAAGATGTGGACAACTACTTTGAAAAGAATCCGAGTGAGGTCGCCCGCTTCCACAAAGTTCTCGACGATGTGATCGGCGGTACCATCGTCCTGGATCAGCTGTTAAAAGGCAAAATGACAAGTGTGTTGTTTCGTCAGAAGAAAGGTGTCGTCCAGCCCACCGTTCATTTTGACAACGAGTTTTCCGCGCGCTGCACGATTCTCGAGATTCTGACTCAGGATGCATTTGGTCTGTTGTACCGAATTGGCAGCATCATTTCATCTCATGACTGCAATATCGAGGTTGCGCTGATTACGACGGAGGGGCAGAGAGCCATCGACGTTTTCTATATTACTCAACGGGGAAGCAAGGTCACACCGGAAGTGGAAGCCAGACTCGAGCAGGATTTGATGAAAGTGATCACGGAATAATGAGGGGACAGTCCCCTCATTCCCTGAAATGAGGGAATGAGGGGACTGTCCCCTCATTTACATGGAATCTCGTTCGCCGGTGCGAATGTTGTATCCGTGTTCGATCGGAAGAATGAAAATGCGTCCATCCCCGATCTCACCGGTTCTCGCGGTGGTAATGATCGTTTTCAGAGTCTCTTCAACCCGATCGTCCGGCAATACCAGCTCAATCATGATTTTTGGCAGCAGCGTGACGCTGTACTCCGTGCCTCGATAAACCGCCTTGTGGCCCTTCTGGCGTCCATGTCCACGCACTTCGGTAACAGTCATCCCAGTGACGCCCAATGCGGTCAGCGCGTCCTTCACTTCTTCCAGTTTATTCGGCCGGATAATTGCCTTTAAGAGTTTCATGTCGTAGTCCCAAGGGTTGAAATTGAGAAGCGGAGCGTTCGAACCCCCATGGCTCGAACGACCGGCTTCTCACGTTAACTGAAAAACGTTACAAAAACGTGTCCAAATTCGAACGGTGAATTGGTTTGATTTCAGGCTGTGAGCCGATCGCCATTGATCGCAGGAAAAACTGGCGTAATTTTGCCACCAATTGAAATCGAAAGCATTAAAATCTTGCGCTTACCCGAACTATTTGGCGCGGCTCCGCACTCTCTTCGTCAATTTCTCGATCTGATCCAGATCATCGAGTACACGAAGAGAAAGCACGTATTGGCCGCTGGCGTCGATCTCTTTGCTCATTCTTGCGCTGACCGCGGCGAGATCGGTTGCGGCTGTCTGCAGTTCCTTGAAATTCTTCTCGTCCATCTTCTCTTGAGCGCGGATCCGCATTTCTTCGGTAGGGTCCGCCAGTGGATCGTGCTCGATGGCGTCTTTCTTCTTGTCGTCGTTATCGCCCTTGATGTCCGACGCCTGGTCATTACAAGGAGGGCTGACGGATGGACTTTGTCGTGCAATCATATGAGTTACGAAAAAGAACAGAAGAAGGGATGGAATCAAAAATCTGTTTTTCATAACAACCTCGATAAGCCTTATTCTATGCCGAACTGTGGAAATCTCCGTGCTAGACTTCTCGTTCGGATTCGCTGCCTCGGGGTAGCCATGGGGCATTCCCGCCAGAATCTCTATGTTTATAATTATCCATTTTTTATCCGTACTTTCGGTGTGGTTGAAGGAAACGCTTCTGCCCTACGGCGGGCCAGGTCTGATGGTGCTGGCCATCTTCGATTCGTCGTTCCTTTCCATGTCGGGAATCAACGATGTTCTCCTGATTACATTTTCCGTGGCGCGGCCAGCCAGCATGTTTGAACTGGCTGGATTGACTGCGCTCGGATCGGTGATTGGTTGCTCGATGTTGTATGCGGTAGGACGCAAGGGCGGAGATTCCTTTCTCCGGAAGCGATTTGCGGATGAACGCATGGCGAAAGTTCAGGCCTGGTACAACAAGTACGGAGTACTGGCCGTAATTGTCCCGGCTGTCCTTCCTCCCCCGACGCCTTTGAAGCTATTCGTTCTTTCGGCCGGAGCCTTTGGCATTTCGTGGGCGAAATTCCTCACGGGCATTGCGATTGGGCGTGCTCTTCGATACTTCGCACTGGGATTTCTCGCGATTACCTACGGTCCTGCGGCCATCGATTTTGCGAAGAACAACTTTGGGGCGATCGGGATTGCAACAGCCGCCCTCATTCTCGCGGGTACCCTGGTGTTCATGCTGATGCGTCGCAGGACCAGGAGTCTGGTCGTATGAGATTCCGGCCGGAGGTTTCGGCTATCGTATTGGGGGCTGCACTGCTGTCAGGGTGCGTCAGTCGCACAGTGCGACTGCTTCCGGATCAGGTGCTTCTCAAGGCGGACACGATTGCCAAGTCCGCGCTTTTGGAAAAACTCCAGACGGACAGCCGTGCCATCCAAACTCTTGTCGTATCGAAATCGACGCTCAAAGCATCACGCATGCTGTCCAACGAAACCATCAAGAACTACCACGATGTCAGCGGAAAGATCGCGGTGAATCGGCCTGGCCATATTCGCCTGGAAATCGAAAAGTTGACCACACTGGCTCAAATGGTGTCCGACGAGAAGCAATACCGCGTTTATGTTCCGATCGAGGGAAAGTTTGGCATCGGGGATATCGCAGCTCCCGTGCGCGGGGCAGAGTTCCCTTACAATCTCCGGCCGAATCACATTCTCGATGCTCTATTTGTGGATGGCGACCAGTATATCGGCAAGCCCGATATTGATTCGTATCTTATGGTGGAGACCGAATCACAGCCGGATGGAATGCACAGTTATTCCGTTATGTTTTTCGGGAAAGCCGGAGCTCAGGTGCCGCTGGAAGCACTTTGGTTTGATCGGACGGTCGGTGTCGAGCAGGTCGTGCGAAAGACGAGCTACCTGCCAGACGGCGAGATTGAAGCGGACATACGATACTCAAATTATCAGATGGTCGGAAATATTCCGTTTCCAATGAAGATTGTGATCAAGCGCCCCATCGAAAACTATGCGTTGGAAATGAATATCGAGAAGCTTGAATTGAACAAGGCGATCGACGCGGCAATGTTCACCTTGGATCGGCCACCCGGCGTCGATGATGTGGACCTGAACACCGGTAAGGACATCAAATCCAAATGAAGTGGAAAATCATCTTTTCCGGATTGAGAGCACGGCCCGTTCGAACCGGTGTGACAATTCTGGCTGTCTCGCTTCAGGTTGCCCTGATTCTCGTCATCGTCGGCTTGACGACGGGAACGGTTAACGAAATTGGGAAGCGTATTGCCGGTGTTGGCGCCGATATCATGTTTCAGCCTTCCGGTGCCGACGTCCTGCTTGCAGCAAATAGCGCGACTTTGAAAGAAACCTATGCGCCGCAGATTGCCGAGAAGGAAGGTATTCAGAGCATTGCCCCGGTATTGGTGAAGATCAGCACGTCGCCATTGGTGAATCTATTCGGTATCGAACCTCCGAGTTTTGATCAGGTCAGCGGAGGATTTGAGTATCAGAGCGGCCGAGTCTTTTCGGCTCCTAACGAGATTGTTATCGACGACATTTTCGCCAAGGACAAGAATCTCGCAGTTGGAGATACCATCGAACTCCTTAAAACCCCGCTGAAAGTCTCCGGCATCGCCACAAATGGAAAAGGCGCACGCGTTTTCATGGGACTCAAAGCCCTGCAGGAAATCAACAGTTCGCCGGGCATGGTCTCCCTTTTTTTTATAAAGCTGAAGGATTCCCGCGATATCAACGGGGCGATTGCCAAATTGAAAGCTGATTTTCCCGGCTATGAACTTCGCAATCTTCCAGAGTACACACAGCTGATGAACGGAGCCAGTATCCCGGGGTTCGACGCCTTCAATGCCGTCGTTGTCTTTGTTGCCTTGTGCATCGGCATCCTGGTGATATTCCTGTCCATGTATACCACCATCATGGAACGGACTCGTGAGATCGGAATTCTGCGTTCACTTGGCGCGTCAAAAGTGTTCATCGTGAGCATGATCATGAGGGAATCCATCCTGCTCTGTGTCATAGGAATCGTGCTCGGAACGTTAGGCAGTGAACTTATCGTGAATGGAGCGAAATCCCTTTACCCGACACTTGCATTTCTCATCAGTTACAAGTGGATGGCGAATGCTGCCATTTCCGCGCTGGTGAGCGGAGTGGTCGGATCGCTTCATCCGGCTTTAAAGGCGGCCAGCCAGGACCCCGTTGAAGCATTTGCTTACGAATAGGAAATCTCATGCTGCTTGAAACAGTCGACCTGAAAAAAACCTACAGAACCGGGAAAGTCGATGTGGAAGCGCTTCGAGGCGTCGATATTCGAATTCGATCCGGCGAACTGGTCGCCATCATGGGTCCTTCCGGTTGCGGGAAGTCCACTCTGATGCATCTGCTGGGCGCCATGGTGCGTGCTACGAGTGGTCAGGTGCTGGTCGATGGTAAGGACATCGCGCGCATGAATGACTCGGAACGTACTGCAATTCGCCGGAAAAAAATTGGCTTTGTTTTTCAAAAGCTCAACCTGCTTCCGACCCTCACTGCCAAAGCCAATATCGAAATCGCGCGAACGATTCAGGGCAGCGAGGGAGATCCAGCGACGGACTCCTACCTTGCGGAAATTCTCAAGCTGCTGAAGATCGATGAAAAACTGGATCGTCGGCCATCCGAGCTATCCGGAGGAGAACAGCAGCGATTTGCCATTGCACGCGCTGTCAGCCATCGGCCCGCGATCGTCCTTGCCGACGAACCGACCGGAGCGCTGGATTCAAAGAATTCAGAAGCTGTTCTGCAGATGTTTCGGGAGTTGAATCGCAAATTCCAGCAGACTATCCTTCTGGTTACCCACAATCCGGAACTCGCAGGCTATGCGGACCGTCTGATTGAAATGCGCGACGGACTTGTTTTGCACGACAGTGGATCTGTCGAATCGGCGGCTGCAGGGAGCTGACATCCGAATATGAAACGATTTCTGCTCTGGTCATTCGACAGAGGTTCAATTCAGTATGACGTCATTTGCGGACTCATCCTGGCGTTTATATTTTTGACTCCAGGTCATGCGTTCAATGACCGCCCTGCCTACATGCGCGTTTCAGCCAGCGATCCGCAGGTTAAGAAAACCATTGCGAACGGAAGTGAAGTATTTACCGTCAAACTGGAAAGCGCGGTGTTTTGGGATAATGCAGAACACCGGAGAGTGGCGGTTGAAACTCTTGAAAAGGTTCTAAAGGTTCCCGTGAATACTGTAAATACGCAACCGATCTACACGACAACCGGCATGACCGTCGCGTACGCGATCTGGATCGAGCCACTGGAGGGAAATTGAAGACAATCACGGCTGGGGTGTGCGTCAGTCTCCTGCTCATTTTGCTCCAGACTTTATCCGCGCAGACACTGACAACCGATCAGGTCTTGAAGAATATGGAGCAGGGGAATGCAAAGTTCCCGACGTTGCAGGCCAACATCGAAAGACGGGCCGTGAATACGCTTTTCAACGATCCCGGTGACCCTAACTTCGGAAAGATCTGGATCGTCCGTACTGCGAACGGGTCCCGTCGCATCAAAATTGATTTTGATAAACCAAAGAAAGAAAGCATTCTCATCGAGAAAAATTCGTTTCTTCACTATTACCCGGTAGCTCGGCAGGGAGAGTCGAAATCCTTATCCGCAGAGGGGCAAGCGGAAGGCGAGTGCGTTTTTCTTGGGCTTTGTCAGTCTGCTGCTGTCATCCAGCAACATTACGATCCGAAACTCATTGGACAGGAAACGATCGGTAACGTGAAGACGACGGTGCTGGAACTGAAATCGAAGGATATCAAGAGATCGAGGGGAATCAGTGCGATCCGGCTGTGGCTGGACTCCTCAAAGTGGATACCGGTTCAGACCAGAATCATCCAGGAAAACGGCAACTACACGGAGGCGAAATATTCGAATATCAGCACCGCGAAGTTTTCAGACTCCGTATTTGAACTCAAGCTTGCCAAAGACGCCAGCATCAGTAAGCTGAAATAGTTTACTGCTCGCGCTCGATCGCTTTGCCTTCCTGCCACGTGTAGAAGATTCGCTGTGCGACGGCCCAGTTTGAAAGCACGGCCAGCACCCAAAGTACTGCGGCCATGCGGTTGGCAAGGGCCCCTATGATCAACAGAACGATTCGTTCCGGACGTTCCAGGAATCCAACTTTGCAGGCCGGGATCAGGGATTCGGCCCGCGCTCGCGTGTAGCTCGTCATAATGGAGCCGATCAAAGCAAAGACGGCCAGTCCCATGTAAAAGATACTGTCGTTCTTGGCGTATAGAAAGACGAGACCAAATAGCAAAACCATGTCGGAGTAGCGGTCGATTACGGAATCAAAGAATGCGCCGAATTTCGTGACCCTGGCGGTCCGCCTTGCCACCTCTCCGTCGACCATGTCGAAGATCCCGGCGAAAACCACGACGAGACCCGCCCAGAACAGAAGGTTCTTTGCAAAAAGAACGGCGGCGAAGATATTGATGACGAATCCGATCAAAGTAAGAATGTTCGGATGCACCATATGGTCCGACAGCCATCCGACGATCAGATTCAGTACCCATTTGCCGGCGGCTCCGATTTTTCCGCTGATGGAGTGATCGGGCATCTTTAGCGTGTCAGCTCTGTTGATCATGCATTGTGGTGAAGTGCAAAACTTCGAAAACCCGGGTTCCCGAGGGGATTTTGACTTCCACCGTGTCCCCTTCGCGCTTATTCAAAAGACTGCGCCCGATTGGGGACGTCGTGGAAATCAGGCCTTTGGTAACATCCGCATCTTCGCTGGTCACCAGCCGATAAGTGATCTTTTCGTTTTTGTCTACATCCAGCAGTTCCACATTCGAGCCCAACGAGATCCGGTCGCGCGGTATCTTGTCGAAGTTCACCATGGCGAGATCCGCTGCGCGCTGCTTTAACTGACTGAGCCGGACCCTGACGAAATCCTGACGTTCTCTCGCGGCGGAATAGTCTGCGTTCTCACTCAGATCCCCCAGAGCAGCGGCCGTTTTCAGGGCGCGCGGCAGTTCTTCTCGAAGTTCTCTTTCCAGGGATTGGATTTCCTCTTCCAGCTTCTTTCTTGGGTCTGTACTCATGAATCGATCCTTTAGAACAGTCGGAAGTTGATCGTTAGATACTTCTTGGGATTCTGCCTGAAATCGTACATCAATTTCTGCAACTCCGATGATGTTTGGGTAAGGGTGTTATACAGCGTGGGGTCCTTCATCATCTTCCCCAATGTGCCTTCGCCATTTTCAACGGAGGTAAGCAACGTATTGGTCTTATTCAGTGTGGTGTTCAAGTTGTTGTAAAACGTTTCGTCCCTGGACAGTCTGCCCAGGGATCCTTCGCCTCGATCAATACGGCCGGCGACATTCCCGAACGTGTTGATGAGCTGATCGGCCTTCCGATAGAGCGAGTCATCGTTGATGAATTTCGCGATATTTCCGTTCCCATCGTTGATTTTGTCGACAACGGTATTGACCTTGACCAGAGTGGTGTTGAGTTGGTCGACGGACGACTTCACGCTTAGGTACATTTCGTCGTCGGATAGAAGGCGGCCAATGCTGCCATTGCCCGAATGCGCGTCAATGACAAGTTTATGCGCTTCGTCGACAGTCGCGTCGAGCTTGTCATAGATGGATGTATCGTTGAGGAATTTTCCGGCTGTTCCTTTGCCACTCTTCACATCGTCGAGGAGCGCTCCGATTTTGGAGGTCATTACTCCAAGATTGGGAACCACGTCGTTGGTGTTGGAGATAATCTGCTTGATATCGCCTGCATCCATACCTTGAAGCGTTCCCCCGTCCTCGATTGCCGGTTTGCCCGGCGAACCGCGGGTGAGTTCCACCTGTTGATCGCCCAGGACGCCGACTGTCCCGATGGTGGCTACACTATCGGTGCGGATCATGTCGTGATAACTCTTGTTCAGTTGCAGGCCGACTTCGACCGCCCGATTGGCGTCCGAATCCGAGGTTAGTTTGATGTCGGAAACATTGCCGATACGCACTCCATTGACGAGAACCAGGGCTCCCTTATGAAGTCCGTCAGCGGAGTGAAAATAAACCGTCATCTTATATTTCGGCGTGAAGAATCCGGTATCTCCACCGATGTAAAAGATCGCTACCGCCAGCAGCACAACGCTGGTGACGACCAGTATGCCGACACGCAACTCTCTCCATGCAAGAGTCTGACTATTCGCCATGATGATTCTCCTTTCCTTTGCGCATGATCATGCGAGAAATCGCTTAATGTACTCATCGTTGGACCTGCGGAGGATTTCGTCCGGTCCCTCGAAAATAATCTTTCCATCACGCAACATCAGAAAGCGCGTGTTTGCAATGCACAAAACCTGGCCTTCATTGCGGAACTCGACATTGCCGTTATCGCTGACCGCATACTGCGACGCCAGTGTAAACGCATCGCGCATCCTGTGAGTGACAAACACGCCGGTGACGCTTTTCAAATCACGCAGTGTGATAATCAGCTGATTGATCTTTCGCGAGGTAATCGGATCGAGCCCGGCAGTCGGTTCGTCGTAAAACATGATATTGGGCTCGCCGGCAAGTGCCCGTGCGATGGCCACACGCCGTTTCATCCCACCGGACAGCTCGGCAGGGAATTTCTCAATGGCGTCTTCAAGACCGACGAACCCCAGATTTTGCCGGACTCGCGATTCCACTTCTTCGGCGTGCGTCCCCTTCTCATGCAACTGATAAGCGACATTGTCACGGACAGTCATCGAGTCGAAGAGAGCCGACTCCTGGAAAACCATTCCGATCTTCATTCGAACGCGCGCCAGGTCCCGCTCGCGCATTTTTGTGATGTCTTCACTTTCAATCAGGATCTGGCCTTCATCAGGCTTTTCCAGTCCCATTGCCAATTTGAGCAGCGTCGACTTTCCGGAGCCGCTGCCGCCGATGATAATCTTGGTTTCACCTCGCCGGACCTGAAAGGACACACCCTTCAGTACGGAGTTTTCTCCGTAGGATTTGACGACGTCCCTCATCTCCAGTATTGGTTCGATCATACGGGCGGCCAGATGAGTTTCGTCAGGATGAGATTGAAAAACAGGATCAGGATGGATGCGGCAACCACGGATTGAGTCGTCGATTGGCCGACTCCCTGCGTGCCGCCATGGGTTCGCAGTCCGCAGTGACAGCCGACGATGGCCACGCTTGCACCGAACACCAGTGGTTTCAGCAGCCCGCCAAGAACATCGGTATAAGTCAGGCCATCCCACGCGGAGCTCAGGTACACGGTGCCGTTGATTCCCAATACGTACACCGCAACGAATAGGCCCCCCATCAGCCCGATCGTATTCGCAACGATGGTGAGAAGCGGCAGCATTGTCGTCGTGGCGATAATGCGTGGAACGACAAGCTTCTTAATCGGATCCGTTCCCAGCGCTCGCATGGCATTGATTTGTTCCGTGACAATCATCGAACCCAGTTCCGACGCGATTCCCGAACCCACTCGTCCGGCGAGCATCAGAGACGCAAGCACCGGTCCCAGTTCACGGACCATCGAAATGGCCACCAGGCGGCCCGTCAGCCCCTTGGCTCCGAAAGCTGCCAGCGATGAAGCGCTTTGCAAGGTCAGGACGGAGCCGGTGAAGAACCCTGTCAGCATCACGACGGCGACGGAACCGACGCCGATCTTGTCCATCTGCTCCAAAATATCCCGAAAGTAGAATGGCCGCCTGAAGGAACCCAAAAAGGCCCGCGTCGCAAGGTGCGTGAGGTCCTGGACCTCCTTGACGGCGGCTTTCGGGGTGAACGGCATTGGACTCATCCTAACGGAAACAATCTTTTAGGGTCAAGCAGTTACGGGCGGGTATACTACCTTTCATGTTGACCTATCGTACGGCGGGAGAGTCCCATGGACCGGCGCTGATTGCACTTGTAGAAGGATTGCCCTCCAATATTCGTCTGGATTTTGAGTTTATCGACAACGAATTAAAGCGGCGCCAGGGCGGATATGGCCGTGGCGGCCGCATGAAAATCGAGAAGGACCAAGTTCGGTTTCTGTCGGGTGTTCGACATGGAAGGACGCTGGGAAGTCCGGTAGCGATGATGATAGAGAATCGCGACTGGCCGAATTGGGAGGAAACCATGTCGGCTCAGCCGGTTTCTGCCGAAGCCGCTGCCAAACGCCGGGTCACCCGCCCGCGCCCGGGGCATACGGATCTGGCCGGATCCCTTAAATTTAACCAGACCGACGCTCGTAATATTCTGGAACGGTCCAGCGCACGTGAAACGACTGCTCGAGTGGCGGCCGGAGCGCTGTCCAAGGTGTTTCTCCGGAATTTCGGAATCGAGATTTTGAGCCATACGACAGCCATTGGATTGGCAAGAGTACCGAAGGGTTTTGCGGTTTCCTGGGAACAGCTTGAAGCACTGCGTGATGACGACGTGGTTCGATGCGCCCTGCCTGAGGTGGGGGCGCAGATGGTCTCGGAAATCGAGAAGGCCCAGAAAGACGGCGACACCATTGGTGGAACCTTTGAAGTCCTCGCTCGAGGTGTTCCGACCGGATTAGGGTCTCACACCGCATGGGATACCCGTCTCGACGGACAACTGGCTCAGGCCATCATGTCGATCAATGCGGTCAAGGCCGTGGAGTTCGGCGATGGCGTCGAAGTCGCCTACAGTCGAGGTTCCGATGCACACGACGAAATTGCCTGGGATGCCAATGGAAAGCGTTTCCATCGTCTGTCAAATCGGGCCGGTGGATTTGAAGGGGGAATCACGAATGCCGAGGATGTCCGGGTTGTGGGTTACCTGAAACCGATTCCCACACTTAAGAAAGCTCTGCGGTCCGTGGACATGATTACAAAGGAACCTTTCCTCGCGCAGCATGAGCGTTCCGATACGTGCACCGTACCCGCTGCCGGAGTCATTGGGGAATCCATGGTCGCGCTGGTACTTGCCCGCGCATTTCTGGAAAAATTCGGTGGGGATTCGCTGGAAGAAACAACACGGAATTATTCGGGATACCTGGAACAGCTTCGGTCCTATCCGGAATAGGCGTAGCCCTCTGTTGTTACGACCGTGTAAAATCGATACATGCTTCGTCCCATAGTTCTATACGGCGCCGAGGTCCTGGCAAAACCATCAAAGCCGGTCACTCAAATTTCGGACAACGAAGTCCAGCTTGTGAAGGACATGGTGGAAACCATGTATAAAGCTCCCGGTGTGGGGCTTGCTGCACCCCAGGTCGGGGTGGGACAGCGCATCATGGTGACGGACCCCAGCGCTGGCGAAAAACGAAATCAGCTCATCACGATTATCAATCCGGAAATCGCGGAGTCGGACGGGGAGCAGCTTGAAGATGAAGGCTGCCTCAGCATTCCGGGTTTTTCGGCAGTCGTGCTGCGCCCCAAACGAGTCGTATTGAAAGGCATCGACCTGAATGGGAAGGAGATCACCGTCGAAGGCAAGGACCTGCTGGCGCGGGCTTTCTGTCACGAGATGGACCATCTCAATGGTGTCGTTTTCCTCGATCATCTGAGCTTTCTCAAGCGCGACCTTATCAAGCGGAAAATCAAGAAGCTGGCAAAACAGGGCGAGTGGGAACCGTAACAGTTTCCAATCGGATGCCGGACAACTCGCAACAAAATGTTCGATTGGTGTACATGGGAACGGCAGAATTTGCGGTTCCAACGCTGCGTCGTCTGATGAGCGAACATTATCCGCTTGCTGCAGTGCTGACCCAGCCCGATAAGCCCAGTGGTCGCGGCCATTTGATGCATGCCTCCCCCGTGAAACGGAACGCTCTTGAACTTGATCTGAATGTTCACCAGCCAGCGACACTGAGGGACGACAGAGTACGTATTCTCTTTGAGATGCTTCAACCAGACTGCATCATCGTGGTGGCGTACGGGAAGCTTCTTCCGCCATGGCTGGTCCGACTCCCCCGATTTGGTGTGGTGAACCTTCACGGTTCGCTCCTTCCGAAATACCGGGGAGCCGCACCGATCCAATGGGCCTTAGCCAACGGTGAAACCGAAACGGGAGTCTGCACGATGCAGATCGACGAAGGGCTGGATACCGGACCCGTGTACCTTTGCGAAAAAACATTGATCCCGCCGGAAGAGACTATTTCGCAGCTTTCCGAACGTCTTGCAGATCTTGGCGCCGAACTCATGATCCGTACACTCTCGGGAATCTTTTCCGGCTCGCTGCATGCAATGCAGCAGGATCATTCCCGGGCGAGCTTTGCCCCGATACTCCGAAAAGAAGACGGCTATATCGATTGGCGCTGGCCAGCGCAGACCGTTCACAATCGCGTTCGGGCGTTGAATCCCTGGCCGGGGACCGTAACTCAATTTCGAGGGGGACTTTGCAGGATATTGAAGTCTAAGGTAGGACGGCCTGTCGAAGCGGCGAACTCTCCGGGATCGATCCTCGCTTCGAAAGAAGGAGTCCTTGTGGCATGCGGTGATGGAGTCGGCCTGGAACTGATCGAAGTTCAGCTTCCAGGCAGAAAGCCGGTTTCCGGAAGGGATTTCACAAACGGCATGCGCATTCAACCCGGCGATGGATTTGAACTCGAGGTCCGACAGCTTTCATGATTTCAAAAGCTAAATTATCCAAACTCGCCAGCCTGTCCCTCATGATCGCCATTCTCATCGTTGCAGCCATATTCAGCGCTATGACGGCAATGCGGGTTGCGATACGGGGCAGGGAAGTCGTCGTGCAGGATTTGAAAGGAAAGACGGAGCTCGAAGCCCGTCAGATCCTGGAAAAAAACGGACTGATTCTCAAAGTGTCCCAGTCCAGATTCACTCCGGGTGTTCCCGAGGGACGCATTGTGGAACAAAATCCGCCAAAGGGAACAAGCCTCAAGACAGGCCGAAGCGTGAAGGTTCTAGTGTCCCGGGGAGAACGGAAATACCCTGTTCCCAAACTTATTGGTGGAACCGTTCGCGCAGCTCAGATCACACTCTCGGAAAGCAAACTTACCCTTGGTATTACGGACTTTGCGCATACCAATGAGGGAGAACCCTCTATGGTGGTCTATCAGTCGCCGCCACCGGAAACCGTTGAAGGCGCGGACCCGAAGGTGAATATACTGGTGTCACTCGGTCCCCTCGAGCCGTACTACACCATGCCGGACCTTGTCGGCAAGTCGTATGATTCGGTCTCCGCTCGCGCCCGCGTCGAGGGATTCAAGTTGGGTAAGCCGAATTATCGCAACTATCCGGGAATTGCTCCGGGTATTGTGATCCAACAGAAACCACAGGCGGGATACCGTCTATCCAAAAACGACTCCATACTTCTGGAAGTGAGTCAGTGAATATACGCATTGCTCCCTCGATCCTTTCCGCAAACTTTGCATCGCTTGGTGACGATATTCGAAAGGTCGAAGACGCCGGCGCCCAGCTTCTGCATATCGATGTCATGGATGGGCACTTTGTGCCGAATATCACGATTGGTCCGGTGGTGCTGAGATCCATTCGTAAAGTCACCGGATTGCCTCTGGACGTGCACCTTATGATCTCGGATCCCGATAAGTACATTCCGGCATTTGTCGATGCGGGAGCCGACATGATCACGGTTCATGCCGAAGCCACCCTCCACCTGGACCGAACATTAAATTTTATCCGGTCTCACAAAGTCCGCGCTGGAGTGTCTATTAACCCGGCGACGCCGGTATCCAACATCCAGCACGTATTCGGATTGGTGGATATGGTACTGATCATGAGTGTGAATCCGGGATTTGGCGGTCAGGCATTTATCCCCTACTCGCTGGACAAGATCCGGCAGGCACGAAAGATCATCGTTGAACACAAACACGCCTGCGCCATCGAAGTCGACGGCGGTATCGATCTCGTGACGCTTCCGGGTGCTGTCAAAGCGGGTGCAAACGTCCTGGTTATCGGAAACGCGATATTCGGCCATCCGGATCCGGGAGCGAGGGTGAAGGAGATGCTGGAATCGATTGCAACGCTCGGATATCATTCCAATTACGTTTAAGTGAGGATATTGATGCGTAAGTGTATAGCTATAGCCCTATGTTTTTTTCTATGGGGCTGTGGAAAGAGCGCCAAGGTGGTCACCCCCACGGCCATAGATGAACCTGATCGGGTTCTCTATGAGAATGCAATGAAGCAGATGGCGCGTCATGACTACCCGAATGCGCGCCTCCTGCTCCAGACTCTGATCAGTACGTATCAGGACAGCGACTATTTTCAAAAGGCGAAGTATGCTTTTGCCGAATCTCTCTATCGCGAAGGAGGCCGGGAGAATCTCGATTCAGCAGAGGCGGCGTATAAGGATTTTATTATCTATTTCAAGGATTCGGACCTGGCCGACGACGCTCAGATGATGGTCGCCATGACTCACGTCAAACGCGTTCAGGCTCCCGATCGAGATAACACCGAAGCCCGTCTGGCGGAACTGGAATTGAGGGAGATGATTAATTCCTATCCCAACAGCGATCTGCTCGAAGAAGCAAAACAGAAACTGCGGGATGTTCAGGAAATTCTGGCCGACGGCAACGGCAGGATTGCAAATCAGTACTTCCATCAGAGGAATTACAAGGCTTCCATCGATCGATTCAATGAGATTGAATCGAAATTTCCCGATTTTTCAAAGATGGACGAGATATTGTTCAGACACGCGGAGTCGCTTCGTCTCACCGAAAACGCAGAATCCGCCGGTAAGTACTACGCGGAAGTGGTCAGCGATTACCCTATGTCCAAGTATGTCAAGGATGCAACACTGCGTCTCATGGAGCTTAGCTTGCCCGTTCCGCCTCCCAATCCATCGGCGCTTCAGCGCCCTCCAATACAACCAGACAAGAGCCTGCTGGGGAAGACCGTGGGTGCCTTCAAAAGTCACCCGGCTGTGCCGTCGGAAACGGGTGCCGCATCCGTCGACAAGAATGGCTCATTCACAATCGATTCGAAGGCAAACAAGAACTGAGCATGGATCTTTAGATGCGGCAAATCATCCTGCTGGCTGATGACAGCCCCACAATTCAGCGACTCGTCAACCAGACATTCGCGGACACGCGATTCGATGTCGTGACCGTCAACAACGGTGATGCCGCAATTCGCAAGTTTGACGAAATCGAACCGGATGTGGTTTTGGCCGACATCTATATGCCTGGCAAAAACGGATATGAGGTCTGTGCTCATGTGAGAAATCACGCGACCTTATCCAGCACGCCGGTCATCCTTCTCGTGGGCGCGTTTGATGCTTTTGACGAGGCCTTTGCCACCCGGGCAGGCGCCGCATCGCACATTACGAAGCCGTTTGAACCAAGGGCTCTCGTGGAGATGGTAACTTCCACAGCGCCGCAAGCCGCGCGAGCCCGGAAGCCGGCGACCGAAGCCCCACCCGCAAAAGCGGTGGAACCCGTGACACCGGAACCAACCAAAATGGAGAAGAGTGTCGAACCCCCGCAGATTGTGGAGACACCTGCGGTGGCGATGCCCTCGGACAAACCTGCTGAGAAGGAAATTCAACGGGCCGTTGAAACCGCAAGCGAACCCACAGTCATGGCGGATAGCGGCGATCTCCTGGGTCTGGCCCATTTGTTTCCTTCGGAGGTTGCATCGGAGCAGCAGGGAAATGTTGCTGCCCATCTGACCGACGAAGAAATCGATCGAATCGCGGACCGTGTCATTCGAAAACTTTCCGCAGAGGCTGTCGAAAGCATCGCGTGGGATGTCGTACCCGACATTGCGGTGAAAATTCTCCGCGAAGAGCTCAAGAAGACAAACTGATGAAGGTGGAAATTTCCAAGACCTACAATCCGCAGGAAGTGGAGAGCCGCTGGTATGGCTGGTGGGAGTCCAACGGATACTTCCGTGCCGATGCCGCCTCCACGAAGCCTGCGTTCGCTATTGTGATGCCACCGCCCAACGTCACAGGATCGCTTCATATCGGACACATGCTGAACAATACGGTTCAGGACGTCATCGTGCGCCGCAAGCGGATGCAGGGATTTAATACGCTGTGGCTGCCGGGAATGGATCATGCAGGGATCGCGACCCAGTGGGTGGTGGAGCGTGAACTGCGTACCGAAGGGCTTTCCCGTCACGACCTTGGACGCGAGAAATTCGTCGAGCGCGTCTGGAAATGGAAAGAGGAATACGGCGGCACTATACTCCGTCAAATTCGCCGGATCGGATCCTCATGCGACTGGTCGCGCGAGCGGTTTACCCTCGATGAAGGTTTGTCGCGTGCAGTTCGCGAAGTGTTCGTGCGGTTACACGAAGAAGGGCTGATCTATCGTGGGACGAGATTGATCAACTGGTGCCCGCGGTGTATGAGCGCGCTTTCGGACCTTGAAGTGAAGCCGAAGACGTCGGAATCGAAGCTGTATCACATCAAGTATCCGTTGAAAGGAAAACCAGGAGAGTTCGTTGAAGTCGCCACGACTCGCCCCGAGACGATGCTCGGCGACACGGCCATTGCGGTGAATCCGGAAGACAAGCGCTATAAGGGATTTGTCGGTAAGAGTGCCGTTCTGCCGCTGGTGGGCCGCGAGATCCCGTTTATCCAAGACACCGCCGTCGATCCAAAGTTCGGAACCGGGGCAGTAAAGGTGACACCTGCTCACGATCTGGCCGACTTTGAAATGGGACAGCGTCACAATCTTGCGCAAATCACGGTGATTGGAGAGGACGCAAAGATCACTGCGGAAGGCGGCGCGTATCAGGGGATGGACCGGTTCGCTGCTCGTAAAAAGATCGTCGAAGATCTCGACGCGCAGGAGCTTCTGGTCAAGGTAGAAGCACTGACGAACAATATCGGTCAATGCGAGCGGTGTTCCACCGTTGTGGAACCGCTAATCTCCACGCAGTGGTTTATCGACATAAAGCCTCTTGCCGAACCGGCAATTCGGGCAGTCGAAGACGGACGGATGAAATTCGTTCCGCCCAACAGGTCGAACGATTATTTCGAATGGATGAATAACATTCGAGACTGGTGCATCTCCCGGCAGTTATGGTGGGGGCATCGCATTCCGGCCTGGTACTGCGAGTGCGGCGAAGTGATCGTGGCGCGTGTGGATCCGGAGAAGTGTACGAAATGCGGTTCATCAAAGCTTCGACAGGATCAGGACGTACTCGATACCTGGTTCAGTTCCGGTCTCTGGCCATTCTCCACGTTGGGCTGGCCCGATCAAACCGAAGATCTGAAGGTGTTCTATCCCGGCTCGCTGCTGGTCACCGGATACGACATTATTTTTTTCTGGGTTGCGCGCATGATGATGTTCGGCATGAAATTCATGGGCGACGTTCCATTTCGAACGGTTTATATCACTGGCATGATTCGCGACGCCGAACGCCAGAAAATGTCCAAGTCCAGGGGCAACGTCGTGGATCCGCTCGAAATCTGCGACAAGTACGGAACCGATGCGGTTCGTTTCGCATTCGCCCGCATGGGTGCGCCCGGAACGGATCTTGCGCTTTCGGATAAACAACTCGAGAGCTATAAATTTTTCGCGACGAAAATCTGGAACGCCGCGCGATTCATGTACCAGTACGTGGATGAATCCGATCATCTGGCAACGATCGAGGAGTTGCGTGCGTCCAACCTGTCTCTTGTGGATCGGTGGATTCTGGCGCGTCTGGCACGCACTACCCAGGAAGTGCACCTATCGATGGAGCAGTACCACCTTCACGAAGCGGCAAGATCCATCTACCGGTTCTTCTGGGACGAGTTCTGTTCATGGTATCTGGAGATGATCAAGCTGCATCCGGAGCGATCCAAACCGATGTTGCTGTTCGTTTTCGAGAGCGCCCTTCGTCTGCTGCATCCTTTCATGCCGTTTATCACCGAGGAGCTTTGGCAGAGTATTCCACACAAGGGCGAGTCGATCGTCATCGCACCATATCCGGAACTGGACAGCGCCCCTGAAGACGCCGCAGCCGAGACGGATACCGAAATGATTCAGGACATCATCACGAAGGTTCGGAATATCCGCGCGGAATATAATGTAGATTCCAAACAGGCTGTTACTGTTCGTGTGGCCACATCGGACGAAAGAATCATCGGGTTGTTGAACACTGCGGGTGAATACATCTACAAGCTCGCTCAGGTGGTAGAAGTAATTGTTGCCGATCACATCGTCGGAGATAAGCTTTCCGCACAGGCGGTCGCGGCAGGTTGCACCATCGAGGTTCCTCTTGCAGGACTGATCGATCTTGCTGCAGAGATGGCGCGGTTGACAAAACTGCGCGACAAAGCAACGAAGGATCGGGATATTGTTCAGAAACAACTCGCCAATCCCGATGTCGTCGCACGGGCTCCT
>Ga0157375_10000522_pt1 | contig 34517 bp, 69 predicted proteins | sample M35metaG_FD_115311 | JGI IMG/M metagenome (GOLD analysis project Ga0157375, IMG submission 115311) | Miscanthus rhizosphere microbial communities from Kellogg Biological Station, Michigan, USA - M3-5 metaG | ecosystem: Host-associated > Plants > Roots > Rhizosphere > Soil | place: USA: Michigan... | reverse complement strand
TCGTGCCGCTGGACCGCCCGCTGTCCCAGGTGGACCCGGCGGTGCGCGCACTGTCCGCCATCGCCCAGGGCAAGGCGTTCCCGACCCAGCAGCAGCCCACTGGCAAGATCGTGAACATCGGCGGGCTGACGGTCGTCACGCCGACGGAGGACCCGAAGGCAGTGGCGAGCGAGGTCGTCAACAAGTTGGTCGGCGCGGCGTACATCTGAGTTTCAGAATCTGAAAGAGGACGAGGATGGCCTGGGACGGGTGGTACGAGTTCGGTGGCACGGAGATCATCAACGTGGACCGGACCGAGGCGTACGCCAAGCACGCCAACATGGGCTGGTTCAAGCCGGTCCACGAGAACGGCTCGCTGGCCGCGCTGCTCGGCGAACCCGAGTACGCCTCCCCGTTGCAGGACGACGCACCGTGGACCGACCCGGACGCCCCCGAGTCCTACCGGTTCTACGGCGCCTACCCGTTGGAGATCACCGGGGTCGAGGACTCCACCTGGACGGCCCCCGTCACCGAGTCCACCGGTGACGGTGGTGTCGTCGGTCGTGCCCGCCGGGCGACCCGGACGATGGTGTTCTCCCTGGCACTGCTCGGCGCCGACGAGTGCGCTGTGGACTACGGGTTCCGCTGGCTGAAGAACGTGATGGTCGCCGGACCCTGCGGTGACGACACCCAAGCCTGCAACACGGGCAGCAACCTGTGCTTCCTGGCCTGCCCACCGGCACTGGACTGGAACGTCCCCGCACCCCCGCCGCCCGCTCCGCCGGTGCTCACCATCAAGCGCACCAACAAGATCACCAACCCGTCGTTCGAGACCGGCATCAATGGCTGGTCGGCGATCGGCTCGGGCGGTGCCGTGGCGACCACGACGTCGGCTGCTCTGCGGGGCAAGCAGTGTATGCAGGTCTACCAGGCCGACGTCACCGGGGCCGGGATGAACCTGACCACTCCCGTGGACGCCGTGCCCAACGACGTCTGGACGGGCTCCCTGTCGATCCGCCTGGTCACCGGTGAGCCCACCAACACGGTGAACGTCCGGCTGCGTGCCCAGCCCGGCAACGTGGTCGTCACCAACCAGGTCGTCACCCTCACGTCGGCGTGGCAGCGGATCGCCGTCACCGGCACCATGCCGTCCGGGACCACCGGCGTGGATGTGGCCGTGGCCCGCAGCATCGCCGGGGTTCACCGCTACTGGGTGGACGCGGTGATGTTGGAGCAGGGCGCGGCGATCGGTGCCTACTTCGACGGCGACACCCCGGACGGCCCGGACGGCAAGTACGACTGGACTGGCCCGCGCGGGGCCAGTGAGTCCGTCCTGTCCACCGTTGCTGCGGCGAGCGTGCCGGAGCAGTCCAGCCTGGACGACTGCTGGGACAAACTGCTGTGGTCACTGCACTCCGCCACCACGACCGTCGGTCCGCTGGTCACCGGCAAGCGGACGATGGGGAACGGTGGCTGTGCGTGGACCGTCACCGTCACCGTCACAGCGGGCAACCCTGTCCTGTTCAGCGACGAACGCCCACTGATCGTCGGGTTCGGTGACCCGAAGGTGCAGGTCCCGTACGTCGGTGGGGTCGTCCCGCCCGGCGGTTCGTTCGACGCGGACGGGTTCGTCCAGACCGAGGTCAAGTGCCCCGTGCCGACCTACCAGCCGGTGATGGACCCGCTGTGTCCCCTGGTCATCCCACCCCCAGCGGTGCCTGCGATCCCGCTGTCCTGCTTCACGTTCCCGGTGAACTACACCCGTCGCCAGTTCGTCATCCCCCCGGACAAGGTGCCGCTGTGGAGCAAGGTCGTGCCCTCGTTCGCGATCCACGCCAAGAAGGAGGTCCGCTCCCTGCGGCTGCGGTTCTATGCCGACCCCCAAGGTGACGGCTCGACCGTCGATGACCCGTGCGTCTTCTGCGGGGACATCGTGTTCTCCTACATCCCTGCCGGGGAGACGATGATCTTCGACGGCGCCGACCAGATCGTCTACGTGCAGTCCCCGACGAAGGGGAAGCGGCGCGCTGACTCGCTGGTCTTCGGGTCCGACGGCAAGCCGTTCGACTGGCCGGAACTGACCTGCGGGTTCGGCTACGTGGTCACCCTGGACCTGCCGCAGACCGCGACCCTGCCCGTGGTGGACATGAGCCTGTACGCCAAGGCGGTCTAGGTGGGCAGCAAGACCTTCAACTACACCGGTGGCTGGCAGTCGTGGACTGTCCCCGCCGGGGTGACGTCGATCACCGTCTACATGAACGGGGCCGGGTCCGGCCTCCGTCGGGGTGGTCGGGTTGAGGGCAAGTTGTCGGTGACCCCCGGCAAGAAGTTGTACCTGGTCTGCGGCGGGGCCGGGAAGGGTGGGTCATCTGGCGGGACCGGTGGCGGCGGGTCATTCGGCGGCGGCGGGACCGGTGGCGACGGTAAGTCCGGCGCCGGTGGCGACGGTGGTGGCGGGTTCTCCGAGATTCGCCGGGACTCCACATCCGGCACCATCGTTGCCGTCGCGGGCGGTGCGGGCGGCGACTCCGGGGATAACGGCGCCGGTGGCGCGGGTGGCGGCTCGACCGGTGCATCCGGTGGGCGGGGTACCTCCGGGTCCGGCTCCACCGGGGCGGCAACCGGTGGCACCCAGACCCAGGGCGGCAACGGCGGCACATCCTCCTCGGGCAGTGAGTTCAACGGACACAGCGCCCCGGACACGGCGGTCTCTACTGCTGGTGCTGGTGGCGAAGCGGACCACTACTCCTACGGCGGTGGCGGCGGCGGCGGCGGCTGGCGTTCCGGTGGTGGCGGTCAGGCCGCATCCAAGGGCTACGCACCCGGCGGCGGTGGCGGTGGTGGGTCCAACTACACGGGTGGGATGACCAGCACCAAGACCATCCAGTCCTACGCCACCGGCAACGGTGTGGTCTCACTCCTCTGGACGGACCCGGCACCGGCGAACCTGCCCCCGACCGTGCCGACCAGCGCACAGGTCAACGGGATCACCGCGTCCGCCGGGTTGCCGACCAAGGACTACGGCGACATCACCATCTCGGCGATCGTGAACGACCCGGACAGCGGCGACACGGTGCGGATGCTGGTCCGGCTGTCCGTCAACGACTTCGCTACCTACGGCGACTACTACACCGGCTACGTCGCCCGTGGCGCGCGGGCCAGTGTGGTCATCCATAACCACGGCCAGAACCTGCACTACAAGGCCCGGCTGTACTCCCAGGACAACCACAACCTGTTCTCGACCACCTACAACTCCATCGACTACTTCACCAACCGGTCCCCGCTGGCCCCGCAACTGCTGCAACCAGCCGAGAACGTCTCCATCCCGTCGATCAACTCGACGGTGTTCACCTGGGTGCATATCGACCCGGACCCCACCGACGCCCAGAAGGGCTTCGAGTTGCGGTACCGCACCGCCGCGTCGGCCAGCGTGGCGGCGGGTGCGTGGACGACGATCACCCAGACGAACAACCCGTACGCCACCTGGACGATCAACCCGAACACCTTCCGGGGCAACACGTTCTACGAGTGGACGGTCAGGACCTCCGACGTCACCGGTGGCCTGTACGGCGAGTGGGCGCAGGTCAACTCGTTCTTCGCGTCCAGCGTGTCCACCCCGCCGACCCTGGTCTCCCCGAGCAAGGACCAGGCACGGGACGTGCACGCAGCGATCCCGTTCGTCTGGCAGTTCGTGGACCCCGACCAGGGCGACTCCCAGAACCGGGCGGACATCCGCTACCGGGTGCTCGGCCAGGACGACACGGCCTGGGTGACGCTGCTGGGGGCAGCAGCCCCCGGAACGCCGGGGGCGAGCACCACGTGGACCCTCCCGCCTGACACGTTCGTTCCCGGCTACCAGTATGAGTGGCAGGTCCGCACCTACGACACCGTCGGCACCGGGGTAGCGTCCGGCTGGTCGGCGTCCGGCACGTTCTGGGGGATCGGCACGCCCGGTGAGTTGGCGCTGGGTCCACCGATCGCCGACTCCCCGTTCATCCAGGGCGCGCTGGGGTGCGGGGAGTACCGGGCGTTCATCTACGCCCAGGGCGGGATGCGCGTCATCGGGGAGATCACCCCGATGACGGACCTGAACTTCAAGCGGGTCCGGGACGACATCTCCAACTGTCTGATCCACTCCAACGGGTTCGGCCAGGACTGCTGTGCGCTGTACGCATCGCTGCGCTGCTGGATGCACGAGATCGTGGTCTTCCGGGACGGCGTGCGGGTCTGGGAAGGCCCGATCACCCGGATCGGCTACACCGTGGACTCGGTGGAGATCGAGGCGAAGGACGTCATGGGGTACCTGTACCGGCGGGTCATGCGCCAGGGGTACAACGACTCCTACCAGACGGTGCCCGGCTCGGAAGTGGACCCGAAGGAGCGGATCGTCCTGCCGGTGCTGAACGTGGTGGAACGCGCGGAGCGCATCATCATCAACGCCCTCGCGCCCTACGACCCGAACGTGCTGCCGTACCTGACGTCCATCAAGTTCGCCGACGACGCGAAGCAGTCCCGGGTGGTGCCGGACTTCAACCAGACCGCCTGGGAGCAGGTGGATGACCTGGCCGCGACCGCTGGACTGGACTACACGGTGATCGGGCGCCGGATCATCCTGTGGGACACCCACCGGCTGCTCGGCAAGTTGCCGGAGATGCGGGACGGGGACTTCTCCGACCCACCGGTGGTCACCGAGTACGGGATGCAGACCTGCAACTACATGGTGGTCACCAACAACTCCGGGGTGTACGCGGCAGCCCGCCCGGTCCACGAGACCACCCCGTTCCAGTCGTACGGTCCGATCGAGATGGTGGCCTCCGACTACGCCGGGTCCGATGCGGCCACCGACGACGTGCTCACCGCCGAGGCCCGCCAGGACCTCATCGACAACCTGACCGACCAGGCGAGACGGAACATTGACGACCGCTGGCCCACCCCGGTGATCGTCCGGGTGCCGGACAACAGCACACTGAACCCCGCCATCGCGGTCGGCTTCGACCAGTTGGTGCCCGGTGTCTGGATTCCGTTGCGCTCCACGGCGACCTGCCGGGAGGTCGTGCAGTGGCAGAAGTTGGACTCGGTCACCGTGAACGTGGACGCCGGTGGTGGCGAGAAGGTCCAGGTCGTCATGTCACCGGCGCCAAACGGTGGGGACCCGGACGCGGACGCAGCGGCGGAGGCTGACTGATGGGCGGACAGAGCAGCGGACGTCAACTGATCGACACCGACGACTGGATGCGCCGGATCGAGAAGCGGCTGATGCACGAGGAGCGCCGCCCGCAGATCAGGACGGCGTCGGACCTGATGGGTCCGGGTCTGGGGCCGAAGGCCGTCCAGTTGTTCGACTGGAACGACGACATCACTCTGTTCAACGGGTTCTTCTGGTCCGAGCCCGGTCCGGCCCAGCACTCCCCGGACAACACGAAGCACTGGATGGGCTACAACGTCGTCAACCTGAACGGCAACGGCTACCAGCGGGTCTACGAGTACCGGGACGCGCTGGACGTCAGCACGGTCGCCACCTGGGTGCGCCGGTTCCGCACCCCGCCGGGACTGTCCCGCATCTTCGAGTCGTGGGTGCAGGCCACTGGTAGTGGCGGTGGGGGCGGCGACACTCCCACGCGGCTACCCGGCATGATGCTGGGCGCGGTCGGCACGACCAACGTGGTGGCGGTCTCCACCTACGCCTCGGTGATCTGGGGCGGAGCGACCGACGCGGGCAACGTGGACCCGGCGATGTGGAGCGCAGCGGACCCGACCAAGGTGTTCGCCCCGGTCGCGGGCCGCTACAACATCAACGGCACGGTGGTCTTCCAGAACAACGCCACCGGCTACCGGCACATCTACGTCCGCAAGGTCAGGGCGAGTGACGGCGGCACGCAGGCGTTGGAGTGGGTTCTGCTGCCCCCGGCCAACGGCAACGTCACGGTGATCCCGTACGCCATCGGTGAGGTGCTGATGGCGGTGGGCGACTACATCACCATCGAGTGCTACCACGCCGGAACCGGGGCCTCGATCTGGGTCGGCGGCTCGTCCGGCTCGGCAGTGACCCGCATCGCGATGACCTACGTCGCGGCACCGGACGGGAGTACGGTTCCGCGACCGTTGAGCCGGTACGGTGCGGTCACCGGTCAGACCGCTATCGCGATCAACGCGGCGGCGAGCATCCCGATCACCTTCGCTCCGGTGCCGAACACGGACTACGCGGTGATCGTCAACCCGGACGCGGTGGACTTCACTACAACGGCGCTGAGCAAGACGACCAGCGGCTGCACGGTATGGCTGCGCAACAAGAGCACGACTGCCAACCTGTCCCCGAACTTCACCTGGCAGGTGGTTCACGGTGGGGCCTGAGATGGGAGCGCCATGACCTACAACAACATCGCCGACATGGTCGCGTCGAACAGTCTGCGGCGACGCCTGCACGCCAGTGCGGCCCAGGAAGGCAAGGCCCAACCGCCGGAGGAGTGGGTGGCCGAGCACGTCTGGCAGATCGTGTCCTCGCCCGGCTGGTCTGAGGCATGGGCCAGCGCGGAAGCGGGTGGGATCGCCGACCCCGGCAAGGAGGAGGGCGTGATCACCGACGGGATGATCCTGAGTGCGGTTCAGCCGATCCCGTAGGGGCTACGCTGAGCCCAGCACGACGGCCAGCCCTACCGTTTCAGAATCTGAAACCGGAGGCCGGAGCCCCGACCGATGAGAAGCGGTGAGCAGGATGGCACGGTGTGGCTGCTCGGGAAGCATCTGCTCGTGCTCCATCGAGGCCGGGGCTGGCGTCGATGTCACCGGTTCCGGTTCGGCGGGCAACCCGTACGTCATCACCGCCATCCCCGTCGCCCTACAGGTCACCGACTCCTCGTCGCTGGACCTGACGCTGACCGGCGCTGGGACCGTCGCCTCCCCGTTTGTGCTGTCCGGCCAGGTCATCGGGGTGGGTGCGACCCTGACCGCGTTCACCGCGAGCGGCACCTGGACGAAGCCCGCCGGTAAGACGTGGGCGCAGGTCGTCGCCCTCGGCGGTGGTGGCGGTGGCGGGTCCGGTCGCCGTGGCTTGACTGCAACGGCTCGTGGCGGTGGCGGCGGTGGCGGTGCGGGGGGTCGGTCCGAGGCGTTCTTCCCGATCACCGGCCTGAGCGCCACCGAGACCGTCACCGTCGGTGCCGCCGGTACCGCCGGGGCAGCAGTCGCAGTGGACTCCACGAACGGCAACCCCGGCGTCGCCGGTGGCACGTCCTCGTTCGGCACCCGACTGGTTGCCACCGGTGGTGGCGCGGGTGGGGCCGGTACCACCGTGGGTGGTGCGGGTGGCACGGGTGGCGCGGGCACAATGGTCTCCCCCGCCGGTGGGGCCGGTGGCCTGGCCGCTGGCAGTGCGGGTCCTGCGTCCACCGGCACGGTCGCACCGACCGGCGGCGGTGGGGGCGGCGGTCTGGACACCACCAACGTGGTCAGCGGCGGCGGTGCGGGCGGCGCGAACACCACCATCGGCAGGGTCGGCGGCAACGGCGGCACCACCAGCGGTGGCGGTCTGGGCCAGAACGGTGCGAACTACTCCGGCTCCGGCGGCGGCGGTGGCGCATCCAACGCTGCCGCCGGTGGTGGTGGCGCTGCCGCTGGCAACTATGGCGCCGGGGGTGGAGGCGGTGCCGCCTCACTGAACGGCTTCGCATCCGGTGCCGGTGGCGCCGGTACTGCTGGCCTCGTCGTCGTCGTGACCTGGTAGAGGAGGGCTCATGCCTGCGTGCTGCGGAAGTGGAGCCTCCTGCTCCTGCAAGATCGTTCCCGGCGACGGGATCACCCTCGGGGGGTCCGGCACCGCCACTGACCCGTTCGTGATCGGTGCGGCGGTCGCCTTCTCCGTGCAGGACAACGCCCGGTTCGACCTGTCGATCTCCGGCGTCGGGTCGTCGGTGGACCCGTACACCCTGTCCGTTGACTACGCGGCGACCAGCAAGTTGGACGACGTCCCTGACGTCAACGCGACCAGCCCCGCCAACGGCCAGGTGCTGGCCTGGAACACGGCGACGTCCAAGTGGGTGCCGCAGAACCCGACGACCGCTGCTGCTGGTTCGGTGCTGCACGACCAGTCGCTCACCGGTGATGGTTCCGCTGGGCAGCCGCTCGGCGTCAACCCGTACGCGGCCCGCTACCTGGCCCTGTTCGGGGCGTCCGGCATCGGCATCAACGACGCCGGTATCAACCAGATGGTCCGACACTTCGTGGACTCCACGGCGCGGGACAGCGCGTCCCCGGTGCCGATCCTGAACACCCTGACCATGCTGGACTCCGACCCCGGACGCATCCAGTTCTGGGACGGCGTGCAGTGGTCGCCGCTGCTGGCCTCCTTCGACTCCTCGATCGCTGCGGAGTTCCTCGCCCTGTCCGGGGCCTACCTGGGCAGCCGGACCACCCACCTGGTCAAGCAGTTCGCCGGGAACACCGACGCCTCGGGGCTCATGGACATCCTCACCCCCACGGACCTGCTCGGGCGCGGTGGCGTGCTGAGCGTGTGCTTCCAAGAGACCGGCTCGGTGGCGTTCAAGGCGGTGCTGTTCGCCAACACCGACCGGGTCTCCGCGACCGTCTACCATCTGAGCGACGGGAGCCTGTACCCGTCCTTCGCCTTCACCGGCATCGTGGATGCCTGGCTGTACTAGGAAGGGAACGTCATGGCCGACAAGGAGACCAAGCAGGACGAGCAGGTCAGTGAGCAGGAGGCTCAGGCCAAGCGCCTGGCTGACGTCAGCGAGAGCGGGGACCTGAACAAGGACCTGAACGATCCCGAGAAGTACCCCAGTCGCAAGACGCACTAGGGAGCGACCGTGACCACGCTGTACTTCATCCTGTACCTGCTCGCGGCGATCTGTTTCCTGGCGGCAGCGTTCCTGCACTACCGTCCGGTCCGGGCTGACGGCACGGCCACCAAGCCGCTGCCGAACCTGGTCGCCCTCGGCCTGCTGTTCTGGGTGCTCGTGCCGCTGATCGTCACGGCCCGCGCGCTGTGAGCGACCCCCAGGCGCTGATCCAGGACGCCCTGGATCACGTGCGCGCCGCTGAGGACTCGCTGGTGGCCTGGCAGCACGACAACCCGCCGCTGCCACCGCTGCCCACCGAGACGCCCCGGCCCTGCCGTGACGTCATGGCGATCCTCGGGGTGTGCACGCACCTTGAGTCCGCGCCGTACTCCACGAACGTGCCCAAGGTGATCGAGGCCATCAAGGCGCTGCGGATCAAGCGGGTGCGCTGCCGCATCTACAACAACAACACCGCGCAGCGGGAAGCGTTCAAGAAGATCACCGCCGAGACGGGGGCCACGTTCGTCTCCAACCTGGGCCAGCCCGGGCAGGCCGCGACCCCGACGAAGATGGTCACCTGGTTGGAGACCTTCCCGGAGGGGGTGGTCACCGCGATCGAGGGGAACAACGAGCCGAACCTGCAACTGGGTGCGGACTGGGCGGCGAAGACCCGGCAGTGGATGGCCGACCTGAAGGCGGCGCTGTCCGCGTCGAGCAAGGCGTGGGTGCGGGCGCTGCCGCTGCTGGCTCCGGCGCTGGGCAAGCGGGAGGGCTACGAGACGCTCGGCCCGATCCCGCAGGCCGACTACGGGAACATCCACATCTACCAGGGCGGGGACCTTGCGGACTTCCGGCTCGACCAGGGGATCAAGGACGAGGAGGCGTGCACCGGGAACAAGCCGGTGATCACGACGGAGACCGGCTACCACAACGCGATGAACAACACGGGCACACACATCCCCACGTCGGAGAAGGCGGCGGGCATCTACGTCCCGGAGATTCCGTTGGAGCACCTGCTCCGGGGCAAGTCCGCCGGGGCCTACCTGTACGAGTTGGTGGACAACCCGGCGAACCCCGAGGGCACCGACCAGGAGGCGCACTTTGGCCTGCTGCGCTCGGACTGGTCGGGCAAGCCCTCCTACAACGGGCTGGTGAAGGTGGCTGACGCGCTGGCCGACGACGGCTTCGCGGACCCCGACCTGTCCCCTGTGCACGTCAAGATCGAGGGACCGCCGGACTTGCAGCACATCCTGTTCGCGCACTCCGACGGCACGTACCGGATGGCCCTGTGGCGCCGGGTCAGCGTGTGGGACAAGACCGCGCAGAAGGACCTGACGGTGCCTGCTGTGGCGATCACAGCCACGTTCGCGAAGACCTACACGAACGTGAACCAGACGAAGCCCCCAGGTGCCCCGGTGACGGGGACCCTGGGGGCCGGTGTCGCTGTGGTGGCGTTCAGCCTGACCTAGAGCGGGTTGATCTCCGGCTGGTCGCCGGGGCCACCGACGTCCACGTAGTTGCCGCCCGCGATGGAGTTGAGGGTCTGGACCTCGGCGTTGATGGCCTGCGCGGCAGCCTGCGCGTCGGCGTTGGCCTGGTCGAGTGCGGCCTGCTGCTCGGCGATGGTCGCCTGGAACTCGGCGTCCTCGACGGCGTCGTCGGACAACTGCTTGTCGTACGCCTCCTGCAACGCGGCGTTCGCGGCCTGCGCGTCGGCGAGCGCCTGGGTCAGGTCCTCGCCGCCCTGGCCGAGCCGGTCCTGCACGCCCTGCACGGCGGCCTGTAGGTCCTCAACGGACTGGGAAAGGTCTGACATCTGCTGCTCCATCTCTCTGAGTTGGTCGAGAATCTCCTGCTGCTGGTCGATGACCTTGCGCAGTGTCGCCAGGTTCAGTAGCGACAGGATCGTGCTGCCTTGGGCCATGCCGACCCTCCTCCGTGGGGAACGTCCTGCACACTAGTCGGGTGGGGGACCGGCGACTACTCGCGCGCCTCGGGTGGCTCGCCCTCGGCGTCGTCGTCCTCCTCGTCGCCCTGGTCCTGGTCCCCTGGTTCCTGGTCTGGCTCGGCGTCTCCTTCGTCACCGGCTAGGACCTCGTAGACGGCGTCGATGTCGAAGTCGAAGGTGGCGTCGGCGCGCGTGTCACCGACGAAGGTGACCAGCACGGTGTGCGCGTTCTCCCGGACGTAGGACAGGATGCGCTCGTCGTCCACGGCTTCGAGGGCGTCGGCCAGCCAGGGGGCCTGGGTGAACGTCAGGGAGCGGTGCACCCCGTACCCGTCGGCTCCCCCGCTGGCGATGACGTTGACCTCGCTGTCGCAGGCGGCGACTTCGGCGGCGAGTTGCTTGGCGGCTGGCGGGATGCGGTTCATGGACTCTCCTACTCCGGTGCGGTAGCGGGTGCAGAGCGGACTCATGCACCAGCAGATGGTCCCAGCGATTGCGTCATCATCGGTTTCCGGTCCCTGCCCGAGGGCGTTGATCGGCATGGACATGTGGTCGGGCATCTCGAACATCGGGGTGCTCACGCGTCCCTCCACAGCGACCAGACCAGCGCCACCGGGATGCTCAGCAGTGCGGCGATGATCAGGTAGACCGCCACCGCGTCCACTCCTGTCGGTCCGTTCATGGTTGCTCCTAGAACATCGGGTCCTGCTGACTGTGCTCGTCGGCGCCGAGCCGGTGCTCCAACTCGGTCGCCAACCTCCCCCACTGGTCGGCTTCGGCCTGGTCGGAGGCGGCTGCCTCCATCACCCGGTACCACTTGGCCTGGTCCTCCAAGGTGGGGTTGCGCCCACCCCGGTGGACCTGTGCCCGGACGGCGTTGACCAGGTGGGTGTCCACCCACTGGTCCGCTTCGGCCTTGTGCGGGAAGACCGGGCTCTTGGCCCCGCACCGGCAGAAGCCCTGGTAGACGATGGGCTGGTTCAGGCTGCCCTCGACCCGTCCTAGGTGTCGTGACATCGAATCTCCTCGACCTGGATGTCGGACAGGAACTGGACGGGTCGCTGGCACTCGCTGCACGTCGGCGGCTCCTGCGGGCCGTGGAAGGTGATCTCCGGGTGGGTACAGGCCAGGGCTCTGACCCGCTCCCAGTGCGCGGCGACCCGCTCGATCTCGTCCTGGGTCGGCGGGACCGGCCTGATCATCGCCGCACCCTCAGACCCACGTTGTCCGGTCGCAGGTGTGCGGAGTAGTTGTGCTCGCCGACCCGGTTGAGCAGGTCGAGCAGGGTCACCAGGTAGGGGAGGTCCTGGCGCCACCCGCACTCGCACACCAGGACCACCACTGCCTCGTCGCGGGGACCGTCGTCCCTGGCCTCCAACCAGGTGTCCGGCGCGGCCATCAGGAGTACCCCGCCAGCAGGTCCTGCAACCGCTGGTCGGACAGTCCGGTGAACGCCGCCGTGCCGGTGACCACCATGTGCACACCGGTCAGGTCAGCGAGGATCGCCCGCGCCCGCAGGTTGATCGCCGTCGGACCCTCCATGATCTGGAAGGCGATGCGCCCGATCTCGTCGTCGCCGTCCTTGACCCCGAAGTCCACGTACCGGCCCTGGCTGTACTCGGCGAGCAGGGCTTCGACGTCGTCGGTGGGCACGACCCGGAGCGGGCCTTGGATGGGGACGAGCAGCACGGTGGTCACATCTCCTCCTGGCCGTCGTAGTGGACCTCGTCGGTGCGGATCGTCTCCCCGCGCCAGTCCACGACCTCGACGGTGTCCGGCTCGCTGCCGGGACGCATGGCCCGGCGGATGACGATGTACCCGCCGGGTCCGTCGCAGATGTACGCGGCCATCAGGACGTGGTGCTTGGTGCTGGCGCCGGGCTGGACCTGCTGGCTGACGATGAGGGCAGCGGCGCGCTGCTGCTGGTCCTCCGTCAGGCAGTCGGTCTTGACCACCGGTGGGCTGAAGATCGAGGGGCTCATCCGACGTCCGTCACGGTCGTGTCGGTGACGAAGACGACGTCACGTCCCTCGGCGTCGGCGATCACGTCGTCAATGCCGATGCCGATGGGCTCGTTGAGGCTGGACCACCCGGCGTAGATGTACTCGGCCATCGTGATCTGCTCATCGAAGGACATCCCGGTGCGGTTGATGTTCGCGGCTGCCAGTGCGTTGGAGCGCTGGCGCTGCTCATCCGTCATGTCGTGGCTCTCATGTTGCATGATCACTCCGCCAGGTAGGACATCGAGTTGGCCGCGAAGTGCCGCGCCCAGGACCATTCGTTGCGGACGAGGCGCCGGAAGGTGTCCTCGTCCAGTACCACCGAGTCGGCCTGCTCCCAGGCCAGGGCGTCCAGTGCGGCGTCGTACTCACCGCTGTAGTCCACCGGTTCGGGTAGCCCGAAGGTCAGCACGATGGGCCTGCCGTCACGGGCATCGGCGAGCCGCTTGTCGAGCAGGTCGATGACCTTCTCCCGGTACTTCTCCTGCGCGGCCAGGAAGATGGCCCGGTGTTCCTCCCGGTTGGTCCTGACCTTCTCGATCAGGTCCCGCTTGCTCACGGTGATGTTCTGCATGGTTGCTCCGTTTCAGATTCTGAATCAGGGGACTAGTGGACTGCGGTGGTTGTCGGCCCAACAGGCGCAGATGGCCGGATGGTCGGTGACCGGGTCCCAGGACGAGCCGATGCAGGCCAGGTGCTTCCCTGTCTGGCAGTCGGGACAATCCGTGGGGGCGCCTAACTCCTCCTCGTCGCCGTACTCGCGGGTGCTCATGTCTCGGTCTGCTCGTAGCGGACCTCGGGTGCGAAATCCGGCACCGTGATGTCGATGGCGTCGGTGAGTATCCGCCCCCAGTGGTCAGGGAAGGTGAGGTTGATCGGGATGGCGACCTCGTCGGCTGCCAGCCTGGGGGTGCGCTTCGTCACCCGGACAGTCCTGTCCGCCCGAATCACCAGGTAGTGCTTGACCCTGCTCATCGTCCGCCTCCGTCTCCGAACCTCCACGGCTGGTACAGGGCTCCCCTGAACCAGTTCTCATTCGCCGTCGCTGGCTCACCGATCTCCGAGAACGAGATGCGCCTGAACAGGTACGCCTCGTGGTCGAGGACCAGCGCGTTCAGCGTCCCGTCCTGCTGGGTGTCGGGGTCCACCAGCACGGTGGACTCCCCATCCTTGACCAGGTACAGCCGCTCCGGTGGGGGCCAGGCTCCGGCCCAGGGTGCGGACAGCCGGTGCCCGAGCGCGTCCTCGAACACCAGCCGGTCGGTGCTCACAGCCCCGCCGGTGAGTCGGGCACGGCAACGAACTCGATGTCCCTGCCCTGACTGCGGAACATCGCCTGCACGTGCACGAACAGGTCCACCAGGGCGTCGGTCATGTTGTCGTAGTTGTGCACCACGATGCCGCCGTACTCACCGTCATCGAGGAACACGATGGCCCGCACGTCCCTAGCGGTCGGGTCCTCGATCTTCTCAGTGGCGATCTGCCGGTCCATCCAGTCGGTCATCCCGTCACACAGGTTGGTCAGTCGGTCGTGCGGGGTGGCGGTCACCCTCTCGTCGGCCATCTACTTCAACTCCCTGATCCCCAGCCGGTCGTAGGCCGGGCGGTCGAACTCGATGTGCGCGCCGTTGACGTGCGTCCAGACCACCTGCTGCTTGCCGGTGGACCCGGTGACGCCGGTGAGCAGGGCCTTGCCCTGGTCCTTCAACTGCTTGCCCTGCTTCTCCAAGGCTGCACCCTCCTGGTACATCTGCACGGCGATCACGGAGTCCTCGCCGAGCAGGCCACCGGTCTCGACCTCCCCCATCCGGCACGTCGAGTAGTAGCCGCAGACCTTCGCGCACATCTCCCGTGGTGGTTCCTTGCGGGCCGACTCGCTGTGCGTGAACGCGTAGACGACGTCGTCCAACCACTGCGCGGCTTCCTCCACGATCTGCGGGTTGTACGGCTCGCACTGCACGTACGGCTCGCGCTCGTCGCAGGCCCGGTCGAACCAGAGGTTGCCGACCATGATGGTCTCCAACGGCAGGTTGCCGAACATCCCCGCGTTGAACGCACCGAGGGCGTACAGGTGTCGCTGGAACTGCTGCTGCTGGTCCGGTCCCTTCCGGCGGGCATGGTTGGTGCCCCGTGCTGTCTTGCAGTCCAGCACCAGACCGACGCGGGTGCGGACGACGTCCGGGTGTCCGGTGATCGTGTAGACGTGGCCGGAGTCCCCGGTCAGGGTGACGGAGACCTCGGACTGGATGACCGCGTCGTTCCACCGGACGGCGAGCGCCCGTTCGACGTGGTCACCGATGGCGGTGCCGACGAACGCGGGCAGGTGGTCCTCGGGGTCCGGCTTCGGTTCCTGGGCGATCATCCGCTTGGTGCGCTCGGAGCAGAACCCCAGGTCGCTGATGCCGACCTTGAACTCGTGGGCCTGCAACCCGCGTTCGGAGAACTCCGATGCGTACTGCACGGCAGCGAGGGCTTCGGCGGCGATCCGTTCCTCGAACGCCGACACTTCAGATTCTGAAACCGTCGTCATCGCTTCTCCGTCAGTAGTTGCTCAATGGGGTGCAGGGTGTCGTTGACCAGGTCGGAGATCAGGTCCTCCTGCTGGTCGGGGTCCGCCGCCCGGACGCCGTACCGGCGCAGGGTCGTCTCGATGTCCGCCTTCAGCCGGAACTCGAAGTCGGCCACCCGTGCCGCGACCTGGTCGAGCACCGTCTGTGAGTCCTCGTCCGGGTCGGCTTGCACGCTGACCCGGACGACGGTGCGGGAGGCCAGGGTGACGTCGAACCCGCGCAGGTAGTTGCCCGCATCGTCGGTGTCCTGGGTGACCAGGGCGATTGCCACTGGTCCGCCCTCCATCTGCATCCGCAGCATCGTGCCGACCAGCACCCCCTGGACGAGGGCTTCGTGTTCGTTCATGTGGTTGCTCCGTCCCTGAACCCAGCGGTCCCCCGCTTGGCGCGCTTGCGGTTGTGCCCTACCGCGAGGATGGCCTCGATGTAGTTGTCCATCTCTCCTCGTGCCATCGAGTCGAGGAATGCTTGGACGGCTTGCGGGGTGTAGTCCACCTTCACGTCGGCGGCTGCGGCGACGTCCCGGTGGTAGATGACGTTCCACGAGCACTCGCCGCTGTGGTTGCGGACGTAGGTGCAGAGCAGGCGGACCCCGTTGGGCCGGTCGTAGGGGTTCCGGCACACCGGGGTGGGGGTGACGCTCATCAGAACTGGCTCCTCAGTCCGTCGGGGTCACGCTCGTCGTCGTAGACCGGGGGGTCAGCGGTCTGCTCCGCCTCCCCGATCACCCAGGCACCGCCCTGACCGGCGCCGTTGCCACTCCGCACCATCGCCATCACGTACAGCGGGTGCGCGGAGTGCGGCGGGGCTGGCTTGTCCCACGGCCCCAGTCCGGGGACTCCCCAGGTGATGGAGCCCTCGTCGGAGGCGTGGTTCCTGATCTCGTGGGCCACCCGTTCGAGGAACAGGGCGAAGTCCTCCGGTGGCATCGGCGCCGGGATCATCGGCTCTCCTCCCGCAGTCGGGCAGCCATGTGTTCCAGCACGACGGCCTCCATGACGGCCCGCATCTCGTCGGGCATCGGGTAGTCCGGGTTGACCCGGCACCCGTCGCAGAGTGCCCGCTGACAGAACTGCCAGGGCAGCATCATCGGCAGGGAGGTCCCCCACTTGTGGCCCCGGCGCACACACCGCTTGCGGATCATCGCTTCTCCTGACCGGGGAACTTGCGCAAGTTCTCCTCCACCGCAGACCACTGCACCCGCCCATCGGTCAGTTCGGCGATGCCCTTGCCGACCTTGCGCAGCGCCGCGACCCGCATGGTCACGTCGTCAAGCACGTCGGAGCGCCCGTTCCACCGGCCCAGCAGGTAGCCGACGACGAATCCGGCGATGACGGAGCCGAGGGCGATCCACTGCACGCTGTCCATCAGAGGTTCTCCTCGTCGGCGACCCGCTCGCAGTAGGTGACGAAGGCGTCCTGCTGCCCGGAACCGCTGATGAACCGCATGGCGAGCATCAGCATCGTGTCGTCGGACCAGCCCTGGTCCTCCTGAAGGTGATCCACGCCGCTCATCGCTGGCTCCCGGCGTCGTGCGCGCTGACACCCGCGTCACCGGCAGGATCGTCGGTGACCTCAGACACCGGTTCCTGCGGCTGTGCTGCCGCCTGAGCGCCGTTCTCCACCCCGACGGACTGGGCCAGGGCAGCGGCCTGCTCAGGCGTTGTGACGGGCGTCTGGCCCTTCACGGCCTCCCACATCCGGGCCTGCTCCGGCTCGAACAGGACGCGGACGATCTCGTTGAGCGAGCCCTGGTCGTACAGGCCGAGGCCGAACTGGGTGCCCAGGTTGATGGCGCACCGCTTGAGGGCGTCACTGGTCGCCGTCTTGGTGGCGAAGTCCGCTGCCTCCCCGTAGTCCGGGTTGGACTGCTGGGACACCGCCGACTCGGTGTAGGAGGCACCGGGTGCGAACCCGTCGGAGGGGTGGATGTAGAGCCGGACGGTGGACCGGACGGCGATGTCCCAGATCGGCTTCTGGGTGCCCTCCCGTTGCCGGAGGTCCTGGTTCAGCACGGACGACTCGATGACGTCCACGTCGAACCCGCCGAACCCGAAGATGCGGATGAGGGTGGCCCGGATGTCGTACGCCTCGACGTACGAGAGTTGGGCTCCGCCCTGGCTGCGGTGGGCGACACGCGCCCCGGACAGCCGTCCCATCAGAGCGCGGAGTTGTTCCTGGTGCAGTTGCATGGTTGCTCCTGTGTCGTGGTTTCAGATTCTGAAGACCTGTCTAGCGCACCCCACCGACCTAGACCGACCTAGTCTATTTTAGTCTAGGTCAGGGTAGAGTGTCCAACATGAACATCGACTTCACCGGCGCCCCCGACGACCCCATCGAGCGACTCGTCTGGCTCGGCGGAGCCCGCGAGGTCCTCGACAACGAACTGCGCAACGCGTGGCAGGTCGCCTACTTCGAGTCCCGGATGACCGGACGGATCGACCAGGCGCTCGCCCTCAAACTGCACGCACGCAAGCGGGTGCTCGCGTTCACGCGCGCCGAGAACGAGCGCCGTGGCCGGGTCATCCGGTCATGGGGCGACGGCTTCTAGTACCCCTCCGTGAACAGCGTCACCGGGATGTGCCACTGCCGGGCCAACCCGATGCAGCCCGCCGTCCCGTGGGACCCGTGCACGGCGATGATCTCGCAGCGGTCCGACGTGCACACCCGGCTGAACGCCAGGCACAGGTCCGCGCCCAACCGCACCATCTTCCGGTTGCGGATCGGCCCGGCCCGGCGACCGTGCTGTGCCCAGTCCGCCTCGTGCGGTTCGTTCTTGGCACCGACCGCCATCGACCACAGCCAGGCGTCGTGGTCCGCCCCGGTGGGGCAGGCCCCGTGCACCACGACCATGTCCCGTGGGGCGGTGCCGGTGGACTCGGCGAGGTCACCGAGCGCATCCCAGACCGTGGACCGGCTAAGCCAGTCCCGGCTCCCTGTCACGAGAACTCTCACGGTTGCTCCATTCCTCGGCCAGAACATCGGCCCGTTCCGGGTTCAGTGCCAGGTAGCAGCCCAGCACTTCGAGGGCCTGATCGACGCCCTCGTACTTGAGCGCGATGTGCGCCCACTTGATCCAGCCCTGCTCGTCGTCATCGGCGGGGAGGATCAGAGTTTCCTCCACGCCCACTCGGACTTCCGGTTCGGGCGATGCGGCGCGTGAGCCGTGCAGAACGGCTGGCCGTACCACTTCATCGTCGCCTCCTGCGGGCACTGGGTCGGGGCTGTCGCCGAACACTGGACTTCCTCTCTCTCGCCGTCACGGACAAGTACGTTCGATGTCGGCTCGATCACCGAGCCGGTGGTTCCCTCAAGTCTCATGCCAACGTCTCCTTGATCAGGTCCAGATTGCGGGGGCGCCACAGCCGGTACTGGTCACCGATCGCGATGGCCCAGTCCGCCTGCTCCTTGCCGAGCACCCCGCGCTCGGACTTCAACTCGACCAGCAGCACCACCCCGTCCCGTGCCAGTAGCAGGTCCGGTGAGCCGATGTGCCCCTGCAATAGGGTCCGCCAGCCCTTGTTCAGCCGGGCCGGGCGGAAGTGCACGACGTGCCAGTGGTGGAACTTCGCGAGTTCGATGACGGTGTCGGTGAGTTGCTCCTCGGTCATCGTCAGGATGTAGGCGTTGCTGCTCACGGCTCCTCCCGGTCATCGCTGCCCAGGCGGAGCACTTCGCGGTGCCCGACCGTGGGCGGGTGGAACACCAGGTCGCCGCGTTCCATTGAGGCGACGACCTCGCGGAGCACGTCCAGCGTGGAGGCGTTCAGGTCCCCCTTGGGCTGGCGGTGCGGGGTCAGTTCGACGTGGCCCTCAGTGAAGACGATCATCGTGAACACGGGGATGGGTTCAGGCACCGTACGCCTCCCTGATCAGGGCGAGCCGGGCCTCAAGTTCGCCGTTCTGCTTCCTGAGTGTCTCCACTTCCGCCTCCAACTCGGCGATCCGATCACTGGGGCCGACCTGCATCCCGATGGACTTCGCGAGGACCGCGACGGCCTCCTCGATCTGCCGGGACAACCGGTTGAACCGGCGGGAGTCCACGGACTTCGCGAGTGCTTCGGGGGTGAACAGGTCGGACGTGTCGGTGTGCCGCATCCGGCGGTGCCCACCGATCCCGGCGGGCCGGTTGCTGATCCACTCGCTCTCGGTGCCCATGCACGGCGTGCAGCGCCACAGCATCCCGTTGGTCTCGATGCCCTCGACGGGCTCACCCTCCTCGGAGAAGTGCTGGGACCACTCGCCCTCCATCAGGTCCCCGAGGTCGCTTTCAGATTCTGAAGTGACGTCGATGGGGTGCACGTGAATGTCCGCCGGGGTGACATCCGGCTGCGGCACCAGTTCAATCGTCGGCTTCGGCGCGACATGCTTCTCGTACCACTGGGTCAGGGAACGCAACTGCCGTTCGGAGTTCCGGGCGTAGACGGTGATGTTCTGGCTGCCGTCCGGCGGGTAGAGAATGATCGTGTTGCGGGCCTGCCGGTAGGTGCATTCCCCACCGTTGATGGCTTGCAGGAGAAAGTCTTGAATCTTCCGGTGGTAGGCCCGGACATCCTTTCGATCAATGTGCGCGGTACTCGGTTGCTCCGTCATGGTCAACTCATCCACTTTCCGAATGAACGCCCGTGCGTCGTTGCACGGCGTGCCGATCAGGTTGTGCTGCCAGGGCAGGCCGCACGAGCAGAACTCGTTGCTACCCTCGGGCAGGGCAGCCAGATAGAAGGCGGAGGGGGCGACCACGGTGGCCTCCCCCTCCTCCTCGACCCACTTCTCGCCCATCAGAAGTCGCCGTCGTCCTCGTCGTCCTCGTCCCTGTAGAGGTTGGCGATCCGGTCGTCGGGGAACAGCAGGGGCAGGCCGCGCACGTCGGTGAACAGGTTCGCCAGTTCGCGCAGCCGGTCCAACCTGTTGTCGCCCTGGAAGAACTGGGACTGCTCGACGTAGGTCAGCCCGAGGATTTCCTGGGCGACTGACCAGATTTCCCGCTGCGGGGCGTTCGGCACGTCCTCCCAGATGGTGAAGCCGCGTGCGTTCTTCTCGCCGGTGGGCCGTTCCTTGATGCAGTCGGTGGCGGACCCGTCGTCCATGATCAGCCGGTAGTCGGACTGGGCGACCGCCTGACCGGCCATGCAGTACGCGGTCTGGCAGACCCCGTTCCGGCGGGTGACCTCGATGGCCTCGGGGTCGCGGGCGTCGAGGTCCATGTCGCGCATCTCGCTCAGGTCGATCCGCCCCCACACCCCCTGGTCCCAGGCCCCCCAGTTGCGGAACTTCGCGGCCAGCGCCTCATCCCCCTCCGCCCACTTCAGCAGGTCGTAGAGCAGGGGCACGTTCAGTTCCGGCAGTTCATCCCGTCGGCAGTCGTACCCGTCGGGCATCCTCGTAGCGATGGCGGTCATGGTTGCTCCGTTTCGTTGATCGGTGCCAGGTCGTACATTCCGTTGCACCGGTGCAGCCGCAGCCCCCACGGGGTCTGCACCGGGTACTGCTCGGGCAGGGCTGCGACGCGGGGGAGGATGAACCCTCCCGCACGGGCAGCCATCGGGTTCGCGTGCACCCATAGGTGGCAGGTGGTGCACAGCCATAAGCCGTTGCACGCGTGATGGGTGTGCTCGTCCCGGACGGACCGGGAACGTCGGTGGTGCCAGTGCCCCGTCTGGCACGGTGTTCCGCAGCGCTCGCAACGGTTCTGCGAACGGCCACGGACCTGGCCCCGCGAGGCTGCCGGGACCGGTGTCGCCCTCACCGCTTCAGGTGTGCTTGCCAGGCCGACCAGATGCCTGCGAGTTCACCGACGGCCCGCTCGGGCAGGGCCTGCTGGTTCCAGTCCACCGCCCGTGCTTCCTCGATCAACTCGGGGCTGCACGGCCAGGCGTTGGCCCGGTGGGTGTCACCGTCCTCACCGCGCGGTTCGATCGTTGACCAGGCGGTGCCGGTCAGGTAGCCCCGGTCATGGTTGGCGGTGACCCGTTCGCGCTGCCAGGCGATCTCAGCGGCGTCCGCGCCGAGTCGGCCCTCCATCGTCAGCAGGTCGTCCAGCAGGTACACCTTGCCGAAGATGATGATGCGGTACGGGGCGTAGAACCGGACCCACGTCGAACCCCAGGTCAGTGCCCGCTGCTCCGGGGCCAGGCCCGCGTTCGCCGCGTTGGTCTGCTGCTCCATCCACTCGTACGCCGCCTCCACGGACGGGAAATCCATGAACTGACTCATCGGTTGCTCCGTTTCAGAATCTGAAGTGTCATAGCCCGACCACCGTCGGCGGGCGTTCGCACTGCCACGACCAGCCCTGCCGCATCAGCGGCATGTCCTGCATCCGCACGTCCCTACCGGCCACGTGCAGCACCCCGACGTCCGAGCCCCGGTCGGCCTCGATCATCAGCAACGTCTGTGCTGTCGCAACCAAACCCCGGCTCCCCAGGAACCGGTCGATCCAGTCCTCACCCTCGCTCAACTGCCCGCTGTTCTTGCGGGTGTGGTGCACGGCCAGCACCCCGATGTTGTTGGCCTGCGCGAAGTCCGACCAGCGACTCAGCACGTTGACCGCTGCGCTGTACGCACCACCGCGACCGTCACCCTCGAACGTGGGCTCCGCCCGCACCATCGTGTCCATCACCACCAGCAGCGGGTTGTCCGTCTCGTCCACCCACTCCTGACAGGCCGCTACCGCCTCGGTGCCCACCGGCCAGGTCGTGTGGACCTCGATGGGCAGGTCGTCAATCGGGCGCCCCAGCAGGTGCAGGGAGCGGGCCTTGATCCGGGACAGCGTGTCGTTGTCCAAGGTCAGGTACAGCACCGACCCGAACTGGCACGGCAGTCTCGTCACCGGTCCCACACCACCCACTCCGACGCCTAACGCGATGTCGAGCGCCACCATCGACTTGCCCATCTTGACTGTCCCACCGAGCAGCGACAGTCCCGCCGGGATGATCGACGGCACCACCCACCGGACCGGCGCGAACGAGCGGTGCATGACGTCGCTGATCGGGTTGCCGTCGGGCCGCAACCGGTTGAGGTTCAACGGGACCAGGTCATCTGCGGTGTACCCGGCGACGACGTGGTCGTACAGGTCCGCCTTGGGTTGATCGACGGCCACACCCACCGCCCGGCAGGGCAGCCCCTTGACCCGGATGCTGGCTACCACCTCGCTCGCGTACCTCCTCCCGTCGTCGTCGTTGTCGCACACCACGAACACCTGGCTGGCACCGGCCAACCAGTCCGCGTAGTAGGACTGCCAGGCTTTCGCCCCGTTCGGTCCGGTCGTCGCGACCAGCCCCAACTGCCGGGCCGCGCTGACCGACTTCTCGCCCTCCACCACGTACACCGTGCCGCCCGCCCTGGCCTCCGCGAGGACCGCCGGGAGGTTGAACAGGCACGGCTTGAACCCCGGCGGGTAGCCCGGCTTCATCTGCCCGGCCCGAGCATGACCAGGTGGGAACACGTTGCCGTGGACCCGCTGCACGAACCGCTTCCCGACCGCGTTCTGCCACCGCTCGACCAGGAAGTACGGGGTCCCGTCGGGCTTCGCGTACACCCACTCGGCGACCTTCACGCCCCACTCGGTGCCCAACTTCAGCGGCTCATCGAACAGGTCGGGCCACTCCAAGCCGAGGGCCAGCACGATGTCCTGCACGTGGCAGTCGGTCTGGCAGTTCAGCAGGGTCTTGCCGTCCTCCCACCGCACGCTCAGCGAGGGATTCCGGTCACCGCGACCTTGCCCGTGCGACGGCACGGGGCAGGACGCTACGACCGCATCCCCGGTTCCCTTGACTCGTTCCAGTCTGTCCAGCACCCGCTCGTACGACGGCCCGCTCATCGTGCCTCCCGTTTCAGATTCTGAATCTCATCCTGGCCGGTCGTTCCCCTGCGGGGCTGTGGCCCTACGGGCAGTCCTCCTGCCCCTTCGGGGCGTAGCCCCCCCTACCCCCCCAAAGTCTGGGGTGGCGCTCAGTATGACCACTCGGGTGAGTTGACCTTCGACGCTGGATCATCGGTCACAAGCCACGTCCAGCGGCGAGCACTCGCCTGCACCTGGTGGTGCGTGCCCACTCGGTCTCCCGATGCGGAGCGCACCACATCTAGGGGGGAAATGCGGGTAGCCCCACAACAGATGGTTGTGGGGCTGCGAAGATCGGCTTACTTGCGGTAACTTGTGTCTGCATTTCGATCCGCCAATCGGAGTGCCAAACGACAGGGCGCTGGTAACGCCGCTAGTCGCCGCAGGTTGGGCGTTCCCCTAACGGGGGGCGCCCAACTTGCTGTCTGAACTGCTGAACCTAGTCCTGCCCCTGGCGGTAGGGCAAGGACTGCCCGTACCGTCCTCCCATAGGGAGTCGAGGGTTCATCGGTTGCTCCGTTCCCCTCCTTCCTGCGGTCCCGGTCCGCCGCACCCCCCGTGGGCGGACCGGGACCAACATCACTTCGGCACCCGCAACTCCTGAACCTGGTTCCGCCAGCCCGTGCGAACCCACACCGGCTGGTCAGCATCCAGGTCCGAGCGCATGACCTCCTGGCAGAACGCAGCGAGTTCGGCCACCGTCAGACCGGACGCCTTGTCCTTCGCCTCAGCAGTCACCTGCTTGTGCAGAGGGCTCACCCCTCGTCACCCTCACCCTCACCCTGAGAGTCACGCAGCGCCTCCACCCGGTCCAGCAGGTACGGGTACTGCTCGACCAGCGCCTCGAACTCCTGCTCCGCCTTCTGCTCAGCCGTCGGACGCGGCTGCCACTCCACCCCCAGAGCCGCTGCACGCTCGCCGTAGAGCCTGTCGAAGTCCGCCCGGTGGGCGACCCTCAACTCCTGCGTTGCCTCGCTGTACGCCTTGCGCAGTAGCCGCTTCCGCTTGGCGTCCTCGGACTCCTCGGTCACAGCGGCCACAGCACGTGCCTTACCAGCCATGATGTTCCTTTCAGATTCTGAAACCGTTGTGTCCCAACGGCTTGACACCAACCGACCAGATGTGACTACGAAATCCTGGCCGGAACATTCGGACATGCTGGGGACTTGTCAAGCCCCGACCTCCTCGATGGCGCCCAGTGCAGCCGCCATTCGGAACAGCAGCGAGCGGTCCGCGTACCCGTCGTAGAACCCACGGCAGATCGCCTGATCCCCGCCGAGGGTCTGATGGCACGGGATGTTCCCCGCGCCGTCAGGATCAGCGAGGCACGCATCGACCATGTCCTTCACCCGACCAGGCCCGAGGCTCATCAGGTTGCCGGGCCGGAAGATGCACGTCGAGCACTTCTCAGCGCAGACGTGCACCTTGCCGTCCCTGAACACCGGCCTAGAACGGCGGGTCATCGTTCGACCCGGTCGCCGGGCCGGTCGCCCACGGGTCATCAGCCGGACGCGAGCGCTCACCCTGACCCGAGGACCGTTGAGCCTGACCCTCACCGTGCTTGATGGTGCGGAACGCCAGCGAAGCCGACACCGAATCCGCGACCATCGCCGTCTTGCTGCGCTTCTCCCCGGACTCCCGGTCCTGCCACTCCTCCGTCTGCAACCGGCCCACCACAGTGAGCAGGTCGCCCTTCGCCGTGGACTCGATGGTGTTCTCCGCCAGCCTGCCGAAACAGGTGACGTCGATCCACAACGTCTTGTCGTCCACCCACTCCCCGTTGTCGTTCTTCTTCCGCGACGACGCGACCATCCGCAGCCGACCGATCGCCAGCCCACCGCTGCTGAACCGCAACTCCGGGTCAGCGGCCAACCGACCCTCAAGCGTGACCAGAGGCAGCATCAGGTTCCCTTCCGTGAGTCATTGATGGTGGCCCGCAACGGGTCCACCCGTTCCGGCACATAGCGCAGGTACAGCGAGCACATCCGAACCGGCTCCCGCACGTTGTTCGCCGTGCGAGCCTCGAACCCCAGGTCCGGGTGCAGTGCCGCGATCTGGCCGTACCGCACCGCGTTCGCGATGGACGTCCGGTCACGAGCGAAGACCAGCGCCCACTTCCCAGGGTTCTCACGCAACTGGTCAGCGATCGCCGACCAGTCGTACCGCATGTTCTTCGGTGGCGGGTCCTCAAACGTGACCGTGTCCACCGGCCCTTCCTTCGGCTTGCCCCGTGCCATCGACAGGCACCTCGTCTCGTAGTCAGATTCGTTCCGCTAGTAGGGCGTTGAGATCGTCAACGTTTTCGGTCAGGTACTCCCGTGCGTCCGCCTCGACCACGGCAAAGTCCAACAGGTACGGGGTTGTGCCGGTCCGGTAGAACCACCACTGACGGCACCGGTGGTCGCACTCCCCGCCGACGATGTCCATGAGCGTGTCCGTGATCGGCTCCCCGTTGTCCCGCAGGTAGCCAAGGTGCCGGACGGCGCCGTACCACTCGACCACCGCGAGCGCACCCATCAGGTTGATCGGGTGTTCCATGAGTCCTCCGGGTGGTGGCTGGTGGGGTGCAGCGGCTACTACTCCGCCACACCCCACCAGCGCTAGTGGGTGGATCAGCCCGAGTACCCGTTGCGACGGGCGAAGGACTTCAGGCTGTCCAGGTCGGAGCGGATGCCACGCAGCATCGCCATGACCTCGTCGTCCGTGCTCTCGCCGTGCCCGTTGGAGGACACCGCCTCCAACACGGGAGCGGGCATCAGCCCGACCTCGACCAGCAGGGAGCGGACGGCGTCCCGCGAGGCGCCCATCTCGACGCCCTCGTCCAGCAGGCGCTCCGCGATCTCCTCGTCCCGCTCGGTCAGGGCGTCGATGACCGGACGTGCCCGGTCCGTGTAGCCGCCCAGGCCGTTCTCCTGCATCGCCTCGATGACGACCTCGTGCACAGTGCTCATCAGTTGCTCCGTTCCATGCTGCCCACCCGGACCATCCGGTTGGGAAGTGTGTGTGGACCTTTCAGAATCTGAAAGCGTCCGGTGAGGCAAGTCTATCCAGTAGGTCCGACAAGGGCTACACCTTGCGGTAGTCCCTGATGGCCCTCTCGTGCATCCGCTTCAAGTGCTGACCCAACGCCGAGCGCGAGGCGCACACCATCCCGCACTCCGGGCACGTCGTACCGTCCCTCGGCAGCGTGCCCGGCTCCAACGGGACAGGGGCGCTGTCCGGGATGGTGCCCCCCCGCTCGAACACCGCAGCCAGCAGCATGTCGTGGTCAGCGCACAGGTCCAGCACCTTGAACTTGGACCCGTTGATCGCGACCCTGACCTCGATCACCGCAGGCTCCCGACCCTGGTGAGCCCAGTCGCACCACGCCCGGACCTCGACCTCCTTCACGACTCACCCCTCCGCTCCCGCATCAGCAGGTCCGCCAGTTCCTTCGGGACCGCCAACGCGAACGCCGCGTCCAGGTGCTGCTCGCACGCCGGACGGTCGTTGACCACCGCCACCGCCTCGTCACCGCACCACGCGCACGAGCCCATCCCCTTCTCCTTCGCAGCCCGGTGCTCCTCACCGCGCCGCGCCGCCTCCGTCTCCGAGCACGGCCCCGAGGAGTAGCGCCCGCACGAGCACATCGCCAACCAGGTCTTGCTGTCGTACGGGCCGACCCGCTCCATCACCGTGATCACGTGGTGACTCACGACTCGTCCTCCGTCAGGATCGGCACACCCCGCAGGGTCGCCAACCTGATCCGCGCCCGACCCTCCTGATCCACCCGCCCCAGATGGGACAGCAAGTAGCCCTCCCGGTACGTCATCCGCCAGCCGTGCAAGTAGCCGCCCATCGTCATCGTGCCCTCGCGCTCCGTTCCGCACCGCCGACCACAGCGCTGCCGGATCACGTACGACCCGTCATGCAGCGTCACCGTTGACGGTTGCCACGAGTGGCCGTACGCACGGCACGCGATCATCGCCTTCGTCCATGAGTGAGTGGCCTCATCGACGTCATCTGGATCAGCGAACTCGACCATCCTTGTTCCTTTCCGGGCTCCCGCCCTGACAGGCCGGGGGTTTCAGAATCTGAAACCCCCGGCTCGATGAGTCAGTCGTTCTCGCAGTACGTCTCGTCAATCTCGAAGGTCTCGTACTCGCCCGGCGCCTGCGCAGTGACGTCGTCGTCGCTGTCGTTGACGTCCTCGCACACACATGACCCGTCGCTCGTCTGCCGGGTCACCGTGAACCGCTTGCGCCAGCGCACCGTGGAAGCGTCGTCAATGTCAGTGATGTAAAGCCGCGCGATCCCCAGTTGCTGAGCCGCCTGCTCCTCGCTGATCATGGCGTAGGAGTGCCCGATGATCGTCACCGTGACCGTCACGTCCGTCTGCCGACCGATGCCGTTGTTGCGCAGGATGTCATCGAACTGCTCGTCGTCAACCTCCCCCGCGTAGCCGTGCAGTGCATTGACCAGACCCTGCGGGACCGTTGCCTGACTGGTCCGCAGGGTCAGGGTCTCCTGCTGCGCCGCGTTCCGGTCCCGCACTGCGGCGTTCCGCTCCTCGATGGCCTGCTGCAACCGGGCATTGTGCTGGTCCCGCTGCTCGATCAACTGCTGCCGCTCCCGACCCGCCGACGTCAGCAGCCCGGTCACCCAGGCACCCTGCGCCCGCTCGTCCAGCGTGGACTCGCTCACGTCGTTGCGGGTCAGGAACGCCGGGTTGACCTCATCGAAGCCCACCCAGCCAGCGTCCCGGAACGCACCGACCCTGGCCCGCCCGTCACCGAGGACCTCGTACACGATGTAGGTGTAGCGGCCCACCGCCAGCACCAGGCCGGGACTGAACGACGGCAGCACGGTGTGCCAGGCCAGGTGCCCGCCGTCCACCCCGCCGACGAAGTTGTGCCCGCGCACCCGGTGGTCCTCCCAGCGCCACCAGTGCTCACCTTCGATGACCTCCTTGACCCACACCCGGTTCCCCACCGTCGCCGAGCGGACCATGATGGCCTGCCCAGCCGGTGCCGAGTCCAGGTGGCTGACCTCCCGGACGGGTCCGGTGTAGACGACCTCCTCAACCGTTGTCATCGCCGTGCTCCTGTTCCATGTGCTCGCGGTGGATGCGCTCCATCAGCGCCGTGAAGTTGGCGTGGATCATCGCCCTTTCAGAATCTGAAAGCGGTGTCCCCAGCCCGATCTGGGACAGGACCTCGGCGACGATCTCCGGGTACAGACCGAACTGCATCCCGGCCAGCCGCAGATGGTCCGCCATCTGGTTCTCCCGCTCGATCAGGTCAGCGGTCAGCAGGGCGATGGAGTTGCCCGCCATCGGCCCGACGTGCCGCCGTACGACTTCCTCGATGGTGCTCACAGCGGTAGTCCCTTCACTCGCAGGCCGTCGATCCCACCGGAGAAGTCGTTCGTGGTGTACCCACCACGGGTGGGAACCGTGCGAGTCGTCCCGTTCGCGAGCCGCCCGTCGGTGGCCTTCGTCCAGTTCCCGCCACCGTGCACGTAGTGCATCACCGTGCCCGGCGGCAGCAGGTCGAACATGGTCTGGTCAACCTCAAGGTTCATCGGCAGCGGCTCGTTGGTGTCCGGGATGTTGACCGCGAGGTAGCCGATGGTCATGGACCGCCGGTACTGCGCGATGTCCGAGGCATTGACCCCATAGCCCCACAGTCGCCTGGTCCCAGCCTGGTTCGCGGCGGCAGCATCCCGCACGAACCACTCCCGGCTGGCCCCGTTGTTCACCACGAGGATCGAACCCGGCGGCAGCCGACGGGCCACCGATGGGGTGACCACGTCCCCCACCTTGAGCCCGTCAACGGTGACGTTGGTCAGCACCTGAGCGGTGATACCCAACTGCTTCATCACCGACTCGTACGTGCCGCACCAGGAGTTCTCCTGCTTCGCCTTCGCCCCGATCAGCCATGCCTTGACCTGGAACTGCGAGATGGCCGACGCCATGTCGGAGACCGTCTCGTCCAGCCAGCACTCGACCGGCACCGGCACCGCCTCGATGGCCCGCCGACCACCGGGCAGACCCCGGTAGTCACCGAGCAACTGCGTCCACCCGTTGCGCCCGTCCCGCACGTGCAGGCCGTACTGCGACCAGTCCATCCGGTCACCGACCGACACCTGCGTGCCGTTCGCGATCCGACCGAGGTCGGTGTTGTTGACCACCCTCATGCCGGGCACGAGCGGACGCTCATCCCCGACCCCGAGGGTTCCCAGCGCCCGCTGCACCGGGCTGATGTGGATGCCCGAGCGGGTGCTCATCGCCAGGACATGGTCCCGGAAACGCCAGAGGAACTGGCCCCAGGTCTCCGGTCCCTGCTCCGCGACTGTCTCCTCGGGCAGTTCAGCGATGTAGTAGTAGCCGTCACCGGACACGTCCCGGTCGGTCAAGCGCCGGGTGCCGTGGTCCGGGTTGGTCCACTGGCCCGGACCGACGCAGGTGAAACGCGATCGGGCCGTCTCGCTCTGCGTCAGAGCCGTTCCGATCGGTGCGCCGATGAGGTCCACTGGACCCCAGATGTACTCACCGACCCTCAGCGGGTAGGTCATGGGTTGCTCCGTCCCGTTTCAGAATCTGAAACCTTCAGCGGCGTGGTTGCCGCGACTCATTGATCTCCTGTTGTGCCATCCACAGCGACGAGCGACACGACATGCACGTGACGTCGCTGAGGATGTGCGTCGTAGGGATGTCCGGCCCACTGGCCCGACGCACGAGGATGCCGCAGGCAGCACGCCGCCCGTTGCGGTACAGGTGCATCTTGGTCCTAGTCATCCGGCCATCCCTCGACCAGTTCCTTCAGCGCCTCGCGCCATCCCCGGAACTCCTCCTCACTCTCGCTCTCGGCCATGCCTTCCAGCGCAGCCATCGCATCCCAGTAGTGGTCCTCGATGAAGTCGGCGATCAGCGTTGACTCCACGTCCTCACATCGAAGGGTTCGGCGGCTGAACAGGTCGATCACGTCAGCCATGACAGGTCACTCCTCCCCGTGCCTCGTCTCGATCCGGGCAACCAGGTTGGTGGCCCGCACGTCCCCGTACTCGGAGCGGGACAGCAGGTAGGCCAGGACGTCACGGTCCAGGGCCTGCTGCACGAAGTCCGGCGCCTTGCCGTACGGCTCGGTGTCCCGTCCGCCCACGTGTTCGTTGAGGACGTAGACCTTGCACCGCTGCCGGGCCTCCTTCAGTCGGGTGATCCGGCCAGCCTTGTGCAGGTTCGACAGGACCCCGGAGGCGGAGCCGTGGTGGATGGTCAGCACAGCGGAGACGTCCCGCCAGGTGGCCCCGTAGACGCCACGGATGGCGAGGTACGCGAGCACTGCCTTCTGCCGCCGGGAGGTCTCACCGGATGAGTCCGCCTCACGGGCACGGGCCTCGCTGGTCTCCGACCCGGAGTACCCGGAGGTCGGACCATCATGTGAGGGGTAGGGCAGGACGGGCAGGTCACCGTCGTCGTCTCCGGGCATGGGGGATGGTTCCTTTCGGGATGGCTTTCAGATTCTGAAAGCGGGGGATGAAGGCCAACGTCTGCTGACTGGATGCAGCCCCGACCCTGCGGGCTCGCTCTGGGGTGGGCCGGGGCTGCGACCAGAGGGCAGACCTCTGACCTATAGACATAGTCTATCACACTTTGTCCTAGTTTGTCCACTATGGGTGGAACCTGTCCAGCGGGGCGCCGCTCGCTAGGGCCTACGCCCCGCCGGACAGGAGTTCTCAGGCCGCGATCCGCTTGGTCGAGCGCGACATGTGGTCCGGGCACAGCGCGTACAGGTAGCCAGCCGTGAACCGCTTGTGCGGGACCTTCATCTCCATCAGGTCCTTGCGCGGCTTGCTGTTCGGCCCGCACTTGGAGCAGTACGACTTGTTCAGCAGCCGGTACCAGACGTTGAACTCCATCGCCGGGCGCAGGTCCAGCGTGCCGCTCGTGTCGATGGTGAGCAGGGAAATCGTGGTGTCGCTCATGGGATTGAGCCTCTCCGACCAGGGGACCTGGCCTTGTTGATGATGATGAGCCTGGGACGGCACACCCCAAGCCCCGCCGGGCATCCCAACCCGACGGAGCAAGGGCTATGACGGCGCACTGGGGTCTAGCGTCTCGTCACCGCACGCACAACGCTCGCCCCCCAGCGGCGCAGCGTTGCGCGAACCGACCACCCGTCATCCCAACGGGAAGCCGGTCGATTGTCGAACTTCATCAGTCGTCGTCCTCCGACAGGGTGTCCCAGCACGACGGGTGGGTGCCGCTGATCAGCAGTTCCCGCTCCGCTGCGTTGAGGTTCGGAAATGCCACCTGAACCAGGGCACCCCGCTGCCATGCGAGCAGTGCAGCGGCGTCCAGGTTGACCACCGTCGCCCGCCCGCAGACACAGCACTGGGGAGTCCGGTGTGCGACCGTCGCTGGCATCTCACCGGTTGGCACCGCGTCCCCAGACCTGCGCCAGCGGAACCTCCGGCTCCGCAACCTTGACCGGCTCGACCTTCGGTGCCGGTGGCCTCGGTGTCGGCTCGCCCACCTTGGTCAGCGCCGTCCACGCCGGGAAGGCGATGCTCACGTTCGGGCTGGCCCCGGCATTCGGGTCCGCCTTGTACGCCTCGGCGATCTCCTCGCGGTCGTGCTGGAACCGTCGCTCCGGCTTCGGTGTCCTGTCACTCATGGTTGCTCCGTTCCGTTTCAGATTCTGAAAGCACCGCTTCGATGCGGTCCTGGTACTCGCCCCACTCGTTGCCGTTCGGGTAGTCGTTGGCGAGCATGTCGCGCAGCAGCGCCTCGACCTCCTCGTTCACGACGTCTCCTTGACCGTGACCACCGTGGTGCGCAGGTGCTCGACGGAGGCGTCGGAGTCCCCCTTCATCACGCGCGTCCAGTGCCGGTTGAACATCCGCTGAGCATCCCGTGCCAGCGCCTGCTCCCCCGTGGTGTAGCCGCAGGTGCAGGTGCACACCGTGCCGACGTGGTCCGTGGCCTCGACCTCGACGTACATCACCGGACCACCGCCCCGACCTCAGCGCGCACCGGCTTGTCCCCGAACGCGGGGTGCGCGGAGTACATGACCACTGCGATGAGCGACCCGCTCTCGTTGCGGACCTCGACGCCGACCGGCCCGTACATGGCGACCGCCTCCTGCCCGCTGAAGTACGCGCCGTACCGGTGGAACATCGACTTGCTGATGAACTCCACCGACACGCCAGCAGCCAGCGCTGCGCGCAGCCCGGCCTTGGTGATCCGCTTCGGTGTGGTCGGACCGCCGACCTCGACCATGTGGTTGAAGACCTTGGTCATCGACGCCGCCGTGAGAACGGCGGGGATGTACGTGGTGTCCTGCATCTCCGTGGTCACGCGACCTGGTTCCCTTCAGATTCTGAAATCGACAGGCTGTCGATGATCCCGTCCTTGTCGAAGTGCGCCGACAACTGCGCCCGCTCACGCAGCCGCTCGGTCTCCGCGCGGAACGCCTTCTCCGCCTTGAACTTGGCGCGCTCGATGAGGTAGTCGGCACAGAACCGCATGTGCTCCAACACCTGCTCGTCGGTCATCAGCAGGGACCGGTTGCTCTGGCCGGTGCCGTAGGTCTCGATCCAGTTGGCCTCGATGAACCCGTGCTGCGGCTTGGCTTCCCAGATGGCTTCGGGGTGGTCGGGTGACCAGTCGCCCGACGTGCGGGCTGAGCGCCACACTTCGGCGGTCGGTTGCCGCTTCGCTTCGGTGTCTGACATTGCGTTCCTCTCAGGATGATCGGCTTCAGAATCTGAAACCGGGGATTGACTGACAACAGCGTTCGGGGCACCGGTCGCATCCCAACGACCGATGCCCCGCTGCGCCGTGTTCAGGCAGAGGGGGTCCCGTTGAACGGGCGTAAACCGGCGAGCCATCGTGAGAGTAGGGCCATCACTCAGCCACTCCGTGCAGGGCGAGGGCGAACCCGAGCACCCGCATCGCTGAGTCCACCCCCTCGTACTTGAGGGCGATCCTGGCCCACCCGATCCAGGCGACCTCCGCCTCCGGTGTCATCACCGCTGCCCCCACTTGACGACGAGGGCCTCGGCCACCTTGACGGCGGTCTCCAACTGCTCGCGCACCGTCGGTGGCCTAGGCACGGTGCGCTCCCCGACGTGGCCGCAGAGCAGGCCAGTACAGGGTGTACCAGCCGGTCGCTGCTGCGCTGACCAGGGCACCCAGGATGAGCGCGTCCCGTCGGGTCCCGGGCGTGGCGAGGAACAGCCACACCTGCTGGACGATGACGATGAGCCCGTCGATGACCCTCACCGGAACGCCTCGATCATGCCCTGCGCGAGAGCCACGTCCAGGCCGAGGACGATCATCGCGAACGGCGGGGCCAGGGTGAGCGCCAGAGTCCAGCGACCCCACCGGGGCAGGCGCTTCACGCTGACCGCCGGGCGTTGCGTCGGCGTCGTGCGGCACGGCGTTGCGCTGACTGCCGGGCCACCCGTGCGGCCCGACGGTGCACCGGGTCCCGTCCGCTGAACAGCCGGGCCAGCGGCACGGTGAGCAGCAGGCCCACCGTCCACACTCCGAGGATGAGCAGGTCCGGGTTCATCGTGGCCTGCTTTCAGATTCTGAAACGGTCGGCAGCAGGGTGTCCACGCAGACCAGACCGGCCAGTGCTGCGCTGACCTCGACCGGCGGGACGTCCCCGCCGACGGACAGCCGGGTCAGCACGGTCAGGGCATCGGCCACCGCTGCGGTGATGACCTCCATGTCGTCGTTGGGGATCGCGACGTGGCAGCACGACAGGTCGTCGTAGTGCCACGAGCGCCCGTCGCAGGGGTTACTCACCGCGAGCCTCGCCGATCATCGGCGCGCTGTCCTTGCACAGACCGTCGCGGATGAACGCGAGGTCCTTGGCCGGGACCTTGGCGTAGGTGTAGTTGGCGCTGGACTCCGCGACGTTGCACGCGAGGGAGTCCATGATCTGCCGGTCGGTGCGACCGTCCGCGTTGGTGCCGATCCAGCACGTGTCGTCCTCCGGGCACCATGACGGCGGGTCCACCCGGTAGTAGGGCAGCAGGTTGGCGAGCAGGTAGGACACGTTTTCGTCGGAGATGTCCTTCATCGTCCACTGGTCGTGGGATGAGGCGCTGACCTCGACGGTCTCCGGGTGACCGAGGGCGTAGCCCGCAACGGTGGCCGCTGCGATGGCTGACCCGGCGGCGAGAGTGCCGACCGCGATCAGCGCGAGGCGCGATGGGATTCGCATGGGGGATGACTCACTTTCAGATTCTGAAACTGCGGGATGAACTGCCCACGGGATGAGGGCAGGTGGGGCGAGGTGGGGCTGTTTGGTGACAGACTCCCACCAACAACTCTATTCTATCCTACTTCGACCATATAGGTCAAATCGGACACGGATCATGGTGTCGCACGGGTTCTC
>Ga0157375_10000519_pt1 | contig 34613 bp, 35 predicted proteins | sample M35metaG_FD_115311 | JGI IMG/M metagenome (GOLD analysis project Ga0157375, IMG submission 115311) | Miscanthus rhizosphere microbial communities from Kellogg Biological Station, Michigan, USA - M3-5 metaG | ecosystem: Host-associated > Plants > Roots > Rhizosphere > Soil | place: USA: Michigan... | reverse complement strand
GCCGTGAAGAAGTTCCAGGCTCGCCACGGCCTGCCCCCGACCGGCGTGGTCGACATGAGGGTCACGGTCGAAGCGCTGAACGTGCCGGCCACGGTGAGGCTTGCCCAATTGCAAGCGAGCCTCAAGCGCTTGCAAACGTTGGCGCCGGCCGCTGGAAATCGCTACGTGGTGGTCAATATCCCGGCGGCGCAGGCTGAGGCCGTCGAGAACGGGCAGGTTGTGCAGCGCCACGCCACGGTGGTCGGCAAGCCGGAGCGTCCGACGCCTGAGCTCGCGAGCAAGATCCAGGAGATCAACTTCAATCCTTATTGGTACGTGCCGAAGAGCATCATCTACAAGGACCTGGTGCCGAAGGCTCAGGAGTTTGCCCGGCGGAATCAGGATATGCTCGCGGCCTACCACATGGAGGCCTTTGACGCCGCCGGCAATCCGGTCGACTCGCGCCAGATCAACTGGTTCGGCCCCGAGGTGTACAACTATCAGTTCCGCCAGCTCCCCTGGGATCAGAACTCGCTCGGCTTCGTGAAGATCAACTTCCCGAACAAGGACAGCGTCTACATGCACGACACGCCGCTGAAGAGCCTGTTCGGGCGGAGCGTGCGGTTCGAAAGCTCGGGTTGCGTGCGTACGGATAACATCGAGCCGCTTGTGGTCTGGCTGCTACGCGACACGGGCGGTTGGGATTTGCAGCGCATCCAACAGGTGAAACAGACTGGCGAGCAGATCGACGTCAAGCTGGTGAAGCCGATTCCGGTCTACTTCTCCTATATCACGGCTTGGTCGGCGCCGGACGGCATCGTGCAGTTCCGCCCCGACATCTACCAGCAGGACGGAAGCGGCCCGGAGACAGCCTCGGCCTATTGATCCAAGGCCGCATCGCCCTCATTCTGCTGAGGTTGACGCGACTCGTCAGGAAGCCGTTGACTTTGCTTTCAACGCCCTGCCGTCGCGAGGCAACGCCTTGGGTGTTGCTGGCGCCACCGCGCGACATGTGGTAGAGCCAGCCAAATATTGAAGGGAGCGCCCCGCGAGAGATTTGGGCGGGTCCAATCCTCCCTTGGCTGGATAAGGCGGGTTCGAGCTCGAGGAGTAGTAGGCCATGACGGCAAGTGAGATGAGGCGTGCCGAGGCGCGCGGGAACGAGTTCTTCTCCAAGCATTTGGAGGACGCCGACCGCGAGGTCTTTTCAGCCATCGAGAACGAGCTCGAGCGTCAGCAGAACGAGATCGAACTCATCGCCTCGGAAAACATCGTCTCACGCGCCGTGCTCGATGCCGCCGGCACGCTGCTCACCAACAAATATGCCGAAGGTTATCCGGGCAGGCGCTATTACGGTGGCTGCCAATATGTCGATGTCGTCGAGCAACTCGCCATCGACCGCGCCAAGCGCCTGTTCAATTGCGCCTTCGCCAATGTCCAGCCGCATTCGGGCTCGCAGGCAAATCAGTCGGTGATGCTCGCGCTGATCAAGCCGGGTGACACGATCATCGGCATGTCGCTTGCCCATGGCGGACACCTCACTCACGGCGCGGCGCCGAACCTTTCCGGCAAGTGGTTCAATGCCGTGCAATATGGTGTGCGGCAGGACGACAACCGCATCGACTATGACGCGGTGGAGAAACTTGCCCTGGAGCACAAGCCGGCGATGATCATCGCTGGCGGCTCGGCCTATCCGCGCATCATCGATTTCAAGCGCTTCCGCGAGATTGCCGACTCGGTCGGTGCTTATCTCATGGTCGACATGGCGCATTTCGCAGGACTGGTGGCTGCCGGCCTGCATCCAAGCCCTCTGCCGCATGCCCATGTGGTGACCACCACGACCCACAAGACCCTGCGCGGGCCGCGCGCCGGCATGGTGCTCTCCAATGACGAGGAGATCGGCAAGAAGATCAACTCGGCGCTGTTCCCGGGGCTGCAGGGCGGTCCGTTGATGCACATCATCGCCGCCAAGGCCGTCGCATTCGGCGAGGCGCTCAAGCCGTCCTTCAAGCTCTACGCGCAGTCGGTGATCGACAACGCCAGGGCATTGGGCGAGACGCTGGTCAAAGGCGGCGCGGCTCTCGTGTCTGGCGGCACTGACACGCACCTGATGCTGGTTGATTTGCGACCAAAGAAGCTGACCGGCAAGGCGGCGGAGGTTGCGCTCGGCCGCGCCAACATCACCTGCAACAAGAACGGCGTGCCGTTCGATCCCGAGAAACCCGCGATCACTTCCGGCATCCGTCTTGGCTCGCCCGCGGGCACCACGCGCGGCTTCGGCATCAAGGAGTTTCAGTCGATCGGCGGCATGATCATCGAGGTCCTCGACGGGCTTGCCGCCGACGGCGACGAAGGTAACAGCAAGGTCGAAGCCTCAGTGAAGAAGCGGGCCATCGAGCTTTGCGAGCGCTATCCGATCTACCGGTAGACTTGCGTGAGGGTGGGAAAGGGGAGAGCGACCGCCCATGCGATGCCCCTATTGCGGCAGCACCAACACGCAAGTGAAGGACTCGCGTCCTAGCGAGGACCACTCGACTATCAGGCGCCGCCGCGTCTGCGCCGATTGCGGCGGCCGCTTCACCACCTTCGAGCGGGTGCAGCTGCGGGAGCTCACCGTGGTCAAGCGGTCAGGGCGCCGGATGCCGTTCGATCGCGACAAGCTGATGCGCTCGGTGCAAATTGCGCTGCGGAAGCGCCCCGTCGATCCCGAACGCGTCGAGCGCATGGTGAGCGGCATCGTGCGCCGGCTCGAGAATATAGGCGAGAACGACATCAGGTCGGAGACCATCGGCCGCCTGGTGATGGAGGCCTTAAAGGGCCTCGATGACGTTGCCTACGTGCGCTTCGCCTCGGTCTACAAGAATTTCCGCGAGGCCAAGGACTTCGAGGCACTGCTCGGCGAGCTTGCCGCCACCGAGAACGATGAAGAAATGCCGTCAGGGAAGGCGGCCGCCCCTGCCGAAGACTAAGTCCAAACCCCACATCAACCCGATGAGCGCGAGCGACGAAGATCATATGGCGCAGGCGCTCCAACTGGCGCGCCGCGGGCTAGGGCTGACCTGGCCGAACCCCTCGGTCGGCGCGCTGGTGGTGGCGCCTTCCGGCGTGATCCTCGGACGCGGCACCACTGCGCCTGGAGGCCGTCCCCATGCCGAGGCGATTGCTCTGGACCGGGCCGGCGACAAGGCGCGCGGCGCCACGATCTATGTCACGCTCGAGCCATGCGCGCATGAGGGCAGAGGCATGGCTTGCGCCGATGCCATCGTTAGGGCAAAGCCCGCGCGCGCCGTCGTCGCCATTCGCGATCCTGATCCGCGCACCTCTGGCCGCGGCATCGAGCGTCTCAGAGCTGCCGGGATTGAAGTCGAGGAAGGCGTGTTGGCGGACGAAGCGGCGGAGGTGGCGCTTGGCCATTTCCTGCGTGTCACCGAGGACCGCCCTTCCGTGACGCTGAAGCTCGCCGTGGGCGCCGATGGGCTGATGCCGAGAGGCAACGGCGCGCCGGTATGGATCACTGGCCCTGAGGCCCGCGGGCACGCCCACCTCCTGCGTGCACGCAACGATGCCATCCTCGTGGGCCGGGGTACCGTCCTCGCCGATAATCCGAGCCTCACCTGCCGCCTTCCCGGCATGTCATGCCGCTCCCCGGTGCGGGTGGTGCTGGACCGGCGTCTCAGGACGCCGTCGCAAGCGCATCTCTTCGACGACCTAATGGTGCCGGTCTGGCTCGTTTGCGCCGCCGACGAGGAGCATCCCAACACCGATGCGCTCCAGGATCGCGGCGCCGAAATTGTCTACGTGCCGGTCGACTCGCATGGCATGCTTGGCGTGCGCGACGCTTTGGAGACGCTTGCAAGCCGCGGCATCACGCGTGTGCTGGTGGAAGGGGGACCTTCGGTCGCGCGCGCTTTTCTGGATGCCGATCTCATCGACGAGATGGTGATCTACGAGGGGTCTCAGCCCGCAGGTCCCGATGGACTTATACCTTTCGTGAATGAAGGGCTCGATCGGGTGATCGCAAAAAGTCATTTTGCGCAAACTCGGTCGCGGGCGTTCGGTCCAGACCGGATGACCGCCTGGCGGCGGATGGCAAGATGTTCACCGGCATTGTCAGCGGCGTAGGCACGCTGCGCGGGCGGCAAGGCGGCCGCTTCACCATCGCCTCGCCTTATAAGCGCTCGAACCTCCAAGAAGGCGCGTCGATCGCGTGCGACGGTTGTTGTCTCACCATCGTCGATGTCGCCAAGGCCAAGAAGGGCGCGGAGTTCAGCGTTGATGTCTCCAACGAGACCTCGGCCCGGACCACGCTAGGCGAGTGGCAGGAAGGACGCCGCATCAATCTCGAACGCCCGCTCGGCCTCGGCGAAGAACTCGGCGGCCATCTCGTGACCGGCCATATCGACGGCCGGGCCAAGGTCCTAGCGCGCCACACCGACGGCGACAGCGTCAGGTTCATCTTGGGGAGTCCGCCTGGGCTTGCGCGCTTTATTGCCACCAAAGGCTCGGTCGGGCTCGACGGCGTGTCGCTCACAGTTAACGAGGTCGACGGCAATCGCTTCGGCGTGAACATCATTCCTTACACACTTCGCCGCACGACATGGGGAGACCGGGCACCCGGCGATCTGGTAAACCTTGAAGTCGATCTCATGGCGCGCTACGCCGCACGTCTGAGCGAAAGTCAAGGCGAACCCCTGTGACCATCATCAGCAAGACCAGATACCATCAGTTCCTCTCACCCATCGAGGAGGTGGTGGAGGACGCGCGGAACGGCCGCATGTTCATCCTGGTCGACGCCGAGGAGCGCGAGAACGAGGGCGACCTCGTCATCCCGGCGCAGATGGCTACCCCTGACGCCATCAACTTCATGGCGAAGTATGGCCGCGGCCTGATCTGCCTTGCGCTCACGCCGGAGCGGGCCAAGCAGCTTCACCTCGAGCTGATGTCGCGCTCAAACCGCGCGCGGCAAACCACGGCGTTCACTGTGTCAATTGAAGCGCGCGAAGGCGTTTCGACCGGCATCTCGGCACATGACCGCGCACATACCATCTCCGTCGCCATCGATCCCACCAAGGACTATCGCGATATCATGACGCCAGGCCATGTGTTCCCCCTAGTCGCCAAGGAGGGCGGGGTGCTCATCCGCGCCGGCCATACCGAGGCCGCTGTCGATCTCGCGCGCCTTGCCGGGCTTTATGCTGCCGGCGTCATCTGCGAGATTATGAACGACGACGGCACCATGGCGCGGCTTCCCGACCTCATCGCGTTTGCCCAGCGCCATGGGCTCAAGATCGCGACCATCGCCGATCTGATCGCCTACCGGCTGCGCTACGATCACCTGGTCAAGGTCGTGGCCGAGAGCAAGATCGAGAGCCCATTTGGCGGTGCTTTCGACCTCAAGGTCTATTGCACCACCGTGGACCCTGCCGAGCATGTTGCCCTCGTCAAAGGCAATGTCGCTTCGGGAGAGCCTGTGCTCGTGCGTGTGCACGCGGTAAACACGATCGATGACCTCGTTTCGACCGCGGGCCACCGCGAGACGCTGGTGCACAAGGCGATGGACATCATCGGACGCGAAGGCCGCGGCGTGGTGGTTTTAATCCGCGAGTCGCGGCCGGATGCCATCTCCGCGCGTCTCACCGAACAGGGCGGAGGCCCTGGCCAGCAGCGGCTCATTGAATATGGCATCGGCGCGCAAATCCTCCTCGATCTTGGCGTGCGCGAGATGGTGCTGCTCTCCAATTCGCCTCAGCGCAAGATCGTTGGGCTTGAGGGCTATGGGCTCAAGGTGACCGGCCACAGAGGCTTGGAGTAGCAGACCATGGCCCGCAAAGGCCCACGCTCCGTTCTCATCATCGAGGCGCGCTTCTACGAAGACATCGCCGACGAGCTCGCGCGTGGCGCGATCGAAGAGCTCAAATCCAACCAGATGACCTATGAGCGGCTCTCCGTGCCCGGCTCTCTCGAAATCGCGCTTGCCTTGAGCCTAGCGCTCGCCAACGGCTTTGTCGGCCGGGCAGGGAGGCACCGCGGCTGCATCGCGCTCGGCTGCGTCATCAGAGGCGAGACAACCCATTACGACATCGTGGCGCGAGAATCGGCCGCTAGCCTGCATCAGCTCGCCGTGCAGCATGCGGTGCCGATCGGCTTTGGTATCTTGACCTGCGAGAGCCGCGAGCAGGCCTGGGAGCGGGCGAGCGTCGATGGGCGCAATAAGGGCGGCGACGCCGCACGCGCTTGTCTGACGCTGATGCAGCTCGAGCAGCATTTCTCCCAAGCGAGCCGGCGCTAGCCGCCATGGCCGGGCGAGGCAAACCGCAAGCCCGCGCATCGTCCCGCAGCGCAGCCCGGCTCGCCACGGTCCAGGCGCTCTATCAAATGGACATGACCGGCATCGACCTGAACGAGGTGATCGCCGAGTTCGAAGCCTATCGTCTCGGCAAGGAAATCGAGGACCGCCAATATTGCGACGCCGAGGCAGCCTTCTTCCGCGATCTCGTCGAGGGCGTGGTGCGCGAACAGCTCAAGATCGATCCGCTGATCGATAAGCAACTGGCAGAAGGCTGGCGGCTCACACGCGTCGATTCGATCCTCCGGGCAATCTTGCGCGCCGGCGCCTACGAGATCCTGGAGCGCGATGACGTGCCTGCACGCGTCGCGATTTCCGAATATGTGGATATCGCCCATGCCTTCTTTTCCGATGATGAGCCGAAAGTGGTGAACGGTATTCTCGACCGGCTAGGACATAAGGCGCGGCCTGCAGAGTTCGCAAAACACGGCACGAGCGATGGCTGACGATATCGAGCGCGGCGGAGGGAAGAGTCTTGGCGAGTTCGACATCATCGCCAGATATTTCGCTCCGCTTGCGACCGACACTTCATCCCTCGGCTTGCGCGATGACGCCGCTGTGCTCAGGCCGATTGAGGGGCAGGAGATCGTGCTGTCCTGCGATACGATCATCGAGGGTGTGCATTTCCTCAAAGACGATCCACCGGAATCGATCGGGCACAAGGCTCTAGCGGTCAATCTCTCCGATCTCGCCGCCAAGGGAGCGCGCCCCTACATCTATCTCTTGGCGCTGTCATTGCCGCCACATCCTTCGGCGGCATGGCTCGAGGCCTTCGCCTCAGGTCTTCGCGATTTCCAGGAACGCGCGGGCGCGGCCCTTGTGGGTGGCGACACGACCGCATCGCCAGGTCCCTTGAGCATCACCATCACGGCGCTCGGCCTCGTTCCGCATGGCCACACCGTACTGCGGCATGGAGCGAAGCAAGGGGACCGTCTCTATGTGAGCGGAACTATTGGGGACGCCTATCTTGGCTTGCGCATCCTGAAAGAGCCGTCGCTCGCGCGATCCTGGGGCCTCAGCGATGAAGAGCAGGAATTTGTCGTGGAGCGCTACAGGCGGCCGGAACCGCGGAACGACCTCATGCTTGTCATCCGCAACTTTGCCACGGCCGCCATCGATGTGTCGGATGGCCTCGTGGCCGACGCTGACAAGCTCGCAAAAGTCTCTCATGCAGGAGCGTTGATCGACACCTCGCGCGTTCCCTTGTCGGATGTAGCGCGAAAAGTCCTCGAGTGTGCGCCCGAGCTTCTTAAGGCGCTCATGACCGGCGGCGATGATTACGAGATCCTGGCCGCGGTGCCCGAGGCGAGCGGCATCTCGTTCGAGGCTGAAGCGCGGGCCAAGGGCGTGGGTGTGAGCGTGATCGGCCGCATCGAAGGCCGGCCGGGAGAGGTCAGGGTACTCGGTGCGGATGGGCAAATTCTCAATCTCGCGGCTAAGGGGTTCACGCATTTCTAGCCTTTAGCCGCAGCTTTCGGCCTGTTTCATTGATCCCAAGCGTCTGTTGCGTCCTGCTTACAACTTTGGCATTTTCCGCGCGGGCTTACGCCACGACGACTTTCTCTGGGGGCAGTCGGGCCGCGGGCACGTTTAGTGTCTGAACGTTTGCGGTCCTCTTCCTCCGCAATCCCACACGAACGAACGAGGCAGAATTTATGACCTGGGTCCTTTACCTGATTATTCTCTGCGCGACGCTCTCGATCGCCTACGGAGTCTGGACGACTAGAGCCGTTCTCGCCTCAGACCCCGGCACGGCGCGCATGCAGGAGATCGCCGCCGCCATTCAGGAAGGGGCGCAGGCGTATCTCGCCCGGCAATACACCACGATCGCCGTTGTCGGCGTGGTGATCTTTCTCATTCTTGCCTATTTGCTCGGCATTCCGCAGGCGATCGGTTTCGCGGTTGGCGCGATCTTGTCTGGTGCGGCGGGCTACATCGGCATGAACGTATCGGTCCGCGCTAATGTGCGGACGGCGCAGGCCGCGACCAAAAGCCTGGCCGACGGGCTCAGCCTTGCCTTCCGCTCAGGCGCCATTACCGGCCTTCTCGTCGCCGGCCTCGCCCTTCTCGGCGTGTCGGTCTATTTCCTCATCCTCACCCAATTTCTTGGACTTAGCCCCGCCTCGCGCGAAGTGGTTGACGCACTCGTAGCGCTCGGCTTCGGCGCGTCCCTCATCTCGATCTTCGCGCGGCTCGGCGGCGGTATCTTCACCAAAGGCGCGGATGTGGGCGGCGATCTCGTCGGCAAGGTCGAAGCCGGTATTCCCGAGGACGATCCGCGCAACCCGGCGACCATCGCCGACAATGTGGGGGACAATGTCGGCGACTGTGCCGGCATGGCCGCCGACCTGTTCGAGACCTACGTGGTGACCGTGGTTGCCACCATGGTGCTCGCCTCGATCTATTTCGCCGGCGGCGATCGCGTCATGCAGATGATGCTCTACCCGCTTGCCATCGGCGCGGCGTGCGTTATCACTTCGATCATCGGCACATTCTTCGTCCGGCTTGGCCCAAGCCAGTCGATCATGGGCGCCCTCTACAAGGGCGTGATCGCAACCGGCGTGCTTTCGCTTATCCTGCTTTGGCCGCTGACCGCCTGGCTTGTCGGCTGGGACACGGCGATGAAGGTCGGCGATGTGAGCTTCACCGGCAAGTCGCTGTTCTTTTGCGGCGCCGTGGGCCTCGTGGTGACCGCGCTGAGCGTGGTGATCACCGAGTACTACACCGGCACCAATTTCCGTCCCGTTCATTCCATCGCCAAGGCCTCGGTGACCGGCCATGGCACTAATGTCATTCAGGGCTTGGCCGTGTCGCTCGAATCCACGGCACTGCCGGCGCTCGTGATCATGACGGGCATCATCGTCGCTTATGGTCTCGCAGGACTGTTCGGCATCGCCATTGCCGTCACCACCATGCTCGCGCTCGCCGGTATGATCGTGGCGCTCGACGCCTTCGGCCCGGTGACCGATAACGCGGGCGGTATCGCCGAGATGTCGGGCATGCCGAAGGAGATCCGCAAAACCACCGATGCCCTCGACGCGGTAGGTAACACCACCAAGGCCGTAACCAAGGGCTACGCCATCGGCTCGGCGGGCCTCGGTGCGCTGGTGCTGTTCGCGGCGTACACCGAAGATCTCAAATATTTCGCCGCAAACGCCGACAAGTTTCCTTACTTCCAGGGCGTAGACCCTACTTTCACTCTTTCAAATCCTTACGTCGTGGTCGGCCTCTTCCTCGGCGGGCTGTTGCCGTATCTGTTCGGCGGCATCGCCATGACGGCGGTCGGGCGCGCAGGCTCGGCAATCGTCGAGGAGGTGCGTCGCCAATTCAGGGAGAAGCCCGGCATCATGAAGGGCACCGACCGGCCGGACTACGGCAAGGCCGTCGACCTCCTCACCCGCGCCGCGATCAAGGAGATGCTGATCCCGTCGCTCCTGCCGGTGCTATCGCCGATCGTGTTCTACGTCATCATCAATTGGATCGCAGGCAAGAGCGCGGCTTTCTCGGCGCTCGGCGCCATGCTGCTCGGCGTCATCGTCACCGGCCTATTCGTCGCCATCTCGATGACAGCGGGGGGAGGGGCCTGGGATAACGCCAAGAAATATATCGAGGACGGACACTACGGTGGCAAAGGTTCCGAAGCGCATAAGGCGGCGGTGACCGGCGACACGGTCGGCGATCCTTACAAGGACACTGCCGGGCCCGCCGTGAACCCAATGATCAAGATCACCAATATCGTGGCGCTGCTTTTGCTAGCGGTGCTTGCCCATCAATAGGGAGCGACCGCGGCTCATTCGCAACAGCTACAGTCCGGGGCCCGGTATGCCGCTCATGCCCGGCCTCTGATCCTTGAACAGCTTGCGGTTGGAGATATTGCCGAAGATCTGCTCGAGCACGCTCAAATCCTTGCCGCGCGCCGGCGTCTCGCCCTTGTAGTAGTTGACCACGATGCCGTCCTTGAGACCGTAATGGGCGACCTGGTCCACCGTCTGACTTGGATTGAAATAAACCGCCACGACCTGCCGGTCGATCTCGTACGGCTTGAGGAAGGCCACGGTCTTTTGCGTGGTCGAGATATAGTAATAGGCGTCCCCGTTGATCGTGCTGGTCGTATCGGGCGAGCCGAGCACGGTCTTGACCTGATCCTTCGTCATGCCGGGTTGAACCTGGTTGAGGTCGACGTCGATGAACACATGCCCATGCCTGTCGATCTGGGCGCCGCACGCCGCGAGCAGACCGGCGCCAAGCGACAGCGCAAGAAGCGCGGGCAGCGCTGCCTGGACGGAGGCCGGCTTGAGCTTACGCAAATTTGAACGCCCCTCGATGCATGCAAAGAACGGCATTTTGCCCGAAGTGATCGCGAGCCTGGCCGCCCTTAAATGCCGCCTTGTTGACGGCCTGCAAAGCGGCTGGGAGCCGAAGCAACGGAGTCCCGTCCTTTGAGCCCTCTCATTCCCCTGTTTTCGTGGCGCGAGAAAGACCTCGGCGCCGAGAAACTCTATGGCGCGATTGTGGCGCAGGCGCGGCTTCCCGTTTTCTATCAGGGCTTTGGAGTTCCCGATACGCTCGAAGGACGCTTCGTCGTCCTCTCTCTCAACCTGTTCGCCGTGCTCCATCGCCTCAAGGCTGACGCGGAGACGCGCGACCTCGCCCAAGAGCTCATGGATCAGTTCACCGCCGATATGGAGACGGTGCTCAGGGAGCTCGGCATCGGTGATCTCAGCATACCGAAAAAAATGAGCGGACTCGCTGCGTCGTGTGCCGCCTTGCTGCAGGGCTACGAGAAAGCCTTGGAGAGCGGGGACGGCGCCCTCGCTACCACGATCGCCGAGGCCCTGTCGCTCGAAGGCCCGGCAGCAGAGGCTGCGGGCAGGCATCTCGCTTATTATCTAAAAGGGGTAGTCCGGCGTCTCGATACCGAACCCTTGGCCGGTTTGCAATCAGGCGAGATAAAATTTCCGGAGATTGATTTGGAATTCCGGTAAATGGCATCGATAAAGACTGAGAATTTTGGGAAAAGGGCCCGAGATTTTCAATGAGTCATGATTTAGACCGGCCGCCGTTGTCGCGACCCCTTAAAGTCGACGAGATCAATGATAGCGTGCAGGGCGAGATCGAGGCCACGCCATCGGAACTCGCAGCCATCGCAAAACTGCTCGATCTGAAGGGACTTGGGCAGCTCACCTTCACCTACCGCCTGAACCGCGGCGGCGGCGACCGGCTGCGACTGACCGGCCGACTTACTGCCTCGGCTACTCAGACCTGCGTTGTCTCGCTGGAACCCGTGGAATCGAGCATCGATGTCCCGGCGGAGGCCGAGTTCTGGCGGGAGGAGCTGATCGACCAGCTCGAGAAAAGCGCTGACGAGCCAGGAGGCCCTGGCCACCTCGACTGGCCAGAGCCGATCGTCGATGGAAAGATCGACCTCGGCCCTTTCATTTACGAGACTCTCGCGACGTCGCTCGACCCTTACCCACGGAAACAGGGGGTGAGCTTCGATTGGTCGCAAGGCGCCCCCGGGCAAGGCGGAAGCGGGAGCGGCCCATTTGCGGCCCTGGTGGGGCTGAAGCGCCGCTGAGCAAGAACGGCTCAAAGGCAAAATCCAGTTGTCAACACGCCCCCTTTTCAGTCTATTCGAATGTCATTTCCGGGGGTTGCGGCGGCCTCGAGGCCGCATGGACAGTTTCCTGAACGGCATTGAAGAATGGGTGCTCCAGTCACCATCGCGCTCGACGCCATGGGCGGAGATCACGGTCCAAGCGTGGTGGTTCCAGCCGCCGCGATTGCGCTGATCCGACATCCCGACCTGCGCTTCCTGCTTGTCGGCGATAGCGCGCGCATCGAGCCCGAGCTTGCTTCCCACGAAGCCTTGGCCAAAAAGGCCACCGTCATTCACACCGATGTGGCCGTCGCCATGGATGCAAAACCTAGCCAAGCTCTGCGCAAGGGACGCTGGAAATCGAGCATGTGGCTTGCGCTCGAGGCAGTGCGCGACGGACGCGCCGCCGCTGCCGTCTCGGCCGGCAATACCGGCGCGCTGATGGCCATGGCAAAGTTCTGCCTGAAGACGATGGAGGGCGTGGATCGCCCGGCAATCGCCGCCATTTGGCCGACTGTAGACGCCGAATGCATCGTGCTCGATGTGGGGGCCAACGTCGGCGCCGATTCCCGTCAACTCGTCGAGTTTGCGCTCATGGGAGCCGGAATGGCTCGCGCTCTGTTCGGCATCGACAAGCCTTCTGTCGGACTCCTCAACATCGGGGTCGAGGAGATCAAAGGCCTCGACCAGATCAGGGAAGCCGCAGCCGTCCTGAAAGACGCGCCGCTTCCCATCCGCTATCACGGCTTCGTCGAAGGGGACGATGTCGGCCAGGGTGTCGTGGATGTTGTGGTCACCGACGGTTATACCGGCAATATCGCCTTGAAGACCGCTGAAGGAACGGCTAAGCAGATCGGCGAATATTTGCGCGCTGCCATGGGGCGGTCGCTTCTTGCTCGCTTGGGCGCGGTTCTGGCGCAAGGCGCTTTTCGTGCTCTCAAGGAGAAGCTGGACCCCCGCCAATTGAACGGCGGCATCTTTCTTGGGCTAAACGGTATTGTCATCAAAAGTCACGGCGGAACCGATGCCACCGGCTTCGCCAGCGCTATCGACCTAGCCTATGACATGGCTTCTAACGGCGTAGTTAAGCGCCTCGCAAGCGATGTGGCGGGCTTCCACGCGAAACTCGAGCTTGAGGGAGCCGCGTAAGTCTGGGAAGAGCGTAAGTTTGGGGAGTAGTGGATTGGAAACTGTGCGCACGGTCATCAAGGGGGTGGGCGGATATCTGCCCCAGCGGGTGGTGACCAATGACGACCTCGCCAAGATAGTCGATACCTCCGACAGTTGGATTACGGAGCGGACCGGCATCAAAGAGCGGCGGATTGCCGCCGATGGCGAGCTCACCTCATTCATGGGCGCAGTCGCTGCCCGCGCCGCCCTCGACGATGCCGGAATGGCGCCGGAGGACATCGATCTCATCATCCTCGCCACTTCGACCCCCGATCAGACCTTCCCGGCCACAGCTGTCACCATTCAGGCCGAGCTCGGCATCACCCAGGGTGCCGCGTTCGATATGCAGGCGGTCTGCTCTGGCTTCGTTTTTGCTTTAGCAACCGCCGATAGCCATTTGAAAAGCGGACTATTTAATCGCGCGCTTGTGATAGGATCCGAGGCCTTTTCCCGCATCCTCGACTGGCAAGATCGTGCGACCTGCGTCCTGTTCGGCGACGGGGCAGGTGCCGTCGTGGTCGAGGCCCAAAAGCTCAATGGCGTGCTAACCGACCGGGGCATCCTCGCCACCTGCCTCCGCTCCGACGGTCGCTACCGTGACAAACTCTATGTCGATGGCGGGCCGTCCTCGACCGGCACGGTCGGCTATCTCCGCATGGACGGCCCAGAGGTATTTCGCCATGCCGTGACCAAGATCAGTCAGGTGATCGAGGCCACTTTGAGCCAGACCGGCTATGTTGCTTCAGATGTCGATTGGTTTGTGCCCCACCAAGCCAATAGGCGCATCTTGGACGGCGCTGCGAGGAAGCTTGGGCTGGACCCGGAACGCATCATTGTCACGCTTGAAAAGCATGCAAATACCTCAGCCGCATCAATCCCTTTGGCTCTAAATGCGGGTTGTGCCGACGGGCGGATCAAGAAGGGCGACCTCGTCCTGCTCGAGGCCATGGGTGGCGGCTTCACCTGGGGCGCCGTTTTGCTGCGGTGGTAGGGATTTGATAGGGCTGCCGCCCGAAAGCCACACCTCGTTGGAAAATAGTGCAATATCAGGAATTTGATTGCGTGACAGATTGACCATGTAGCGCTCGCTCGATTAGCATCTTGAATAGTCCCGCGACTGGGGGAGCGCAGGAAATATGAGCGGGAAGACACTCACGCGCGCCGATTTAGCAGAGGCCGTGTTTCAGAAGGTTGGTTTGCCGCGGAACGAGTCCGCCGAGATCGTGGAGCTCGTGCTGCGCGAGATCGTCGCGAGTCTCGAGCGCGGCGACACGGTGAAGTTGTCTTCGTTCGGTTCCTTCGGGATTCGCGACAAGGGCCAGAGGATCGGTCGCAACCCGAAAACCGGCCAGGAAGTTCCTATCACGCCGCGTCGCGTGCTGGTCTTTCGGGCGAGCAATATCATGAAGCAGCGCATCAACGACGCCCTCTCGCGAAGAAAGGCGGCAGAATAGCTGGCGAGATTTGACGCCGAGGAGGAGAAGCTTTTGGACAAGGCGCCCGAGGCGTTCCGAACGATCAGCGAGGTTGCTGACGAGCTTGAGGTCCCGAAGCACGTGCTGCGCTTCTGGGAAGCCAAATTCACCCAGCTCAAGCCGATGAAACGGGGCGGCGGCCGACGCTATTACCGGCCGGAGGACGTGGCTCTGCTCCGCGGCATTCGCTTCCTGCTCTATAACGACGGGTACACCATCAGGGGAGTGCAGAAGATCCTGCGCGAGCACGGACCCCGCTTCGTCATGGACTTCCGCCGCATGGCTGATCGCGAAGACGGTGAAGATGCCGCGCCGGCCCGCCATGACATTCCCGACGTTGCTGCCGAAGCCGCGCAGGGCGGAGGGGCGAACGCCTCATTCACCGCGCCCGAGCAGGAGAGACGGATTCAAGTGCTCGATCCGAAGGCGCTCGGGGCGCTTCTCGACGAGCTCGAGACATGCCGAAGGATCTTGGCGGCGGCCAAGCAGTAGGCCGGGTTCGCGGCCACGGCTTGTTTCGTAGGCTCAAGCGTGTATATCCACTCTGCCAATCATCGCGGCATCGGAGCGTAGCGCAGCCCGGTTAGCGCACCGGTCTGGGGGACCGGGGGTCGCGAGTTCAAATCTCGCCGCTCCGACCATCTTTTCAACGGGTTCCAGCAGCAACGAAACGTGAATTGGCACCGGATTGGCACCGGCGCCTCTCAGAACAGCGGGTTCGCGCGTCTCCAATTGAGTTGGTAGTTGTAGAGGATGTGAGTGTCATCCAGCCAAGCGGTCAGGCCTGCAGAACCTGAGACCCGATCTACTCCACCTACAATTCTTCGGACCCCGCTAGACTCAGCCCCCGGAACGCGATTGAAGTTTCAGAAACCTTCAAGATCGTGAAGGTGCCTAGAGAGCCGGTTACAGTCCCTAGATCAAGGTCTACTAAGAGCGATACGGGGCTAATTGGCGCTTGCTCGAAGGCAGTCTCCTTCGACGCAATAGTGCCTGTGCAACTAAGCGCGATCTTGTTAGCCGCACACGCTATACCAGCCAGGGAAACTAAGACCGCGAAGCTTAAGGGGAGCTTGGAAAACGCGCTCATTTCAGCACTCCTTCGATTGCCTTTGCCGCTGCCGCGTCAGCGCCCTCGATCAAGTGGCCGTAAACATCAAGCGTCACGCTTGCCTTGCTGTGCCCAAGTCGGCGGCTAATCGTCAGAATGTCCACGCCCCTGCGGATGAGCATCGAGACGTGAGTGTGCCGTAGCGCGTGGAAGCTGACGCGCGGAAGCTGCTTAGCATCGCACACCCGTCGCCATGCGCGGCTAACAGCGTGGGGATTTAGCATCCTGCCTTCAATGTCACTGAAAACAAGCGTCGTTGCATCCGGCTTCCCCATGCCGAGCGCAAAGCGGAGTTCCATTTGCTGCACCTTATGGGCGCGTAGCATCGCGACGAGGGTAAGAACGGCATAAGTCCCGATAATCCCTTCGTCAAACTAATCGCTAAGGGTCGTTAAGCCGATAACTCGCCTTATGGACCATAGTTAGGAGGCACTAACGCTATGGGTGAAAAGCGCAAAGTGCGAATAGGCCGTCTGACCACTGTAGGTCTAGGTAGCAGCCGAACTAGGACGGCTTTACAGACAAGCGCGTCGCGGTGATGTTCCCGTCGTAGATGCATGCAGGCTCGCAACTATTTTGGCGGCTATGCGCCAATGTCTGGAGGCATCAGAGCTCGAGCGCCGAATTGCTGAGATGGAGGCCACCCTGGCTCCTGTCAGTCCCGCCTCGGTCGTACCCTTTAGGAGGCCTGCTGGATGAACCTCACAAAACGACTAGAGCGGCTAGAGGCACAGGTCCGAGCTCAGAATGGAGAGGACGACTCTTCGCTGTGCCGCGAACTGATCTACGATCCGCGTGACTGGGACATCGGCAAAGAGGAAGCCATTTCCCGCATGCAAGCTGATGAGCTCGATCGATTAGTTGCGAGCGGTGAGATTAAAGAGACAGATTGTGTGGACTGGATCATAAACGAGATTGTGCATCCTACCGTGCATCCCGACGATCCGCCGAGGCGTGAAAGCGGGGCCGAGCAAGCATAGATTGCCTGAATTGCGCGCCCTCGTAGATCAGTCCCCTCGGAGTCGCTCAAGAACGATTTGCTTCCGATAATTTTGGCTTTCTCGGAACCTACGCTAGGCACGTTGCGAGCCGTGACGCTCGCCCACTGTTCCGGTCAAGGCGACTTCGTGATCTGGCTAATAGCGTTGCGTCGAGACTGTTGGAGCCCGCAGCCGAACGCGCTCTAAGAGTTTGTGAGACACTCGTTGCTTGCCGTGCAATTCTGCCATTTGTCCTATCTCAAAAGTCTATGATCACGCGTGTCTCTAGGGCTTGCCCTATTGAGTCACTCAACGTGCGGCCCGTCATTTGAAAGCCGGCTTCCAGGGGAGATGTAAGAGCCAAAGCCTCAAGCCGTGCGAGGATGCACAACGCGCGGGGTGAAAAGGTCGATTAAGCGTACGGGTCTTATCGTGGGACGTGGCGGTGGAGAACCCCGCGGGGACAGCGGGCTCCAAGGCGGTTAATAGTGCGTAGCATGCCTGTCCACAGTCAGGCCAAGCTCGGCTACCTACCAGCGCACCAGCTCGGCAAGGGATGGTTAGGATCCTAACGTCTCTACCCGTCCCCAGGCATGGACCGTGAAATAGCAGTGGGTTCCCATCTAGGAGAGGTATGGGTCCCATCAACAGCGAACGCCAGTAGCAGCAAGTTCCTGGGTTCGGCTCCCGGGGACAATCAGCTAGCGATGGGTGCTTTGTTCGTGCGACTTCAAATCTCTGCGCGACAAAACAGTATTTTCCTGTCCGCTGACATTGGGCCACCACGTAACTATGCTTGATGATGGCCAATCTGTGAGGAATGGAGGCAGCAATGACCGCTACGGATAATTCCTATGTCGCATCGGGCGTCGGCACGTATGGGGATTTTATCGCGTCTCCAGGCAAGGCCACACAGCCGGCAATATGGGGCTTCCTCACCGCTGCCTCGCAAGCCCGCTTCAGCGTTGGCGGCTTATTCAGCGGCTGGTATTGGGGCGTTCAAGGCTTAGGCGGCTCCCCCGACAACAGTGGCCGTGTTGGGCCGCCGCCTAATGATTTTTCGAGTTCCGCCGGCGTATTCGGCACGGGGGTCAACGTCACCGGCGTCGCAGGCACATCCGTCGATAATGTCGGCATCTACGGCCAGACTGACTTCGGCTTGGCTGGGAACGAAAATTCCATGACTCTTCCCAATAGGACGGCTGGCGTTAATGGCGCCGCGACCGCCTTTGGGGCGGGCGTCGTTGGATGGTCGACATACGGGAACGCCATCGAAGGCTTTGCCTCCGGAGGCAGCGCCCTTTTAGCCTTGTCGGACACTGGTTGGGGCGTGCAAGCACATTCGAGGACGGCAGATGCCGTTTCGGCCACGTCAGCCAACAATGCCGGCATCAGGGGCCTTTCCGACCCGGCAAATACGGCGGGACCGACGATCCCCCTTCCTGTGACCATGGCCGGCGTCATTGGCACGTCAAGCACTGTACATGGCGTGATTGGCACATCGAGGTCGAATGCAGGCGTGGTCGGCTATTCCGCCAATGGCGTCGGCATCGTCGGCATGACGAGCAACCCCGCATCCTCTGCCGGCGCCTTCTTTGGCGATGTCAGAGTCGCTGGCAACATCTACGCGAATAATTTGAAGAGCGCTGTGGTGCCGTTCCCCGACGGATCGCGACGCGCGCTCTATTGCATGGAGAGTCCGGATCTCTGGTTCGAGGACTTCGGCAAAGCAAGGCTCGCGCGCGGTCGCGCGGTAGTAAAGCTCGATGCGAACTTCGCCAAAGTCATCAAGCGCGGTGACTATGGTATCACTTGGCGTGAAGGCATCGCGAGCGCACTCGGAGCGTCTTCAAGTGGCCAAGCCTTCTAAATCCCAGGTGCAGGCTGCCATCTCAGCGATCATTGAGAGAGAGCAGCGCGAAGGCGTCGCCTCCCCTATTTTGCACATCAATGAAAGCAATCGGGCTTGGATCCGGCGCAATCTCAGAAAGCACCTCGATCCGGTTTTTTCTGAGATGGGTCTGAACAAGGACAAGTTAGAGCAGGTAGTTACGCGACATCAGGATGAGGTGCGTCATTACCTAAAAAAGCAAGAGTCGAAAACGGCGAAACGCCTTTGACATTGACGAAGTCGTATGGAAAGGCTTGGGCGAACAGGCAAGCCGCTATCAAGCAGTTAACTCAAGGGCCTTTCGTTTCCGCCCCACTCATTCTTGATAGGCCGAACTCCATTTTTGTGTACCCATCGGCAATGTTGGTCGAGGACCACATCGAGAGTGGCAATAGCTGGGCCAAACTTATTTGGGAGGATAGCCAGGACGTTCAATATAAAGAGACCAGCGTAAGGTTCTTCTTCGCTTGGACAAATCCGTTTGATTACCTGGTCGTGATCAATGTCAGCGCTGACCTTGTGGTCCGGGGTCAATGCACGCTTACAGCTTTTCCAGGTTTATTGTTCGGTGGCTGGACTTCGCTGTTCGTGACTACCCAATTGAAAGTCCACCTGTCCGGAGTTGCAATTGGGGGACATGATCAAGAACAGGCCATAGCGGGATTAGACGCAGATACTTGGGGCTCGATATTCGGCGGAGACAAATCGTCAACGAGTGAAGATGTTTTCGCTACGGCAAACCTATCGCTTAAACAGGTTTTGATCGGGGTACAGCAGTTGGTCATAATTGAGATTTCGATGATAGCGGCGTACCACATCGAGAATGGAACAGTGTCATTAATCTTCGCTAAAGATCATCCCTTTGTGGCCTGTCCAGCCGTTATGATTGACGTTCTGGCTCCGCCGCCATAGGCGGCAATCCTGGCGTCAGTCCTTGGCGTCAGATTTTAATTATGCGGGGCAGGAAGCGGTGCGTCGTCGCGCTATACAATCCACCCTAGCTCTTTTGCTTTCGCGTTGGCGAGCTGCCGTGCGCGAGCAAGGAAGTGAACGTCGTGGATTGGAGCTCTCTCGTCTCCTCTTACATGGAACAGGTTTAGCCCAGTGTCGGTCCTGCAGTACCTCACCATGCAGCTCGTTCCATCCAACGTGACGACGACATCTTCGTCGGCCGCTTCAACACGGAAATTCAGGTTGGTTTTCATTTTAGCCCCTCTTCTTTTTTCTTGGGTGTTGAGTAGCACCAAAGTGGCCGGAACGCTGTAGCTCGGCGGGCACACAGGCCGAAGAAATGGGTCCCTCAAGATCGGGGCAAATACGGGTGGCAGGAGCGGTCCGTCGTCGTCTAGCTTGCACTCCACACTATTCGCGACTTTTATCAAGTGGAGGAATGAATGCAACTTACCGAACTCGTGGAGGCTATCGATTTTCTACGTAAAGCCGGATGGACTGTCGAGCCTCCGACAAGGCGTAGCACTCGCGCAAGCCTAATTGCCGAGCCTAAACGACGCTCACCCAAGAAGGGACGCCGTAAACGAGGTCGCCCGCGCAAAAACCAAAATGAGTCGTCAACGGCGTAGCTATTTGAACTCATTAAACAGCCACCAGCCTGCCCCTCCAATCATCAGGCCTGCACCGACAAGCAGAAAGGGCCGTATCCCCTCAGGGCGAATGATCTCTCCGGCGGCTAGGGCAAGTCCCGCGAGCAGTATGGCGCTTGCCATCAAAAGGGAGAGAAACCGGCGCATTCTCAATTGTGCAACAGTTGAGCCATTAGGAAGCTCGGCAGCGTAGCGATGTTGGTCGCGATGCGTCGAGCCTCGTCCATGGTCAGCGAGTGGGCCGTATCGGCATCAGCTCGGGTCTCGCGGCCATACACATAGGCGAGAGACTGTCCATTAGCATCCTTCACCACGTAGCCAGCGGTTATTTCTTCGACTCTCCACGGTGGCGGAAAGCGTCTCTGTGTCATGGCTAGATTATAGAGAATTGACGGTGCCGGCGTAGCTGCTAAGAACTTCGCATGAGTGATCGTAAAGCGTTGGCGCGAGAGATTGCTGCGCGCTCTAAGCCTCGCTTCATCCAGATCCCAAAAGAGCCGAAGACTAAGGGGAGACCTGACCTCCCGCGCGACCTCAAGGTCCGTGCCCGTGCGATCGCGAAAGCCACGCCTCCTAGGTTTATCGAGGTCGAGCGTGACCGCTTCGACGGCACGATGCGCGCCAAGCGTGGTGGCTTGACGGCTGACGAATATCGACGGCTCCTAATTGAGAAGTCCGGAGGCAAATAAGCATGGCTAAGAAACCAAAGTCGGAAGTATCGGAGAACCCCATCAACGAGGCCGACCTAGCGAAAATTCGGCATTTCATTCAAACGACGGAACTCGACGCGATCAGCGACACCATGAGAGAGGTCGTTGAGGAGAACATGCCCGATTTGGTCTACAAATTGCCGCCGCCGGGCGATCAGCAGGCAGAGGATCTTCCCGGACCTATGCTTGAGCCCACTCATGGTCCTATGCATCAGTGGAAGGACCGGCTGGTGCCTGACAAGGTGTCTGGCAAGAAGCGCAAAAAGAAATCGAACTGACCCCCTTTTCCGACCGCTAAGGCTCACCACTGTGCGCGGCGGGATCATAGCGCTGGAAGCTGATCCGGAAGTTTGGCCGAAACAAAAAACCCCGACGCTAGCTGGCGGGGTTTAGTAGGGACGGCCCTAGTCCAGGGCCAGCTTATGTATCGGCCCTAGTCCGGGGCCAAATTGAGGACTCTAAAGCGATTCGCCAAAGTGCCGGCCAATGCTGGCTCAGTTCGCATAGCCCCCAATTTTTCCGCCTCAACTGAGTTCGTGGCGCGCGCCACGAACAAAAAATATACCGCCAAGGGACTTTGGTAATCCGTTCCAGGCAAGCTGATGACGATGGCGCCGTCCTGCATTTCGAGCTTTAGGCGCGGATCGTTCATTGGCGGGGATCCGGATTAGCCAAGCCTCAAATCTCCTTCGCCTCCCAGGGTTGGCCGAGCGCATCTGGTTGTGCGGTGAGCTTGACGATGAGCACGTCATCCTTGCCGACTGGAACGTGGATTACTTCGTTGACCATTGGGGTGCCGTGAAGCCCTTTGAGCACTTTTGAAGTGCCATCTCTCTTGCTTACTCTGATGCTGAAGATTTTCTCGGCGTACTTCACGGCGGCCCTTCCCACCCGAAGTATCAACCGTTTTGGGGCGCTTCGGCAGAGCACAGCCGTGCGCTGCACAATTAAAAAGAAGCCCCGGCCTCCAGGGTTGGGAACCGGGGCTTCCAGCTTCGTGGCAGGCACGGCGGTCACTCCGGGCCTTTTCAATCAGTAGTTCCTTAGCCTCGCGAGTGCCAATCAAAAGAAACGGCCCCAGGGGAGCTCCTGGCTCTACGGCATCGCCGCTCTTAGCGCCTAGCTTGTCACCCAGGATCTTTGACGTATCAGCTTTTTGTATAGCCCTTGTCGTGCATGCACTTTTGAAACGCTGCATAAGCGCTTTCAGAACCAAATAAGGTATCCAAATCTAGCCTTGTTGCTGATGCTACCACGCTGCAGTCGCTAAGTGCCTTACGGAGATCCCCCGAGTTCTGGGTAGGTTCAGTTTGGCCCGTGCTATCGAGTTTGAACCAGCGCGGAGAGGCACAGCCGAACAACAAGGCGCACGAAACAACCACTGCTTGGTTGCGCATTGGAGAAATCTAGTGGAGCGATAGAGCAGAAGGGTTTTTTCATGAAGGCACGACCGATTTTGGGAAAGTTACTGCGGCTGACTGTCGCCAGGCGAGAAGTCGCAGCGCCCCAAAAGAAAACGGCCCCAGGGTGGCGGTCCTGAGGCCGCTTCAGTTGCGAAGGCCGTCCACCGGGACGGCTCACCTGAGCTTCGCAAAAATCTATTGCTGAGCGATTAGCGCAAAAGAGAAGCCCCGACGAGGGAGATTAGTCGGGGCTAGTGATTTGGAGGAAACGACCCAAGGATAGCTGATTCGCCGTTATCTAGACGATCCAACCCAGCTCTTTTGCTTTTGTATTGGCGAGCTGCCATGCTTGAGCAAGAAAGTGGATGTCGTGGATCGGTGCGCGTTCGTCTCCTCTTGTATGGAACAGCGTCAGGCCGGCAGAGAGGGATGCCGCCTCCATGCGCCGCTACGCAGCACATGGAGGGATGGCGGCCCGTTCGAGGGGCAGGTTGATTGTCGAAAGACTCAGCTAGGCGCTGCGCGTGATCCTGGTGAGTGCCTCTGAGGTGACCAGCACGCGGCCATGATTGTCGAAAGGTCCCTCAGCATGAAAAGCGTCACTCGCCAGTTCTTCGATGAGCTCCCGATACGCTTGGAAAACAGCACTATCGGACCCGGAAAAATGTACACGCTCGGCCTGCGCTCGCAGTGCCTCATGGTTTACCTTGCAAGCCACTGTGTTACCCAGTTCGTCCGCCATTAAGAAACGGACGCCGTCCTCCTGTTCCAGGTACTCGTCTTTGAGCCTTATGAGAGGCATCGGCGCCGCGGCTTATTCATGGCCGTCGAGTTCTCCTTCTAGGTTGATGGCCAATTGAGATTCCCAAGTGGCGTGCTTTTTGTCTCAAGGCGCCTGGCGTGCGCCTCATCGTCCTGGAAATCGCTATAACAGGAGTTCTGCTTTTTGATGCTTCTTCAGTTCCCTCTCGTCCTGTGTAGTCCATGGGCGGCGGACTATCCGCTTAGATGCTTTAGCCATAACCACCAGCCTCCCTTTTGCCCGGTCGTGGGGTTCTGACGTGGTGGCTAGTCGATTTTTGCGTGTCGTTTTAAGGTGCACAACAATAGGCTTTTCCGGAGTATCGGTACGAAAAACCTCACACACCTTGGTGTAGCACAAGCGCATAATGCCGATGCATGGCCAAAGTTTCCTGCTTGCATCAAAAGCGGCGTAACCTCGTTCCTGAGCGTTGACAAAAATATTCACAACACTTTTAACAATCAGATGGGGGGACAGATGTCGGGGCTTGGAAAGTGCGGAGCAGCGACCTGCACTCAAGAACCGTCGGTTCAGCCGAATGTCCTATCTCTGTTGTGTCCAGTCACGGCATCGTCCGCGGGAAGGTTTGGCTCGCCTAAGATATCAATGACCTCTTTGCGGCTATGTTGCACTTCATAGAATCCAGATCTCCATCGCACCGAGCGTGCTTCCACATCAGCCAATTCGAGAAGCACACGATCGTAATTCGCCACGTGATCGCGGTGGTGCGGTCTGGCGCGTTCGGGTGTCTGATCCAGCCGACCAAGAAACTTAAATGAGCTCGCACCTCCAAATTTGCGAAGGAGGTCGGAAGCAGCGAATCGGTAAGCGGGATAGCCGTACATCTCTACAGCATGGACAAACCACAACACGGCCATAACAGCCTCGCGTGTCGACAAGAAAGACTGCTCGGCAGCATCAAGTTCATTTGCGTCGTTCCCCCCGGGCCAGGCACCCCTAATGTTAGCCAACTAGGCTTCTCAGCAGTCAGGACGGACTCTAATTCTCTCAAGCAGTTTGGCGGCCGTTAGCCGATTATCTGGGCACCGTATCGCGTGGGGCTGTGTCCTTGTTGGTAGCGCCTTCGCCTTGTGCGCTTCCTTTCACCCCTGTTCCGCCCTGGTCCTCAGAGTTTGGGCACGTCCGGCCCCTGAGCTCGGCTCACCTGACTTGGCTTGTCCAGCTACTGTGTCTGAGGTGTCCGAACTCGCCTGGGCATTTGCACTACCATTGAAACACACGACGCCCAGCGTGAGCGTACCTGCCAACGCAATTAAGCTGTAACTCGACTTCATAGGGGATGCTCCATCTTAAGACTGGCCCGACATTTCAGCTATCCAACTCGGTATGAATTTGAGGAGTTTCGATCCGAAGGGGTGCGCCGTAAAAAACAGGCCCCGCCATCCTCGAGGTCATGGTCGGTCGCCCAGATCTCGAAATCGGAACAGTAGGCCGCTAAACTCGTTGTGGCGAAGCACGGGGGAAGATTGAGAGTCTCCCATGAATCGCTTCCTGATCTTGTTGTTAATGGTTGGATGGGCGTTGTACATCGTCCAAGTAAATTCCGGCCAAACAGGCGACGCTGTTCGGTCTGAGAAAAACCCCGCGGCTTGCCCTCTTGGGTCTGACGAACGCTCCGCAGCCCGCTTCTGCGGGCGGTGTTGGCGTCGAGGTTGGACGCGGTGGAGTGTATATCGGATCACGTCATCGCCACTACTATGACGAAGACGACTGGTCCTGGCGTCATCGCCACTATCCTCGTGGTGCCTGGGACTATGACAGGCCTCGGCGCTATCACCACTGGGATTAGCTGACCGCAAATTTGGATGAGTGAAACCCCGGCCTTTTCGGTCGGGGTTTCACTTTGCCTGTTTGTATGATCTGCAATGACAGCAATGCAAAGGCACTCAACTCGCGCCAAGCACGCGATAAACACTCGCCCTGCTAATTCGTAGCCGCTTTGCAATTTCAGTCGGGCCGATGCTTTCACTGTGAAGCCGGCGAACCTCTGCGTCCTTAGCGCGAGCAGTGGGAGCCCGACCCTTGTACTTTCCCTCCAGTTTGGCCTTGGCAACACCCTCTCTCTGACGCTCTAGCATCAGCTCGCGCTCGAACTGAGCGATGGCGCCAAGCATGTTGAACATGAGCCTGCCAGTGGGTGTGGACGTATCAATCGCCTGCTCAAGGACTTTCAGTGAGACGCCCTTGGCATCGAGTTTCTCACCAATGTCAACAAGATGCGCAACCTCCTGACAAGCCTGTCGAGCTTAGTCACGACAAGCGCGTCACCTTCGCGGGCGTAATCAAGCGCAGCCTCCAATTCAAGACGGAGCCGGCGAAGTTTCTCGTCGTCTTCGTTAAGAACAAGGGTGCGCCCATCCTGACACCTGTCGAATAAGGCCTGAGCTGTCAGCCCGAACCCGGCTCAGCTCACGCCGGCGCCGACTTCGGAGATGTAAAAGTCGACGACCTCGTGCGTCATGTTCTCCACGGTGTAGCGTTCGGCAACACGCCTCTGCAGGATCGCAGCACGCTCGAGAAATGGCTTCGGCGTCGCGAGGAAGGTGCGCAATTGGGTGGCCAGAGCCTCCACATCACCGGGAGGAATGAGCGGCATATCGGTGCCCGCGACAATCTCAGGAATGTCGCCGACATTAGTGGCGATCAGCGGCATCTGAGCGCCGGCCGCCTCCAGCACGATGTAGGGAAAGGATTCGGCCCGTGACGGCACCACGACGCAGCGGCCGCGGCAAAAGGCGGTGCGCGCCGGGAGCTGCCCGGCGAACGAGACGCGCGAATTAAGGCCAAGCCTGCGGGCGAGCCGCTTGACACTGCGTTCGTCCGGGCCCCTGCCGACGACGAGGGCACGGCCAGGAAATACCGACTGATGGGCGGCAAGAGCCTCAAGCAGGATGTCCACGCCCTTCAGACGACGGAGCTCGCCGATGAAAACGAAGTCGACCGCGTCGTCTGACAGCATCGGCTCGTAGAACTCGTGGCGGTTCAGCCCATTGGGCACGATCCGGCCTGGACAACGCGGTTGTCCGATCAGCTCGATATAGCGTTTTGCTGCGAAGGTGCTTTCGAACACCAATCCATCGGTCGAGGACTTGAGCATCCGCTCGGCGGTGAGTTGGAGGCGCCCGCTCGGGCGTGACGGCGAAGAGTGCAAGCTGCCGCCATGCGGCGTGTAGATCGCCTTCACTTTTGCGTCTTTGCGTTTGAGCTTACGCGCAGCGAGACGTGCATGGACGCCACCCTTGGCGCCGTGACCGTGAAGTACGTCAACCCCAAGCTGGGCGGCGAGACGCCTCACCTTGGCGGCTGTTTTCAAGTCGCCGAGGCCGAACCGCCGGCTCATGGGAATTCGGATGAGCCCTAACGCAGTGTAGTCGGAGAGCCGAGCGAACGCAGCCGGGTCGCCCTCGATCCGGGAATCGCAAATCACTCCGACCTCGGCCCCGAGCTGGGTCTGACCGATTGCGAGGTCATGGACATGGCGAAACAGGCCGCCGATGGGCGCATGCAAGCAATGCAAAATGCGAAGCGTGGAGCTCACAGGGCCCGCGTCGAGAAAGAACGGCTCTGGTGAGCTTTAGAAGATGCATCGGAGCCCGTAAATAGGCGCGATTTTCGCTCCGAATTGGCCCTTATGGATCAATGGCGCTTTGCCGCTTCGGGGCTTGCGTCGGGTCGCTGCATCCAGCGGATTAGCAGGCCCGCTGGGATGACCCAGAGAAGGCCGGCGAGGGCGAAATAGAGAAGCTGAACCCAATGAGGGGCTAAAGTGATGCGTCCTGCACCAATAATGACCGCGGCCCAGGCATAGGCCCCAAGAAAGACGAGAAGCACCACGGTGCCGATGAGCTTGCGTGTGCGAGCTTGCATCAGGCCACGATAAGGGCGTGAGCATTGCTGCGGCAATGGGACAGGGCAGGCGGATTGAGTTTCCTTGGGCGGCCGGCTATCAGACGCCCATGTCCGCAACGGTAGTCTCCAGTTTGGCTGCGCCGCGACACGATACCGCGATGCCTGCGAGGCACAGGCGAGCCCTTCGCATCTGGCTCGGCTGCGTCGCCCTCCTTATTGCAGTGATGATACTGGTCGGGGGCGCCACCCGGCTGACCGATTCAGGCCTCTCCATCACCGAGTGGCAGCCGATCATGGGGGTCGTGCCGCCGCTCTCCGACGGAGACTGGGAGAAGGCGTTCGCCGCCTATCAGAAGATCCCCGAATATACCGAGCTCAAGCGCGGGATGAGCCTCGATGAGTTCAAGACTATCTTCTGGTGGGAATGGGCGCATCGCTTCGTCGGCCGGTTAATCGGAGTCGTCTTTTTCGTGCCGTTCGTGGGCTTCTGGCTCGCCGGCTACACCCCGCGGAATTATCTGCCTCGGCTGATCGGCCTGTTTCTACTCGGCGGGCTCCAGGGCGCAGTCGGCTGGTACATGGTGAAGAGCGGACTGGTCGACCGTACCGATGTCAGCCAGTATCGCCTCGCCGCACATTTCGGCACGGCGCTTCTGATCCTCGGCTATACGCTTTGGCTTCTGTTCGGGCTCGGCAAGGATGAGCAAACGCCTCGCGACGTCCCGCGCTCACGCGCCCCCACATGGGTTGCCGGGGCAATTCTCCTGCTGATGTTCTTGCAGCTTCTTGCCGGTGCCCTTGTCGCTGGTCTCGATGCCGGCTTTGGCTTCAACACCTGGCCGCTGATCAACGGCGCCTTCGTGCCTGATCGTCTCGGCGAGGCCTCGCCCTGGTATCTCAACCTTTTCGAGAATCCGCTCACCGTGCAGTTTGACCACCGCATGCTGGGCTATATGGTCGTCGCCTCGACACTCGCCCAACTTGCCTGGCTCGCGCTAAAGCGCGCGCCGTATCAACTTATCGGCAGCGCGCTGACGCTTGCGCTGCTGGCTTTGCTGCAGGCAGTGCTCGGCGTGTGGACGTTGTTGCTAGTCGTGCCGATTCCACTCGGGCTTGCCCATCAGGCCGGGGCCGTCGTCGTGTTTTGCACGGCCGTCTATCACTTATGGCTCACGACGCGTGTGAACGCGCCCGAGAAGAGTCACGCGCCAGCGAGCGCCTGATCGAGATCGGCGATGATATCGGCGGGATCCTCAAGCCCGACCGAGAGCCGCACCACTTCAGGTCCTGCGCCCGCCCGTTCCCTTTGCTCGTCGGTAAGCTGGCGGTGGGTGGTCGAGGCGGGGTGAATGATCAGGCTCCGCGTATCACCGATATTGGCGAGATGGCTGAACATCTTGACGTTGCTGACGAGCGCAATGCCGGACTCATACCCACCCTTTAGCCCGAAGGTGAACACGGCGCCGGCACCCTTGGGCGAATAGCGTTTGGCGAGTTCGTAATAAGGGTTGCCCGGCAAACCGGCATAGTTGACCCACGCCACCTTGTTGTGGCGCGACAGCCATTCGGCGACTTGCAGGGCATTGTCGCAATGGCGCTGCATCCTGAGCGGAAGCGTTTCGATGCCGGTCAGGATAAGGAAGGCGTTGAACGGTGAGATTGCCGGACCGAGATCGCGCAGCGAGAACACGCGGGCCGCGATGGCAAAAGCGAAATTGCCGAAGGTCTCGGCAAGGGTGATACCGTGATAGGAGGGGGAAGGTGCGGATAGAGTCGGATAGCGCCCGCTCTTGATCCAGTCGAATGTGCCGCAGTCGACGATCGCGCCACCAATCGAGTTGCCGTGGCCGCCAAGAAACTTGGTCAGCGAATGCACGATGATATCGGCGCCATGCTCGGCGGGGCGGATGAGGTAGGGCGTGGCCAGCGTGTTGTCGACGATGAGCGGAACGCCGGCTTCCTTGGCGACGGCCGCGACGGCGGCGATGTCGGTGATGATGCCGCCGGGATTGGCAATCGACTCGACGAAAATCGCCTTGGTTTTCGGCGTGACTGCCGCACGGAAGGACTGCGGATCGGTGGTATGGGCCCAGCGAACGGTCCAGTCGCACTTCTTGAACGAATGGGTGAACTGGTTGATCGAGCCGCCATAGAGCTGACGCGCGGCGATGAACTCATCGCCTGGCTGAAGAAGGGTGTGGAACACGAGCATCTGCGCCGCGTGACCCGAGGCGACGGCAAGCCCGGCGGTGCCGCCTTCGAGCGCCGCGACGCGTTCCTCCAGCACTGCCTGGGTGGGATTGGTGATGCGGGTGTAGATGTTGCCGAAGGTCTCGAGATTGAACAGAGAAGCCGCGTGGTCCACGTCGTCGAACACGTAGGACGTGGTCTGGTAGATGGGCGTCGCGCGTGCGCCGGTCGCGGGATCCGGCCGGGCGCCGGCATGGATTGCTAGCGTGTCGAAGCCGGGCTTCCGCTCCGCGGACATTGTCATCCCCCTTATAGGCTGATGGTCGATGCGATTACAGCAACGAGCCGGGCTAGGCTTTGCCGGCGAGCACGCGATGTTGCACGCCCTTTGCTCCCAGTAAAGGGCGCTTGCTCGACAACATACGTGAATTCACCCCGGCCCAATTGAGCTCGCCGGAGAGCCTGCCATACTCGATTTTGGGGCACCGGTTCATCACCACTTTCAACCCCGCCTCCTCGGCAAGCTTGGCGGCCTCGTCGTTGCGCACGCCAAGCTGCATCCACACCACTTTGGCGCCGATCCTGATCGCCTCCTTGGCGATGGGAAGCGCAGCGTTGGAACTGCGGAAGATGTCGACGATGTCGATGGGCTGCTTGATGTCAGCAAGCGCGGCGTAGACCTTCTCGCCGAGGATCTCCTTGCCGGCTTGGCCCGGATTGACCGGGATCACGTGGAAGCCCTTAGCCTTGAGATATTTCATGGCGAAATAGCTCGGGCGCGAGGTGTTGGGGCTTGCACCCACCATGGCGATGGTCCGGTTATTGGCGAGGATGTCCCGGATATAGGCGTCGCTGTAGGCGTCGTGATTCATCGGAAGAGAAATAGCGCGCGGTGCCGGCTTCGCAAGCTTTAGCGCGGCCAGCGCGGCGCGCGCTTGTCGATAAAGGCGCCGATGCCTTCCTTGGCCTCCTCATCGAGCATGTTCTCGACCATGATCGAAGAGGCGTAGGTGTAGGCATCCTCGAGCGGCATCTCGAGCTGGCGATAGAACGCCTCCTTGCCGATCTTGAGGGTGCGTTTCGGCTTCTCTGCGATCTGCCGCCCGAGCTCGACCGCTCCGTTCACCACGCGGTCGGCGGGCACCACGCGGTTGACCAAGCCAAGCGTCTTGGCATCCTCGGCGCCCACCATCTCGCCGAGCAGCAGCATCTCCATGGCGGCCTTGCGCGACACGTTGCGCGAGAGCGCCACCATCGGCGTCGAGCAAAACAGCCCGATATTCACGCCGGGTGTGGCGAAGCGCGCGTTGATGCTGGCTACGGCGAGATCGCAGCTCGCGACCAGCTGGCAGCCGGCGGCAGTGGCGATGCCGTCCACAGCGGCGATGACGGGTTTGCGGCAACGTACGATCGACAGCATCATCTCCGAGCAGGCGGCCATGGTCTTGGCAAAGAAGGCACGGCCACGATCGGGATCGTTGCGATGCGCGGTCATCTCCTTGAGGTCGTGCCCCGACGAGAAGGCACTACCGGCGCCGGTGACGACAATGGCGCGAATAGCGTCGCTATCTCCGAGCTTTTGGATCTCGCCATGCAGCGCCCCGATCATTTCGAGGGAAAGGCTGTTCCGTACATCAGGCCGGTTCAGAATCAGCACTACGACTGGGCCGCGATCCTCACGCAGCAGTATAGTGTCGTTCAATGCTTGCTGTTTCAAAACTTTGGTCATGTCGCGCCAGCCATCTCCACGGGTCCGAGCGTTATATCAGAGAGATGCACAGGCTTTACTAGAGCGGCGAACGCCAGCGGGAAACAAGACACAAGAGGCCCTGGCTGCGACGTGTGGTATTATTATACCACAGCACCAACTCACGGATTTCAGGTAATATTTGATCTTCGCTTGACGTTCCGAAGGCGAGCCGTTAGAAGCGCCGATCTTTGGAGCCTACCAGCCGCCATGAAGACCTATTCAGCCACGCCGAAGGACATCGAGAAGTCCTGGATCCTGATCGACGCCAAGGGCCTCGTGGTGGGCAGGCTCGCGGTCCTCATCGCAAATCGGCTTCGCGGCAAACATAAGCCCTCCTACACGCCCCATCTTGATTGCGGCGACAACATCGTCGTAATCAACGCCGGCAACGTGATGCTGACCGGCAATAAGCGCGCCGACAAGGTCTATCACTGGCATACCGGTTATCCCGGCGGCATCAAGGACCGCACCGCCGAGAAGATCCTCGACGGCAAGCATCCCGAGCGGGTGCTGCAGAAGGCAGTGGAGCGGATGATCCCGCGCGGGCCGCTTGGCCGTCAGCAGCTCCGCAATTTGCGCATCTATGCTGGGCCCGAACATCCTCACGAGGCTCAGAACCCGACGAAGCTCGACGTCGCCGCGTTGAACTCCAAGAATGCAAGGAGCGCCTGAAGCCATGAGCGAGACCATGACCTTAGAGGACCTTGCTCCGCTAAAGGGTGACGCCGGCGCGCCTCAGGCCCGCGTCTACGAAAAGAAGGTCGACGCGCAAGGCCGCGCCTATGCCACCGGCAAGCGCAAGGACGCCGTTGCCCGCGTGTGGGTGAAGCGGGGCCCGGGCAAGATCACCATCAACGGCAAGGACCACGCCGCCTATTTCGCGCGTCCCGTCCTGCAAATGATCCTTAAGCAGCCGCTTGTCACCTCGAAGCGCGAAGGACAATACGACATCGTCTGCACCGTGAGCGGCGGCGGCCTCTCCGGCCAGGCCGGCGCGGTTCGTCACGGCATTTCGATCGCGCTCACCCGCTACGAGCCGGAGCTCCGCAGCGTGCTCAAGAAGGGCGGGTTCCTGACCCGCGACGCGCGCACGGTCGAGCGCAAGAAATACGGCAAGCGCAAAGCCCGACGAAGCTTCCAGTTCTCCAAGCGCTAGTCAGCGCTTCGAGGAGCTTCGCCAAAGTGTCGATTTGAACTTGGGCAGCGCAACCCTTACTTCCGCAACGCATCAGACTAGGCTAAGCCCCTCTCGGGCGAGGCGTCTTCCAGAGATTCGTCATGGCTACAACAAAGCCAATCAGAGCCGCGGTGCTCGGCGCCTCCGGCTACACCGGCGCCGATATGATCAGGCTCGCCACGCTGCATCCCGGGATCAAGATCACAGCGCTAATCGCCAAGGGACATGCCGGGCAGAGCCTCGCTCAGGTTTTCCCACATCTCGCCAGCCTCGATCTGCCCAAGCTCGTCACCCCTGACGAGGTGAACTGGAACGATGTCGACGTCGTCTTTTGCGGGCTGCCGCACGGCACCGCCCATGCCGAGATCGCCAAGCTTCCTGACCGCTTGAAGGTCGTCGACATGTCGGCGGATTTTCGCCTGCGCGATCCCAAGGCCTACGCCGAGTGGTACGGAGCCGAGCACAGCGCGCCGGCGCTGCTCAAAGACGCCGTCTACGGGCTGACCGAGCATTACCGCGACAAGATCAAGACCGCGCGCATCGTTGCTTGTCCCGGCTGCTATCCGACCGCGGTGCTGCTGGCGCTGTTGCCGCCGGTCAAGGCGAAGCTCATCGCGGGCGAGGACATCATCATCGATGCCAAGTCGGGAGTCTCTGGCGCCGGTCGCACGCTGAAGCAGAACATCTTGTTCTCGGAGGCAGGAGAGGGGCTCTCGCCTTACGGCATCGGCAACCATCGCCATCTGCCCGAGATCGAGCAGGAGCTTTCGCTTGCGAGAGGAGCGGGCGTGACCATCAACTTCACGCCGCATCTTGCACCGATGAGCCGCGGCGAACTCTGCACCTGCTACGTCAGGTTTGCCGGCAAGGCGACCGCCTCAGACCTTCGCGGTGAACTCGCCAAGGCCTACGCGACCGAGCCGTTCGTGCGCGTGGTGGAGGGGGGCGTGACCCCGGCGACGCAGCATGTGCGCGGCTCGAATTTCTGCCATATCGGCGTGTTCGCCGATCGCCTCTCCGGCCGTGCCATCGTGGTGTCTGCCATCGACAATCTGGTGAAGGGCTCGGCGGGTCAGGCCTTGCAGAACTTCAATCTGATGTTCGGCTTCGGGGAGACAACCGGGCTGAAGCAGCTCCCGCTATTCCCGTAAGATCGCAACCGGCTAACGCGCGTGAAGGCCTTGCGGCCAACGCCGTCTCCGAAGCTGACGTCGGCCTTAGTAAATATGGATGTATTGGCCGAGGAACGTGGTGCCGTACTCCGGGTGACTTTACGTGCCGACGTCCTGGCTCTTTACATACGATCCGGGCGCGTCCTCGATCGGCTTGAGCGGTCCCGCCGAAGGATCGCGGGCAGGGATCTTCTCCCCAGAGTAGGAGGCAAGCCACGCTCCCCAATCGGGCCACCACGAACCTGGTATCTGCTTGGCTTGCGCGATCCACTCCTTGAGGGTCCCGGCCGCGCCCCCTGACCAGAATTGGTATTTCTTTTTCTCCGGAGGATTGACCACACCGGCGATATGGCCTGAACCCGCCATGGTCAGGCGCACCGGTCCTCCGAACAGCTTGCTGCCGCGGAAGACCGACAGCGCAGGCGCGATGTGGTCTTCCTTGGTGAACAACTCGTAGACCGGGATCTTCACCTTCCCGAGATCGAGCTTTACGCCGCCGAGCTCCATCTCGCCTCTGCTCAGGCGGTTCAAATGATAGAACTCGCGCAAGTAGAAGGCGTGATTGGCGGCTGGCAGGCGCGTTGAGTCGGCATTCCAGAACAGAAGATCGAACGGGAAGGGCTTCTTGCCGAGCAGGTAGTTGTTGACGACGTAAGGCCAGATCAGATCGCGCGGACGCAGCATGTTGAACACGGCCGCCATGCGCGAGCCGTCAAGATAGCCATGCTCGGCCATCATCTCTTCGAGCGATTTGAGCTGCGAATCGTCGATGAACACGAGAAGGTCGCCGGCCTCGCTGAAATCGACCTGCGCGGCAAGGAAGGTTGTCGAGGCGATTCTGTCGTCGCCCTTGGCGGCCATATAGGCCAGGGTGGCAGCGAGAAGCGTGCCGCCCACGCAATAGCCGAGCGCGTTGATCTGGCGAACTCCGGTCTGCCGGTTCACCGCGTCGACCGCGGCGAGGATGCCCTCGCGCATATAGTCCTCGAAGGTCTTCTGCGCGAGCCGCGCGTCGGGGTTCACCCAGGAGATGAGGAAGACGGTGAAGCCCTGATCGACCGCCCATTTGACGAACGACTTCTCGGGGACGAGATCGAGGATGTAGTACTTGTTGATCCATGGCGGCACGATCAGCAGTGGCTTTTCATGAACCCCTCCGGTTGTCGGTGCGTATTGGATGACCTGGATGAGGTCGTTCTGGAACACCACCTTGCCAGGCGTCACAGCGAGGTTACGCCCGATCTCGAAGGCCGAAAGGTCCGTTTGGCTGATGCGCAGCAGATCTTTGGACTGCTCGAGGTCCTGGACGAAATGTGCCATGCCCTGGACCAGGTTCTCGGCGTTGGTGGCAAGCGTGGTGCGGACCACCTCGGGATTGGTCAACGGG